>Ga0316208_1000979_pt1 | contig 29424 bp, 26 predicted proteins | sample 3monopyrite_MG_FD_204944 | JGI IMG/M metagenome (GOLD analysis project Ga0316208, IMG submission 204944) | Microbial mat bacterial communities from mineral coupon in-situ incubated in ocean water Damariscotta River, Maine, United States -... | ecosystem: Environmental > Aquatic > Marine >... | reverse complement strand
AGCAAATACAGACTTCGCCCAATCAGGTGAGCCACTTAGATCATTTCTAGATCCAAATTGTCCGAACAGCAAAATAGGAAAAGTTGCAAAAAATAAAAAAGTGAAAACCTTCATAAATAAATAAATAAATTAGCTGTAGTCGCAATTCAAAGATAATAAAAAAATACTATTAGTACATTAGTAAAAAAAAATTAATGCTCCTACGTCTAATTTCACTTGGACTTCTTACAATCTCAAGCCACCTTAGTTGGTGTCAATTTTCTAATCCTGTGCGAGTAGGAACTCCTACGGCTTTTCAAGTGTATTCCCTCTGCTCGGTTGATTTGGATAATGACGGTGACAAAGATGTGGTTTCCGGATTATATAGTCGGCCAAGAATTACATTTGCGGAGCGATTAAGTGATGGAAGTTATAAGGATCGAGACGACGTCTGTAAAACAGTCAATTATCTAAGCAGTGTTAAAGCAGGTGATTTGGATAATGACGGTGACATAGATCTTATTTCTACTTCAATTATTGAAGGTAAGGTTCATTGGCATGAAAATATTGGTAATGGAGAATTTGCCGGTGCAGTGACCTTAGGTGCAAATATGGATGGTGCCAATTCAGTTATTATGGCTGATTTGGACAATGATGGTGATAATGACGTTATTGCTTGCTCTAAAAATGACAATACTATAGCATGGTTTGAAAATTATGGGACAGGGAACTTTAGCGTTAAGCAGATTGTTACAAATTCCTTCACAGCGCCAAAAGCAGTATTGACTACTGATATCGATTCTGATGGACTTCTTGATATTGTTGGTTTCGGAAATATAGCATATTGGTATAAGAACCTTGGCGGCGGTATTTTTGCAACTGGGCAGCCATTGGGAACATTCGTAGTTTCAGGCAATGTTGAAATGGCAGATCTTGATAATGATGGAGATATGGACTTCATTGCTGCAGCGAGTGTAGTTAAATGGCTGGAAAATATTGGAGGGGGTAACTTTGCATCTTCGCAAACTCTTACTGCAGTGCCGCAACAACCCACAAGTGTATCTATTGCCGATATGGATAATGACGGTGACAAAGATCTTGTCGTCGCTTCTACTTTTGACAATAAAATTGCGTGGTTTGAAAATGATGGATTCACAGTCTTCAACACAGAACACGTGGTCTCTTTGAATGCGCCAGGAATTAATAAAAGAGTGGTTGCAGATGATGTTGACAATGATGGTGATATTGACATACTAACTTCACTGTACGATACTCACGAAATACGTGTATACCTGAATGATGGCTTCGGTAATTTTGGTTCGTTTGATGCCGTTGCTCCATACAGTGGTACTGGTGGTAGTGGTTATGGTTCAGGTGGTAGTGGTGCAGTCGTATCTGCCGATTTTAATAATGATGGAATATAGATTTATTGAGTAATATATATACAAGTACCGTAGCTCAACCGTATTGGAGGATGTCATGGACAGAAAATAGTGGCAACACAGAATTTGGAGGTCAATATAGTATCACGGAATATAAATGCAGAAGGATTTGTACTGGTGATTTTAACAATGATGGAAATTTGGACATTGTTGCCGTGACTAATTATATTGATGACAGCATTGTTGTTTTTTTGAATCAAGGGGGTAATTTTGATGGAAGTAATCCAATTTTTGTTGCTGAACCTGGGCCTACCTATGGTGGGTATGATTTGATTCGATCAGTTGATCTTGATGGTGATGGAGATCAGGATATATTATGTGTCTATTCTAGCGAATCTCGCGTTGCCTGGTTTGAGAATTTGGGGGGGATGTCGTTTTCCACAGTACAGTTAATTGAGTCAAGTAATTATTATGCTTACTCACATTTAATACCTGTCGATATCGATGGGGATGGGCTATTAGATATATCACTAAGAAAGAACAATTTTGCAGGCTGGATTCCAAACTTAGGGGGAGGCAGCTTCGGTGGAATCATCCCATATAGTGGTTTAACAGGTGTTATAGCTGTGGAAAGTGAGGACATGGATGGTGATGGCGATCCGGACATCGTGTTTGGAACCACAGATGTTATGTATTGCGAAAACCTGGGTGGTGGTGTTTTCGGATCGCCACAAACAATCTGTAGCTTTGTTTTGGGAGGTGATTTTAAAATAGATGATTTTGATGGAGATGGACTGAAAGACGTTGCCGTCGCTACCGCTGGTATTACTCAAGATATAGTATGGGCTAAAAATTTAGGAGGCTTATTCAGTGGAATCGTCGATACTATATATACAGGATCAGGGTTCGGAAAAATGAACGTATTCGATTATGACAATGACGGCGACTCGGATATTTTTATAGGTATTGATGATAATTTTGTTGTTTTTAAAAGTTTGTTCTTCGATCCCTACGTAGCTGGTGGGAGTGTTTTTTATGATCAGAATCAAAGCGGAATTATGGAAGTAACGGAAACAGGAGTATTATACGCGCCGATTATTACAAATAATCCTGAATTTTTCGCGTTATCAAATTCTCAAGGGAAATATAGATTGAATTTCCAGAATTTTGCTTATGGGTCATATAATGTTCAACATGCAACTCTTCCCTACTGGAGTATTTCTTCGATTCCTTCAGTTTATAACATTAATTATAATCCCTTATTCTTACCTATTGACACCTTGAATTTTGGATTGTACCCATTGGCTATGGTGGATTCAATTAACGTAGAACTAACAGGAGGATTTCCTAGGTGTAATCAAGAAGTAAATTATTGGATCAATATTCGGAATATTGGGACAACAATACCATCCGGTTCATTTAGTATTGATTTGGATGATAGCCTTACATTTCTTGGATCAGAATTAATCCCGGATTCAATAATAGGTAACACTATTTATTGGAGCTACGACAGTTTGTTTTATTTTGAAGAATTAAGCTTTTCCATAATTGTCCTTTTTCCTGATTTTAATAGTGCCGGAGACACATTAAACAACACAATCAATTTTAATACAGGCATTGGAGGAACATATAACACAAGTGACACATTGAATCAAGTTGTAGTTTGTGCTTATGATCCAAACGATAAGACCGTTGCCCCTCAGGGTATAGATAGTATAGGTTCGATCCCTACTTCTACCCCGTTTTTAGACTATACTATTCGTTTTCAAAACACGGGTAATGATACAGCTCTTACTGTCGTTCTTAAAGATTATTTAGACGATAATTTAGAATGGAACAGCATCATCCCTTTGGGATCTAGTCACGAAATGGATTTTGAATCATTTTATGGTGGCGAAATTCACTTTACCTTCAATAATATCATGTTACCAGATAGTACCACTAATTTTCTTGGGAGTCAGGGTTTTGTAAAATATAGAATTTATTTAAAACCGGGCTTGATTGCGGGAACCACCATATATAATGAGGCCCGTATTTACTTCGATCAAAATCCAGCTGTGGTAACAAATAAAACCATTAGTACCATATTGTTTGAGGATGATGCGTTCATTTTTGAAATCTCACAAATAAAAAACTCATCTATTCAAGTCTTTCCTAACCCAACACATGATCAATTAAAAGTTATTTATAAAAACGTTTCAAATATTAAATGCCAATTACAACTATTGGATTCACAAGGACGTTCACTTCAAGTAATGAAAATTGATTCAGATGAAACTTTGTTAGATATGAGTAGTTATCAAAATGGGATTTATTATTTACAGTTTTCATCTGCAAGTGAGACTAATGTATTGAAAGTTTTGAAGTATTGATTCCTTAAAAGCAGACGAAGTAATTAACTATTTGCGTAAATAGAATCGGAATGTGAGCGTTAAAAACTTGCACCGACAAAACTCAATTTTTCAACCTTTACCTGAATTCGGTGATAAATTTTTTTCTCCCCCTTTTAAGAAAGATTAAATTCTTAAACCTAAGCAAAGTAACATAACGCAATCCATTAAAGGACAATGTAGGTATTTGTGACTTCACAAGCTTTGTAGCTATAATGAGTATTATGTATAAATAGAAGATTCTCTCTTCGTTTTACAAATTGGCCTACTATAATTAATATTGTATTAAATAGCCGCACGGAACCAACATATTTCCTTCGCAGATGCGAGTTTTCATTTTTTTTGCCTGTGCGCCTTTAAATCTTGCTTCGAAAAACCAAACCTGCTTTTGGGTCATAATCTACACTTGTGGCATAAATATCTAACACTTTTTCTGATGAACGAATATCTCTAATACGAGCCAGTAATTCATCAAAGTAATTGCCACCTCCGGCTTCTTTAAGCAAGTCATCATTCATCGTAAAGCCTTTTACAATGTACTCTCGTAAACGAGCAGTAGCCCATTTCCTGAATATTGTTCCTTGAATACTTTTAACACGATAACCAACTGATATGATTACGTCTAAATTGTAATATTTAACAGCCTTTTCTTGTGTTTTTCCTTCGATAGCACCGTGTTGAGTGGTATGTCGGAAATCCCGACATACCAGTTCTTCATCTAATTCTTCTTCTTTAAAAAGGTTGTTGATATGCTCTGTTATGGTGCTTCTCCCCTTTCCAAAAAGCTCCGCCATTTGAGCTTGCGTAAGCCAAACGGTTTCATTCTCTAGTCGAGTTTGAATTTTAGTTAAACCGTCTTCGGTTTGGTATATGATTATTTCTGTATTCATTTATTTATTGGTATAGTTTTATTATCAATGTTGTCAGCATCGATTTACCAGTGGAGATATGCGCAATATCAAGATCAGAAACTTTAGGGGTTTTCATAGTCAGTATGCGGCTATCTACAGAAATCCTCCGCGCATTTTGTTTATCTATTTATATCTACTTCATTATCGTGTCTCAAAAGATGATTTATCGCATAAATCATTTGTTAGCTTTGCAATTTGAATCCTATGGAACGAAAGAAAGCGTTTTACAAACTTCTTTTATTTCTTCTAAATTGCTAAGCCAACAAATTTAAACAAAAACAGAAGTAAATGAACATAACGCGATCCATTATAGGACAATACATATACATTGTCCTTCCACCAATGATGCCCTAATACTGACCTCCTATCAATACTCAATTCTTTCTCATAGACCCTCCATATCAAGGCCATATTCCAAACTAACTCTATGATTAGCCCATCATTAAATCTAGTCCAGAACATATATAATAGCGCTTATTTTAAATTTTCTTTTGAGTTTAACATTAAATATCTTATTTTGTCAGTCGAATCAAACCCATAGAGATATTGTTTAAATTCTACATTTCAAGGATATTGAGTCTACTACTTATAGTGATTAGTATATCTACTACTCAAGCTTTGGCTGGAGATAAAGTAACTAAAAAGGTTCAGGAACTTATTGATTCTTCGCAGTCCTCTGTAACTGATAGCTCCAAAGCATTCTCTTATGCGCAATCGGCAATTGACGAAGCAGAAAAGTCTAAATCGAACATTTCCATAGCAGCAGCCATGTATAATATGGCTAGAACATTTAAATACCATGACAGGTATAGTTACACTATTGTCTACTTTGACTTCGCAATTGAAGCTTATGAAAATGCTGGTGAACAATTAAAAGTAGCAGAAGTCCTCAGGCAAGCTGGAAGAATTTATTATGCCATGGGACATTATGATAAGGCTATGACGTACTATATGAATGGTCTGAAGATATACGATGACCTGAATGTGGTTAATGCAGATAAAGGCTGGCTGCTACGTTACATTGGTTCTGTTTTTAAACATAAAGAGAACTACGACAAAGCACTTTATTATTATAAGAAAGCGTACGAAATATTTGAAAATACTAACAATCAGGATGGTATGTCTTCAAGTTACAATAACATAGGTATTGTTTATGGAATTAAAGGAAGAGATTCTTTGGAGATTTTCTATTATAGAAAAGCCTTAAAAGTTGCCCAAGATGGCGGCGCTAAAAACCGTGAGTCAGTAATTCTAAACAATATAGGCTCGGCACTTACTAAGCATCATAAATATGCAGAGGCAATGACTTATTTCGAAGAGGTTTTTGATTATTTATCTGAGTTAGATGAACCGAATTACATGAAATTAGGGGACACTTACAAGAATTTCGCGAAACTTTATTATGAAACTGACAAACTGGATTTGGCATTAGAGAATCTTAAATTATCGGAGTTGAATGTAAGAAAAACGGAAAAAAAGCAGAAGATTGAATTAGCGGAAATTTACGAGCTCTATTCTAAGCTTTATGTGAAGAAAGGAGATTACAAAAAGGCATATGAATACAGACTTTTATACAATGATCTCCAAAAACTTTTGGGCGATGCTTCAGTAGCAGCGGAGATTGAGAAAATCCAGTTCAGATATGAGCGTGAACAATTTGAAGAAAAAATCAATCAGGAAAGAGAAAAGGAAAATGCGGCTTCTTCTTCTCAAAGACAATGGTTGATTTATTTATCGATCGGTATTGTCCTATTAACTCTAGCACTTGTTGTTCAAAAAATAAAATTTTCTCGAGCATTAAGAAACAAGTAAATTGTACGATTACACAAAATGTTTTTATTAGACACGCACCTTTCAAATTCTTCTTTGGCGGTTAAGAAAAACAAGAGCTTATTTCTTAACTAAACGCCTCTTCAAATACTTCTCCATCACAGAATGAAATGGAAAAATTAACAAGGCAATTGCCGCATTGAACAAGAGAGAATAGACTGGAACTCCATTTGTAAAGCTGTCAATATGTGGTTCTAAAAACACCAGTAAAAATTCAAACAAGATTAAAAACGCCAAAAATATCAAACCCTCAGCTATTTTTACTGGTATTTTAATGATTCCTAAACTCAATATCAAACCAAATAAAGCAAGGATGCCCAAAAGAATTAAAATGTACTGTAAATTGTCTCTACGTTTTATAGTTTCAGTTTCAATTCTTGCTTGCTCTTTAGCTTCGTTCTCCTTGATTAGTTGTTCTTTCTCAAATTCATGGAGAGCTTGTAACTTTATGGTTGCATTTTGAACTTCTTTATTATTTATGCTGTCACGCATTAGAATGTACAGTTTATGCAATTCAAGTGCCTTCATGCCATCACCTTCGGCTTCGTATATTTCGCTTAATAATTTTGATGCACTTTCTATATTTTCAGGAAAACCGAGTTCTTTTGAAATGGCTAAACTTTTCAATCCACAATCTAATGCTTCTTTCAACCTCCCTTGGTCCTTGTGTATTTCCCCGAGAATACTTAATGTTGTTGCTATACTAGATTGGTCGCCTAATTCTTCCCGTATTTTTAGACTTCGATTTAAAAAGTGCAATGCCTCTTTTGGACGTCCTAGATCATTATATACAGTCCCAATATTGGTCAAAGAATACCCTACGCCAGACTGATCACCCGTTTCTTCTTGTAACTTCAGACTACGATTAAAAAAACTCAAAGCATCCTTGTATTGACCTTGGGATTGATGAAAGACACCTATGTTGACTAGAGAAGTTGCTATAGCCTCCTTATTCCCCAATTTTTCTCTAATTTTTAGGCTTCGCAAGTGGTAATCCAATGCCTCCTCGTTTTGCCCTTGATTACCGTAGATATACCCTATGTTGTTGAGAGTATTAGCTACTCCTTCATCATCTCTTAATTCTTCTTGTAAGTCTAGGCTACGCGTTAAATAATTTAGCGCCTTTTTTATTTGACCTCGGGTATTGTATATATAACCGATATTGTTGAGAGTACTAGACAAATATCGCTTGTAAGCTCGTAATTCTTGTTTAGAAGGGTTATTCTTCATAAGAAGTTTTAGTTCCTCATATTGAAAGAATTCATACTTCTCCCAATCTACCGCATTCATTTCTGAGCAAATATCACCTAGCGATAAGATTCTTGTTGTATCATTTTTAGCTGAATGATACATCTTAAGAGATGATTCTAGTATTTTTCTGTCGGCTTCTGATAATTCCTCAAGCACAAGTTTATCCACCAAATAATACTCTTTATCAGCAAATTGTTGTGAAGTAGCATTAAATGCTACTATGGAAAATAATAAATAAATAACAATTCTCATGTGCTGAAAATAGTAATTTATGAGGAACTGGCACTCATTTCTCGAGCACCTTTTTAGAGAATAAATTCAAAAAAATAGCAAAACACTTTTATATTATTGACTCATTCAATCCACAACCACAACATGCTCCGTTTCAATACGACTAACTTCCACCAATACTGAATCTTCATATAATTTTGGTAGTTCTTCAAGAGAAGCTCCAGTTGGTGCTGAATAATTAACATAGTCTTGAAAAGTCACTCCTCCAACTTTCGTTTTATTATAAGCAACCCTAAATCGCATGCCTCCATCATTAGCGCTGTACTTATAAGCTAGATAGTCAATTTGATGGGTCTTCTCATTCAACCAATAATAAAAAACATCTTCAAAATCTTTTCCTCCACCTTCTTGTTTAAAGGAAACTTTTACAACATCAACTAAATTTTCTCCAATTTTAATTTGCCCCTTATACTCCTTAATTGCGGCCCTATCACCTAATTTATCAGGCAAAGTGGCAAAGTAAATGACTGAATTAATGGATTCTTTGTATTTATTTGATTCTATTTCATCTAATTCAATTGTTTTACTATTTACGGCTCTTTTAAAGAATTTGTTTGTCATAAGGTCCAAAATTGTATCACTCTTAACTACTTGTTGTCTGGAGTATTCAAATTGGTTCCCCAAGTAACTAAATTGATATATCTTGTCTCTAAACACAAACTGAAACTTCGCTTTACTATAATTTAATCCTCCGTGAGATTCTATGGATAGTTTAATAAGGCTATCGCCAATTGCATAACTATTAACTATCTCATTAGGAACAACAGTTGATTTATTCTCTTGAATAGGTGATGCACAAGATAAAATAAGTAGTGATAATAAGGCTCCGTAAAAAAATATTCTACTCATAATAAATTTAAAATAAATGATTAATAACTTTAACAAAAGTAGCAATACTTTAATAGTCCTATGAATCTTGTTCTTTAATCTACATCTTGCTAAAAAAGAATTAATTTCTCTTTATATTAATGAATTGGATTTCTTTATTGCTCTTTGATAACCGTTTTAAACGGTCGAAAATGCATCATGCTGTTTCTTTAGAGAATTAAATTCCTTCCAGAAATTTAACGACATCTACCCCATCAGCAAAATCATTCAATGCTGGACATTGCGCAGAACCAAAAGCATCATAGTCTTCTCCAACAATGACTTGAATTTTATCCTTGTTGTCTTTTAAATAACTTTCAACATCACTTTTCTTGTCATAAAAATGGTAATGTATCATTGAAAGTGGCGAAAACAAGTCCCTAGACTCTTTCAATAGTACAAAGTTATTATCAAGCAATTCATGCTGATTTAACAGATATACAGCCTTGTTGTAATCGTAATTATTGCCGTACTTATTGTTGTTTACAATGTCACCGAACTCAACAATAGCCTCAAAAAATCGATTCAATTCAAAACCACTGGGTAAAATTAAGTGGGATACATTCCTACATCCTAAGCCAAAGTAGCTGAATATATCTTTCCCTAATGCTTTTATTTCTTCAAATGTTTCGTCGCCATTAAAAACAGCCACCGAGGTTCTATTCTTCCTAAATATGTGAGGATATTTTCCGAAATATTGTTCGAAATAAGTAAGAGAATTATCACTGCCTGTAGCTATTACAGCATCTATAACCCCTATTCTACCTGTTGTGAAAACGATTCTCTCTTTCAGCTCTGGAACAAAGTCTATCAAATGCTTAGCTAGAGCGGGCAATAAAGTTTTATCATCGGAACTTAACTTACAAATGACGGAATGTCCTGATAGAAGTACATACAAAAAGTCGTGAAACCCAACGAGAGGAATGTTACCAGCCATAATAAGTGCCACTCTTTTAGGAGTAATCGAAAATGAATATTTCAACAAAAAGTCATTTAACTTATTGTATTTTAATTCTTTACCTATTTCAGTTAAACTATTACTTACATTGTCTTTAGTAAACCAACCATTGTAAGAAACTTGTCTATTGACTATTAACTGTAGAGAAGTGTATTCTTCCTGAGTAACCCCTATCGAGAAGTCTGACCATTCTTTTTCTTCTCCAAGTGAATGCATCAATTTCCCCAATTGTACAAATCCATTAATAATTTCATCTTGTTTCACGATACAAAATTATCTTCTTCTAAAGAAAATCCTACTATCATTCATTAAAAATTAAAAAAATGTAAAATAAATTGAAGAACCTAACTATATTTGTGCTTTAATCAGAGAATTATGGCAATAATTATAACAGACGAATGTATTAATTGTGGGGCTTGCGAACCAGAATGTCCAAATACTGCCATCTATGAAGGTGGTGCTGAATGGAAATATTCAGATGGTACTTCTTTGAGTGGAATGATTACAACATTAAACGGTGATGACGTGGTTGCTGACGATGAGAATGAACCTGTTGATATGGACGTCTATTACATTGTTACTGACAAATGTACTGAGTGTGTAGGATTTCATGATGAACCTCAATGCGCAGCTGTTTGTCCAGTTGACTGCTGTATCGATGACCCTGACTTTAGAGAATCTGAAGATGAGCTTTCTACAAAGAAAGATTTCATGCACCTAGAGGATTAATAAAATTAGTGCGAGGGCAAGAGCTTAAAAAGTGCAATATAGTCAGCATTTCTATTATGGTATCGGCAACCTTTTAACTGTTTATATAGACGAAACAGGCTTATTTTAACAAATAGGCCTTTTTTTTGCTCAATTTCTTCCTTTTCTGTTGTAAGAAAGAATTAATCTACTATTTTTGTGGCTGGGGTAAGTCTTATACGACCAGCTCCCTCTCAATCCTCCAGGGCGGGAACGCAGCAAAGGTAGGAGGTTGTAGCGGTGCGATGTAAGTAGCTTACCCCTCTTTTTTTTTTAAAATTGGAAAACTTAGCACTACATACTTCTCACTAAGCACTGCATACACTTGCTTTTCGCTTAATCCGAAATCTTATTATCTTTACCAAAAAAGCAAAAATCAACTATGAAATTCTTTATTGATACGGCCAACTTAGAAGAAATAAAAGAAGCAAATACTCTTGGAATTCTTGATGGCGTTACTACTAACCCCTCTTTGATGGCAAAAGAAGGAGTCACTGGAGAAGAAAACATTCTAAACCACTATATTTCAATTTGCAATATTGTTGACGGCCCGGTTAGTGCAGAGGTTATTGCAACTGATTATGAAGGAATCGTTAAAGAAGGAGAATATTTAGCATCTCTTCATAAAAATATTGTGGTCAAAGTTCCAATGATTTTGGAAGGAATTAAAGCGATAAAGCATTTCTCTTCCAAAGGAATTAAAACCAATTGCACATTAATTTTCTCAGCTGGTCAGGCTTTGATTGCGGCTAAAGCTGGAGCAACTTACATCTCCCCTTTTCTTGGTCGTTTGGATGACATTTCAGTGAACGGATTGGATTTGATCGCTCAAATTCGTCAGATTTATGACAATTATTCATTTGATACACAAATTCTTGCAGCTTCAGTACGACATCCAATGCATATAATTCACTGCGCAGAAATTGGCTCTGATGTTATGACGGGGCCACTGAAAGCAATAAAGGCATTAGCTAACCATCCTTTGACAACTTCTGGCTTGGAAACATTCCTTGCAGATCACGCGAAGGGAAACTCTTGATTCGTTTTTACGACAAGCTCAGCACAAGTGATTTATGGAAAGTATATGGAAGCTCAATAAGATGACAAGATGGAAGAAAGAAAACACATAGAAGTTTGTTTTACACCTGGTGAGTACGAATACTTTAAGGGTGAGTACGATATCGTTGTTGTAATTGACGTTCTTCGTGCTACTTCTGCAATTTGTGCTGCGTTTGACAATGGAATTAAAGCGATTATTCCAGTAGCAACGATTGAAGAAGCCAAAGAATACCAGAGCAAAGGCTATTTAGTCGGGGCAGAACGTAAAGGACAAATTGTTGAAGGATTTGATTTCGGAAATTCTCCCTATTCCTATATGAAAGAAGAATTGAGAGGACGGGAAGTTGTTCTGTCGACAACAAATGGCACAAAGGCGTTGAGTATTGCTTCTGATGCCCCAACTGTTGTGGTTGGCGCATTGAACAACCTGGATGCGTTAGCTAATTGGTTAGCTGAGCAAAATAAAAATGTACTTTGCTTGTGCTCAGGCTGGCAAGATAAATTCAACTTGGAAGATACCATATGCGCAGGAGCATTATGCGACCAATTGATCCAGACAGGTAGATACACTTCTACCGAAGATTCTTCTATTGCGGCAAAATATTTGTATATTTCAGCCTGGGATAATCCATTAGGCTATTTAAAATCGAGTTCTCACAGAAGAAGATTGAAAAACTTGAATCTGAATGAAGACATTAAATACTGTCTAACTCCTAACAAAACAACGGTTATCCCTATTCTAAAAGATGGCAAATTGGTTAAATTATAAAATACTGTTCATCCTTTCTATTCCTTTGTTTTTAGGTTTAGGTCAGAAAGAATTCTCCCAAAAGAAATGGGGCTTTTTCGGACATAAAAGAATCAATAGAATTGCTACATTTACTTTACCTCCAGAGATGTTTGGGTTTTACAAAGAGCATATCGAGTACTTAACGGAACATGCCGTTGATCCAGACAAAAGAAGATATGCAGTTGATGGAGAAGCGCAACGACATTATGTTGATATAGACCATTATGCGAAAAATGGTGAGGATCCTTTTGAGATTGTCCCAAGAAGATGGAAAGATGCCGTTAAGAAGTTCTCTGAAGACACTTTGCAAGCCTACGGAATTGTTCCTTGGCACATTATGGTCATGAAATATCGATTACAACGTGCTTTTGAAAGTAAAAATGTAGATTTAATTCTTAAGTATTCAGGGGACATTGGACACTATATAGGTGATGCAAATGTACCTCTGCACACAACAGAGAATTACAACGGTCAATTTACGGATCAAAAAGGAATTCATGGACTTTGGGAAAGTCGTTTAGTAGAAATTAACGCAAATAATTATGATTATTTCGTTGGCAAAGCAAACTACTTAGAACAAATGCAAGAGCACATTTGGAATGGAGTAATTTCCGCTCACTACGCGCTAGATTCAGTTTTTCAGATGGAAATTGATGTGACCAAAGATTTAGGAACGGACAAAAAGTATTCTTTTGAACGAAGAGGCAATGTTACCGCAAGGGTTTATTCTTATGAATTCTCTCAAGAATATCATCGAAGAATGAACGGGATGGTTGAAAGAAGATTACGAGCTGCGATAGGAACCGTTGGATCTGTATGGTACACTGCATGGGTTGATGCGGGACAACCTGACTTAGGAGATTTGCAAAACACGCCGCCATCAGATGCATTGTTAGAAGAAATGAAAGCGTTGGAAGTTGATTTTAATTCAAGTGAACATAAAGGCAGGATTTGTGAATAAAATTTCACCTTACCTGCTTAAAGCCAATTCCTAAAGTTCGTTCGTAGTTTCTCAATACTTTTACTTCAGATTTATTCACTAAACTCATTGAAACTCCATCCTTCCCTGCCCTAGCAGTTCTCCCAGATCGGTGCAAGTAATATTCATCACTTTCTGGTAACTGGTAATGAACAACAAAAGTTAAGCCTTCAACATCTATTCCTCTAGCCGCAACATCTGTTGAGACAAGATACTGCAACTTCTTGCCTTTAAAAGCGCGCATCACTTTATCACGCTCTTTTTGCAATAAATCTCCATGAATAGCATCAGTAGAAATGTTCTTAGCAATCAATTGTTTTGCTAATTTCTTAGTGGTTGCTTTCGTTTTACAAAAAATAACTCCTCTATTTTTATGTTCAGATTTTAGAAATTCAATCAACATAAACAATTTTTCATTTTCTTCACAGACAACATATTTATGATCAATTTTTTTATTGACAACATTGTCCGGGTTGATTTTTATATGTTGCGCATCGACACTCATGTGCTTGGCTATAATATCTTTTATTCCTGCTGGAATTGTTGCAGAAAACAGCCATTTATTCTCAACTTCAGGCAAGAAAGAAAGAATTTCGTCCAACTCTTTTTTAAACCCCATACTCAACATTTCATCAGCTTCATCAAGAACAACTGTTTTAACATGCGATAAATCAACAGCTTTTTTATTCACAAGATCAATCAAACGGCCTGGTGTTGCAACAACAACATGAGTTGTTCTTGTCAATGCTTTGATTTGTTTTTCGATATGTTCTCCACCATAAACGGCTTCAGTAAATATTTTAGCAGAATATTTCGTGTAGCGAAATAATTGCTTTGCCACTTGTTTACCTAACTCTCTAGTTGGGCAAAGGATTAGGCCTTGAACTTCGTTCTTATTAAGGTCAATTTGATGCAATAAAGACAAGCCGAAAGCTGCAGTTTTACCTGTTCCAGTTTGTGCTTGACCTATTATGTCAGTTTCACCAGAAAGTAAAATAGGAATGATTTTTGACTGAATATCAGAAGGTTCAATGATGCCCATTTCTGTTAGCCCTTTGACAAACTCTTCTTTAATTCCTATTTTTATAAAACTCATAAAATCCTTAATTTTCATCAAAGATACGCTTGTTTATTACATAATTGCATGCCCTCTCAAAATTTAAAATGTTTTTTTTTTGTTTAAAATGCTTGTTACTCACAAATTAGACTATCTTTGCCACTTAATTATTTATTATATTTACAATGAGCAAAGGAACAGTAAAGTTTTTCAACGAATCTAAAGGATTTGGATTTATAGTTGAAGATGAATCAGGAAAAGAACATTTTGTACACGTTACAGGACTAATCGATGAGATTAAAGAAGGTGACGCAGTAGAGTTCGATTTAAAAGAAGGTAAAAAAGGACTAAACGCAGTAGACGTTAAAGTTGTTTAATATTTGACATTTATTTCAAAGCCTGCTTATCTGAGATAAGCAGGCTTTTTTTTGCCCAAAAATCACTTTTTTTTATTATTTTTCTCCTTTAAATTATTCGGCATGAACCTACGTATCAAAACATTTGAAGAGTACCAATCTCAGTACAGTGAGAGCACTAACAACCCAGAGAAATTTTGGAATGACATCGCTGAAACATTCTCATGGCAAAAAAGATGGGACAATGTCCTTGATTGGAACTTCACAGAACCTTCGATTAAATGGTTCGATGGCGGAAAATTGAACATTACTGAAAATTTATTGGACAGACATCTTCCTGAGCGTGCTAATCAAGTAGCATTTTATTGGGAACCGAATGATATTAATGATACAAGTAAAACCATTACCTATCAAGAGTTGCACGATGAAGTTTGTAAGCTTTCTCATGCATTAAAAGAACTAGGAATTCAAAAAGGCGATAGAATTTGTATATACATGCCAATGGTATTAGAATCAATAGTTTCCATTTTAGCTTGCGCGCGTGTAGGGGCTGTTCATTCTATTATTTTTGCAGGATTCTCATCAAATGCACTTGCAGATAGAATTGATGATGCAAAAGCCAAACTCGTTATTACTGCTGACGGCTTGAATAGAGGAACAAAAAAAGTTGATTTAAAATCAATGGTAGATGAAGGAGTGAAGAATTGTTCGAGCGTTGAAAAAGTGATTGTTCTAAATTGCATAAATTCTCAACCCAACATGCAAGTTGGAAGAGATGTAGATTACCATAACTTAATATCAGATAAACCAAGCTCATTTACTGCTGAGTCAATGGATGCCGAAGATATGCTCTTCATTCTATATACTTCTGGCTCAACAGGAAAACCAAAAGGAGTTGTACATACCTGCGGAGGCTATATGGTTTACACATCCTACTCTTTTGAGAACGTTTTTCAATACAATGAAGGAGATGTCTTTTGGTGCACAGCCGATATTGGTTGGATAACTGGTCATTCTTATATCGTTTATGGTCCGCTACTTTCAGGAGCGACATCTGTTATTTTTGAAGGTATCCCTACTTATCCAGATGCTGGTCGTTTTTGGCAAGTATGCGAAAAATATAAAGTCAATCAATTTTACACCGCTCCAACAGCTATTCGTGCGCTGATGGCTCACGGATTGGAAGTTGTTAATAAATATGATTTAAGTAATTTAAAAGTGATTGGCTCTGTTGGAGAACCTATTAATGATGAAGCTTGGCAATGGTATTATGATAACATCGGCAAGAAAAATTGTCCCGTTGTTGATACTTGGTGGCAAACAGAGACAGGTGGAATTATGCTATCTGGCTTAGGTGATCTTTCCCCAATGAATCCTATGCATGCAGGCTACCCACTCCCCGGAATTCAGCCTATTTTATTGGATTCTGATGGCAATGAAGTAATAGAAAATGAGAAAGAAGGTTATTTATGCATGAAATTTCCCTGGCCATCTATTATTAGAACAACCTATTGCGACCATGATCGATGCAAGAATGTTTATTTCTCCAATTATGAAGGCTATTACTTTACAGGTGATGGTGCAAAACGAGATAAAAATGGAATGTATCGAATTATAGGGCGTGTAGATGATGTCATCAATGTATCTGGACACCGTTTTGGCACTGCAGAAATTGAAGATGCCATTAATACGAATAAATTGGCAATAGAATCTGCTGTTGTTGGCTATCCGCATGATATCAAAGGACAAGGAATCTATGCTTATGTAGTTATTGAAAACGACCAAGATATCGATACAGCCAAAATAACAGCATCTCTTATAGATTCTGTTTCAGAAGGCATAGGGAGAATCGCAAAGCCGGATAAAATTCAAATTGTAACTGGCTTACCCAAAACAAGGTCAGGAAAGATTATGCGTAGAATTCTCAGGAAAATTGCAGAAGGAGAAAAATCCAATTTTGGTGATACTTCTACTCTACTTGACCCTAGTGTAGTTAAGGATATTGTGCGTGAATCTTTATAACTCCTGGTCAAAAATATCCACCATGTATTTATACAAATCTGGGTGCTTCTTTTTAAATACTTTTGGATTTTCAAAAAAATACTCACTAACGACGGCTAAAAATTCTGCATTATTAGTCAATGAATAAGAGTTTATATCAGATTTACCCTTCATAATCGATTCCATTTCGTCTTTTATTTCAAAAAGCCATGACGCGACATAAGAATGTTCAATTAATCTTTCTGGAATACCATCGATATCACCATCTTCACCATCTAAAAGGTGAACGAACTCATGAATTCCCACGTTACTTTTCTTTCTACTACCGTTGTAGGCAGCCAATAAATCTGGTTTAGAAAGAATTACTGTCCCTTTCAGAGCACGATTACCAACCATACCAGTAATAAATTGTTGACGTCCTTTGTGTTTATTCACGTCAAAATTTACATCAAAACTACCGGGATAAATGAGAACTGTTTTTACAGAAGGATAGTTGAAATTCGGAAAAGCAAAGGTGGGTATAACAGCACTAGAAGCTACCATGAGTCTAACTGTATCGTTGATTGAAGTGCTGACTGCCTCTATTCTTTTTGTTGCCAGAAAACGTAAAATTTGTTTTTCGAACAATTGCTTGTCTTCACTGTCCAAATGACGGTAAAAAAGTACTTTTTTTGTTAGAACTGATCTCCATTTTTCAGAAAATGGTTTTGACATTAATTCCTTAACTCTATTTTTCTTTTCTTTCTTTATTCGAAGAAAATAAACAACGACCACTAGCAAAATTATAAAAACAGAATACAGAATAAGTTCTCCCATTATTTCTAATTAACTTATGAAATAGTCAATTGCCAATTGATACGACTTTAATCCAAAACCAAAGATGCACCCTTCTGCAACTTCTGATATCACTGATATATGACGAAAAGACTCTCTTTGCATGATGTTGCTAATATGAACTTCTACCACAGGGAGATTTATTGCAGCAACACAATCCCTAAGAGCAACACTAGTATGAGTGTACCCGCCAGCATTTAGAATTATGCCATCATGATTAGATTTTTGAAGCGCATTGATTAACTCACCTTCAATGTTAGATTGAAAATAATCCAATTCGACCTTATTTGAAACTTTTAGTTCGTCAAAATAAGATTCAAATGAATCTTTACCGTATATTTCTGTTTCTCGTTGACCAATTAAATTTAAATTTGGTCCATTGATAATTAATAATCTCATAAATGTCGTCTTGGAGTCGCTATATTAAGGATTTTGTTTCATACTTGAAAATAGAAAAAGGTTTGGCTGAAAATTCTGTGACCGCATATTTTAAGGATGTCGAGAAATTAAAGGACTTTGCGGATGGTATAAATCATTCTCCAAAAGAGCTAAACTACTCTGATTTAAAGAGTTTTATTCAAGAATTGTATGATTTGGGGCTCAGTGCTCGAAGTCAAGCTCGAATAATAAGTGGTGTAAAACAATTCTTTAAGTATTTGATTTTGGAAAAAGAAATTGAAAGTGACCCAAGTGATCTACTGGAAATGCCTTCGATTGGTCGAAAACTACCCGAAGTACTTTCCGTGGAAGAAATCGATGAACTCATAAGTGCCATCGACTTGAGCAAGCCGGAAGGACATCGAAATAAGGCTATTATAGAAACACTTTACAGCTGTGGATTACGTGTTTCTGAATTAGTTAACCTACAATTTGAAAACCTGTTTTTTGATGAAGGGTTCATTCGGGTAATTGGTAAAGGAAACAAACAACGACTTGTGCCTGTTAGTCCTTCTGTTAAAACTGAGATGGATCAATATACAAACAACGTAAGAGCAACGTTAAACATACAAAAAGGGCATGAAAGTTACATTTTTTTAAATCGCAGAGGCGCCAAACTAACTAGGGTAATGATTTTTACGATTATAAAGAACCTTGCACAAATTATTGGTTTACAGAAAAATATAAGTCCTCACACATTTAGACACTCCTTTGCTACTCACTTATTAGAAGGAGGAGCCAATTTAAGGGCGATTCAAGAAATGCTAGGCCATGAGTCTATTTTGACTACTGAAATATACACTCATTTAGATCAAGCGTTTTTAAAAGAAGCGATTATTTCTTTTCATCCGAGAAATAATTAGCAAGCTACATCGTAGATATAGTAAAATACTTAATGAAAGTTCTTTCTATTTTCTATACCCATTAAGTGCTTTCTCAAGAATATCCTTCAGACTTCGCTATGATAGCACTCACCGTAGCATCACTGGTCACGTTGACAACAGTTCTACACATGTCTAAAATTCTATCAACAGGGAACACTATGGCTATCCATAAGGGGTTTAGTCCAATTGAGTCAAGAACAATCATTAACATAATCAACCCAGCACTTGGAACTGCAGCCGCGCCAATCGATGCGAGTGTTGCGGTTGCAACAATTCCTAATTGTTGCAACATAGATAAGTCAACATCGTGGTACTGTGCTAGGAAGATAACTGCAATTGCTTGGTACAAAGATGTTCCATCCATGTTGACTGTTGCACCAATGGGTAAGACAAAATCTGACACCTTTTCTGGAATTTTTAAATTATCCGTAACACACTCAATAGTAATAGGTAAGGTGGCTGCACTTGAACTTGTAGAGAAGGCTAAAAATTGAGCTGGGCTTAATCCCTTAAAGAAGTCTCTATAAGCGATTTTAACTCCGAAAACTTTTAAAAGTAGTGGGTAAAAACCAAACAACATCAACATCAAACCACTAAAAACAAGCAAAGTGTAATAGCCTAAGGCGACAAAAATCTCAAGTAGTTCATCAAGTGTATCAGCTGATTTTGCTAGAACACCAGCCATTAGACAGAAAACAAAGAAAGGTGCGTAATCCATAACAATATGAACCATTTTGATAAAGATGTCGTTCATCCCATTAAAAAAGAAACGCACTGTCTCCGTTTTTTCCTTTGGCATGAGTATCATAGCAATTCCGAAAAACAAAGCAAAGAAAATCACTTGCAACATAAGACTACCGCTCCCTAAAGCTTGGACAATGTTACTTGGAACCATATCCACGAGTGGTTGAAGCGGACCCTCATCTTTGTTTGCGTTTTTTTGTTTATTCTTCATACTAGCCTTTTGGTAATCTTTAGACTCTAAATCTGAATTCAATTTATCGCGTATTTCATTTATTCTATCTTCTGACACGGTAGCCATTAAATTTTGGCCATCTTTCACCTCTACTTCGCTATCAAAGGCCCAAACTTCATATTTTAACCGATTATTGATTCTTATTTCTTCGTTGCTTTGAACGCCGGGAGTGAAAGTATTCACTAGTATTAATCCAACTGAAACAGAAATAACAGTAGTAATGAGATACATTCCGAGTGTTTTTGCGCCCATTCTACCCAATTTTGAAGGGTCACCTAAACCAGCTACTCCTGTTATGATAGAGAACAATACGAGTGGTACTGCAATGAACTTTAGAATATTGATGAATATGACTCCAAACGGATCAATCCAATCTGCGGTAAAACTATTCCAACCCATAGCACCAGAAATTATCGACCAGATAATTCCCAAAACCATAGCAATTAATATTTTCCAATGCAATGCAAGATTTTTCATGAGTTGAAATTAAGAATTCTCTCGAAGAAAGAATCAATTAGGTGAATAAATCATCGAATTATAATCTCATCAGAGAAAATAAAAGTTGTATTACCAGCTCCCAAGTGCCACTCAGGACATATTCCGAAGTTTTTGGCTACCACCTTAATATACCTTGACTTAACTACCTTTTTTGAGGTTAGCTCTTGAATAAACGAACCGTATTCTGTGGTGGGAAAACTGTTTTTAACACGATCATATTCTACCCATTCTTTACCGTTCTTGGAAGAATAAAAAACTACTTCTTTTGGATACCAAATCCATGAATTAACGTCTTGTAAAAACCTTGGGGACACTTCATTGACTTTCTTTTTCCTTTTAAAATCAATAATTACATCCATGTCTTCTGTATAGAATCCTTGCCATTTTCCAGTTCTAAAATCATCACCACCTAATTGTTGGTCGATTAACTCTTTATGTGATTCGCCTTGATACTGCTTGTGTGGTGCCGTATTCAAAACAATGTCCCATTTAGAATTAATTTTCGTGTGTTTACTCACCAATTTATAGCTTTTAAGACTGGAAGTCGCTACCCAGGATGTCAGAATTTCTGACTTTCTAATCTTAACTGGCTTTGTATACAATTCAACCTGTCCGCCTGACAGTTGATAATAGATCTCCCCAACTTTGTTGGGATTAACTATCTCTACTTTCAGTTTGCGGGCAAAAGATGTCTTTGCATTTTTAAGATAAGGGATGATTAATTGATGTTTCTCTATTTTTTGAGTGGGACTAACACCGTAATTATCCTGTGGAGAATCAGTCATTTCAAATATTAACATTCCTCCAGCCAATAATTCTTGTTGCGTTATGTAGTATCTATTTAGCTGCTTTCCATTCAGCTGAATATTTTTCACAAAGTGATTATCATCACTGACATTATTTGCTTTAACGATAAACTCGTTTCCATTCTCTAAGTTAATTTGAGAACTTCTAAATAACGGAGTTCCTAACATGTATTTATCAGAACCAGGTGTCAACGAGTAAAAACCCATTGAACTTAGCACAAACCATGATGACATTTGACCACAATCTTCATTTCCACTTAAACCATCGGGTGAATTGCTGTACAACGATGTTAAAATTTGATGAATGTATTTCTGCCCTTTTGACGCGTTGTTTGTAAAGTTGTACAAATAAGCCATATGGTGACTAGGCTCATTACCATGGGCATATTGACCGATAAGACCTGTAATGTCTACTTGATGCCTACCATGTGTCGTCGAACTTGCATTAAACATATTATCCAACCATTTTTCCAATTCATCTTTCCCTCCCAATAAATCGATTAATCCATCAACATCTTGTGGCGCAAAAAGAGAGTATTGCCAAGAGTTCGCCTCCGTATAATCAAAAGTAACTTCCGATGGATTGAAATCTATTTTAAATTCACCATTAAATTTGGGTTGCATAAACTTTGTTTCAGGATTGTAGATGTTTTTATAAAACAAGGCGCGTTCATAATATAAGTTAGCTATATCCTGTTTTCCTAAAGAGTCAGCAAGTATAGCAATGCACCAATCGTCATACGCATATTCTAATGTTTTAGAAACAGACTCTGATTCATCTTGTGAACCGATGTATCCTTTCTTTTTGTAGGCTTCCAGTCCTAAATGTTCTAGTTCTGCGGAATGCATCATTGCTTTTAATGCTAATTCTGCATCAAACCCTCTAATTCCTTTCACATAAGCATCTGTAATTACTGGAATAGCATGATAACCAATCATGCATTTCGTGTAATTGGCATCTAGTTCCCAAATTGGTAAAATTCCGCCTTCTTGGTACTGGTTTAGAAAAGTCTCAATAAATTCTACTGTTCGCTCTCTCTGTGTTAATGTAAAAAGAGGATGTGTTGCCCTAAACGTATCCCATAGTGAAAATACGGTGTATTGTTTATTGCCTGTAGAATGAATTTTTAAATCTGTCCCTCGGTATCTACCATCGACGTCAGAAAAGACATTAGGGGCCATGAAAGAGTGATATAAAGCAGTATAGAAAATGGTTTTCTGATCAATATTAGTCGTTTCAATAACAATTTTACTCAACTCTTTATTCCATTTCTCTTGGTTGGCATCTTTAACCTGCTCAAAGTTCCAATGAGGAATTTCTGTTTTTAAATTATTGATAGCTCCGTCAATATCAACAGCTGATATTCCAACTTTAACCAATAGTTCATTGCTTTTATTGGAGAATTGGAGAATCATTTTAGAATTCATTTTTTTATTATTCAGTTGAATTTGGTTGCCAACAGGTTTCTCCGAAAATTGTATAACAAAAAAGATGAACTGCTTCTCTGCCCAAGCTTTTGAAATTCTCTTGCCTACAATGGTAGAGTCATTGATAAATTCTAAATCAGCACCCAGTAATAAATCCCTATGTTCTAGGTCAATAATTACTTTCCTTTGCTCTGAAGACTCAAATTGATACTTATGTATTCCAGAATGAGAAGCTGTTGTTAAGGCAACAGCAATTTTATCTTTCTCGAGAATAACAGAATAATAACCAGCCTTTGCTTGTTCATTATTATGAGAAAAGGGGGAACTATACTCGGTATTCATCCACTTATCCTTTCCATTAAATGGCATTATCAACAAATCACCTAAATCGGATACACCAGTACCACTTAAATGCGTATGAGAAAAACCATAAATAATTGAGTCCGAATAATGGTAACCTCCACAACCATCCCAACCACCTAACCGAGAATCCGGAGACAATTGCATAAAACCAAATGGTTCTGAAACCCCCGGATAGGTATGTCCGTGACCTCCTGTTCCAATAAACGGATTAACAAATTTTATATAATTATTGTCTTGACCAAATGCAATGGTATTGACGAAAAAGAATAAGTAAAGCGTTAGGTTTCTCATAGTTTCATATAATTATTCAAAGATAGTCAAACAAATAAAATTTTGAGGACAAAAAACTACTTAGACCTTGCTTTAATAAATAATATTCGTATCATTGCGGTGTCGAATTTCGTTTTCGATTCGCATTTCGCGACAATTTCCCTAAAAAACACATTTCAAACCGATTTTTTCGATTTCAAAATCAACATTATTTTTATTACATGGATAAAGCTGTATTACAAAGCAAAAAACTACCTGAATTAAGAGACTTAGCAAAAATGTTAGGGATAGAAGGTACGGAAACATTAAAGAAAGCAGAACTTATTGAAGTTATTTCTGAATCAGGTTCAAAAAAGTCAGCTTCTGAAGAGAAAAATGATTCTCTACAAAAAAAGAAGCGAGCAAGAAAACGAGTTATCGAAGAGGTCAACTCAAATAACTCTAACAGTTCTGAGCAAACAAAATTGTTCAAGGATTCTTCTTCTAGTAAAATAGAAAAAAAAGAGGAATCTAAGATAGAAGAAAAGGAAACTGATTCTCAACCTGCTAAGAAAGATTTTGACAAATCTATTAATCACAAAGACGATAATAAATCAAGTAGCAATAAGGACAATCGTCCGAAAACTCCAAATCAGAATCCAAACCAGAACAAAAACAACAATAACCGTAATCAAAATAGTCGAAATAAAAATCAACCTACTAAGGATGAAGAGACTTATAATTTGATCGGGATTGTTACTGCTGAGGGTGTATTGGAAGTTATGCAAGACGGTTATGGTTTCTTGCGTTCGTCTGATTACAATTACCTTTCGTCTCCTGATGATATCTATATTTCTCAAAGTCAAGTAAAACTGTTTGGTTTAAAAACTGGTGATACAGTAGTTGGAACTATTAGACCTCCAAGAGAAGGTGAGAAATTTTTCCCTTTGGTAAAAGTTGAATCTATAAATGGTAGAGACCCTTCTTATATTCGTGACAGAGTGCCTTTTCAGTACCTCACTCCCCTATTTCCAGATGAGAAATTTAAGTTGACAGGACATTCACAAGAAACAATGTCAACTCGAGTGATGGATTTATTTGCGCCGATCGGAAAAGGTCAACGTGGAATGATTGTAGCACAGCCAAAAACCGGTAAAACAATGTTATTAAAGGATGTTGCAAATGCTATTGCAGCCAATCATCCTGAAACTTATTTAATTGTTCTTTTAATTGATGAGCGTCCTGAAGAGGTTACAGATATGGCAAGATCAGTTAATGCAGAGGTTATTGCTTCTACTTTTGATGAACCCGCTGATCGACATGTAAAAGTTGCGAACATGGTTCTTGAGAAAGCCAAAAGAATGGTTGAATGTGGACATGACGTTTGTATTCTTTTAGATTCGATAACGAGACTAGCAAGAGCATACAATACTGTTTCTCCTGCATCTGGAAAAGTTCTTTCTGGTGGTGTCGATGCAAACGCTTTACATAAACCAAAACGATTCTTTGGTGCTGCACGTAAAATTGAGAATGGAGGTTCGCTTTCTATCCTTGCAACAGCATTAACAGAAACTGGTTCTAAAATGGATGAAGTGATCTTTGAAGAATTTAAAGGTACGGGTAACATGGAGTTACAGTTAGATCGTAACATTTCTAACCGTAGAATATATCCAGCTATCGATATAACATCATCAGGTACGCGTCGTGAAGACTTATTGATTGATAAAGATATTCTTCAAAGAATATGGCTTATCCGTAAGTTCATTGCTGATATGAATCCTGTTGAAGCAATGGAATTCATGAAATCAAGAATGGAATCTACGAAATCGAACGAAGAATTCTTAGCAACAATGAACGGTTAATACTGAACTATGAGAATAACAGTTAAGGTTGGTTTATTATTTGCCGTAATTTGGATGGCGATTAAAATGATTTTCTTTTATTCTGGAATAGTCGGTTACAATGTTGTTCCGGCAGTAATGTTGAACATTTTATGCGTTTTGTTAGCCATTGCAGTTGGAATGTACAAGCACAAGAGAAGAACAGCAGAAGAAACTACCTTACTTGCCGACATCAAAACTGGAATGACAGCAGGTGTTCCTTATGCGGTCATAGTTAGTATTTTTCTATTCTTTTATTATTCTAAAATAGATACCGATTACATTCCTCATCGTGTTGCTGAAATCACTTATGAGATGAAGAAGCGCTTAGATGACCCGGAAGAATTGAAAAGATATAGGACCGAGAATGAAGACTTTGAAGTTATGACCAAAGATGAAATTTACGAGCGAATGATTCAAGGTCCTCAAAATGCAATCAGTGCAAAATCAACTATGGTTCTGGCATTGCTAGCCTTACTCCTATTGGCAACATTGAATAGTATTTTTATTGCAATCATTTATCGTAAAGTTCTATTTAAACAGGCTACTTAGCTTCTCAAAGGAATATATTTATAGTGGACGAAACGTTTTTCGCCCACTATCAAAGTAATAACTACTTAAAGAAGTTTACGTACGACTTATTCGTGTCAATGTGCACTTTTTCTGGAAATTCAGCATGAATAATCAATTTATTCTGATGATGATGCTCCAAAGATTCTATTTTTTTTCGTTGCATTAACAAAACAGTAGAATTTCCATGGTGATCCATTTTATCTAAAATTGTTTCATCATTAAACTCACACTGCCAATGTGTTTCTTTACAATTTTCTTTGTAAGCTATTTCAACTGTTGGTACTGAATAATAATTATGCTTACCTATACCTTCCAAATCGAACACTAAACGTAAGAACCCCCCATCTAGAACAAGGTCACTATCTAATATACCCAATTCTTTTAATGTTGTTCTTCCTGCTGTTGGAGATGTAAATTTCACTAGTACTTCCCCTAGATTTATTTCTACTAATTGTCCCATAATTGTTTTTATTTTAAAGTTAGGGTCTCTTTATTTTTAAAAATATGACGGAGGTCAACTTTCGTTTTTTTTAACGCTTCATTTACATTAAATAATTATTCAATTAAGTAAAATTTTATAAATTTGTCTTTTTATCGCAATAAAATATTGATATAGTATGCAACTGTATAATAAATTAAGTGCGGCAGAAAGAGCAAAAATGATTGACGACGCTGGTGATAAGCGTTTAACAATCTCTTTCTACCGTTATCACAAAATAGTTGACCCTGCACTTTTTAGGGATAACCTGTTTAAAGATTGGGATGCATTAGGTGTGCTTGGAAGAATATATGTTTCTTTTGAAGGAATTAATGCGCAGCTTTCTGTTTCAGCTGATAATTTCTCTGAATTCAAAATACATCTTGATAATTTTGACTTTTTAAAGGACGTTCGGTTGAATATTGCAATTGAACAAAATAATAAATCGTTCTTAAAATTAAAGATTAAGGTGCGGAATAAGATCGTTGCAGACGGTTTGAACGATGCCACTTTTGATGTAACGGACATCGGAACGCACTTAAAGGCTGATGAGTTTAATGAAATCATTTCACGCGATGATACTGTCCTTGTTGACATGAGAAATCATTACGAAAGTGAAATTGGTCATTTCGATGGTGCCGTCACTCCAGATGTAGATACTTTCAGAGACTCGTTGGATATTATAGAAAATGATTTAAAAGAACACAAAGAGGATAAAAATCTAGTCATGTATTGCACTGGAGGAATTCGTTGTGAAAAAGCGAGTGCTTACTACAAACACAAGGGTTTCAAGAATGTTTTTCAACTAGAAGGCGGAATTATTGAATACGTTCGACAAGTGAATAGTCAAAACCTTGAAAATAAATTCAAAGGGAAAAATTTTGTGTTTGACCACAGAAGAAGTGAAAGAGTTTCTGAAGATGTCATTTCGGTCTGTCATCAATGCGGAGAATCAAATGACGACCACGTAAATTGTGCAAATGAAGTCTGCCATTTACTGTTTATTCAATGTCCATCTTGTCAAGAAAAAATGAATACTTGTTGTTCTGATGATTGTAAGGAGATACATTCCCTCCCATTTGAAGTACAAAAAGAACTTAGAAAAGGAAAAGGAGTCAGCAATAAAATATTTAAAAAAGGAAGGTCAGAAGTTTTAAAATTTAAAGCTTAAATTTTCTATTAGAAAGAAGAAATTTTGCACTTCCACGTTCCTGTACCAAAAATAAATTAAATGTCTCGCCCAAATTCATTTATGCTATTCTAATTGACTAATTTTAGGTAGAAATCAATACCGAATTCCTGTATAACTGATTGTTCAAGTTGATTTTTTTATTGAGAATGATTCCAATATATATTGAATTCTATTACAAAATCAGTTTCTTTGCGCTGTGAAAAAGATAAAGAACATCGAATTAATGGCACCAGCGGGTGGATTTGACGCAATGCAGGCAGCACTTGATAATGGTGCCGATTCAATTTACTTTGGTGTTGACCAATTGAATATGCGTGCAAGAGCAACAATGAATTTCACCTTGAGCGACCTAAAAGAAATTGCTGACAAATGTGGCGCATTGGGAGTGAAATCCTACCTCACACTTAATTCTATTATCTATAATCACGATTTAGCCCTAATTAAAACCATTGTAAACCATGTAAAAGAAGCAGGAATTACAGCCATCATCGCTTCTGATCAAGCAGTTATTGGTTATGCTAAAACTCAAGGTGTTGATGTTCACATTTCTACGCAGTTAAATGTCACAAATATTGAAACGGTAAAGTTTTATGCACTTTTTGCAAATGTAATGGTTCTTTCAAGAGAATTGAGTCTTGGACAGGTGAAAGAAATTTGTAATGACATTCTCAAAGAAGATGTTCGCGGCCCCAATGGGGAGTTAGTTAAAATTGAAGTTTTCGGACATGGTGCATTGTGCATGGCCGTTTCTGGGAAATGTTATTTAAGTTTACATACGAGCAATTCTTCTGCAAATAGAGGCGCTTGCGTTCAAAATTGCCGGAGAAAATACAAAGTTATTGATTTAGAAGATGGACATGAATTGGAGATTGACAACGAATACATAATGTCGCCAAAAGATTTATGCACCATTGATTTCTTGGATCAATTAATAAACACAGGGATTTCTGTTCTAAAAATAGAAGGCCGTGGAAGAGCACCCGAATATGTTGCCACAACTATAAAGTGTTATCGCGAAGCAATTGATACTTACAACGATGGAACTTATTCCAAAGAAAAAGTAAAAGATTGGATGTCTCGATTAGAAACTGTTTATAATCGAGGATTTTGGGGTGGATATTTCTTAGGACAAGAATTAGGTGAATGGACAGATAGTTCAGGCTCAAAAGCAACGATTAAGAAAGTTTTTATAGGAAAGGGAATGCACTACTACTCCAACGCAAAAATTGGGCAATTTAAAATAGAAGCCCAACAATTAAAAGTGGGAGACAATATATTAATCACGGGCCCAACAACTGGTGTTATAGAAACGACAATAAACTCAATGCGCGTCGATGACCAAGATGCAGAAGTTGCTCATAGAGGAAGTGAAGTTACCTTTCGACTAGATGAAGTCATCAGGGCATCTGACAAATTGTACAAAGTTGTTCCAGCAGAAGAAATTAAAGATTAGAAATGAATGGTTATCATCACTCATCAACGGGAAAAATGCATTGGATGCAACTATTGCGTCGAGTTGGCATTTAATCAATGGAGAATGTCAAAGAAAGATGGAAAGGCTACTCTTATTGGTGGAAAAAATAAAAAAGGTTTTCATACACTTAAATTGGAGAACGAAGAATTTGATAATAACAAACGTGCAGCTGAAGCCTGTCCAGTTAATATCATTAAAGTGAAGATGAAATAATTCGGTTTTTTATTTGTAACGAATCTAATTAACTACTTGTGCCAACCATTATATTCGTAATTGCGTTATATTTATAGTATAAATGCTTTGTTTGAACTTATAAACCTCTACTTATGAAGACAGTCACTTCACTTCTGTTTACTTTATTGATATTCACATGTAATTCTCAATGAAGTTGTTTAAAGTTGTCTAAGTAAAATGACAGAAAAAGCTAATAGGTTCAATGCTTTCCAATGTATTTTATTTGTTTCAAAACGTATCAAAATAGCTTTAAAGGCATCTAACCAAGC
>Ga0316208_1000978_pt1 | contig 29448 bp, 25 predicted proteins | sample 3monopyrite_MG_FD_204944 | JGI IMG/M metagenome (GOLD analysis project Ga0316208, IMG submission 204944) | Microbial mat bacterial communities from mineral coupon in-situ incubated in ocean water Damariscotta River, Maine, United States -... | ecosystem: Environmental > Aquatic > Marine >... | reverse complement strand
TTTTGAGTTAGATTTTTCCACGCCATGCGCTTATCCACTTTTTAAAAGGCTATGATCTCATCTCAAGACCATTTTGTACGCTTCGTGCAAAGGTCTCATATAGATGATTTTAAATCGTCCATAGGCGTTGGGGTTATTAAACGTTATACAATGACGTCTGTCAGACAATTAAAATACCTGGCTTCAGTAATAAAAAAACAAGGTGTGTTGGCTGAATTAATTTCCGCAGAAATTGCCATGATGGCGGCCACACTTGCTGCGGAAATGGGTAATTAGGAGTAGTATTTTCGAATTATTTGGCTAATTCAAAGGACAGCTGGTTTCGTTATATTCAGTGTTTTTGATGGAAATATTTATCTGATTTTGTTATACTTTTACAGCGCGAGAGAGCTAATGTGGGCGCGGCGCCGAGAGGGCGCATAGTGAACGTCTAAAGTGAAGTGGACGTGTAAGGGGCGCAGCCCTCACCTGAAAGGGTGAGGGCGTGTGCACTAGTTTTTACACTTCTGTTCGAGTTTGAGCAAGTACACATCATCTATTCTTGATGGTATTCAAATTTTATATTCATATTCTAGCCTCTGCTTTAGGTGCTAATCCCTATTAGTATTAATATTACGGAAATTTTTTATTTCTATTTTTTTTGTACTATAATCAGCGCACAGCAATGATGAGGCGTAAGTTTATTTTCCATGAAATATTTTAAAAATTTTTTTATTTACAGTGGCGCAGCGGGAATTATGGTTCTTATTTTATTCTCACTTTCGAGCTCGGGAAAACTTTCTGATTCTATGATGCTTGTAGTCGCTTTGTTGTTAGTGATCGTGCTGCCTATTGTATTCAGTTTAGTAGTAGCTAAACGCGAACGAAATAATTCAAGCGAATAATAAAATAAAAGTTTTTGATTTTATTGTCTTAGGATTTTCACCCTAATCCTAACAGAGAGAATTTAATGTTGATCTTTCAAGCTATCGTTTGGTAGGTTTTCAGATGCGAATATCGCGTCAATATCAATGATGTCAAAGGCGTAATGTTTCCTACAGAAACTGCAGTTGATATTAACCTGGCCATCTTTTTTAATAATTGATTGTAATTCCTGATGACTGATGCCACGTAACATATTTGTAATGCATTTTTTAGAGCAGTCACAATGAAAGCGGATAGTTTTTGGTTTAAATAAACGAATATTTTCCTGGTTGAAAAGTCGATGAAGAACTTTTTTACTTGTTAATGTTAAAAGTTCTGTGTCAGTTATTGTTGAGGCGAGTTGTTCGATTCTATTCCAGGCGTCGTTGTCTTTATGTTGCAAACTGTCATCGGGAAGTTTCTGAATGAGTATTCCAGCTGTTCTGTTGTCATCAGCAGTTAACCACAATCGCGTATCGATTTGCTCAGATTGTTTGAAGTAGCTTTCAATGGTCGCGCTCAATGTGCTGTGGTTTATGTTTATAATGCTTTGATAGCGCTCTTTGCCATCTTTTGGTTCAACAGTTATCGTTAAAAGTCCCTCTTCACAAAGTGAAGTTAATGCGCTTGAGTTAATGGTTTCATCCCATTCTGCTGTGCCTCGCAGAGTTGAGTCAGATTTCATCTGCACAACCAATAACGATAAAGGTCCCTTACTTTGAATTTGTAATGTTAATGACCCTTCGTATTTGAGTGTTGAAATAAGCAGAACTGTTGCAGTCATCGCCTCTCCAAGCAGTTTTCGAATTATTGGAGGGTAATCGTACCTATCAAGCACAGTTTGCCAACAGTCATCAAGGTGAACAATTTCTCCACGGACGTTGGTGTTTTCAAGAATAAACCGAAATGAAAGGTCGCGTTGTGTCATGTTAATTCGTTGCTTTTAGTGTTGGATGTGTGACGTTTGTGGATTTAGATTTTTCTTGTCTGCGGGTGAGTGCAGCTCAGATCCGTTGTCTGTTACCATTGTTTGATAATGTTAAGGGAATTTCAAGTTAATTCCAAATGGCTTTTCATGTAGAAGTTAATATTTGTTTGAATGATGCGTTATGCGCCTATTTAATTGCACTCACTTTGAAAATATTTTTTTAAATGTCAGAAAAAGATAAAAATTTTGATGATCTAAGCGAGCAATTTGCTCGTAATATATACGATCAACCAAAAGGGAAGATCCGACTTGAGGTGTTATGGCAGCATCTTCAGAAGGTTTTTCCTGAGAGCACTAATTCTAGTGCGTTACGTGTTTTAGATGCGGGTTGTGGCATGGGCCATATCGCAATACGCCTTGCTGAGCAGGGACACGAAATGACATTGTGTGATGTCTCGCAGAAAATGTTGCAGCACAGCGAGAAAGTGTTCCAAAAAAAATCACTGAAAGATTCTGCTAGGTTTATTCATTCATCACTTCAAGGTTTGCCCAGTGATTTAAAGTATTTTGATCTTATTACCTGTCATGCTGTTGTGGAATGGCTTGATGACCCGCAGCAAGCATTATCAGAGCTGTTTAATCGCCTTGCCCCTGGAGGAATATTGTCTCTGATGTTTTACAATAAAACCTCATTAGTGATGCGCAATTTAATTAGAGGCAACCTTTACAAGGTTGCTTCAGGTGAGTTTTCCGGAGAGGCAGGGGGATTAACCCCCACTCAGCCTTTGGAGCCTCAGCTTGTTTATGGATGGCTTGAGACGTTGGGAATGAATATTATTTCCCGCGCGGGCATACGGACCTTTTATGACTATATGACGCGTCGAGATCATATATCCATTGAGGATTTAATCGAAATGGAAATCAGTCTGTCAGAACAAGAGCCATATTTGTCATTAGGGCGTTATATACATGTCGTTTGTCGAAAGCCGGTCTAAGCTTTCAGTTATAAATATAACATTATTACATCAGCATACTTATGGAAGCTGATCAGTGCCCGCATTGCCCACCTTCTTCGTGAGGATGCCCATGTTCAATTTCTTCTTTGCTGGCTTCGCGGATGGCAACTACACTGACATCAAAAGTTAAGTTCACGCCTGCGAGAGGGTGGTTGCCATCGATGGTTACATTGTCACCATCGACTTCTGTTACGGTTATGACGAGATTGTCGCCTGAGGGGTCTTCAGCATGAAATTGCATGCCAACTTCGATGTTTTCAACTTCACCAAACATATCTCGTGTGACGGCCTGTATTAGGCTGTCATCTTTTACACCATAACCTTCTGCTGCAGGAATAGTGATGTTTATTGTATGGCCGATTGATTTTTCGTTCAGTGCAGCTTCTAAGCCGGGGATGATATTGCCGCTGCCATGAAGGTATGAAAATTGTCCTTGCTCAGATTTGTCAATGACATCACCTGCATCATTAGTCAATGTGTAATCGATGGAAACAACCTTCTGATTTTCAATAGTCATAGTTTAAGCACATCCGTAAAATTATTCAGAAAGCGTATTATGCCGCAGGTTTGCCTGTGGATGCTAGATACTGCGGTGAGAAATATTTTGAGAAGGGAGGTGTTGCTATTCAGGCGTTTATTTAGACCGCCAATCAAAGGTGTGAAGAGAAAATCTAAGTTACCCTATTATAGGTGTAGACCGCATTCAGTTTTTGGGCTGTTATTCCAGCGCCCGCCGCGATCATCGCCAGGTGCTGTGCATTGGGCGCAACCGATAGACGAGTATCCTTGGGCCACAAGCGGATGAGGGGGGAGTTTGTGTTCTCGTATGTAGTCATCGCGCTGCTGTTTGCTGATATCGATGAGAGGGTAAAATTTTATTATTCCATTGCGTTCTTCAAAAATCTCTAAATTTGAACGATGTTCAGTCTGCCAGCCCATCAGGCCAGAAGCCCAGATTGAATAGGATTTTTTAATTTCTTCTAGGGGTTCAACTTTATTAATTGAACAGCAAAAGTTAGGGTCGGCTTTCCAGGTTTCATCTTTCACAGTGAACTCATGCTTCCATTTTTCAGCTTGAATATTGATCACATCAAGTTTATACAGATCTGTGAGAACCTTTTTGTATGCAAGTGTTTGAGGAAAGTGATATCCCGTGTCGATGAAAAAAACTTTTTGTTTGACAGGCCCACGTGAAAAGAGATGGAGAAGAAAAGCTGATGTTGCTGCGAAAGAAGATGTCAGCATAATCTCATCAGTACTAAAGTTATTGTATAGCTGAGCAATTCGTTCTTCTGGAGTCAAAGAATGGAAGGCTTCGTTTAACGCCTTTAACCGTTCTGTTGTTGGTATGGCAGGTGTTTTTATTGTATTTTCTGCGCTGTTTTTCATATTGAAATTATATCACAGGAAAGTATTAAGTAGGCCTTATTATACGATCAAGATATAATGATTATTTATAACGGCAGCAGATTATATAATATGGTTTTGTGTTTCCACGTTGCTATTAAAGTTAATGACATCTCTTTATCTGCTTGTTTTAATGGATTATATTTTTGATGTAAGGGGCGTGAGGCTCGCTTTATTGATGAACATGGCAGTTCAGCTTGGTGATTTTTATTTAAACTTGAGCTTATCAAGCTTAACTGATCTAGTTGTGGGCGATTTTGTTACAGTCTGAATATTTAGGTTAGATAATTTACCGGGATATTTATTTGATATCCCGGTGGGCTTTCATTTATGAAGCTAAGGAAGTGCTGGCGATTGGCCAAGCGTAATTTCGTCCCAATCAAAAGGGTCGAAAATTTCATCATCGGAAAATGAGCTTGTTTTTAATTCGTCACCCGTGTGTACATTTTCAAAAGATTGAAATGCAAAAGAATTGGGTGTGTCAGCGTCACTGGTTTGAGAAATCCAGATGGATTTAATATGATCATTTTCGTTCCAGCTAATGGTTTCACCCTCAAGTGTAATGCTGCCATCTTTTACAAAAGGATCAATTTGCAGCTGACTATCAACATTGCTTAGTTTTGCGCCTTCTCTTTCTCTGTAATCAAAAACACCGCTGAACCCTGTAACATCATCGATTACTGATTGTGAAATATCAAGGCTACGTCCTGAATAGGAGCTTCCATCACTGATTTCTGCTTCATATTTGTCTAGCTTGAAGCTTGAATTAAAGCCATCACCGTTAAGGGTTTGAGATAGTTCAACGTTAAGTAAATCTACAAGATTTTCATTGCTATCATTAAAGGGGGTTCTTCCAATAGTGGCAGTAGATTCAAAACCATCGTTTATATCTCTTATCACCTGCTTGGTATTAACATCAAAACCCGTTTTATTATCTTGTGGAATGAATGTTTCATTAGCAAACTCTAATGTTGATGAAGAGCCTGTTGCATCGGCTTCTAATACAATTGTGCGGATAAATTTGCCGTGGTGATTAACTATTTCCTGTTGAAGAAAACCATTATCTTCAGCCAAAGTTGTACATGAAATGCCAGAAGTTGTGCATGATTCTGAAGTATCGATAACCCCGTTGTTTGAGCTCCACCCATCAAATACAACAGTAGGCGATGCATGTGTTATTAAAGGTGTGCTTAAGAAAAGCGCATAAAGCAATGTTCTGTAGCTTGCTAGTTGTGACATGATCAGTTTCCTCCTGACTATCTCGCTAAGGTTGGTGCAGAGGAAAACCGTTTGGGGTGTGAAGGGTAGATATATCTGTTTTACTACCCTGGGTGTCTCGTCCCTGGCGGTTCCGCTTTCCTAGTGCCATTAATGGCGCCTTAGACCGGTAACTTTGCGTCCCCACCTTTCAGTTAGGGTTGCCTTTTTCAATGACTTCATTTTTCATATCGACATTTTTTTGACGCTCTTTAGTCGATTGTTTTTTATAATGAAAAATATAAAATATTAGGAGGTGTTTTCTGATGATGTGATGATGAGCTTTATTTGCCAATACTTGTTCTTTAGTCGGATTAAAGAGCGGGCGTTGCTTTTTATCTCTTAAAGTAATTAATGCATATTATTTTTAAATAATTGTATCTCCTCGTGATTATTCCAATTTTTTGAGGTTATAAATACCGCGTACATTTTTTTACAGCAGGCGATAATGCGCTTTGTGCACACGGCGGAGCTTCCATATATGCCATTTCATGGCTTCAGCAATGCTCTAATCGATTACTGTGATGATGCTTAGTCGATCACGATTTTAAGTGGTTAATTTGTAAGTGCTTGAATTTTGACGCAGCAAGTTCGTTATAATTGCGTCAATAATCTGATTGTTCAATTGAGTTAATTTTTGGCTGGGATGCCAAATAATCATTTTTGAGGCAGTGGTACTATTGTATTTTTACATAAAAAAGGCGATACCTAATATTAGGTATCGCCAGAAATAAACACAGTAAGCAGTACTGATTACTTTTTCATTTTACGACGTCTGTTTGTTGATGCGATACCTGCAAGGCCTAAACCTAATAACGCAAGCGTGGCTGGTTCCGGTACAGAGTTCGTTGGGTGGGAACTTATCGTGGCTAAATTTTGACCGCCGTTTACATCGAGTGGATCGCCAATTCGAGCGCCACCAAAACAACCTTCACCACCATCAAATCCTTCGCCACCATCAAAGATGCAAGAATTCGCGTTGCCACTAGAGGAAACAGATAAAATGTATTCCAGAGTGAATGAATCACCGGCTGAATATATGCCTAAGTCTAAAGTCTCTGAATAAGCTGACCACGAATATTCGCTATAGAACGAGTCACTAAACAATGTACCCCCAAGGCTTGTTCCTGATTCAGAAAAGCTTGCAGTAGTGATTTCAGCAGTACTGTTCCAAATGGATGAACTGTCAATTAGGATGTCCAGCTCGTAACTTGATGTAATGCCTTCTCCGTCAGCCCAGATAGAACCGCCGGTAACATCAAAATCAAGATTATATTGCTGGCTGATGCCGCTTAAATTTGTATAGGTGTTTGAAAATGTGAAGCTGCTTGTGACATCATAGTTTCCGTCGCCGCCAGCAAAAGCTGTAAATGAACCGCTGTCGTTACCGGCAGAACGACCAAAAGCAAACCCATCAGCTGCATTGTACGTGTCGGAGGCAAAGACGCTTCCTGAGGTATCCGAGTCAATAGCTGAGGTTGCCCCGTAAAACTCTACTTCAGCTGTTAATGAGAGTGCTTGTGCATTCGGGCTTAGTGCCATAAATGCTGAAGCTACAGCGATGCTGAGTGCATTTTTTTTGAACATTGGATTAACCATAAACTTTTCCTTTCGGGTATTTGTTTTAATTATACATGCAATATTTATGCCTGATATTTAAATGCAATGTAAACATATGAATTTATTGGTTAAATAAATATTTTTTCGTTTATTTAAGGAAACATATCAAGCAATGCTGTAAAAAATTCTGACATGAAATTGTAATATTTTACACATTAAATGTAGTGATAAATAACTCAAGCAAGTTGTCGCTAGTGGCTCAAAACCCAAATCTCGTCGATAAGTATTTAGGTTTAATTGACTAAGTAAGGTGTTAGGAGAATGGGAATTATAAAACAAGAGCAGCTAAGAAATAACCGTGCTGCTCTTGTTTTATAGGGAGTTGTTTAAATTAGCCCGCAGCACGAGACGAACGCTTGCGCTGATTTTCTAGTAGGAATTTTTTACGCAGTCGAATGTGACTAGGCGTTACTTCTACGAGCTCATCGTCATCGATAAATTCCAGTGCTTGCTCAAGTGACATTTTGATAGGTGGCGTCAGGTCGATATTTTCATCCGTACCCGCAGCGCGAATATTGGTGAGCTGCTTAGCTTTTAGCGGATTAACGACGAGGTCATTTTCACGGGAGTGAATGCCGATTAGCATGCCTTCGTACGTTTCTTCTCCGTGAGAGACAAACAGACGTCCGCGTTCCTGAAGATTAAACAGTGCAAAACCGACGATTTTACCCATACCATTAGAAATTAATACGCCGTTGTTACGTTCACCAAATTGACCTTTTTTCATTGTGTCGTAGTGATCAAAGACACTGTAAATCAAGCCTGTTCCCTGTGTTGATGTCAGAAATTCAGTGCGAAAACCAATCAAGCCACGAGAGGGCATTAGATAGTCCAGGCGAACTCGGCCTTTACCATCAGGGACCATGTCTTTTAATTCGCCGCCGCGTTCACCAAGTTTTTCCATCACCTTACCTTGATGGGTGTCTTCAACATCGACTGTGACGAGCTCATAAGGTTCCTGTTTTTCTCCGTCAACTTCACGGATGATAACTTCCGGGCGAGATACGCCTAGCTCAAAGCCTTCGCGACGCATGGTTTCAATTAGGATTGATAAATGAAGTTCACCGCGACCAGAGACTTTAAATTTATCAGGGTCTGCGGTGTCATCAACGCGCAGAGCGACGTTATGAATCAGTTCTTTTTGCAGGCGTTCACGAATCTGACGGGAGGTGACATATTTTCCGTCTTTGCCAACGAAGGGCGAGTTGTTAACCTGAAAAGTCATGCTTACTGTAGGTTCATCAACTGATAAAGCAGGCAGCGCTTCAACTTCTGCGGGATCGCATAGAGTGTCTGAAATGCTTAAATTATCAATGCCTGTGAAAGCAATAATGTCACCAGCCTGTGCTTCATCAACCTCGATGCGTTCTAGTCCAAGAAAACCAAAAACCTGTAACATACGGGCATTGCGCTTTTTTCCATCTTTATCAATAAGGACAATAGCTGAATTTGTTTTAATTTTACCGCGCTTAATTCGACCAACACCAATAACGCCGACATAACTACTGTAGTCCAAAGAGATGACTTGCATCTGAAAAGGGCCTTCGCGATCGACAGCAGGCGCTTTGACTTTTTCAACAATGGTTTCAAATAACGGGATCATGTTATCAGAGGCTTGATCAGCTTCAAGACAGGCAAAACCATTCAAAGCCGAGGCGTAGACAACGGGGAAGTCTAACTGTTCATCAGTTGCGCCAAGTCGATCGAAGAGCTCGAAGGTTTGATCAAGTACCCAGTCAGGACGTGCGCCAGGACGATCAATTTTGTTAATAACGACGATTGGGTTTAGTCCCATATCAAAGGCTTTTTGTGTAACAAAACGAGTTTGAGGCATAGGGCCTTCAACAGCATCAACCAGAAGTAAAACAGAGTCGACCATCGATAAAACGCGCTCAACTTCACCACCAAAATCAGCATGCCCGGGGGTGTCTACGATATTGATTCGGTAATCATCCCAGCTAATTGCAGTATTCTTGGAGAGAATAGTGATTCCACGCTCTTTTTCAAGGTCGTTTGAATCCATAATACGGTCAGGCGTCGCTGCACGATCACCTAATGTTCCGGATTGTTGCAGTAAACAGTCAACCAGAGTGGTTTTGCCATGATCAACGTGGGCGATTATGGCAATGTTGCGTAGCTTCTCAATCATCGTGCTGGGCTCGTTTGGTTCAAGTAAAACAATCAATTATAGCAGAACTGCTTAGACTTTGCTGAAATGCTTCGCTTTATCAATATATACCTATATCCAGATAAGATCGGGCGATTTTTTTCAGGGCAACCACAAATGCTGCGGTGCGAAAATCATGGATTTCGCTGTGTTGATTCATTACGCAACTCATTTCCTGATAAGCCTGACGCATGGTGTCATCGAGTCCCGATCGCACCAGGTCTATTTCTTTGCTACCACTGATCATTTCTGAGCGAGAGTCAGCGTTAATTTTGTTGCCGGTGATTTCCTCTAGCAGTGATGCAACTTGGCCACTACGTGTTTCTTCATGGCGTCTCTGCATGCGTCCAAAACGCATGTGAGATAAATTTCTTACCCATTCAAAATAGGATACTGTGACACCGCCTGCATTCACATAGACATCGGGTAAGATGACGATTCCGCGTTTGTTTAGAATCTCGTCAGCACCAAAAGTGATAGGGCCGTTAGCCGCTTCGACAATGAGTTTGGCTTTTATTTTTGAAGCATTTTCAACCGTAATTTGCCCTTCAAGTGCTGCTGGAATTAAAATATCGCAGTCTTTTTCCAGCACGCTGGCACCGTCTTTGTTAAATGTGGCTGTAGGATAACCTTGAATAGTTTTGTTTTTAATGATGTGCTGATAAACATCTTCAATGTTCAGGCCTTTTTCATCCAGCAGTGCACCATCACACTCGATAATTCCGATAATCAGACAGCCATCTTCTTCAGAGAGAAATTTTGCAGCGTGATATCCGACATTGCCCAGCCCTTGTATGATAATGCGTTTTTTTGCCAGTGTGCCTAACAAGCCGGCATTTTTTTTGTCTCCGGGGTGGCGAAAGAATTCATGAATGGAATACTGAACGCCGCGCCCCGTGGCTTCAACGCGACCGTGAATACCCCCCATGTGCAGTGGTTTTCCTGTTACACAGGCAAGGTAGTTGATGTCATCCGGATGGAGATGCTTGTAGGTATCCGCAATCCAGGCCATCTCACGTTGCCCCGTGCCCACGTCTGGGGCGGGAACATTGGTCGCAGGGTTGATAAATCCCATACGCACTAGTTCGAGAGTAAAACGTCGCGTGATTTTTTGTAAATCATTGCGCGAGTACTTTTTGGGATCAATGAGCAGGGCACCTTTTGAGCCGCCAAATGGAACATCAACCAAAGCACATTTATAGGTCATCAAAGCTGCCAGTGCTTCAACTTCATCTTGATCAGCAATAGGGGCGTAACGAATACCGCCTTTTACGGGTAGACGATGCATACTGTGCACAGCACGCCATCCAGTAAATGTTTCAATTTTTCCGCTAATTTCAACAGGGAAGGAGACCTGTAGAACAGAATTACTGGATTTGATTGCTGATGCAGTTCCTTCATCGAGATCAAGCACATTGATGGCACGGTCGACCATAAGTTGAACGCTTTTATGGAAGCTGGGGTGAGAATTGTCCATATCACTCATTATTAGCATCTCCGTTTGACATTGCATCATTTGAAAATATAAATATATATCACAAGCTTACTAAAGATAATTTCAGCCGCATAGTATTCATATTGAAAATATACATTTATAAAGGATGTCAATATGAGGTGCATTTATATTGCTGAGCTATGTTGGTAACACGGCTGTGAATTTTAGAGATTAGTTTTTAACAACAATACATGTTGAACATGTTCGGGCTTAAGCAGATAGGGTAGAATGCTGGCTCTTAATTTCATTTATATAGATTGTTTAGGTTTTTAGGTAAGCTCATATGTCCACTGCTATTAAATTCTCAAATGTTTTCAAATCTTTTGGCCAAGTTAACGCGCTGAAGGGCGTTAACCTTGACATAAAAAAGGGTGAATTTTTTGGTCTACTTGGCCCGAATGGGGCGGGTAAATCTACAATGATCAGTATTTTGGCGGGCTTAACACGTGCGGATAGTGGCTCAATCAGTGTTCTTGGGCATGATGTTATTCGTGATTACCGCGCGGCACGGAAAGATTTGGGTATTGTCCCTCAAGAGTTGGTTTTTGATTCTTTTTTTACGGTACGTGAAGTGCTAAAGATTCAATCCGGCTATTTTGGTTTTGGACGCAAGAATGATGGTTGGATAGATGAGTTGCTCGAAGAGTTACAATTAAGCGATAAAGCTAACAGTAATATGCGTAGCTTATCGGGTGGTATGAAACGGCGTGTGCTCATTGCGCAGGCCTTGGTTCATAAACCTGAGATTGTTGTGCTAGATGAACCCACAGCAGGGGTTGATGTTGAACTGCGCAAATCCCTCTGGGAATTTGTAAGGAAATTGCATCAGCAGGGGCATACAATTGTATTAACGACTCACTATCTTGAAGAAGCAGAAAGTCTTTGTGATCGTATTGCCATCTTGAATCATGGCGATATTATCGCACTTGATAGCAAACAAGCGTTGTTGGACAGCGATATCGGAAAGATGATGCGAGTTATTATCACTGCAGCTGAATCGATAGTTGATCTGCCTGTTGGTTTAAATGCGCGACTGCTTAAACATGATGGGAATGTAATAGAGTTGGAGTTTCATAAAGACCAAGCATCGATCATTGATATCATTAATAAGCTTGCTCAGCTTGATATTGAGATTATAGATTTGCAAACCAGTCGCGCAGACCTCGAGGATGTTTTTGTAGATTTGGTGCAGGGGAATGCATCGTGAATTTGATAGGGTTTTATACGCTACTTTACAAGGAACTCTTACGTTTTTATAAAGTGTTATTGCAGACTGTTTTTGCACCGATTATTACTACTCTCTTATATTTGTTGGTATTTTCACATGCGTTGGCTGAACATGTTGTTGTTTACGAAACACTGAGTTACACAACATTTTTAGTGCCGGGGTTAGTGATGATGACTATTATTCAAAATGCATTTGCCAATAGCTCTTCAAGTTTAATCCAGTCCAAGGTGACAGGGAATATTGTTTTTATGTTGTTGCCACCGTTGTCGCATATAGAGTTTTTTTTAGCATTTTTATTTGCGGCAATAATACGTGGTTTGTTAGTAGGTTTAGGCGTTTATTTAGTTGCTTCTTATATCGTTCCAGTACCAATTCATAATTTTTTATTTCTACTTATGTTTGCTTTGTTTGGCAGTGCCATTATGGCATCAATGGGCATTATTGCCGGCATCTGGGCGGAGAAATTTGATCAGTTAGCGGGTTTCCAAAATTTTGTTATTATGCCTTTAACTTTTCTTAGTGGCGTATTTTATTCGATACACAGCCTGCCTGAATTTTGGCAAACCTTATCAAGATTTAACCCATTTTTTTATATGATTGATGGTTTTCGTTATGGTTTTTTTGGTGTTTCTGATGTCGATCCATTAAATAGTTTGTTAATTGTTTTAGCTTCGCTGGTGTTATTGTCTGGCTTGACAGTTTATCTAATTAAAAAGGGTTACAAATTAAGGGACTAAAATTTTTGCTGTGTAGGAAATAATGCAATGGAAAAAGAATTTTGGCACAAACGTTGGGGAAATAATGAAATTGGCTTTCATCAGGCAGACATTAACCCCTATTTAAAACAATGCTGGTCACAATTGGCGCTATCAAAAGGTCGTGTATTGGTACCCTGCTGCGGCAAAAGCCAAGATATGATGTGGTTGGTGGAGCAAGACTTTCAGGTTTTTGGCGTTGAAATCAGTGCGATGGCGGTTGAGGCATTTTTTAATGAAAATGCATTGAAAGCGTTAATACAAGAACGTGGCGAGTTTTCTTCTTGGGAAAACAATAATATACAATTGTTGTGCGGTGATTTTTTTGCACTAACAGCGGCGGACGTAAACGATGTTGTAGCGGTTTATGACAGGGCTTCAATGATTGCTATGCCAGCGGAAATGCGGCAAAGGTATTGTATGCACCTCAAAACGATCTTACCACCTACAGCCAGTATTTTTCTCGTCACAATGGAATACCCGCAAGAAGATATGGATGGCCCGCCTTTTTCTGTGAGTGATGAAGAACTGAGGCAACACTATGAATCACAATTTACTGTCAGACATGTGGAAAATCGAGATATAATAGATCGTGAATCATATTTTAAAGAGAAGGGTCTGAATTCTTTAGTTGAAAATGTTTATTTGATAACACCCATTGGCAATGAGTAATTAATTATGCAGGAAATTAACGCGTTACAACTCAAGCAACGGCTGGCCAAAGGAGTAGATGATGCAATGCTCCTGGACGTTCGGGAAATAGATGAGTTTGATCTGTGCCATATTGATGGTTCAATAAATATTCCTATGGGTGAAATTCCACAGACTTTGGATAAGCTTAATCAAACACAAGAAATCGTTACTATATGTCATCACGGCATGCGTAGTATGAAAGTGGCCGTATATCTTGAACAGCAAGGTTTTACAAAAATTATAAACCTAACGGGTGGTGTAGATGCCTGGGCCAAAGAGGTTGATTTGTCGATGGTTGTTTATTAAGTAAGTTTTTCAATTACTGTAATGCAATTACATTTGAATTGAAATTTACGTTCACTAATCGTCTCAAAGTAATTCTTTAGTAAAACAAAGTAAGTCAGAGGCTGCATAAATGCATGTGTTAAAAAGACTTTTAAAGGTCCTTCCACTTGTATTTTTAATGTTATTGTTTGGCTGCGACATATCTCCCGAAGTTCGCGCACAAAAAGCTTTTTATTCTGAAATAGACCTGTGGGCACATTTTAGCACTGAAGCTGAGGTGAAGGTTTTTCAAGCGCAGGTTAATTACTTTAATCAGCAACATGACCTTGTTCGCATTAATGCCGTAGTTATTCCTTCAGAGACATACCAGAAAACAATCAAAGACGCTGCCTTAGAAAATGCATTGCCAGATATTATTGCAGTAAACTCCAACTATGTATCTTTATATGCAGATCAGAAATTTATTATTCCAATGGATAAATTTTTAACTGATAGCACACGAAATGATTTGCTCGTGCCTGTTTTAAATCAAGGTGCTTTTAATGGGCGTTTATATATGGTTTCTCCAGAAACATCGGGCTTGGTGCTTTATGCCAATAAAGAAAAATTACTGGCGAGTGGAGGTTCTTCATTCATTGAGCAACCAGAATATATAAACCTTGATGATTTTGAAGGTCTGTTTGATCGTTTGGCTAAGCTTGATGATGACGGTGTAGTGATGGATATGAATGTCCTTGATTATAATAATTGGGCTGCCCAGATGTTATTGTCCCAGTTATCTGAATCAAGTTTAATGCCTATTGATGACATTACCGGCTCCTCAAGTATCAAGAAAGCATTATTAAAGATCTCTAGTTGGGGTGAGAAAGGATATCTTTCTACTAACGTCGCCAATGCTTTATTAAATGGAGATATAGCTTTAAGTTGGTCCTTGCTCTCGGATTACCCTGAGCTTAAAAAAAGCATGGGTGAAAACCTGGTTATGATTCCATTCCCTGGTTTTTTTAGTGATGTGGGCTCCAAATATTCGCATTCTGTAACAAGAGGCTGGGGATGGAGTGTTACGAAGCAATGCGATGATGTACAAGCGGCAATGCGTTTTATTGAATACATTTTTCAAAACAAAAAAAGCATTGAAATTAATGGAGGAAGTAAATTAATGCCTGCAACACTCAAAACATTAAAGAAGGTTAATTACTTTACTTCTGACCGAGAAATTAATTTTATTAATAATCAGAACGTCGATAGTTCTTCAAATAGTTATAAAATTCCACCAGATGCTTATTTTAGTGTGCAAACTGAATACATTAACGCCATCAAAGGTAAAGCGTCATCTTCACGTTTGCATTAATTTTTTTATCAATTTTCTTGTGACTTTTTTTCTATCATTCTGGACGTTCAGTGAAGAATAAAATTGATAAATTAATTCAAGATATTCCAAGCTGCATGCTTTGTGACCAGTTTCAGATGATGAAAAAGTTGCAAATATTACGAAAATCACCTCAGAGAGCTAAGCTTTCTACATTAGATATAAAATCATTAGATCAACTCGAAACCGCAATTACTCGCTCGAGTAAAAAAGTACTGGAAAGAAGAGCGTTACTACCTTCACCTGTTTATGCTGAAAACTTACCTATATCAGCCCATAAAGATGAATTGATAGATCTAATCAATAGGCATCAGGTGCTTGTGGTCTGTGGTGAGACAGGTTCTGGTAAAACAACACAGCTACCCAAAATTTGTTTATCAATGGGACGAGGCGTTAAGGGCATGATTGGTCATACGCAACCTCGGCGTATAGCTGCAAAAAGTGTTGCATCGAGACTTGCGGCAGAGCTTGATATAGAGCTGGGTACAGGTGTTGGTTACAAAATGCGTTTCACTGATAATGTTTCCAGTACCAGCTTCGTAAAATTGATGACGGACGGTATTTTGTTGGCGGAGATCAGACGTGATCGATTTTTACAACAGTATGATACCTTGATTATTGATGAAGCACATGAGCGCAGTATTAATATTGACTTTTTATTAGGTTATTTAAAATGGCTGTTACCTAAAAGGCCTGATTTAAAACTATTGATCACCTCAGCAACCATCGATACTAAGAGTTTTTCTTCTTATTTCAATGATGCACCCGTGATTGAAATCGCAGGGCGCAGCTTTCCTGTTGAGGTGGTTTACCGCGCTGCATTGGATGAGGATGAAAATGCCACCGCAACACTCCCTGAGCAGGTCGTAGCGGCAATTGATGAAGTGGCAAGCTCTCTAAGCGGAGATGTTTTGGTTTTTTTGCCTGGAGAACGCAGTATTAGAGAGTGTGCTGAGCTGCTGCGAAAACATCACCCTGCGCAGACTGAGATTTTACCGCTCTATTCACGGTTGAGCATGAATCAGCAGCAAAAAATTTTCTCGCCACATCGTGGCATGAAGATAATTTTAGCGACTAATGTGGCTGAAACTTCATTAACCGTTCCTGGTGTTCATTGTGTTATTGACAGTGGTTTGGCACGAATGAGTGTTTATAGTCCTCGAAGCAAAATTCAACGTTTACCTGTATTACCAATTTCACAAGCATCTGCCTGGCAACGCGCGGGACGCTGTGGTCGTGTTGCACCGGGTATTTGCATACGATTGTATTCTCAGGAAGACTTTGAAAACCGACCTGAATATACAGATCCTGAAATTGTGCGCAGTAACCTTGCGGCCGTTATTTTACAAATGGCCTCGCTTGGCCTGGCTAAAATTGAAGATTTTTCATTTATCAAAGCGCCCGACCAACGCATGATAAACAGTGGTTATAAATTACTTGAAGAGTTGGGTGCGATCGATTCTGAGCGCAAACTCACTAATGTGGGGAAGCAACTGTCTCGTTATCCTGTAGATCCCAGGGTGGCACGAATTATTATTGAGGCAGGTAAAGAGAATTGTCTTAATGAGGTGTTGGTTATTGCGGCACTGCTAAGCACACGTGACCCACGGATGGTTGATCGCGAAAATAAAAATCAGCAGCATCACAAAAAATATGTAGATGAACGATCTGACTTTATTACGATATTAAATTTATGGACTTCGGTTGCAGAGCAATATCGTCATTTGTCAGCCAATAAATTTAAAAAATATTGCCGTGATGAAAAACTCTCCTATTTCAGATTTAGAGAATGGAGTGAAGTTTACAAACAATTACGTGGACAGGTTCTTGAGTCTGGTTTGAGATTAAATTCAGTTGTAGCGTCATATGAGGCTATTCATCGTGCATTATTGGTTGGCTTTACCAGTAATGTGGCGACGCGCAGTGAAGACAAGAGTTATATCGGTCCACGAAATAATAAATTCACTGTTTTCCCAGACTCTACCCTGGTAAAAAGCGCTGCCAAGTGGATATTTTCTGGTGAAGTCTTTGAAACATCGCGCCTGTTTATGCGGCAGGTTGCACACATGGAGTCGCAATGGATTGAAACAGTTGCGCCACATCTTGTTAAATACCAATATGACTCACCTGCGTGGGATGTGAAACGGGCTCAGGTGGTTGCTAACAGGTCTGCGTCATTTTATGGTTTGCTCATAAATTCCAGGGTAAAAATACACTATGGAAAAATTGATCCTCAACAGTCACGGGAAATATTCTTACGCGAAGCGCTGGTTGAGGGAAGGTTTGATATAGAAAATGAATTTTTTGTAAGCAATCAGAAATTAATCGCTACTCTTAGAGAAAAAGAAGATAAATTACGGCAACGTGACGTGCTGGTAAATGATCAATGTCTTTATGATTTCTATCATAGTCAAATCCCAGAAGCGATTGTCGATGGAAGATCATTCAAGTCCTGGTATAAAAAACAGAAAAATAATAAGTTGTTAGTCTTGACGGAAAAAGACTGTTCTTTAGCCGAATCAAACATAAATAAAGATGACCTATTCCCGAATGAGCTATTGGTGAATGGTGTTTGTTTGCCGCTTAAATATCATTTTTCACCGGGTGATAAACACGATGGTGTTTCTGTGGTGATTCCAGTGTCGTTAATTCATCAGTTAGAGTCAGAATACTTCGATTGGTTAGTACCGGGATTAATTAAGGAAAAGGTAATAGCGCTAATTAAATCTTTGCCAAAGACGCTTAGAAAACGTTGTGTTCCTGCAAATAACTTTGCAGATGCTTTTCTTCAGTCTGTTAAGTTTGCTGAAGGGGCCTTGCTGTCAAGGCTTGCAACAGAGTTGAGTCGTATTAGTGGTGCGGAAATTATACCCGCATCATTTCGCCAAGAGCTTATTTTAGATCATTTAAAGATGAATTTTATGGTTATTGATAATGCGGGTGTTGTACAAAAACAAGGAAAAAACTTTAAACACCTCATGAGCGAGTCAATATTATTAGCTAAAAAAAATTTCGCGGATATTTCATTTTCTGAATTCGAAACAAAAAACATTAATGAACCAAATTTCGAGTTCTTATTGAAAACTGTTGAAATTGTTAAGGGTGGTGTGCGATTTCGTGGCTTTTCATCTCTTCACTACACGGGTGAACAAGTCGACCAGGTGGTACTTGACTCAAAAGAATCCGCAGTAAAGAGCAGTTGTGAAAGCCTGTGTCGTTTGTACATAAACTCAAACAGGAAAAAAATCACCTATCTGGAAAAGAGTCTGCCAGACATTGATAAAATAATGTTGCTCTATTCTACAATCGGCGATTGCAGACTTATCAAAGAGGAAATAATTGTCAGGGTCATTGAAACATTGCTGGTTTCACCTAGCATACCGCTAACATCTGAGCAATATCTTCAACGTCTTGCTGTTGTTAATGAACAGCTTATAACTGAATGCAATGCATTTTGCGTTCTATTGTTACAGGTTTTAGAGCGAGAGCAGAAAATTAGAAAGAAACTGCGTTGTCTCACAGCGCCTTATTACTTGCTTGCCTGTAAAGATATCCAGCAGCAATTAAATGAATTGATCTACGAAGGTTTTTTTAAAGTGCTTGATCTTTCCTGGTTTAAGCATTTCCCTCGTTTCCTTGATGCGATTATTTTGCGACTAGATAAGTTGGAATCAAAACCAGAAAAAGACCAGCACCAGAGTCGTGAACTTGCTCCTTTAATAAACAAATTTAGAGAGAAATTAAAATCGCAACGTGAGGATAACTTACCTTTGATTGGAAAAGAGCCTGATAAAGACGACAAATCAAAGACACTTGAACAATTGCGTTGGATGCTTGAAGAGCTCAGGGTTTCATTGTTTGCGCAGGAACTAAAAACATCAAACCCAGTTTCCATTAAGCGCGTAAGTAAATACCTATGATTTCAAGTTACTTCCGCAAAATTGATTTGCGTTCAGCGAAATTATTAAAGTAAATTTTAAAAAAGTCCGATGATAATACTTCAAGGTTCAAAATAATTATAATAAGATAGATCTGCAGCAAGCAGCAACGAACTATAAATAGAAGTAGAAGTATTATGAAAGCTAGTGATTTGGTTGCAAGTTCATTGAAGTTACTTTCACTTCCTGATATATATATTAAAATCAATGGTTTGCTGGACAAACCTACGACAAAATCTACTGATATTGCCGATTGCATTAGTCTCGACCCTGCGCTTTGTGCGCAAATGCTGAGAATTGCAAACAGCACCCTTTATAGCTTTTCTACACGTATTGATACCATTTCTCGGGCAATAACTGTTATTGGAATGAATGGAGTGCGTGATCTTGTTTTAGCATCATCAACGATTCAAATGTTTTCCCGTTTAGGAAATATACCACTTGATGTAGATGCTTTTTGGCAGCACAGCGTACGTACTGCAGTTTATTCTCGTGTGTTGGCATCTGAGTGCAACGTTATTCGCACAGAGCCTTATTTTATCTCCGGAATTTTACATCATATTGGTAGATTACTTATTGCCACTAAAATTCCAGAAATGTCGCGACAAGCCAGCATGGTTCCACGTGCAGAAGGTGTATCCAGTAGCCATGTTGAAGAAAAGCTGTTTGGTTTCAATCATGCAACAGTGGGTGGTATTTTGCTGCGTAAATGGAATCTTCCACTTCATGTGTGTGATGCAGTTGAATATCACCACTCACCACAAACAGCACAAGATTCACCAATGAGCGCTGCAATTGTGCATATTGCAAGTATACTAGCAGGTGGTGGAGAAAAATTATCTGAACAACTATCTCTTGACCAAGAGATTGCTGATGAAGCTTGGGAGATAAGCAGTAAAACTCCGCAAATTATTCAGGAAATTTCTGAGCTGGCTGAAGAGCAATGCAAAGTAGCCTTGCAGTTATTTCTTTCAAAAGCAGCTTAGAAACTGGCTAGATAAAGTGTTCACGTTTCTTTGAGCTCATGCCGGTTTTAACATTATTGTGATGATTTTTTTAGGCGAAATGAAATTAACTCAAACAGCTAAAAATCTGCTAAGATTCAGTTAGAAATCGATTACTAAGGAGGCAGCATGCCAAACTCCGCCGATACAGTTCAGGATCGTCGTTCCAGCTCGAAAGAGATGATTCAAAAGTTCGTTCAAGAGCGAACACAAATGTTATCTTTATACGCGGATTTTGCCGCACAGCATCCATACAATGATAAAGAGGCTATTGCAGAGCTTATTGAGCAGTTTTGTGAAGCGTTGATTGATTATACCGCTGATGCGCATTTTCGAATTTATCGACATATTGATGAAAGCACAGAGCGTCGTCGAAGTGTCTATGACATCGCCACTAAGGTTTATCCACAGATAATAGCATCTACCCAGTCAATTCTGGATTTCAATGATAAATACGATGCAGAGGATCATGAAATTGTGGTTGATGACTTAGAAAAAGACTTATCTAATCTTGGAGAAAAATTGGCAGACCGCATCGAATACGAAGATATGGTTATTGCTGCGCTCATCGCAAGCCGCTAGAGAAATTTTCTAGCTGCACATTGTTTCTCATGTTCCATAAAAACCCCGATAGTTCTTGGAGCTCTCGGGGTTTTTAATTTTAATATATACATCCTTTTAGTAAATGACGCACTGGCGTAAGTACATATCCTAGCTACAGTTGGATATGACTTTTAAATTAGGACGGATCAAAATCAAACATTGAAGTTAGCTTTTTCAAGCAATATCTTTCGTAAAGCATAAAGAAATTATCCTTTCTACACGATAAGGAATATGATGGGGATGACTTATCCTTTTTGTGTGCAGTGCCAATACTGTCAAATATATGGTAAGCGTTAAAGAAAAATATTCTAAACATTCACTGATCGATGTTGAGCACTGGCTGAATTCAATCAGCAAAGGACGCAGCGATTCCGAAATGGACTTTATCCGCCGTTCGGTTGAAATAGCTCAACAGGCTCACGCAGGTCAAAAACGAGCTTCCGGCGAGCCTTACTTCCAGCATTCTCTTGCCGTTGCAGATATTTTGGCTGATCTGCACATGGACTATGAAAGCATCGCTGCCGCAATTCTTCATGATGTCGCCGAAGATACTGACATAACATCCGAGCAAATCCGAACTCAATTTGGTGACAACGTTGCGCGTTTGGTTGATGGGGTGACGAAAATGTCACTCATACAAATGTTTCAGCAATTTCCGGAAAATAATGAAAAAGAACATTTGCAGGCAGAGAGTTTGCGGAAAATGTTACTTGCCATGGCTGAAGACATTCGTGTGGTCATGATTAAGCTCGCGGATCGCACCCATAATATGCGCACACTGGCATCACTCCCTGAAGAAAAACAAAAACGTATTGCTCGTGAAACATTGGATATTTATGCGCCACTCGCAAATCGTTTAGGTATTTGGCACGTTAAATGGGAGCTGGAAGATTTATCTCTGCGTTATCTCGATCCCACGCTATATAAAAAAATAGCGGGCATGGTAGATGGCCGGCGTGTTGATCGTGAAAAATACATTGCAAATATTGTTGCGATATTGACTGATGAGCTGAGTAAGGTAGGTCTTAAAGCAGAGATAACAGGACGGCCAAAACATATTTATAGTATTTGGCGAAAAATGGAACGCAAAAACCTTGATTACGAACAGTTGTATGATATTCGTGGTGTGCGAATTCTGGTCGACGAAATTGCAGAATGTTATACCGCACTCGGTGTTGTTCATTCACTGTGGCAATACGTTCCGGGCGAATTTGATGATTATATCGCCACACCAAAAGAAAATAACTATCAGTCAATTCATACCGCACTGATTGGACCTGAAGGAAAAATTACTGAGATACAAATTCGCACAAAAGATATGCATCGCCATAATGAACTAGGTGTTGCGGCACACTGGCGATATAAAGAAGGCAAAGAGCAAAACAGATCTTTTGACGAGAAAATAAATTGGATGCGCCAACTGTTAGAATGGAAGGATGATGTTGCGGACGCGAGTGATTTTGTTGATCAAATAAAAAGCGAAGTCTTTCAGGATCGCATTTATGTGTTTACTCCAAAAGGTAATGTTGTAGATTTGCCTCGCGGGGCAACCGCGCTCGATTTTGCGTATCAAATTCACACCGAAGTCGGACACCGTTGTCGCGGTGCAAAGGCTAATGGGAAAATGATCCCCTTAACATCACCGCTTCAAACGGGACAGCAAATAGACATCCTTACGGTCAAACAATCCGCCCCCAGCCGTGATTGGCTTAACCCGCATCAAGGCTATTTAAAAACATCCCGTGCACGCTCGAAAGTCCAGCATTGGTTTCGTCAGCAAGATCATGACATCAATGTTGAAGAAGGCCGCAACACTTTGGAGCGTGAACTTAAACGTTTAGGTTTGGGGAATGTTAACTTTGAAAAATTGGCTGATAAGCTGGGATATAAATCACCAGATGAAATGTTTGTAGCGATAGCGCATAACGAAGTTAAATCGGGACGTTATATTAATGCCGTACAGGATATTTTAGCTCCAGTTCAAGATGAACCCGAAGACTTACTAATACCGCGTCGGCATAAAAATAAATCTGATCAACGCGGTAACGCAACGGTGTTAGGCGTGGGTGATTTGTTGATGCAGATGGCGCATTGCTGCAACCCGTTACCCGGAGATGAAATAAGCGGTTATATCACCCGTGGCCGTGGGATCACGATTCACCGCAGTGATTGCCCCAATATTTTGCGCTATTGTAAATTATCACCCGAGCGCATTGTTGAAGTTGATTGGGGCGAAGCATTAGAGCAGATCTATCCTGTAAATATCATTATCGCCGCCTTCGATAGGCAAGGTCTGTTGCGAGATATTACCGCGGTGCTTTCAAATAACAAAGTTAACCTTATTGCAGCCAATACCGTGTCAGATAAAAATGATCATTTGGCGAATATCCGCTTAACTATAGAAGTTTCAAACATTGAATCACTGAACCAGGTGCTGTCAAAAATTGAACAGTTACCTAATGTTATGGAGATAAAAAGAGTTACGCAATAAATGTAATAAAAGAATATGTAAGGCAGGGTTGTATGGATGCGTGATCACTAAAAACTCTGTTATATTGTGATGAAACACGGAAGTAGTACGAATTACTAAAAACAGGAGAAGAAGCCTATGAAAGTACAGTTGCAAATTACCTCACGTAATATGTCTTTGTCCGAGGCCGCTGAAGAAACTATCCGCGAAAAAGTGGCAAAACTGGATGAAAAATTTGATTGTATAACCAGTTGTAGAATCCTTGCAGAAGCTCCGCATCGTCACAGTCATCAAGGTGTGCTCTATAATGTGCGCATTGATATTACAGTGCCGGGTACTGAGTTAGTTGTTAAACGTGAGCCACGCGAAGATTTATATGTGGCAATCCGCGATGCATTTGATGCTGCTAGACGCCAATTGCAGGAATATATGCGAAAGCGTCGAGGTGAGATTAAAGTACATGAAGAGGCTCCGCGCGGGCATGTTAGCCAATTGTTCCCAGATCAAGGCTATGGTTTTATTGGAACATCGGATGGACGTGAAATTTATTTTCACCGCAACAGCGTAAAAAATGATGGTTTTGAAACCTTAGCTACAGACACTCCTGTGCGTTATACCGAGGTGGCTGGAGAAGAGGGGCCACAAGCAAGTGTTGTTATGCCTGTTTAGTGTTAATCTGGAGTAACATGAAGGCTTGATGCTTGGCCTGTTTTTCCAGTTATATATGAATTTGTAATCAGTGATGAGCAAAGAATGTTTTGATGTCAGCTGCCGGCAGTGCCCGCGTTTGGCCGAGTTTCTTGACCAGGTAGGTGAAGAATACCCTGATTACCATGCCCGACCGGTCGCCCCGTTTGGAGCAAAAGTGCCGGACTTACTGATTGTAGGTTTGGCCCCCGGCATGCACGGCGCGAACGCTACCGGACGTCCTTTTACAGGCGACCATGCTGGAATACTTTTGTATGAAACGTTGTTTAAATATGGCTTTTCAAGTTCCCCAGAGTCACTGTCAGCAGATGATGGTTTGGTTTTGAAAGGTTGCCGGATTACTAACGCGGTTAAATGTTTGCCCCCACAAAACAAACCACTAACGAAAGAAATCAATACCTGTAATACATTTTTGCAGCGCGAACTCTACGCATTAGAAGCAGGTGCTGTGATTGTTGCCTTGGGCACGATTGCCCATAAAGCTATTGTGCGTGCGCTCGCGCTAAAACAAAAAGAGTTTTGTTTTTCTCATGCTGCGGAGCATAGTTTGCCAAACGATTATTACTTGATCGACAGCTATCATTGTAGTCGTTACAACACTCAAACACGCCGCTTGACCGAAGACATGTTTCATCAGGTCTTTGCACGCGCAGCAGAATTATCCGGGCACATTATCTCAGCCTGAAACTTTATTAATCCTGCTTGAAAATAAATGAGCGACACACCCTCAAGCACTGATAGAAATACCGTGCCAACAACGTCTTCTGAAGAGAATGCAGATGTGGAATTTGATGCGCAGCGTTTCCTGAGCAGGTTAACCAGTCGCCCCGGTATTTATCGCATGAAAAACGCAGCGGGTGATGTTTTGTATGTGGGTAAAGCGCGTAACCTGAAAAAACGTGTCTCAAGCTACTTTTCACAACAAGACAAAACAGCCAAGACTCGCGCACTTGTAGCACAGATAAATGACATCGACGTTACAGTTACGCACACCGAAAACGAAGCTTTAATACTTGAAAATAACCTAATAAAAGAACTTAAGCCACGCTATAACATTCTTCTGCGTGATGATAAAAGTTACCCGCATATTTTTTTATCAATTCGACATGAATTTCCACAACTCAGTTATCATCGCGGTGCAAAGCGTGAAAAGGGTCGTTATTTTGGGCCTTACCCTGGCGCAGGAGCAGTTAGAGAAACGCTGAATTTATTACAAAAACTTTTTCAGGTTAGGCAATGCGACGACAGTTTTTTTCGTAATCGCTCTCGTCCCTGTTTGCAATATCAAATAAAACGCTGCTCCGCCCCATGTGTTGAAAAAATTAGCGGTGAAGATTATCAAAAAGATGTTCGTCATGCCGTCATGTTTTTGGAAGGTAAAGACAGTTTGATTATTGACGAACAGGTAAAAAAAATGGAACAAGCTTCGCAGCAATTAGATTTTGAAAAAGCAGCGCAATGCCGAGATCAAATTGCCAGTTTACGTAAGGTTCAGGAAAAACAATATATCAGTGCAGAGAAAGGTAATATCGATGTAATTGCTTGCCTTATGCGTAACGGAGTAGGTTGCGTTGAAGTTTTTTATATTCGTGCCGGCCATAATCTTGGTAATAAATGTTTTTTCCCAAAACATCCAGCAGACACATCACCAGAAGAAATTCTGAGTGCTTTTTTGTCACAGTATTATCTAGGTCGTTTTATTCCCAGTGAAATTATAGTGAGCTGCAAACCAGAAAGTATTCCGTTATTGGAGAATGTGCTTACGGACAGCGCAGGGCATAAAGTGAAAATAAGCGATAGCGTTAAAGGTGATCGTGCTCGTTGGCTTTTAATGGCCAATATGAACGCCGAGCAAGATCTTGAGCGCAAATTATCCAGCAAGGCCAGCCTCGCGCAGCGTTTTATTTCATTACAGGAAGGGCTTGAGCTCGACAGTCTACCGACAAGGATGGAATGCTTCGATATCAGTCATACGTCCGGAGAGGCTACTGTGGCATCCTGCGTAGTTTTTAATAATGACGGGCCGCTCAAGCAAGATTATCGGCGCTTTAATATTGAAAACATCACAGCAGGGGATGATTACGCCGCAATGAAGCAGGCATTAATGCGACGTTACACACGCATTAAAAAGGGCGAAGGCAAACTGCCTGATTTGCTTTTCATAGACGGTGGAAAAGGGCAGGTTAAACAGGCTGAGCTGGTGCTTGAAGAACTACAGATAAATGACGTAACCATTATTGGCATCGCCAAAGGGCCAGAAAGAAAGGCAGGGGAAGAGTTGTTGTTTAATGCTGGGCTGAAGCGGGAGTTTAGGCTTGCACCGGATTCACCTGCATTGCATTTGATTCAGCAAATTCGTGACGAAGCACATCGTTTCGCCATAACCGGTCATCGTCAGCGGCGCGGTAAAGCGCGAAATACGTCTGTGCTTGAAGGTATCGCCGGCATCGGAGCAGGGCGACGTCGACTATTACTTAATCAATTCGGGGGTTTACAAGGGATATCTAGTGCAGGGGTTGAAGACCTTGCAAACGTAAAAGGGATAAACAAGCAGCTTGCACAGCGAATTTATGATACCTTTCACGTCGATCAAGACTGAATCGCCGCTATGACAATACCCACAATTCTTACATACCTTCGAATCGCGCTTATACCGATTTTTGTATTGTTTTTTTATTTGCCAACCTCGTGGGCAAATATTGCAGCCACCGCCATTTTTTCACTGGCGGCGATTACTGACTGGTTTGATGGATATTTAGCGCGACGACTGAATCAAACATCAGCTTTCGGCGCGTTTCTTGATCCTGTAGCTGATAAGCTCATGGTGGCAGCAGCCTTAATTCTTATTGTTCAAGCCACACCTACAATTTGGATTGCCATTCCCGCGATGATCATTATCGGTCGTGAGATTGCTGTTTCAGCGCTGCGTGAGTGGATGGCAGAACTTGGGCAAAGCGCACAGGTGGCTGTTAGCATGTTAGGCAAAATTAAAACAACAGCACAAATAACCTCGCTTATATTGTTGATTTATCATGAGCCATTATTAGGTATGCCAATCGAATTGCTTGGCATTATCGCCTTATACATAGCCGCCGCTTTAACGCTTTGGTCAATGGCAATTTACCTGCAAAATGCCTGGCCTTCCATGAAGGATTGAAGTAGTAAGTGATTGAATCGAAAATAAATACTCACCAGCTCTTGACAGATTAACTGAGCACTATAAACTATCGTCCTTTGGTTGATAAGCGCGGGAATAGCTCAGTGGTAGAGCACGACCTTGCCAAGGTCGGGGTCGCGAGTTCGAATCTCGTTTCCCGCTCCAAATCATAAGCCTTGAAACATAATTCAAAGAATAAAGAGGGGCACAAACCTGTTAACGGCTGGGTGGCAGAGTGGTTATGCAGCGGCCTGCAAAGCCGTGGACGCCGGTTCGATTCCGACCCCAGCCTCCATTTTACCCAGACATCACAAGTACCCACTCAGATCTGAGTTCAATCTATTGCCCGGGTGGTGAAACTGGTAGACACAAGGGACTTAAAATCCCTCGACTTAACGGTCGTGCCGGTTCGATTCCGGCCCCGGGCACCAATAAAAACAAAGGGTTATGGTTTATTTCCCTTTGCGATCTCTTCAGAGAAAAATAGAATGGCAGCATTATAGAAGCATCATGTTTCCTGTTTTTTTGAACTACCTACTGCGCTACTGTTCGTTTTATCAAGCCAGCCTGAAGCTGCTCAGAGTTTGAGGACAGAAGTCTTCCAGAGCCAGGGCTTCATAGACTTATATTGATTGTGATAGGACGGAGGCAACGTAAATATGCTCACATTGATTAATGCTAGTATATCCCTAAAATTTTCTCGTCATCCCGACTTGATTCACCTTTAATTTCTTTATCCATTTGGGAGATGCGTTCTGTTACCCAACCCCTAACATTTACACTTTGATGCTCCATTAAAAGACTAAGTGCTGCTTTTTCAGTTTCAAGGTATGGCACTAGCGATCCTGACCATCCCCGAGAATGCATATTTGAAATAAGAGTGCTTTTTACACGCTCATCATCACCAAAATTCTCAAGCAGAGCGACAAATAGCTCAGCTGGCTTTTTTTGGTCTTCAGCAGTTTCAAAGATATTTACACAGTTGGCGACAAAGTTTGGTCCTAAATCAGGATGCTCTTTGCACCATGTAATAACGATATGAACAGGCAGCACTGACAACACGCTTGGCACTTGGTTTGAGAAGCTATTTTCTCGGTCAAGTAATTGTTGAAGCCAGTAAAGCTTCGTACCTCTGGCTTTTACAATGGATTCTCCAAAAATTGGCCATACGACATCGCTGTAATCTCGCATAAGCTCCAATAGCAGCGGCTTGGTGTAGTGCCAAATATCGCTGTGATTAAATCCATGCTGACAAGCAGAGATAAGTTGATCAACTAAGGCAATTGCAAACTCCTCGTCGCGCACTCTAAGCAGCTTCTTAGCCATATCATGCCACTGAAAAACATCAGTGGCTGTTTCATTCCGATCATGAGGCAGAGGAGCAGCGGTTACCAATGTTTTTAGTGGTTCACGGATTATTTCTATGCTGCCATTATTACCATGACAGTACATATAAATAACATTCAGAGCAGGCCAAGTTGCCTTTTCGCCGAGCTCTGCCAAGGACAAGCAAAATTTCGCTATAGTTTTTGGGTATATACTTTTCGTAACACTGCCGTAACTTAAAATGTTAGCACTATTTGCAGAAACAACACCTTTTCTGATCAGGCCGAGCAACACGTCAAGGTGTGACTCCTGAATGTCACCAGTACGAATAAAGTCTGGATAATAAAAAACCAATCCACTATCTGCTAGGAGCATATCGATACATTCCTGCCAGACTTTGGGGGATTTCTCAAAAATTCCCTGATAAATACCAAGGATAAAATTAGGGTTTGCAGGCTCCACGACTAGAAGTTGCTGAAGCGATACATCAAGTAGCTTCTTAATATCGTGCAATTCCAAAGCGAGTTGCCGTCCAAAAGAGTTGGATTGCCTTTGTTCACCCTGCAACAACATGCCAATCAAGGGAAATAGAAGCTCCATATCTCCAGCAACTTCTGTCGCCAAAACTTTGGAGTTTTCGGCTGCGACGTCAACAAAATGTCCATCTTCTCCCTTATGATGCTCCCAAGGCGGATGAATCACGATGATTTTTAGCTTTTCTGATAAATCAGCTTCGATGGGGTTTAGAAGCTCTAACCAAGAACTAAGTGCATTCTTCGCGGTCTCATTAAGGCCTTTTGAATCATACATAAAGGTATTTTTAATACTCTCTAACGCCGCAGGCCAGTATCGACCATTCTTTACAACTATCTGATTGATCGCGGTATCCAACATGTCTATACGTCCTCGGCTTACGAAACCGCGAATAGTGTGCCCTATGTTATTGAGCACTTTTTCTTTTTGAGTATCTCCACGCTCCAGAAAACAAAGTAATAGAGACCTTTGCACGATGAAGCGTTTCGAACACACTCAGCCATGCCGTTCATTTTTTTCTGATCACCAGTGACTTTTGCCCGTCTCTATGACGATTAATCGTGCTTTTAACCGGTGATCTCTAGT
>Ga0316208_1000977_pt1 | contig 29460 bp, 27 predicted proteins | sample 3monopyrite_MG_FD_204944 | JGI IMG/M metagenome (GOLD analysis project Ga0316208, IMG submission 204944) | Microbial mat bacterial communities from mineral coupon in-situ incubated in ocean water Damariscotta River, Maine, United States -... | ecosystem: Environmental > Aquatic > Marine >... | reverse complement strand
GAGAAGGAAAAGAGGGCGGTGAAGGTGAAGCAGGCGAAGGAGAAGGCGGAGATAGTCAAGGAGAAGGTGGTGAAAACGGCCGTGAAGGCTCTAAAGAAGGTGAAGGAAATGGTGAGGGTAATGGTGGCTCTGGTGATTCTAAAGGAGAGCAAAATGATTCTCAGCAAGAAGGAGATATTTATGATGAGAATAATAGTGGAGAATTGTTTGAGATTTACAAACAGCAACAACAACTTAGACAGCAATTGCAAGATCGAATAAGTAAAGAAGGATTGAAAGGTAAGGCTGGGGATTTATTGCGAGAAATGAAGGGGATAGAACAACAGTTACTCGATAAAGGATTTAACAATAGAACCCTTGAGCGAATGCTTAACCTGAAATATGAAATGCTGAAGTTGGACAAGGCTGAATTTGAACAAGGACAGGAAAGCAGAAGAGAATCTCAAACAAATAGAAACAGTTTTGAGAATACAAAAAGATTACAGCCAGAAGAAGTAGAAAAATACTTTAATACCAAGGAGATTTTAAATCGAGAGGCTTTACCTTTGCGGACTCAATATAAAGAGAAGGTACAAACGTATTTCAAGAGAAAGAATGATTGAGTTTTATTCTGAAACTAACTTTGAACTAAGTGATCAAGTAAGGATCTCTGCATGGCTGGGCAATGTAATATTGGAAGAGGGTAAGAGTGAAGGTGATATTACATATGTCTTTTGTGATGATGCTTATCTCCATAATATCAACTTAGAATTTCTTCAACACGATACGCTAACAGACATTATTAGTTTTGATTATTCTTTAGGCAATCAAGTTCATGGTGAAATCTATATTTCTATTGAAAGGGTAATCGAGAATGCATCAAACTTTAACACTACTTTCGAAAATGAATTACATCGGGTTATGGTACATGGCATACTTCATTATTGTGGCTATAAAGATAAATTAGAAGTAGAGGCTAGTTTGATGCGGGATAAAGAGAATAGAGCTCTTGAATTGCTTTCTACTCTCTAAAAGACTGAATATCAATGAAATAATGAATTAATTGTCTGATATTCAATAATTTAAGCTAATTTTGCTGGCTAAAATTATGAATTACCTAATGTTCCACGTGGAACAAAATTATAGTTATGTTTTTAGATGAATATGATGTAGTGGTTGTAGGTGGTGGACATGCAGGTTCTGAGGCCGCTGCCGCTGCTGCAAATATGGGGAGTAGCACTTTACTTGTGACAATGAATCTTCAAAACATTGCACAAATGTCTTGCAATCCAGCTATGGGAGGAATTGCAAAAGGACAGATTGTAAGAGAGATTGATGCGTTGGGGGGATATAGTGGAATAGTGAGTGATAAGACTGCCATTCAATTCAAGATGTTGAATAAATCAAAGGGTCCCGCTATGTGGAGTCCGAGGGTTCAAAGCGACCGCATGAGGTTTGCTGAGACTTGGAGATTGATGCTTGAAAATACACCTAACCTTGACTTCTATCAAGAAATGGTGTCAGGATTATTGATAGAGGATAACAGAATTGTGGGAGTTAAAACGTCCCTTGGTTTAGACATTCGAGCTAAGAGTGTTGTGCTAACAAATGGCACTTTTTTAAATGGCTTAATTCATATTGGTGACAAACAATTTGGTGGAGGTCGTGCTGGTGAAAGAGCAGCTACGGGTATTACTAAAGATCTTGTTGAGATGGGATTTGATTCTGGTAGAATGAAAACTGGAACTCCTCCAAGAGTGGATGGTAGATCGTTAGATTTTTCTAAAATGGTCATTCAGCCAGGAGATGATGATCCTCAAAAATTTTCTTTTCTAGACGAAACACAACCGCTTACAAAACAACGTGCTTGTCATATGAGTTATACAAGTACGCTGGTTCATGAATTATTGAAGGAAGGTTTTGATCGGTCTCCAATGTTTAATGGAGCGATTAAAAGTATTGGACCAAGATATTGTCCTTCTATTGAAGATAAAATAAACCGATTCGCAGACAAGGATAGACATCAATTGTTTGTAGAACCTGAAGGTTGGAATACGGTGGAATATTATATAAACGGCTTTTCTACTTCCTTGCCTGAGGAAGTTCAGTTTAAGGCATTGCGAGAGTGTGATGGCTTTAAAAATGTTAAGTTTTTTAGACCTGGTTATGCGATAGAGTATGATTACTTTCCGCCTACACAATTAAAACACACACTAGAAACAAAGCTGGTCAATGGATTGTTCTTTGCGGGACAGATTAATGGAACTACAGGTTATGAAGAAGCGGCTTCTCAAGGTTTAATGGCAGGAATAAATGCCCATCTAAAAGTAAATGAAAAAGATCCATTTGTTCTTAATAGGGATGAAGCTTATATAGGGGTTTTGATCGATGATTTAATCACTAAGGGAACAGAAGAGCCGTATCGAATGTTTACTTCGCGCGCAGAATATAGAACGCTATTAAGACAAGATAATGCGGATTTCAGATTAACTCCAAAGTCTTTTAATATTGGTTTGGCAAGTGAATCTCGTTTAAAGAAGATGGAAGAAAAAAGAGAAAAAAGCAATGCTTTTATTCAGTTTTTTAAAGAGACGAGTGTTGTTCCGAAGGAAATTAATCCTATTCTAGAAAGCAAGAATTCTGCACTGGTTAAGCAAAGTGACAAGATGGTAAAATCGTTTTCGAGACCAAATATTACGATGGATGATATGCGACAATTATCGGCTGTTGAGACTTTTGTACAAACGAATAATTTGGATGTAGAGGTGCTTCAGCAGACAGAAATTCAAATTAAATATGCGGGTTATATAGAAAAGGAAAAGAATAACGCGGACAAGTTACATCGCTTGGAAGGAATTAAAATTCCGTCTAATTTTGACTATACCAAACTGAAATCTCTTTCGTTTGAGGCTCGTGAAAAACTGATTGCAATTCAACCAACAACCATTTCTCAAGCATCAAGAATTAGCGGAGTATCTCCAAATGATATTTCAGTTATGTTGGTGTATTTGGGTAGATAAAATAATTCGTTCCACGTGGAACATGTCAAAACACCTTCTTTATCCGTGTCGAAAACTAGCACAAAAAATCAGATGGAATATCTTAAATGTAAAGACCATTTAGTCAGTGGTGAAATCTTTTCATTAGTTTTGGATGATACAAAAAAACTCTTGGTTACTTCCCCTCAGCCCGGTGCCGATGATTTGGGTAAGTACTATGAAAGTGAGGCTTATATTTCGCACACAGATTCAAAAAAAGGAATCGTTTCTTTTCTCTATCAAACGGTAAAAAAGTATTCTCTAAAGAAAAAGGTTGGTCTTGTACGTTCCATGCAAAAAGATGGGAAGAGAATTTTAGACATTGGAGCTGGAACTGGAGATTTTTTGTTTCGAGCCAAATCTAAGAAATGGGATGTCGAAGGAGTAGAGGTAAACCCAGCAGCTCGAAAATTGGCCAAAGAAAAGGGTGTAGAACTAAAGGATGCCTTAAATCAAGTAAGAGATCGAAAGTTTGATGTAATTACACTTTGGCATGTTCTGGAACATATACCAAATCTTGAAGAGACCATACAGCATATCGAAAATTTGTTAGCTCCAGGTGGAACTGTTTTAATTGCGGTTCCTAATTACAAATCGTTTGATGCTAAATATTACAACTCTTTTTGGGCAGCCTATGATGTGCCAAGACATTTATGGCATTTTTCTAAGGAGTCTATGGATCTATTGTTTTCTTCTAATATTGTACTTCAAAAAATGAAACCGATGTGGTTCGATGCATTTTATGTATCCTTACTTTCGGAAAAGTATAAAACAGGAAATGGATTTTCATTGAAAGCTTTATGGATCGGATTTTGGTCCAACTTCAGAGGATTGTCCACCAAGGAGTATTCATCCCACATTTATTGCTATAAATCTCAGCTGTAGTTCGCACGACCGTCCAGTTTCGCTCATTAACTATTGTATAACGCCGCTTCTAGATAAAGTTAATATACAACCATGTTTATTTGTGAAATGCGCTTAAAACGCGTCTAATACCATCATTTTTTATAGAACAAATAGATTGATAATAACAACAATGATAGATTTTGCTTATATTATTGTTTTCTGTGAATTAATCGCGTGAGTTGAATGGATAAATCTGTGAATACAATTTTTCCATTTCCATTTCGCTCAATGTGATAAGATGCTGTTTCGATAGCTTCAGAAATTTCAAAAATATTGTTTTGATGCACAAATGGAGCAAATTTTTCTAGAGAGAATTTTTCGTCTTTTGCTTCAAAATATAAAAGTGAATCTGCTTTGTAGTTTTTTAGTAGCGCTTGTCGAAAAATTTCCTGACAATAACTTAAAAATTTCTTTTGTGTTTCTCGACCCTGAGTTGCAATGTTGTCACTCCAGGATAATAAATCATTGATCGAGCCTTTATTTCCCTTTGCTTTAAACGCGGTACGAACCCAATGAATGAACCACTCTTCAAAAACCTCATCCTCACTATCATTTTCTAAAATATGAAGGGCTTTATTAAGATTTCCTTGAGCTTGTCTGCTTACTTTTTTTGCTTCTAAAATTGTCTTATTATACTGACTAACAAGTGTTTGGAAAATATTTTCTTCAGTTAGAAGAGGAACAGTAAGAGTTTGACAGCGAGAAGAAATAGTAGTTAAAATTTTCTCTCGATCTTCTGTTAATAGCAGAAGGACTGTATTTGAGGGAGGCTCTTCTACTATTTTAAGGATTTTATTAGCGCATTCGGTATTCATTTTTTCGGCCATCCAAATAATCATAACCTTATATCCACCCTCATACGACTTAAGTGCGAGCTTCTTACCTATATCTTCTGCTTCGGCTACATTAATATTTCCCTGTTTTTTCTCAATTCCGAGTTGTCCTAACCAGTCAAAAAGCGAACCATAGGGTCTCGATTCAATAAATTCGCGCCATTCTTCCAAAAAGTGATTCGAAATCGGATGAGATTTAACCTTGTCATTCGTATTTACTGGGTAAACAAAATGTAAATCTGGATGTGCTAATTTGTCTATTTTCTTGCTACACACTTCTCTTTCTTGACTACCCTCCGTATGTTGAGAGCATAATAATTCTCGCGCATAAGATATCGCCAATGGTAATAGTCCGCTACCAGTAGCACCAACAAATAATTGAGCATGAGGAATACGTCCATTTTCTAATGTCGTTGTGAGATGCTCAACAAGATGTCTTTGACCAATGACTTTTGAAAAATCCATACGCAAAACTATACATTTTATACCAATTGGTGGCAGTCAATTTTGTCTCCAAAAAATCACAGATAATATGGGATAAAATCTACTATATTTGTGCTTCAAAATACCGCAAGATGAAGACAGTAAAAGACTTTGATTTTAATGATAAGAAAGCGCTCATTCGAGTAGATTTTAATGTGCCCCTTAATGATAAATTACAAGTAACGGATAGAACCCGAATAGAAGCTGCAATGCCCACAATAATCCATGTATTAGAGGGTGGTGGAAGCTGTATTTTGATGTCGCATTTGGGCAGGCCTAAAGCGCAAGAGCCAGAATATTCTTTAAGGCATATTGTTGAAGTTGCTACCGAGGTGCTCGGTGTCCAAGTTAAGTTTGTTGAAGATTCAGTTGGAGACAAAGCAACAGAAGCAGTTGCCAATTTGCAACCTGGAGAGATTTTACTATTGGAAAACTTGAGGTATCACCCAGAAGAAAAACAAGGTGATGTTAACTTTGCAAAATCTTTGTCCCTACTGGGAGATGTTTATATTAACGACGCCTTCGGAACGGCTCACAGAGCACACGCATCTACTGCAGTTATCGCCCAGTTTTTTCCAGAAACTAAATGTTTTGGAATGCTTTTAGCCTCCGAAATTGAGAACGTTAATAAAGTACTTACCAACAGTAATGCGCCGGTGACCGCGATTATTGGTGGGGCTAAAGTTTCTTCAAAAATCACCATTATTGAAAACATTTTAGACAAAGTTGATCATCTCATTATTGGGGGTGGGATGGCGTTTACTTTTGTAAAAGCCAAAGGCGGAAAAATTGGAAACTCCTTAGTTGAAGATGACAAACAGGCTTTGGCGCTTGAAATTTTGAAGAAAGCCGAAGAGAAAAATGTACAAGTACATTTACCAGTAGATTGTATTGTAGCCGATGATTTTTCAGATAAAGCAAACACCTCTGTCGAGCCTATTCAGGCAATCAGTGATGGATGGATGGGATTGGACGCTGGACCAAGCACCAATGAACAGTTTCGCGAAGTCATACTTTCGTCTAAAACAATTTTGTTTAATGGCCCTGTTGGTGTTTTTGAATTAACCCCATTTTCTAAGGGTACTATTTCGCTATGTAATGCGATTGCCGAGTCAACAAAAAACGGTGCTTTTTCTTTAGTTGGGGGAGGTGATTCTGTGGCGGCGGTGAAGCAGTTCGATTTTGGAAACAAGGTTAGTTATGTGTCAACAGGTGGAGGTGCTATGTTAGAAATGTTGGAAGGGAAAACCCTTCCAGGAATTCAGGCTGTTTTAGACTAACCTATTATTCAATTTACTCATTTACAAAAGAATAGGTGTTACTGTTTGGAGAAAATGTTGAATTGTGTACATTTAGGAAAATTTTACACGCTTACCCTACGTTTCTATAACTATGAATCGATTGCAACTTACTTTTTTATTCCTAATATCAACAGTTTGTCTTTTCGCGCAAGAACCTACCACTGTTAAGGATTCAATTCCTGTTGTAAAAAGCGTAACGGTTGACAGTATCGTACCTCAGAAAATTACGATAACAGATTCTATCACGTTTCAGAAAACTACAGGAGATTTTACGACAACCGAAGTAGCGGTGCAGAAGAAGGATTCCTTACTCTTTGATTTAAAAGACAACCCAATTGCTAGAAAATCGGATAGTCTTTGGCTTCAACAACTCTATAATAACGATTTGTTTGAAGAGATCTACGGAAGCATAACACAGCAAGAAGTAATTCCTGTTGATTATGAAGAATTACCGACCGAAGTTTTAAAACAACGTTTAGAAGAATTGAATGCTCGCACTCCATTCACAGTTGAATACAATGCTTCTTTAGAAAATGTTATCAAGGGATATCTAAAAAACCGCAGGAAAACCATGGCGCGCCTAATGGCGATGAGTGACTATTATTTTCCAATGTTCGAAGAAGAGCTTGATAGACAGGGCTTGCCTTTAGAAATGAAATACTTAGCCATCGTGGAATCTGCATTGGATCCTAGAGCTACCTCCCGCGTCGGAGCACAAGGATTGTGGCAATTTATGTTTAGTACTGGAAAGATTTTCGGTCTTGATGTAAGTAGTTACGTAGATGAGCGATCCGATCCGATTATGGCAACAGAAGCCGCTGCTAAATACCTAAAATCACTTCATAAAAGTCTTGGCGACTGGGATTTGGCGTTGGCAGCCTATAACTCGGGACCTGGGAATGTTTCAAAGGCCATAAGACGTTCTGGGGGCATGAAAAATTATTGGAATATTCGACAACATCTTCCACGCGAAACTGCCGGATATGTTCCTGCCTTTTTAGCCACTATGTATATTTTTGAATTTGCCGAGGAACATGGTTTTAAAAGTAGTGGTCCAGCGATACCTTACATTGCTACAGATACCGTTCGCGTAAAAAAGATGATTAGTTTCGAGCAGATTTCGAAGCTTACCAATATAGATGAAGCAGAAATAGCCTTTTTAAACCCATCTTATAAACTGGGAATAATACCGGTTGTGAAAGATGAAAATTATATGTTGCGATTACCGGTAGACGCGATAGGAAAATTTGTAAACAACGAGGATGCCATTTATGCTTACGCCGAAAAAGAATTTAATTCCAGAGAAAAACCACTACCTCAATTTCAAGACCAAAGCGATCGAATTCGATACCGTGTTCGAAGCGGAGATTTTTTAGGTAAAATTGCTCAAAAATACGGCGTTGGAGTCAGTCAGATTAAACGATGGAATGGCCTTAGGAGCAATAAGCTCCGTATAGGTCAGCGTTTAACGATCTATCCTCGACGAACCCCTAGTTCTTCGTCCAATAGCAATAAAAATGTTGCAACCAATTCTAAAGGTGTAAAAACGTACAAAGTGCGTAATGGAGACTCTTTATGGAGCATTTCACAAAAATTTCCAGGAGTTAGTGTCGAGAAACTTAAAAAATGGAACGATATTAGTGGGTCTAAATTAAAACCTGGAATGACCCTAAAGGTTCAAAAGGGATAATTCCACAATCCATTTGTACATGAAAACCTTTTACACTGCCATTTGCGCTGCCTTTTTACTTTTGGCTTGCAACAATAATAGTAATTCTGGAACATCCGAATACAGACCACAATCTGTTGGAGGCATTAACGAATTGCATGTTGTAATCGATAATGATTTATGGGGTGGACCTGTAGGAGAGACGATACGCGAATATTTTGCAGCAGCAACAGACGGTCTTCCACAACAAGAACCTTTGTTTTCTATGAGTCAGATGAACCCTTCAGCTCATACTGGTTTTGCAAGAAAGGGGCGTAATTTTCTTCACCTATCAATTTCAGATAAAGACACCGTAAGCATTAAGAAAAATTCGTACGCCAAACCACAAACAGGCGCTTTTATTCAAGGAACTACCGAAGAGGGTCTCATTCAGCAAATTAAAGAAAATCAAAAAAGAATTATCTCTGTTTTTAAAGATACTGAGATAAAAGAGAATCAGCGACGCATAAGAATGTCTACCAAAAAGATTGACTCTTTAAAAGAGCGCTTTGGGATTTCATTAAAGATTTCTTCCGTTTACCGTACAGCAATGGCGAGCGACGAATTTTATTGGTTGCGAAAAGATCTTAAATCGGGTAGTACTAATGTGATTATTTATGAAGTGCCGCTCAACACCATTAGTCAGGATAGTACTATTGGAGATATTATTGCAATGCGTGATGCCGTAGGAGGCAGATTACTTCCTGTAGAGGATGATGGACGTTTTATCACAGAGAAGGCCTATGCTCCTTATCTGTTTACTACTGAATTAGATGGCAAATTTGCATACGAGACCAAAGGAACTTGGGAGGTAGAAGATCAATATATGGCCGGGCCATTTTTAAATTATGCCATTAAAGATGAAAAAAACAATCGATACCTAGTAATTGAAGGCTTTACATACGCCCCTTCCGTTGCTAAACGCAATTTACAATTCGAGTTAGAAGCCGTTTTAAAGTCGGTTAAATTTGTGGATTAAATAATTTTTAGAACGAACGTTTCAAAATAGAACAACAATTCCAGAATCTATCTATAAGCGAATCCGCACTAGAATTTGGCAAGTTGTTTTTGGCTAAATCTTTTGGCACAAGTTTATTTATTAGTTTTGCAATACTCCCTAGAACAATAGTCAATGATTTTATCGATATAGTTGCATTGATGTTGTTATCTTATTAAATATACACATGAGAATTACTTTTTTATTTATGTTATTATCTTGGGGATGTATAGCTCAAGAAAATCCGATTAAAATTATTGAACGCAGCGAAGGCAACATGGTTATTTTTGAGGTCAAGAATTCAGATGTCTTAGAAAGAGAAGTAACATTTTGGTTTAATGAAATAAAGGGGTTTCGAGCACCTCGAAAACCATTAAAAGTAGTCGTTGCTTCTGGAAAGACCGAACGAATACTCGAAATACGTCCAAAAGGAGGTTATAGTTATAACTATGGGTTTACAGATAAGTTGTCCAAAGCGACTCTATCCCAAAATAAAGAAGAGAACACCCAAAAGATACTGTCGCAGGCGGAACAATTTATTAAGAGTAATAAAGAAATTATCGTTTTTAGTAAAGATGGGTGCCCTCGTTGCCATTTAACAACCTCTTACCTTCTGGACAACGAGATAGATTTTCAATTTATTAATATTACTGAAGATAAGGAGAAAGCTCGTTTAATGAGAAACTTACTTGAAGTGAATGGAGTGCCTCGAGGAAAGGAAATTTTAATGCCTGTTGTTTTAGTCAATGGAAAACTTACGCATACGCATAAAGATATTAAGAAGTTCGTTTCAACATTAGGAACAAAAAAAACCCGATAAGCATTGCCTATCGGGTTTTTAACATCTTATAATCGTTTCAAAACTATTTTTCGTCTACAGGAGTATCATCATTATCTTCCTTCGATGCATCTTTAAATTCTTTGATACCACTTCCAAGTCCTCGCATCAGCTCTGGGATTTTTCGTCCACCAAATAATAATAAAACAATAACTACAATCAAGACTATTTGCCAAGGTCCAATCGCTAAGGGAAGTACTACTGCATTCATTTTATGAGAATTTATATACAAAGGTAACAAGAATTCTAGATATAACACGTTTTTGATAGAAGTTTCACGTAGGGGCAATCCCTTTTTTTATATTTGCACCTACAGCGAGTAAAGACATGGCTAAAAAAGCAAAAAGAGGAAAGAAAATAAAGAAAAAATTGCTGCATAAGTACCGCTTGGTGGTGCTTAATGAGGACACTTTTGAGGAGCGCTTTTCTTTTAAACTGAATAGACTTAATGTCTTTGTATTTAGCACCATATTTGCCGTAGCACTCATTTTAGTTACAACAGTACTTATCGCATTTACCCCGTTAAGAGAATATATACCGGGTTATTCATCAACCTCTTTAAAGAAACGAGCCACGGATCTTACCTACAAAACAGACTCGCTAGAGCAGGTTTTAGGAGTTAACCAACAATATATAGCATCTATACGCAAAGTGCTCTCAGGAGACGTTAAAACGGTTGACTTCAACAAAGATTCCATCCTTGAGGCAGCGCAAAAAGAAGTAGGAGATGTTGATTTAAGTCCGTCTAAACAAGATTCGTTGCTTCGAGACAAAGTGGAACGTGAGGATAAATACAACCCTTTAGAAGACACTAATGAATTAAATTTTGCATTATTCCCTCCAGTAAAGGGTACAATTTCTGAAGGTTATAATGTACAAGACAAACACTATGCAGTAGATGTTGTTACAACCAAAGACGCTCCCGTGAAAGCGACTGCGGACGGAACTGTTATTTTTGCCGAATGGACAGCAGAAACAGGATATGTTTTAATTTTGAAACATCCAGGAAACTTATTGTCCGTATATAAGCATAATGCTTCTTTGAGTAAAGAACAAGGTGAACTTGTGAAAGCAGGAGAAGTAATTGCCACGGTAGGAAATACGGGTGAATTAACTACGGGGCCTCATTTGCATTTTGAGTTATGGAGTGATGGCTATCCGTTGAATCCAACTAATTTTATAGACTTTGAATAATCGCGTATGTCCTTAAAATCCTTTGCCGCGCAGTTATTTGCCAAACGAGTGGTTTCCAAGATGCAGAAATGGTCTTCTCGACCGGTCGAAACTCAGCAACGTGTATTCCGAGAATTGATAAAACAAGCGAGTGAAACTTCGTTCGGTAAAGATCATAAATTTAATACCATACAAACTCCGCAACAATTTGCAGAACAAGTTCCAATTCGAGATTACGAAGCGCTCAAAAATTATGTTACGAGAGTAGTAGAAGGAGAATCTGATGTTTTATGGCCTGGAAAGCCCTTGTATTTTGCGAAAACCTCAGGAACTACCTCCGGAGCGAAATACATTCCTCTCACTAAGGAATCAATGCCCACTCATGTTCTGGCTGCTCGAAATGCAATTCTATGTTACATTCATGAAACAGGTAATAGCAAATTTGTAGATGGTAAAATGATCTTTTTACAGGGGAGTCCAGAGTTGGATAACAAAAATGGCATCAATTTGGGTCGACTATCTGGTATAGTGGCGCATTACGTCCCAGCGTATCTTCAAAAAAATAGATTGCCAAGTTGGGAAACCAACTGCATTGATGATTGGGAGACAAAAGTGGATGCTATCGTGGAAGAAACCAAAAGTGAAGATATGACCGTGATAAGCGGAATACCATCATGGGTGCAAATGTATTTTGAACGCTTGCAGGCAGTTTCAGGAAAATCCATTGGCGATTTATTCAAAAACTTTAATCTGTTTATTTACGGAGGTGTAAATTACGAGCCATATCGAGCGAAATTTGAACAACTCATAGGACGAAAAGTTGATAGCATAGAATTGTTTCCAGCTTCTGAAGGCTTTTTTGCTTTTCAAGATAAACAACAAGAGAAAGGAATGTTGCTTCAGTTGGATAGTGGTATTTTTTATGAATTTATTCCTGCCGATCATTTTTTTGAATCCAACCCTCCGAGACTAACAATAGGAGAGGTCGAAATAGGAATAAACTATGTGCTTATTATTTCTACAAATGCTGGGCTTTGGGCTTATAACGTTGGCGATACGGTTCAGTTTACTAGTGTTAAACCATATAGAGTGATTGTATCGGGTCGTATCAAACATTTTATTTCAGCTTTTGGTGAACATGTGATTGGAAAAGAGGTAGAACAGGCAATGAAGGAAGCGATGGACGTCCATAATTTTTCGATTTCAGAGTTTACTGTGGCGCCTAGAATTGAAACTTTAGACAACGAACTACCTTATCACGAATGGTTGGTTGAGTTTGACGAAGTGCCAGATAATCTTCACAAGATTGAGGCCACATTAGATATTGCTATGCAAACTCAGAATAGTTATTACTTTGATTTAATTGAAGGTAAAATATTACAACCTTTAAAGATAAATATTTTAAAAAGGGAGAGTTTTAAAAACTATATGAAGTCGCAAGGAAAACTGGGAGGTCAAAATAAAATTCCGAGACTCTCTAACGATCGTAAAATTGCCGATGCGATCTTAAATGAAGGCGTTTAAATAATGGTATCTTTGCATCCATGAATCCAGTGAACACCCATACCCGAACACGTGCCCAGGAAAGCTCTGGCGCTATTGAGCGTTTGTATATTACCATGCGTCATTTGTTTAATCGAGGATTTTACAAACCCATGGGTGTAAGTGGTGAAAGCCTAAGAGAAGCATTGTTAACGCTAAGACCAGAAATTTACGGAACCATTGCTGAAGAAAAAATCGAATTACAAGGTTTGCTCTATGTAATAGACCGTCTTCCTTATGGCATTGAAGAATGCCGATATATCAATTTAACGAGTGATGAGGGGTATAAAAACTCACATTTTAAGCCAATTATTCCTGCGAAACGACGTAGAAATTGCTACCGCATCGATGCAGAGCAAATGAATATTGAAGTAACGCGCGGTCGCAGTGAAATCTACGATATTCTTACCCATCTCACTTTTTTATATATCGAATCGCATAAGATTATGAATCAAGTACTCATCAATGATGAAGGCGCTTTGATAAGAGATTGGAAAAAACTAGAAGAAGCAGTTGCTAAGAAGGGAGATCTAACACAAAAGGAACGAGAAATTGCAGTAACCCATACCGCTAATTTTCTAGGAAGAACTTTCGAGGAAGTAGCATCTGTGTACTCTGAATTCTCATGTGCCGAGAATGAGCATCGCTTTTTGAGTATCATTTATTACTTAGGGAAATTGGCGATCGAAGAAATTACGGGGCAAGAAAAACGTATTATTACTTTCAGTCCAGTTTTACGTGAGCGTTTAGGTCACCACATACACGGTGAGCGTTGGGCACTCACGATAAAAAAGACACTTAAAGAAAAAGGTCTTTTAGAACGCCCTCTTCATATTATTAGTGCCAATATGCATAGTGTTATGAATTCGTTATATGCAGAATTCGCACTAACCACTGAGATTAAAAAGAGTACAAGATTAGCGATTTTTGAAGCTTTGAGTCAAAGCGAGAATCAAAAGCTTCGGGACAAAGTTAGTAAGTATGCTTCTGCAAATGGGATGCATTATATTCCGGACAGTAGTGGAACCAATATTAATGTGCAAGTATTTGATACAGAAAAATTTAAGACAGGTTATTTTAAGTCGAATGAGAATATAGCAAAAGAGGAACACCCGGTGTTAATCGTAATGGATTATGCATTTGGTGAGCAAGCCTATGAAACCATGGACGAATTGTTGAAGCCTTATGAAGTTGGTGGAACAAGGACCTTTCTGAATATGGATTCTATATCGATTATGGGTAAGGCGGGTATACTTTCTGGAGGGAAAGGGGATATTATGATACCCAATGCACATATATTTGAAGGTACTGCAGATAATTACCCATTCAAAAATCGTTTAAAGAAATCTCACTTTACAGATGAAGATGTGAGCGTATGTTCTGGGGCAATGATTACCGTTTTGGGTACATCGTTGCAAAATCGAGATATTTTGCGATTTTTCCATGAATCTACTTGGGATGTAATTGGTTTAGAAATGGAAGGTGCGCATTACCAAAAAGCAATTCAAGCAGCTTCCAAAATACGAGGTAGTATCAATAGTAAAGTCAAAGTTCAGTATGCGTATTATGCGAGTGATAATCCATTGGAAACTGGAAGCACACTTGCATCTGGAGGATTGGGAACCACAGGAGTGAAACCTACCTATTTGATTACCGAAAAAATGTTAAAATTAATTTTAGATTAAGCTAAAAAAATATTTTGAAAAATAACAAAGTCTTAATTACCGGAGGAGCAGGGTTTATTGGATCAAATTATGTACAGTATGTCTTAGAGAATTTTGGAGATGCTGTCTACGTATTGGATAAGTTAACTTATGCAGGAGATTTAAGAAATTTGGAGGCCATTTCTAACGCCGATAACTATCATTTTATACAAGGAGATATTTGTGATTCAGAATTGGTCGATCAACTATTTCAAACCCATCAATTTAATCGAGTGGTTCACTTTGCAGCCGAGTCTCACGTTGACAATTCGATCACAGGTCCTTCAGAATTTATTCAAACCAATATTGTAGGTACTTTTAATTTACTTCAAGCTGCTTATAAGACTTGGATGAATGTACCAAATGATTTTAAGAACGGTTTTGAATCGGCTCGTTTTTTACATGTTTCTACTGATGAGGTCTATGGTACACTAGGGGAAACAGGTCTCTTTACTGAAGAGACGCCGTATGCTCCAAATAGCCCTTATAGCGCTTCTAAAGCGTCATCCGATTTTATCGTGCGCAGTTATTTTCACACGTATGGACTTCCAGTTGTGACTACCAATTGCTCCAATAATTACGGACCTCATCAACATAAAGAAAAGCTAATACCTACTATTATTCGTAAAGCGGTTGCTGGTGAACCTATACCCATTTATGGAGATGGAACGAATGTGAGGGATTGGTTGTATGTTCGTGATCATTGTACAGGAATAAAGCTGGCTATCGATAAGGGCAGATTAGGGGAAACATATAATATTGGTGGGCGTAATGAACGTCAAAACTTATATATTGCTCATACCATTTGCGAATTGTTAGACGAATTTAAGCCAAAAGATTCACCTTACGCCAATCAAATTGCTTTTGTAACAGATAGGCCAGGACATGATTTTAGATATGCCATTGACGCGTCTAAAATAGAAGATGAATTAGGATGGAAGGCTGATGAAAATTTTGAAAGCGGAATTAAAAAAACGATTGCTTGGTATTTAGACCATATGCAAAGATTATAAAACAAGGAACCACTACAAATGAAAGGAATTATACTCGCAGGAGGTTCAGGAACACGGTTGCATCCGCTAACATTAGCGGTGAGTAAGCAGCTTATGCCTGTTTATGACAAACCCATGATTTATTATCCTTTGTCCACGCTTATGTATGCTGGAATTAGAGAGATATTAATAATTTCAACTCCTCAGGATCTTCCCTTGTTTCAGAAGTTACTAGGAGATGGAACGAATTTAGGATGTAACTTTCAATATGCAGTTCAGCAAGACCCTAATGGACTAGCCGAAGCATTTATTATTGGGAAGGATTTTATCGGAGATGATAAAGTAGCGTTAATTTTGGGAGATAATATTTTTTATGGAAGTGGTTTAAAAGAATTACTTCAGCGTAACAATAATCCAGAAGGTGGTATTATTTACGCTTACCATGTTCATGATCCGGAACGATACGGGGTTGTAGATTTTGATTCGAATGGAAGAGCACTTTCTATTGAAGAAAAGCCTTCTTCACCCAAATCAAACTATGCAGTACCAGGCATTTATTTTTATGACAATTCGGTTGTAGATATTGCCGCAAATATTGAACCTAGTGCCCGTGGCGAACTTGAAATAACTGATGTCAATAACGTTTACCTTCAACAAGGAAAGTTAAGCGTAAGTATTCTGGATAAAGGAACCGCGTGGCTTGACACAGGGACTTTTGCATCTCTTATGCAAGCGGCACAGTTTGTTGAGGTTATCGAGGAACGTCAAGGTTTAAAAATTGGAGCTATTGAAGAAGCGGCCTATGAAATGGGATATATAACCAAAGATCAATTAATTGCCCTGGCCCAACCTTTATTGAAAAGCGGGTACGGCAAACACTTATTGCAACTCGACTAATTTTGGAATTACAAAAAACACCCCTTGCCGACTGCTTTATTCTAAAACCACGTGTGTTTCATGACGAGCGCGGCTTTTTTTTAGAGACATATAATAGAACTCAATTCGAAAAAACAACAGGCATAGATCCCGATTTTATTCAAGACAATCAATCGGTTTCTAGTTATGGTGTATTGAGAGGTCTTCATTTTCAAACAGGAAAAATGGCGCAAGCGAAATTAGTTCGCTGTATACGGGGAAGAGTTTTGGATGTGGTAGTAGATCTGCGGAAGGAATCTCTAACCTTCGGACAACAATTGAGCGTAGAATTAACCGAAGAAAACCAATGGCAATTATTTGTTCCACGTGGATTTGCTCATGGTTTTATTACACTTTCTAAAAAATCGGTGTTCTCTTACAAGTGTGACAATTATTACGACAAAGCCTCAGAAGGAGGTATTATCTATAATGACGCAACCTTAGCTGTGGACTGGCATCTTCCGAAGGAAGATTTTATAGTTTCGGAGAAAGATTTAGAGCTTCCTAGCTTTTTGGAAGTAACCCAATGATAAAAATACTACTAACAGGAGCCAATGGACAATTGGGCAGGTGTGTTCAAGATGCTGCCGCGTCTATGACGGAAGTTGAACTTATTTGCGCTTCGCGAGAACAGCTCGATATTACCAATACGGAAAGTATCTCGTATTGGTTTGAAAAATATTCGATTACACATTGTATCAATGCAGCGGCGTACACCAATGTAGAGCAGGCAGAAAGTGATAAGGAGCAAGCTTTTCTTATAAATTCGAAAGGAGCTCAATTAATGGCGGAGGCCTGCAAGGCAAATAATGCAATTTTATTGCACATCTCGACCGATTATGTTTTTGATGGTACGAAAACGGAACCGTATCTCGAGGAGGATGAAGTGAATCCAATTAATGTATACGGAGCTTCTAAACTAGCAGGAGAATTAGAAATACAACGAATTTGGGAAAAGCACTTTATTGTAAGAACTTCTTGGCTATATTCTCAATATGGGCATAACTTTTACCGTTCCATGCAGCGAATGGGTAGAGAAGGAAGAGAATTGTCGATTACGATAGAACAAACCGGAACTCCTACGAATGCCAATGACTTAGGAGATGCACTTCTCGCTTTCATACGAACTAATAATACATCTTATGGTTTGTATCATTTTAGTAATGAAGGAACTGCTACTTGGTATGATTTCGCGAAGGCTATATTTAAGTATACAGACGATTTAGATCTTATGAAGGTTAAAAAAACGGACGAGTATCGTACTTTTGCCGCAAGACCCGCTTTTAGTGTGATGGATCTTACTAAAATAAAAACACAGCTATCAGGGCCATTTTATAAGCCTTGGGAAACGAGTTTACAGGAATTAATAATAAAAACTAATTAACATGGCGCAGCATACAGATGAAATAGACTTAATGCAAGTGTATGGAATGGTGAAAACATTTACCAGAAAGATATTGGTAAGTATTTACAATTTGCTTCTCTTTATTTTTAAATACTGGTACATCGTTGCTGGACTTTTAGTACTTGGAGTCGCTTTGGGATATTTTTCAGACAAACAAAGTAAAAATGAATTAGAATCTAATGTGCTTGCGCGAATTAATTTTGATGCTCCGAATTATGTTTATCTGGCCATCACAGATTTAAATGCAAAAATCGATGATAGAGATTCGGTTTATCTAAAAAGTCTCGGTCTATGGGACAAAGAAAGCCTGATTAAAAACATCGAAATTTCTCCTATTAAACGTGTGGAGGAAGTCTTAGAAGAATATGACTATAACCAGTCTCGTAACTTAGAGTTGATGGTCGAAAATCTCGATGGACTTAAAACACAAGAAGAAGGGTTTGATGCCTCACTCTATACGTATTTTAAATATCATAACATCAAATTTGAGCTAACGCCTGAGGCGAATGAAGAGGTGCTCAATAAGTTCTTTGATCATATCAATAACATCCCAATTTTATTAGCCTATAAAAAGGCATATCTAGATAATATGGATGCTAGAATTGAAAACTACGCGGGCATTATTAAACAAATAGATGACATCATCGATGCAAAAAATAATGATAGCAACGAATCTCAAAAAGGTATGACTTCTTCTAGTGAATTCGACTTGAGTGAGCTATTACGATTAAAGGCGAGTTACTTTAAAGACAGTGACTGGATCAAGGAAGAAAAAGTGTTGTCCCAAGAGGTTTTAGTGACCATGAATAAACCTATTATATCGAATACTGTTGTTGGTATTGGAGGAAATAAGAAAATTGTTTATCCACTTATTTTCTTAGGAATTTTCTTTGGAGGAGCTTTAGGTATGCAGCTGTTTAGAGGATTAAAGCAGATCGCAGAAGAAGAAGGAAGAAGCTAATTGGATATGGCTAAGAAAAAGAACCTTATCATATTTGGCACTCGTCCAGAAGCTATTAAAATGGCGCCTTTGGTTAAAGAGTTCAATAAACATCAAGAAGATTTTGATACCAAAGTCTGTATCACCGCTCAGCATAGAGAAATGCTCGATCAAGTGCTTTCCTTTTTTGAGATCACTCCAGATTTTGATTTAGACTTGATGAAGCCAAATCAGAATTTATATGGTCTAACCGCAGATATACTTACTGGGCTGCAACCTGTTTTAGAAGAATTTGCTCCAGATTATGTGTATGTCCATGGCGATACGACCACAACAATGGCTTCCAGTATCGCGGCTTTCTATGCGGGAGCTAAAGTATGTCATGTTGAGGCAGGATTGCGAACACATAATAAGTGGGCTCCATTTCCAGAAGAAATCAATAGGTCTATTGCAGGCAGGGTTTGTGACTATCATTTTGCCCCCACAACAACTTCTCAACAAAACTTAATTGCCGAGAATACACCATTAGAAACTATTCTTGTCACTGGAAATACGGTAATTGATGCACTCCAGTTTAGTGTTGATAAAGTAACAAATACTGGATATGTGGATGATGAGGTTACGCTGCTTAAAGAATTGATAGACCCGTTGAAGAAAATTGTTTTAGTAACCGGTCACCGTCGTGAAAATCACGGACAAGGTTTTATCGACATCTGTGAAGCTTTGCGGGAAATAGCCTATCAGAATAAAGAAGTACAGATTATTTATCCCGTGCACCTCAATCCAAATGTTCAGAAACCCGTGTACGAATTGCTTGGAGAAATTGACAACATCCATCTTATAACGCCATTGAGTTATCCGGCATTTGTTTGGTTAATGGAAAAAAGTTATTTAATTATCACAGATAGCGGTGGTGTTCAAGAAGAGGCCCCTAGTTTAGGAAAACCAGTACTGGTGATGCGAGAGACAACCGAACGTCCAGAAGCGGTTGAAGCAGGTACAGTGAAGCTGGTTGGAACGAACAGAGGTAAAATTATTTCAGAAGCCAACCAATTGCTTACAAATGAATCGGCTTATGTTGAAATGAGTAGATTACACAATCCCTATGGAGATGGTCTTGCTACCGAAAGAATAGTGGCATTCATTAAAGAACTAGAGTAATTTCGACTCAGTTTTAAATTAATAGTTTTTAAAAATTATAATGGGAGGCAAGGGAAAAGCGCTTTTTCAAAACACGTTAATTTACACCGTTGGAACATTTGGTTCTAAGGTAATAACGTTTTTGTTGTTTCCATTACTTTCTTTTTACCTCACTAAAGAAGAAGTAGGTGCTTATGACCTTGTTGTCACAACTGTAAGTCTGTTTATCCCAATTATAACCATTCAGCTTTCCGACGCAAATTATCGTTGGATTATAACATTTGGGAAAGACCCTCAAGCTTTAAAAAAGGTAATATCTACAAACTTATTTACGGTTACCGGATTATTGCTAGCTTTTCTACTTCTAATTATTGTAGTTCAATTTTTTGTAACCATTCCCTATGTTTTTTACTTCATGGGGTTTATTGCAGGTATGGTGTTTTTCCAGTTTCTACAACAAACCGTTCGCGGACTTGGTTTTAATAAGAAATACGCTGGGTATGCCATTTTAAATGCCTTCTTTATTTTTACTTTTTCTGGGCTTTTTCTATTGGTTTTAAAAACAGGTGTTGAAGGTGTTTTATGGGCAAGTATTTTAGCATATAGCCTCAGTTCTTTGATTATTTTTTTTCATTCAAAAATTTACGAAAGACTATCGTTTAGTCTTTATTCTGGAGCTGAATTAAAAGAAATGATACGTTATTCGTATCCTCTAATTCCCAACTCCATTAGTTGGTGGCTTATTAATCTTGCCAATCGCTATATAATTTTATTCTTCCTTTCTGCCGAATTGAATGGTATCTATGCTATTTCTGCTCGTTTCCCAGCTATTATAATCATGGTTAACTCAATATTTACGCTTGCTTGGCAGGATCATACCATTAAAGAGGAAAGTGACATAGGTTTTAGCTCACGCGTATTTAATCGGTTTGTTAAAATGGAATTTGGATTGGTTTTGGTCTTAATAGCCATGTCCGAATTGCTAGCAAGATATCTTGTAGATGAGAATTTCTATGAAGCATGGCGATATATGCCGGTCTTATTTTTGGCCACCGCTTTTACTGCCTTTTCTGCCTATTATGGTGCCGTTTATTTGCGACAAAAAAACACTAAAGAACTGTTCTTTTCAACTTTGCTAGGAGGAATAATAAATTTGGTAATTTCTATCGCACTAATTGGAACAATTGGCTTGTTGGCACCTGCCATAGGGACCTTTTTTGGGTTTATGGTTGTTTTCGGATACCGTGTTTGGCAAAACAGGAAGACCTTTCAACTAGATATAGACAAAATGACCTTTTTCGGCCTATTTGTTCTATCTTTGATTTTTTTAGGTTTAAAGGGACTAGGCAATGTATATGTCGATGTAATTTTAATTGTAATCTCTCTTGTTGTTTTTGTAAAAATTAACCTATCAACCTTTTATAAATTCTACTCTTATATAAAGAAATGAAGTACGCAGTAATTGATAATAACCATAGTTTTTCCAACCTTGTTAATGTTGGTGACCACATACAGAGTTTGGCCGGCCAACAATTTCTACCACAAGTTGATTTTTATGTGGAGCGCGACCGTTTGAATGATCCTGCGTACGAAGAGGCAAAAATTATATTGAATGGTTGGCACACTTATCATCCAGAAAATTGGCCACCCAATCCTAAACTTGATCCAAAAATTATCTCGTTTCATATCAATCCTGGACTTGCTCCAGCCTTTTTTTCGAACCCGAAGACGGTAGCATATTTGAAAGAAAAAGGCCCTATTGGATGTCGTGATTACTCTACGTTGCGTCTTATGGAAGAGCATGGAATAGATGCATATTATAGTTTTTGTCTAACAACTACGTTGGATGAAAAATATAAGACCGAAGAGAAAACCGACAAAGTATACCTTGCGGATGTTTTTTATGACTACGACTTAAGAACGGTATACAAAGCCAATCCTAAGAAGTTGATTTTCCATACTGCGAATGGCAAAATCTTTAAGCGACTAAACTTGCCTAAAAAGAAACGTTTGCTTCAAGAGCATGTTAATAGTGACGTCCTTCAAAATGCTGAGGTGATTGATCATATAATTAGTTCGAAGCAAACATCGCAAGAAAAATTTGCGATAGGTGAAGAAATATTGAAGAAGTACGCATCTGCAAAGCTCGTAATTACCTCGAGAATTCATGCGGCTTTACCGTGTCTGGCGTTGGGAACTCCTGTTTTATTTTTAACCGATGGACTGGAGAAGGAGAGCATTCATACTTCTCGCTTAAAGGGAACTATTGATCATTTAAATATCTTGTCTACTCGCAGTAAGAAAGAGATCGACGGTATCTTTGATAACGATATGAATGTGTTGCATCCTGAAGATATCGATTGGAACAATCCACCACAAAACCCAAATACGCATACGGCACTTTCTGAAAAATTGAAAGAAACCTGTAAAGCTTTTATCAAAGGATAAAAAGCGGAGGTCGATAATAACAACTCAATGGCAGCATCTGTTAGAATACTTTTTTTGCTTTTATCGGGGCTAGGTGTTTTTAACTATGTTTTTAATCAATTCTTAAAGACGTCAATATTCGGTTACGTCGATGAAGCGTTGTTGTTGTTTTCTTTCATAATTTTTGGATACGCAATACTTTTTAAACGTTATCTGTCGCTGCTTTACGTAGCTGTTGCAGTTTTTCTGGTTTATTCGGTGGGGATTAGCTTGGCATTTGGATTAAGCGACGATATTCCAAGGATGATAGGTCAGTCTATTATTAACATCAAATTCTTTATCATCCTCATAGCATTTATAGTGCTGTTTAAGGATCACATAGGTGAATTGCGAAAGTTTTTTACTATTATTCTAACCATTGCTGTTATAGGGATAGCGCTTCATCTACTTATGGGTTATGCCTTTAATAAGTTTTTCTATATCTCGAGATATTTAAGGCCGCATGTGAGATATACGGGCTTTTTTAGGCACCCCAATCACCTGGCTTATTTTGCAGTTATCTACATCACCTTGGTTTTAAATACCTTCAAAGTAAGACAACTTAATATTTCTACGCTGGGCTGGATCAAGCTGGCATTAGGGCTATTGGTGATTATTCTAGCCGACACCAGAACAGCCATGTTGGCTACTGCGATTTTATTGACAGGATTTTATTGGGATTACATTTATAAAAACATCATTGTTTTCTTTAGTTTTATTTTTCTAGGGTTAACGGCTGTGTTTTGCATACTACTTTTTACAGACCTTCCAGACACCATCATGCGAAATATTTCTATGTCCTATAGTTTAGACACTCACTATATCCGTGGACTTATGTTCTACATGTCTATACTTATTTTTTATCAATATTTTCCAATCGGAACGGGTGCTGGGACTTTTGGATCCTACTTTTCTTTTGGAAGTCAGGTGTACAAAGATTTTGGAGTTTCTGATCGCTATTATTTCGTTAATGAAATGGGAATTTACGATAGTAATTTTGCATCCATTCTAGGAGAATACGGACTTATGGGCATCATAATGTATTACCTGCTTTTTAAATTTACACTTCGGCATATGCGATTTAAATCTATTCAGAAAAGAAATCCATCCATGCTTAAACCCTTATTATGGGTCTTTATTTTCTTCTGCATATCCAATCCGATGATAACTAATAGCGTATACATTATATTAAGTGTTGTTGGGTTTTTATTAATTGCTAAAACGGAAGTGGAATGAAAGTTTTAGTGATTACCAGTATGTATCCAAGTCCAGAAAAGAAATATTCTGGCATTTTTGTAAAGAATCAATTTGAAGGTGTTCGAGATAATTTGGACGACAACGAAACCATTGAAATATTCTTTATGAAGCGAAGAATTACGGGTCTTTTAGGGAGTATTACAAAACATATTTGGGCATTTTTCAGGTTTATACCATATCTCTTCAAAAAATATGATGTAATTCATTTACACAGCTTTTTCCCCCTCATTGGATCTGCCTGGTTGTACAAACTATTCCATCGCAAAACTAAGTTTATTGTTACATTTCATGGCTTGGACATTAATCAACAGGTGCATAGAAAGAACCAAAGATTAATGCGCTTTTTTGCGCGTAAAATTGATTATACCATTCCAGTCGGTAGGGAAGTGGCGAGGAACGTAGAAAAAAAATTAAACTTACCTATTGGCAAGATTCTGCCAGTTGGTGTTGATAATGCCACTTTTTATCAAGAAAAGAACGTTTCTAAGAAATACGACTACATTTTTGTTGGCTCCTTTTTTGAAGTCAAAGGTATCGACATACTCTACGAAACATTGAAAAAACTTGACCCTTCTGTTCGGTTTTGTGTTGTTGGCAAAGGAGATGCATATGAGCCTATTTTTAAGTCAATGGCAGAGGACAATAATAACATTAGCTTATTTGTTGATCAGTCACATGATGCATTAAGAACTCTTTACAACAAGTCTCGATTTTTGGTGTTACCTTCACGATCGGAAGGCTTTCCTACGGTTACTATAGAAGCAATGTTTTGCGGAACACCTGTAATAACTTCGGACATTCCACAGTTTAAAGAACAAGTGCAGGAAGGCAAGAACGGATTTATGTTTCCTTTGGACCAGCCAGAAAAACTACTGGAGTTGTTAAGCAACCTTGTGAGCATGCCAACATCTGAGTATCAAGAACTCGTTGCTGGAGCTTTAAATTCATTTGGACACATTGCTCTAGACAAGGTCTGTGAGAGCCTGCTAACCATTTATAGAGAATGAAAAAGTTTTTATACCTCATCTATTTGTTGTTTTTTAAAAACACTCCAGAAGATTATAGGCCGTATGCACTATTTTTTCCTTGGGTGCGTAGTTTTTTGGTGCGTAATTATTTAAAGAAATGCGGTAAAAAACCCAATGTAAAGCATGGAGCGGAAATTTCGCTATACGCCACTTGTGGTGATTATTCAGAAATGGGAACTCGCAGTATGATTCAGTCTAATGTTCATTTAGGGAGTCATGTAATAATGGGTCCTGATGTAAAAATTTACTCAAGAAACCACAAGTTTGATTCACTGGATATCCCAATAGCCGATCAAGGAAAAAATTATTATGAAACCTATGTAGGGAACGACGTTTGGATTGGGGCAAATGTGATAATTACGGCTGGGTGCAAAATTGGAAACCATTGTGTAATTGCAGCTGGAGCTGTAGTTACTAGAGACATTCCAGACTATTCCGTAGCAGGGGGTGTTCCTGCCAAAGTTTTAAAGTCTAGAAAGCCTCAAGAAAAGACAAATAGCTAATGCCTATTTGAGGAACAACCAATGAACGAAAAACCAATAAACTTACTCTATTTATTAGGTGCTGGACGGAGCGGGACAACCATGCTTACTACCGTACTTAATAATCACCCTCAGATTTATGCTGTAGGAGAAATGCATCAGTTTTTAGATTATGTTACCGAGAATAAAGATTGTTCTTGTGGTTCAAATGTAAGTGCCTGCGAGTTTTGGGGGCCGGTAATAGATAAATTAGATCATACCCTTTTAGAAGAACCAAATACAGTTTCCTTTTCCAACAATTTAGAATGTCATAAGTACATTCCGAAGCATTATTTGAAGGCTACACCCAATAAGCGATATAGTGCGTTAGTTAATATGATTTTTAATGCCATTTCACAAGAAGTAGATGAGCCATGGTTATTGGACTCCTCGAAGTACATCTCGAGATTCCTTCTATTGCGCAAGAACAAGAGATTTAATGTGAAGGGCATTTACATGGTGAGAGACGTGCGTGGTGTTGTACATTCTTTCGGAAAAAAAGTACAAACACAAAAGGGACCTCTTTCGGCCATTTTATACTATACGTTAATAAACTTCTGGGGACAATTGGTAACGACCTTCGATCGAAATATTATTCAGATTCGATATGAAGATTTTGTAAACAACCCAGATGAGGTTTTAAAAAAATTGGAAGGGCACGTTTTTCAAGAAAATTCGGAAACAACTCGGCTAGACCAAAAGACTTTTAAGATCCCACATATTATAGCGGGAAATCGACTGCGGTCACAAAAACAGCTGGTAATAAAAAAAGATCTGGCTTGGAAGAAAAATATTTCTAGAGGAAAACAGATATTATACTATTTCCTAGCGTTTCCAACCATGTTCGTAAATAGATATAAGGTTTGAAAGCTATAACTCCAATCAAAAATATCGTATTCTATTTGGTGCTTTTTACGCTACCCATGTATATGCGTATCAACAATATTCTGTTATTGGTGTTTTTTGCTCTTTTCGTGCTTGAAGGTGGGTATAAGGAGAAATGGGAACGTTTAAAGGCTAATTACACATTCGCGCTACCGTTATTTGCTCTTTTTGCTTTGGCAATTGTAGCAGCGCTTAATCATCCTGAAAAGGACATATTTAGATATTTAGAACGATATTGGAGCTTTGTTGCCATTCCTATTGTCGTGATTGCATCAAAGGAGTATCAGGGTAAAGCAAGTTACCATCTTTTTAGAGGTCTGTTATGGGGTTGCGTTGCCACTTTGTTGATTTGTTATGGCAATGTAATTTATGAAATGGTGTCTAAAAGTGAGCCACTGCATTACTTTTTGAGGCATCGACATTTAAATCATCAATTTACAGAAATAGCAGACACGCATCCCGCCTATTTAGGAGTCTTTATGGTGGTTTCTTCTGCATATTTATTTTTTAAATCGTCTCTAAAAAAAGGAATCAAAATTACCTTGTTAGTTTTTCTATGCTTTGGTTTTATTCAATTAGCCAGTAGGATGGCATTGGTAAGCTTTGGTGTGGTTACTTTGGTGTTTTTAATAACCAAAATAAGAACACACTGGAAACAAATAGGAATAGGCTTTGGAGTTGCTATTCTTTGTAGTGTTTTACTTTATTTTTCCGCTAGTGAATTTTTAAGAGAACGTCTTATTTCTAAAGAGCGAATAGGAAATGATCAGCGATTTAGTCGAAATATTGTGTCTTGGGAATTGTTTAAGGAGCATCCTGTTTTGGGAGTAGGTTTTGGAAGAAAAGATGCCTTGAGGGAAACCAAATATTGTAAGTATGGTTTCCAGGTAGCTGCGGAAAACCGATATAACGCGCACAACCAATATCTTGAATATTTGAGTGTAAACGGACTGGTCGGCGGACTCACCTTTATTTTAGTCATGGGATACCTTTTGTATTTCTCATGGAAACAGAGAAGTGTTTTCTTTTTCTTATTATTTTTGAGCTTTTTTCTGGCAAATTCGACCGAATCAATGTTGGTGCGTATTAAAGGTATAGAATTCTTTGCCATTAGCGTATCTTTGCTCGCGACGAGCACGATGATAAAAAACGATAATGAATATATTGATCACTCTTGATTATGAACTTTTTTACGACAACAACCCTCAAGTTGAAGATTGTATTATTCGTCCTACGCAAGAGCTTCTTAAAATAGTCGACCCCTTAGGTGTAAAACTTGTGCTTTTTGTAGATGTAGGCTACCTTAAATGTCTTGAAAAATACAAAGAGCAATTTCCAAATCTTGAAAAAGACTATCAACTTATTACCACGCAAATGAAAGAAATGTGTAGTGACGGGCATGAAGTTCAGCTACATATTCACCCACATTGGGAAGATACGAGTTATGACGGTAAAGAGTGGAAATTCGACCTTACTCGTTATAAATTAGCAGATTTCTCCGATGAAGAGATCGATCGCATCGTTTCTGAATATACCGAAATTTTACACCGAATAACGGGACAAGAAATAACAGCTTATAGGGCCGGAGGATGGTCTGCTCAACCTTGGGAACCTATTGGAAAATCTCTGCAGAAGAATGGTGTATTTTTAGATAGCACGGTTTATCCTAACGGAGTGTACAAATCCAAAGAACAATGGTTCGATTTTAGCAATGTAGGTTATGATAAAACTTCTTGGCGCTTTTCAAGCGATTTGACGAAAGAAGACACTCAAGGATATTTTAAGGAAGTGGCGATAAGCGCCTATAAAGTTTCCCCTCTATTTTTCTGGAATTTTGCTTTTAAAAGAATTATGGGAAGCAAAACGCATAGTTCTTTGAGTAATGCATCTGCACGTCCTGCCAAAAAACAAATTGCCCGCTTATTATTATGGCCATCCAATTCGGTAGTTTCAATTGACGGTTTTAAAGCATCATACTTAGAAAAAGCGTTTCGATGGTATAAGAAGCGAGATAGGGAGGACTTCGTTATTATTGGACATCCCAAAGCATTTACTCCTTTTTCGTTAGAGAAATTTAAGACGTTTATACAAAAAGAAAACAGACATAAGGACGTAGTGGTCTTTTCTAAATACAAGTAAGAATTTTTATGGGTAAGAACACCATAGATATATTGGGAATTAAAATTGACAACATACAACAGTCCGATGTTTTTGGAATTGTCAATGCTGCTGTGAGCAACAATGAACAAATTCATTTAGAAGGAGTGAATGCGTCCAAAATTGTGGACATGCAGGAAGATCAGGCCCTTCGTGACAGTGTAAATAACAGCAATTTAATTACGGCAGATGGCCAGTCTGTAATTTGGGCATCCAAAATTTTAGGACAGCCTTTAAAAGGAAGACTAGCGGGTATCGATTTAATGTATAAATTGGTGGATATGGCGCATAAAAAAGGATATAAAATATTCCTTTTTGGAGCCAAAGAAGAAGTGGTAAAAAAAGTGATCGACATCTATTCTGAAACGTATGGTTCAGAAATAATTGCTGGCTACAGGAACGGTTATTTCAAAAAGGAGGATGAACCTCAAATTGCCAAACAGATCGCCGATAGTGGTGCGCACATGTTGTTTGTTGGTATCACTTCTCCTATCAAAGAAAATTTTCTACACGAAAACAAAGAGACACTTCAAAATGTAAACCTCATCATGGGTGTTGGTGGAAGTTTTGATGTGATTTCTGGAAAAGTAAAACGCGCTCCTATCTGGATGCAAAAAACAGGGCTTGAATGGTTTTATCGAGTACTACAAGAACCTAAGCGCATGTGGAAACGCTATTTAGTAGGGAACTCAAAATTCATTTGGCTGGTTTTAAAAGAAAAAATGAGCGGCACAAAAGCATAACAAATTGCCGTATTCTTTTTACCTTTCATGCACGTATAAGCTACTATGAGAATACTCTTAGCCTCCATATATCCGTATGCCTTCTTATTACTGTATCTCACCATTCCGTTTGATGCTTATGTACGTGCGTTACCTAATATCTTAATCGGAGTATTGGTAGTAGCTTTTCCTTTGGTTGTTAAAAAGGATGATTTTAAAAAATTAAAGAGATTTCCAGTCTATTTGTTTTTGGCCTTTTTTGGTTATTTGGTTTTAAATGCGCTCATATTTGGGCGAATACCTGAAGATTTAAATGTGTTGAAAAAGGTGCTCATCGCACTAGGCTTGGTCATCTTATACCTACCTGTTCAAGGAATTAAAAAAATCAGCAAGGCAATTATTTATTCGTCGGTTGCCGCAATTCTATTCTCCGTTTATAAAATCGTCATTTTGGTTTTTACGAATGAGAGTTTCGGATTTCTAGATTCTCAAAAATTTATAGAAGCCTTGCTTATTGATCGATTGTATCTA
>Ga0316208_1000976_pt1 | contig 29505 bp, 26 predicted proteins | sample 3monopyrite_MG_FD_204944 | JGI IMG/M metagenome (GOLD analysis project Ga0316208, IMG submission 204944) | Microbial mat bacterial communities from mineral coupon in-situ incubated in ocean water Damariscotta River, Maine, United States -... | ecosystem: Environmental > Aquatic > Marine >... | reverse complement strand
GAACACTTCAACAACCATCGGTTCAAAGATCACCTTCGGTCGTCCTTGCTGATGCAAAACTACCAACTCAAATCACTACTTTTCAAACCTGAAAGAAAATTGTCCGACTTTTAGGGGGCTAGACCAACACCACCCTCCTTACCTACTAATGGAATCCAGTCCTCGTCCTTCGCCCCTTGTCCAAACACTTTTTTAATTGAAAGGACCTCGATTTGAGTTTTTTCTTTGAAGTTTAATGGTTGTTGGAGGGTATTCAGTGCTTCGGCAAGTTGGTGCGGCATATTTTCGTCCACATAAACCTTGATCATGCCGCCTTCTTGGTGCAGAATTCTATGGAGTGCTTGACTTGAGTTTCACTCAGGTCGTATAGCATGGCAATAAACTTGTTAGGCTCCCCACCTTGATGAAGTTGGTAAATGGTTGACGGACGAATATTAGTTCCATCTATTACTGGTTGTCCAAACTGATGTTCAGGGTCGACTACAATACTGTGGTTTTTTCCAATTGGCCACAATTTCGTTGCCAAATTATCATTGTCAAATTCAATGTTTTTTACAAAATCTAATAGAAAGCTGAGGTTAAATTGACGAGTTCCGTCTAAATCTATTACCTCTCCTTTACTTCTTTCGAAGTAGATTTTATTGCCATATGACTTAATACCGATTAGTAGGTTCTGTGTGGCAAATGGATATGGAGTATTGTATAATTCTGATAACTCCAAATGAGCTTTGAGGACATCTTTTGTTTTTACTCCTGCATCCGTAAGCTGGATATAAACGAATAATTCAATAAGTGTATAAAAGCTGACGGCTCGTGACTTGCCATTTGTCCAAGAGTATTGGTTCTCTACGTCTGTGGCAAGCCTCGCGTCCCAATATTCCTTTACACATCTACTAACCTTATGATAAGGTATTTGTAGAATGTCAGCAACATCTGGAAGCGTATAAATACCGCCACCAATTAAAGGTTTGTTATGGGTGTTTGCTTTCATCATCTTTAGTACGCACTTCAAAGCTAAATGTTTTTGCAGACAAGAAATGTTAGGTAAAATGGTTTTTCAAAATTTAATAGTCTCGAAAAAATCACACATTCTTCCTACACTGCCCTCCGACCTCAAACAGCGCATCGGTAATCTGTCCGAGCGAGCTATGCTTGGTGGCTTCCATCATTTCATCCGCTTTTGCATGTTCACCAACCCGATTACAAAAACGGTGTCTTTCTCATTATCAATTTTGAAAATCACTTTGTAGCCTTTCAATACCATGTCGCGGTAGCGGTCGTCATCATAATATATTGAACGTCTATTGGAATAAGGATTATCAGCAAGCTTCGAAACCTGCTTAAGAATATTAACCTTGAATTTTCTTGCAGCCTGAGGTTTATCTCGGGCTATGAAGGAAGTCTGGTCGTTGAGGTCATCTAGGAAGGGAGCGAGTAACTCAACCTTCATACTTGCGAATGGTCTCTTCTAAGATTGCATCAGCTTCCTGAATTGAATAGGTTTTAACGTCTCCTTTCTCAAGCTGTGCAGCACGTTCATGCAACATTTTTCTCGTTCGTATAAACTCCTCTGATTCTTCAATAACCTCTATTTCGTCAGAATTAAAACGACCCAATAACCAGACAAATTTGTCCAATACCTTCTCGCTAACACGTATTCTAATGGTTGTCATTTTCTTCTGGTTTTATCAAAGTTAACGAAAACCCGATTCACATATTCCTCCGATACTGCCCACCAACCGCAAACAGCGTGTTGGTAATTTGTCCGAGAGAGCAATGCTTGGCAGCTTCCATCATTTCATTCCCTTTTGCATGTTCACCAAGGCAATTACAAAAGCAGTGTCTTTTTCGTTATCAATTTTGAAAATCACTTTGTAGCCTTTGAAAATCATATCACGATGATGTCCGTCATTTAAATAAATGGAAGGTCTGTGTAGCATTGGATTTTCGCCAAGCTTCATTACTTCTATCAGAATGTCATCATAGAATTTTCGGGCGGACTAGGCTTGTCGTGTGCAATGTAATCCACTTGATCGTTCAACTGATCAAGGAATGCATCAAGCAACTCAACCTTCATGCTTTCGGACGGTCTTCTCTAAAATGACTCTTGCCTCCTCAATAGTGTAGGTTTTAGCCTCTCCCTTGTCCAATCGGTAGGCCTGCTTCTGTATATATTTCTTTTGCGCCAAGAACTCTTCGTCAGCCGAAATGATCTGCAGATCCTTTTCATCAAACTGACCTAAAAGCCACAAGACCCTTTCTAAGATTTTATCACTCACACGAAGTTTTACCGTTGCCATAGCTGATTTGCTTTATTCAAAATTAACGATAATCATGTTTACATACTCCTCCTATACTGCCCACCCACCTCAAACAGCGCGTTGGTTATCTGTCCGAGAGAGCAATGCTTGGTGGCTTCCATCAACTCGGCAAACATGTTCTCGTTATGAACAGCTGCCTGCTGTAGCTTCTTGAGCGAAGTCTTGGTTTGGTTTTCCTTGGCCTGATGGAGGTTTTCCAGCATTGTGATCTGATACTGCTTTTCCTCTTCCGTGGCGCGGATTACCTCCTTAGGTAGAATGGTAGGCGAGCCCTTGCTGCTGAGGAAGGTGTTCACCCCTATGATCGGGAATTCGCCCGTGTGCTTCAGCGTTTCGTAGTACAGACTTTCCTCTTGAATCTTGCTGCGCTGGTACATGGTTTCCATCGCGCCCAGCACACCACCACGTTCCGTGAGACGGTCAAATTCCATCAGTACGGCCGCTTCCACAAGGTCGGTTAGTTCTTCGATGATGAATGCACCCTGTATCGGGTTCTCGTTCTTGGCTAAACCTAACTCCTTATTGATGATAAGCTGAATAGCCATCGCTCTGCGCACGCTTTCCTCGGTAGGCGTGGTAATCGCCTCGTCATAGGCGTTGGTGTGCAACGAATTGCAATTGTCGTAAATGGCGTAAAGCGCTTGCAGCGTGGTGCGGATGTCGTTGAAATCAATCTCCTGGGCGTGAAGGCTTCTGCCACTCGTTTGGATGTGATATTTGAGCATTTGCGCTCGTGGGTCTGCACCGTATTTCTGCTTCATGGCCTTGGCCCAAATTCTTCTCGCCACACGACCAATGACCGCATATTCAGGGTCAATTCCGTTGCTGAAGAAGAAACTCAGGTTCGGTCCGAACTTGTTGATGTCCATGCCACGACTCAGGTAGTATTCTACAAACGTGAAACCGTTAGCAAGCGTGAATGCCAGTTGCGAGATTGGGTTAGCGCCCGCTTCGGCAATATGGTACCCCGAAATAGAAACGGAGTAGAAGTTGCGCACATTCTTGTCAATGAAATACTGCTGCACATCGCCCATCAATCGCAGGGCGAATTCCGTACTGAAAATGCAGGTGTTTTGTGCTTGGTCTTCCTTCAGAATATCTGCTTGAACGGTACCACGGACCTTGCTCAACGCATCTGCTTTGATCTTGGCATAGACATCCGCAGGAAGCACCTCATCGCCCGTCATGCCAAGCAGCATCAACCCAAGGCCATTGTTCCCTTCGGGAAGGTCGCCTTGATAAGCAGGACGCGCAATGCCTTTGTCGTCAAACTTTTCAACTTTCTTCTTTTCTACTTCATCTTTCAAGCCTTCGGCCAAGATGTACTTCTCACATTCCTGATCAATTGTAGCATTCATGAAAAAGCCGAGCAACATCGGAGCGGGCCCGTTGATGGTCATGGAAACCGAAGTCATCGGATTGGTAAGGTCGAAGCCAGAATAAAGCTTTTTGGCATCATCCAAACAGCAGATGCTAACGCCCGAATTGCCCACCTTTCCGTAGATGTCAGGGCGATGGCCGGGGTCGTTTCCGTAAAGCGTTACGCTATCGAAAGCCGTGCTCAATCGCTTGGCCGGCAATCCCATCGAAACGTAATGGAAACGCCTGTTGGTACGCTCCGGGCCGCCTTCGCCTGCAAACATCCTTGCAGGGTCTTCGCCCTCGCGTTTGAAAGGATAAATGCCAGCGGTGTAAGGGAATTCTCCTGGAACATTCTCCTGTAATATCCATCTCAAAAGGTCGCCCCAGTTCCGGTATTTCGGAGTGGCAACCTTCGGAATCTGCAGATGGCTCAGACTTTCAGAATGGGTCTTGATCTTGATCTCCTTATTCCGCACTTTGAAGATGTAGAACTCATCCTTGTAGCGCTGCGCCTGCTCGGGCCAGCCTTCAATAATCAGCCAGTTGCGCGGGTCGAGGTCGAGTTTTGTCTGATTGAATTTCTGGATCAGTTCTTCGACCACCCCGTTTGCCGCTGTCTTTTCGACCTCCCCTAACCCCTCCTTTCCAGGAGGGGAACCAACCCCCTCGGCCTGCGGCCACTCCCCCTTTGCAGGGGGAGAGCTGGCACGTTGAGCCGAGACTTGATCGGAGCGCAGGCTCCCCTCCTCTGAAAGGAGGGGTCGGGGGAGGTCAGGATGCACACCTCCTGAAACGGAGGGATTTCCCACAGACTCCCCTCCTGGAAAGGAGGGGTCGGGGGAGGTCATATCAGGCCCCCCGAACAATTTAATAGCCTCATTCAGACCGAACAATTTCTCAGCCGTCTCTGCCTGTTCATTCGCCCATTTATCATACCCACGGTTGCTTTCCGCAATCTCAGATAAGTAGCGCGTTCTGTTTGGTGGAATAACAAACACCTTCTCGCTCATCTCGTCCGTAATTTGGAAGATTGAGTTCAGATCAGCACCCGTTTTCTTCACCACTTCATCCATAATCGCCTTGTAAAGCGAGTTGGTGCCCGGGTCGTTAAACTGACTGGCAATGGTTCCGTAAACAGGAACATCCTCATCCTTCATTTCCCACAACTGGCGGTTGCGCTTGTACTGTTTCTTTACATCTCTAACGGCATCCAATGCACCGCGCTTGTCAAACTTGTTAATGGCCACCACATCCGCAAAATCGAGCATGTCGATCTTTTCCAATTGGGTAGCCGCGCCAAACTCAGGAGTCATTATGTACAACGAGACATCGCTGTGGTCCATGATCTCCGTGTCGCTCTGTCCGATGCCCGAAGTCTCAAGAATAATCAAGTCATAGTGTGCTGCCTTCAGAATATCAATGGCCTCCTGCACGTGCTTGCTTAACGCCAAATTGCTTTGGCGCGTAGCTAACGAACGCATGTAAACGCGTGGGTCACGAATGGAATTCATCCGAATACGATCGCCCAAAAGCGCACCGCCCGTTTTGCGTTTCGATGGATCCACCGAAACAATTGCAATGTTTTTTTCTGGAAAGTCAACCAGAAATCTGCGCACCAACTCATCCACCATCGATGATTTACCAGCGCCACCCGTTCCTGTAATGCCAAGGACAGCCCCCCCGCCCCCCCGAAGGGGGGAGATGGCAGCTTCGATCAGGTTTCGGTATTCTGAATTGTACAGATCTGTCTTGTTCTCAGCAATAGAAATTAATCGTGCAATAACGTTCCAATCCTTTTCTCGCAGACTCCCCACAATTCCCTTCCCTTTGGGGAGGTCAGGATGGGCTGTATCGCACTTCTCAATCATATCATTGATCATGCCCTGCAAACCCATCTCGCGGCCATCGTCAGGACCATAAATGCGCGTAATGCCGTAGCCGTGTAAATCCTCCATTTCCGAAGGAAGAATAGTACCGCCACCGCCACCAAAAATCTTGATCTGCGATGCGCCCTTCTCTTTCAGCAGGTCAAACATGTATTTGAAATACTCATTGTGCCCGCCTTGGTAGCTCGTCATTGCAATTGCCTGCGCATCCTCCTGAATGGCGCAATTCACCACCTCTTCCACACTACGGTCATGCCCCAAATGAATCACCTCAACGCCCGTGGCCTGAATAATCCTCCGCATAATATTGATAGCCGCATCATGCCCGTCAAACAGACTGGCTGCCGTCACAATTCTAATCTTATTCTTCGGTTTGTAAGGTGCTACTTGTTCCATGCTCACGTTCTTATTTCGCGAATTTACGATTTAGGCTTTGAGCTTATGAAATGTGGGCGTTACCGAATTGGTTGACTTCTACAGCAATTTTGGGTTGGCTAATTCGGCTATCGTTTCGCCTTTCGAAACCTTATCTCCTATATCCACAAGCATTTTGCTCATCACACCGTTTTCCATGGCATGTAACATCACTTTTTTGTTCGGAACAACTGTTCCTACAATACTGATTTCGGCCACAAAACCGTTTCCTTTCGGGTGAACAACTTTTACGGTTGTAATTTTTTCTATGGTTTTGGCTTCGCCAGAATTATTCTGGGTTTGAGAATCTCTGCAGGAAACCAGTAAAAGTGAGAAGATTAAGGCGAATTGGCCCGCTTGGCTGGCGCGCGATTGCATCGCGTGCCAATTTACAATCCTGAACGCGTTGCAAACGTGCCCAAGCAGAAGTGTTGCTAAACCTAGAAACGCTGAAAAAGGATGAGTTTTCATCATGATGCTTTGGTTGGTTTAGAAATCATAGAATAGAGTATTGGAATGATGTAAGGCGTGAGCAATGTGGCCATAAACGTTCCTCCGATTGCCGCAATTGCAAGTGGATCGTTTGCTCCTCCTCTGGTTGTAGCCCAAGCAGACGGAAGTAAGCCGAAAATGGTGGTAGATGCTGTCTAAGTAATGGCCTAAAACAATCTAAAGAGCCGTTAATAATGGCATCGGATGTGGACTGACCCTCAGAAACGAGGCTGTTAATCCAATCGACAAGACTGTTCCCGTACGAAACGGAAATACCCACCATCATGATAATTCCCATGATAAATTGAATATTCAAATTGGTATCGGTAATCCAGATTAAAGCGGCTACTCCAATTATCCCCAACGGAAAAGTGAAAATGATAATCAGTAGCTGCCGGAACGAACGGAAAACCGGAGTGATGATGAGAAAGCGAGCAGGATTGCCAGAATTAACCCCATGCCCAGATTGGCAAACGACTGTTTGATGATGCTGACTTCTCCTTCAAAACTGAGTTCATAACCACACGGAAGTGTTGGTCTGATATTCTCCAACATGGCTTCAATTTCATCGGAAGTTGTGCCAATGTTTTTGCCTTCAATATTGGCGTACACATTAAACTCTCGCATCAAGGTTTGATGGTTGATTTCAACGGGAGTCGTAGTCCTTCTAATCTTAGAAAAGTTCCTAAACGGAACGGGTTTGTCGTGTGTGGAACTGGTGCTTAGTACATTGCCAATGGTGTGCTCATTATCAATGAGTTCCTCAGGATAAGTGACCCCCAACGTAGTAGTGGTTTCCATTTTTTTCGTCAATCCAAAACGACTTTTGGTAAGTGGCCGAAGAGTTCATGGCAGAAACAATATTCTTGATGGCATCAACGGGTTCTACGCTTAATTCTGTCTAGGTCAATCTCTTTTGTAGGCTAATCCAATCGCTGCATCACCCGCACATCACGCGTTGCTTGAATGGTGTTCAATGTGTCGCGCATTCGTTCTGCTATCGAAGGTAAATGCTCCAATTTTGTGAATGTCAATCGGAGCAGTTTTGCCTTCATTCAGAGTAGCCCTAATTAAACCGCCCGTATTAAAACTTACCTCAACCCTAGGAAATTCAGAATGAAAATGCTTTCGCAGCGTAGCCACATAATCTCCGTGCCTGTTGCGTGCTTTCGTGAGCTACGTTGTATTAGTTGTGGGTGTAGGATCTCATAAATTTTCGATTATACCAATTGCTGAATTCAAGTTATAAATGCTCCATTATGAATTTGAATTATTTTTTGTTCCGATGATTTAAAAAATTCAGGCAGCCCGATAGCTATCGGGGCGGCTTTTAAAGAAATCGGGGCGAAAAAGAAACGAATTTTGTGGGGTGTTTTGAGGTTCAATTGGCATTAGAATCTTGGTAACTATTCAGAGTGATATTGAACATACTTTTTCCTAACTCAGCCCGTCCGCGACCAAAGGTCGGGACACCCATCTCTCGCGAGAGAGGGGAAAGCTCAACGTAGTTGAGCAGGGGTGAGTTGGCAAAGGCTCTGAATAGTTACGAATCTTGAATAAAGAAAACTGTTTTAAGGATTGCAAAACCAATAATTTGGGTTTAGTAATTTAGCTAATATGAAATTGTTGGTTGCTATATTCTCTTTATTCGCGATGACTGCGTATTCCCAGTCAGCTATGGAGCATTATAAAAAGGCGGAATCCAAAGCTAGTATGCAAGATTTTAGAGGAGCCTTAAATGAGCTAAATCAAGCAATTGAAAAAGACCCACGATTCATTAAAGCGTTCAATTATCGGGGCTATGTCCGAGATGAGTTGGATGATTATTACGGTGCCTTACAAGACTACAATATTGCTATATCTCTTAAATCGGATTATAGCGATGCTTATGCAAACCGCGGGAGAGCCAAGCGAAAATTGAACGACCTAAAGGGGGCAATTAATGATTATACTACTGCAATTCAGCTCAACCCTAGCGAGAAAGATGCTTATCTAGGAAGGGGCATTGCATTAAAAGAATCGCAAGACTATGATGGTGCCATTAAAGATATGGATAAGGCGGCCAAGATTGACCCTGGTTACGCAAAAACATACACGCTGAGAGGTGAGGTGAAATACCTGAACGGAGATATACTGGGCGCTTGTGATGACTTATTACAAGCCCAAAAATTGGGATACATGGTCGCGATGGCATCATTCAGCGAATACTGTGACGATTAAGGACAGTTTTCCCCTATTTAACACCAAATCATTTAGGTAGATGAGTATTTTTGGCGCACTTAAAAGCCAAAACATCCATAATGCGTTATTTGATTCTACTTTTCCTTATCTCTTCTAGCAGTTTCTGTTTTTCTCAGACAGCGGAAGAGTTTTATAAACAAGGTCTCGAAAAACTAGAGGAAAAGGAATATAAGGATGCTATAGAGTCTTTTAGTCAAGCCATTTCAAACGACAAAAGCAATACCACATATCTTCTGAAAAGAGGTGAAGCTAAGTTCAAATCGGGAAAAGGGATTCTAGCGATTCAGGATTTTAACAAAGTAATTCAATTAGATGCAGAAAATAGTCAGGCATACGCCCTCAGAAGTGCTATTTACATTAACATGAAGGACTATAATGGAGCGATTGAAGATTGCAAAAAGGCATTAGACATAGATCCCAAGAACGAGTTGGCATATGTGAGAATGGGTGATGCTTATTTCTCCCAGGATCCCGCAGATTACGTTGAAGCAATGAAGGCGTACAATTATGCTATCAACCTTAACCCTAAGAACAAAACAGCACTACATAATAGAGGCGTTGCCAAGAAGGAACTTAAAGATTATTATGGCGCAATTGACGATTTTAACAAAGCCATAATATTGGATGCCGAATACGGTTCTGCTTACATGAATAGAGGTATTGCCAAAAGTCTATTAGGCGATACACCTGGAGCCTGTATTGATTGGTATTTAGCAGGAGAAATGGGACAGACTGAAGCAAATGAATACATCAGCACGCGCTGTAACCAATAGTACTCTATGAAAACAGCTGAACAGTTTATGGCTGATGGTGACCTGAAATTTGAAAGCAAGGATTTTAACGGTGCTGTTGATGATTATTCCCAAGCGTTAAAGCTTGACTCAAAAAATCCCGATGTCTATTACAATCGTGGACTAGCAGAAGTATTTCTGGACAAAGTAAGTGCCGCACTAGAAGATTTTACTAGTGCTTTGGAGTTGAATCCAAAACATGAGGATGCACTTTTCAATCGGGCAAGAATTGCCGCCTCGCTCGGCTCATACGAGAAAGCAATTTCTGATTTTGACGCTGCTATTCTTTTAAATGAGGATGATGGAGAGCTTTATACCAATCGCGGAGCTGTAAGGCTTCAAATGAAAGATTCGCAAGGCGCAATAAATGATTTTACCCGTGCCCTTGATGTGAACCCTTCGGATGGAAAGGCGTTTTTCAACAGAGGCGTAACCTATCTTCAAATGCATAGCAAGGAAAGGGCGATTCAAGATTTTGCCATGGCATATCAAAACGGAGTTATGCAAGCAAAGGAAATGCTTCTGTCGCTTCAGAATTAACGCTATTTCATGATTAGAACGTTCGGGTTTTCTCACTTTTTATTAGTGATGGCTCTGGCCGCAACCTGTAATGTGGTGGTTGGCCAGACCTCAAAAGACAATTTTATTCAAGGCCTTTTAAGAACGAATAAAGGTCAAGATGCCGAGGCCATGTCATTCTTTAATAAGGCTTTGGAGTTAAAACCAGATTATTTTGAAGCCTACGTAATGCGTGGCTCAACGTACATGCGCCTAGGAGATTATATGAATGCCATTATCGATTTTGATAAGGCGCTTGAAATTGATCCTAGCTTAATAAAAGCCTACAATTACAGGGGCTTCTGCTATTTGGAAAAAATGGATTACAGGCGTGCTGTTGAGGATTTCTCCAAGGTTATTGAACTAAAACCAGATTATGCTAATGCATATGAAAGTCGCGCTTACGCTAATAGCTTGAATAAAAAGCACAAAGCTGCTTTGACTGATTTTGATCAAGCAATCAGCATGAATTCTGGTTTTCATGAGGCCTATCACCATCGGGCCTGGAATTATATTGCAATGGGCGATACAACTTCTGCCATTCCTGACTTTAATAAGGCAATAGAGTTAAATGAAAACATGGCAATTTATCACCACGATCTTGGGTTGATTCTTTGGCGGACTGGTGATTTTAAAGGTGCATTGAAAGCTTTTTCTAAGGCTGTGAAGTTGGATGAAAAGTTGGCAATAGCATTTCTGCATCGAGGTGAATTGAAAGTGGATATGGGAAAGCTTAAGCCATCATGCAAGGATTTTGAAACGGCATTTCAGCTTGGAAACCAAGAAGCTAAGGAAATGCTTGATTTGTACTGTTTCTCTGAAGATGAAACGAAAGAAGCGGAAGAGGTAGAGCAGAAAAAAGAAAAGGATTAATTTCCTGTTTTTGCAATCGCAACAAATATGAATTCGGAAACTCCATTGGCCGAGCGACTTCGGCCTAAATCTCTTGACCAATATGTGGGCCAACAGCAGCTGGTAGGAGAGGGCTCTGTTTTGCGAAACGCAATCTCGTCTGGGCAATTACCATCTCTCATTCTTTGGGGGCCTCCTGGGACCGGAAAAACCACACTGGCCAACATTATTTCTGAGACGATGAATCGTCCGTTTTTTAATCTAAGCGCCATCAATTCTGGCGTAAAAGATGTGCGAGACGTGATTACAAAAGCTAAAGAGAAGGGGCTTTTTAGTAAGCAAGGAAAGCCGATTCTTTTTATTGATGAAATTCACAGATTCAGTAAATCTCAACAGGATTCGTTGCTTGGCGCAGTCGAAAAAGGAATTGTTACGTTGATCGGTGCCACAACCGAAAACCCATCTTTTGAGGTTATTTCAGCCTTACTTTCTCGCTGTCAGGTTTATATTCTCAAGTCTTTGGAAAAGGAGCATCTGGAGTCTCTTTTAGAGAAAGGGAGATTGGAGCTAGAACAAGATACGGGAAAGAAAATTTCATTTAGTGAGACAGAAGCAATGCTTCGTTTCTCTGGTGGAGATGCCCGAAAACTGCTCAACAACTTGGAGCTGGTTGTGAATTCTTCGTCAACTAAAAAAGTGGTCGTTACCAACGATATGGTAATGGAGCGTTTGCAGAACTCCTTGTCGATGTACGATAAGAATGGGGAGAATCATTATGATGTCATTTCGGCATTTATCAAATCTATGCGTGGCAGCGACCCTAATGCGGCCATTTACTGGCTTGCGCGCATGATTGAAGGAGGTGAGGATCCAAAGTTTATTGCGCGAAGGATGCTCATTTTAGCATCAGAAGATATTGGGGCGGCAAACCCAACTGCTTTAGTTCTTGCCAATAGTTGTTTTCAGGCTATTGCGGTTATTGGGTATCCAGAAGCGGAGATAATTCTATCGCAGACAGCGGTTTATCTAGCCAATTCTGCTAAGAGTAATGCAACTTATTTGGCTATAAAAATTGCCAAGGGTCTTGTTCAAAAAACAGGAGACCTTCCTGTTCCGTTATCGTTACGAAACGCTCCAACCAAGCTGATGGAGCAAATAGGGTATGGAAAAGAGTATAAGTACTCTCATGATGGTAATGGCAACTTTGTCAATCAAGAGTTTTTGCCAGACGAAATTTCTGGTCAACGCCTTTACGAACCGCAGACTAATCCACGAGAGTTGGCAGATAGGGAAAGGTTAAAAAGACTTTGGAAAGAGAAATACGGGTACTAGAATGCTCTAAGTAATCCCCACTTGTGAATGTCTGATACGCTAATAACAGCGGTAAGAATTCCACCCAAACTATACTCAACAACATTTCCGCCCAACGAAACTGCAACCTCGCCAATTGGAGCGGAATCGATACTGTGCGCCTGAAAAACAAACAAGCCAATTGCGAAGTAAAAAATGCCTAAGGCAGAGCCAATACCAACTCCTTTCGTAATTGGAGAAGAGTTAAATCCTCCAAAGTAAAATACAGCATGCAACAGAAAATTAAGCGCGAGTACAATCATTAGCTGACTAGCAGCGGCCAACGCTACAGAAGAACCGAAAATTTCATGAGTAACACCATTGAATGTCCCTGAAAACTGCATAATCCCAGAAACAATAAAGATGGTTGCGGAAGTGATTAAGTAGGAAATAATTAGCTTTTTCTGAGAGATGCGGTTCATTGCAAATGAGTTTAGAAGTTTGAATAATTACTCCGTTCCTACGAAAATCACATAGCTAGGTTTCGTTATTCTGTGATAAAATGTTTTCGAAGTTCTGTATAGCTTAAAATCAACATGCTTGTGGAACATAGAATCTAGCTTGAACATCTAAATTCCTAGCGTAATTAGTTAACTTCACAGCAGAATGAAAGGAGCGGGTTTTGGGTTTTTCTTAAGCACATTGTTTTTGCTTGTCTTGACAAGCTGCAAGCAAGACATTGGAGGTTCTCAGTGGGATGTTGACATTTTGGCTCCTGTCATTAAAACCAAACTTACTATGGCCGATTTGGTGGCCGATTCGTTGCTTACGGCAGATACCGAAGGAGGGCTTCGACTGAGTGTTGAAATGCCCCTCATCGATTTGCCGCTTGATTCCATTCTTAGAATTCCAGATACAATCATTACAAAGACAATTAGTTTGGGTGCCACCCTCAACAATATTCCGCCCGGAACACAGCTTTTGCCATTAACAGATGCAACCAAATATAATCTTGGTGACCTTGCTCTCAAAAAGGTGGTTGTGCGCGAAGGAACGTTGAAACTCAAAGTTTCGAGTGTGCTTGAAACAAAGGTGGAGTTTGAATACTCGATTCCAGGTGCCACTAAATCCGGTTCGGTCTTTCAAACTTCACAATCGTTAGAAGCAGGAAGTCCATCCAACCCTGCATCCCTTGATCTGGAATTTGACCTTACGGGATACACAATTGACCTTACAGGAAGCACGGGTGCCGGATTCAATACATTGGCCAGCACGTTTCTTATCAGAACGGCTGATGATGGCGATACCGTAAGCATAACTTCAGGAGCGGAATTCTTCAATCTTGAGTACGGTTTTATTGGTATTCTACCCGATTACGGACTAGGGTATTTCGGGCAGCAATCCACCAGTTCTGAAGGTGAAAACACGGAGCTAGATGTGCTCAATCGTATTACAGATGGGCAAATGTTCCTCGATTCGGTTACCATCGGACTCAGTCTTACCAATCCAGTTGGAGCTGATGCTAGATTCAAACTGGATCAACTGAGTTCAATCAATACAAGAACCAACACTACAGTAAATTTGTCGCACCAAATTATTGGCAGCAACATTCTTATGTCGCGAGCACAGGATTTATCGGGCACATCCGAAAGCGTAATCCCCTATGAAGTGTATTACGAGTTGAATAACGCCAACTCAAACATCAAACAGCTTATAGAAAATCTTCCAGATCAACTGAGTTTTACGTTCGGGTTTGATCTTAACCCATTAGGGAATGTGTCGGCTGGTAACGATTTTTTCTATTACGATCGGCCATTTCAGGCCCTCATGAATATTGATATTCCGCTTCGTACAACACTTACCGACCTAACGTTGGTTGACACGCTCGATTGGAATCTTTCTGACCTTGGTGTTGTAGAATCCATCAATAGTGGAAGCTTTACGTTGGTTGCAAACAACGCCATGCCGCTGGAAGGTATGATTGAGCTCATTCTCCTAGATGAAAACTTTGTTGAATTAGATACGCTTCTGGTTCCATCAACAATTGCCGCACCACCATTAGATTCGGAAAATAAGGTAGTCTCTCCTGTAGAATCACGAATCGTTATTCCAATTCCGGATAAAACATCTAACGTTCTCCCGCAGACTAAAAAAATTCGCATTAGAGTTCGTTTTAACACAGCCAGTCAGCCTGATTTGGTGGAGTTTTACGACACGTATTTCATTGATGTGAAACTCATCGGAAACTTCAATATTAACTTCGGAGCAAACACATTTTGAAAAGAGTACTTATCCTTTTTCAACTGTTTGTGGTGGTCACTGCTGTCAATGCACAGTTAAGAAATCCTATTTATGCTGATTGGACTTCTGGTTATTCGGTTGGTGCTTACGGACGATACCAGTTGGCTTCGAACGCCATCACATCCAATCTTGCTTGGAATGTATATCAGGGCAAATCGTTGAGCAGAAAGCTTCGCGAAAATGTGAGTGGAAATTTGACCAAAGGAAATAGGGTTGGGGCCGATGCGGATTATGGATTGTACGCAAAGCACTTGCCAGATAGCACAACCGGAATTGGTTGGTTTATCAATATGGCCGACCGTGTTCACGCAAATGCGAAGTACCCAAAAGATTTGTTTGATGTTGCCATGTTTGGCAATGCATCTTTTGCAGGACAAACAGCCAAATTGTCAACTATTGAATTCAACCTACTCATGTACAAACAGTTTGAGGTAGGAGTCCTTAAATCTGTACAGAAAGAAAAAGGGAAATGGAATATTGGTTTTGGGATGTCTCTGCTTACGGGAAATCGAAATCTACAGCTTAAAATCGCGGAAGCAAGTCTTTATACAGATCCAGATGGAGAGTATTTAGAAGGTGAAATTCATGGAGAATTCCGCTCCTCATCAATTGGGAAAACTCAATTTATTGCAGCAAACGGGCTCGGTCTCAGCGGCTCGTTTAGTTTGGGGTATGAGTCAGAAAAATTTGGGATTAGATTGGATGCCGATGACCTCGGTTTTATTAGATGGAAGAAAAATCTAAAACGTACAGATCTTGATTCGATTTTCCGTTTTGAAGGCGTTGAGGTAAACCTCTTTAGTGCTGATGGCAATCCATTCTCATCTATCAATTTAGATACTGTTGTAAGTGGTTTTGCAGCAATAAGGGAAGGAACCGCCTATTCAGTGGCCACACCAGGAAGGATAAGGCTAGAAGGTTACTACTTGCTGAACTCTGAAAACTGGCGGATTTATGCAGGAATACAATATAGAATTGCGGCAGGATACGTGCCTTTGGGCTACATCGGAACAAGTGCGACACTCAAGAAAGGGTTCTTTATTGATGGAAGATTTGCCTATGGCGGATTCGGCAGTTGGAACCTTGGTTTAGAAGTAAGAAAGCGTTTTGCTGATGTGTTTGAAGTAAGATTGGGAACCAACAATTTAGAGGGTTATTTACTCCCTATGGTTGGAACTTCTCAAAGTGCTTACATGAGCCTGACGGGTTTTTTCTGATTCTATCCCTTAAAGAACGGAGCATCCCTCATTCCCCTCCGGAGACCTGTACTGAGCAAAGTCGAAGTAGGGGTTAGGGGTGTGTTCTTTTGGGCTGAACGACCATCTGCGATTTGCAAGACGAATCCTTCGGAACACATAGCGCAGCAGAGCATCCGTGCATCCCCCTTTGGGGGCAGGGGGGCTGTTACGGGGTTCTAACCGCCTTGCCCGTAGCTAGCACCGTTGCTCCGCTCACCAATTGGTAGCTGTAAATTCCTGATGTGAAATTCTCCGCACGAATACTTGTTGAGCCAGAAGTTACGGGCTGGTTAAGAACAACTTGTCCAACGGTGTTATAAAATCGTACACGTAATGGGGCTTTTACCTTCCTGATAATCTCATCATAGCCTTGAATGAACAGCGTTGGCGTTTCGTTTGAAAAAGGATTTGGGCCAACGGCCACGCCATAAACATTATCGCCAATTGTAATCTCGTTTACTCCGAGTTCGGGGTTAACAACTGTCGCATCAAATCCCATTTTGAGCAAATACACATCATCAAACCGCCCTAAAAACCCTTGTGTCACACCTGTTAAAATGTACGCATTGTCAGAGGTTATTTTGATATCGTGACCACGGTCATTTTCTGCGCTGCCGCGAGAAGCCCCCATCCCGTCAAAATTTAATTCCTGATTTACACGTTGAATACGCACATCTTCCTTGCCTTGTTGGCTGTCTTCAACGTAACCAACTGTTATGAGATTGTTTGCATCGTCTTCTATTACATCCAGCCAATACTCATCTGTACTTCCATCTTCAATTCTCGAACCTACTGTATTACCATCGGAATCTAATTTGTACATCATAAAATCTCCTTCGCCAGGCGAGTTACTGAAGCTCCCTCCAACCGCAACAAGACCTCCATCAAACGTGCTGCAGGAACCGAAGGCAAATTCGTCCTCAATTCCTCCAATGGAAGCTGTCCAAATAGTGTCGCCAAATTCATTTGTTTTTACCACATATACATCCTTTTTTCCTGACCCGAAACTTTCGGTATGTCCGGTTAAATAGAAGCCGCCCTCATCTGTTATTGAAATAGACTCTCCGCTTTCTGCTTGGGAGCCACCATAAGTGCGAGTCCAAAGAGTGTCGCCATTGGTATTCAATCGTATGAGATAAAAATCACCTTCGCCAGCTCCTTGGCTATGAGTTTCACCAAAAAGGGCACAGCCACCATCGGGTAACGCCACCAATTGTTTGCAAAAATCCCATTGTTCACCTCCAAACTGGCGAGTCCAAAGTGTGTCACCATCCATAGTCAGTTTCATAGCCAGTACCTGATAGCTTTGGTCTGTTGTTTCGGTAAAACCACCTATGAATAGGTTGCCATCAGCAGAAACTTGCATGCTTCGTGCTTGATCGGAAAATTGTCCGCCATAAGTTTTTCTCCATTGCTCGTAACCGAGGTCATCAGTTTTCATAAGTAGAATTTGGCTACTTAGACCCTCATCAAAACTGCCAGATGAACCTGCGATTAGGAAACCGTTGTCATCCGTTTCAATTACCTCGTATCCTGAATCATAACTATCACCTCCATAAACACGGGTGAAAAGTTGCTGCGCACCACTATTTTGAACAGTTAAAGCAACAACAACTAAGGCCAAGAATGTTACTCGTATCATAAACACAAAGAACCCACAAATTGATGACATTTGAAAGCGAAGATTGGTTAGTATTTCAATAATAAGATTGTTGCTACATTCCATTCGCGTAACAAGAAGAATATGTTGATTTGAAAATTGCAGAGAAAATACCAAACTGGGGTTTAGCGATAATAATGGCTTGTTTGGCATTGGTAATCAGAATATTACATTTGAATAGTACAGATATTGCTGGTGATGAGACCTTCTCAATATTTGTTGCCCAGTTTAATCCAACTGATATTGTTGCCTATCTCAGCACCGGGAATAATCCTCCTCTGTTTGAGCTGCTTTTACACTTTTACATTGTTTGTTTTGGCGATTCTGATTTTGCGTTGAGGCTCCTTCCGTCTGTATTTAGTGCAGCTGCTGTTATCCCAATTTTTCTTGCAGGTAACAGTTTTTTCAACCGTAGAGTGGCTTTGATGGCTAGTGTTTTGTTGGTTTTTTCGATTTACCAAATACGATTCGCCCACGAAATACGCGTGTACTCTTTTTTCACTTTCGTCACAGCTTGGTCGATGTACTTCTTTCTCTCAGTAGTCGAACGGCCTAGTTCTATCAAATTATGGTCGGCATTGGTGTTTTGCAACGTTATATTAATGTACTCGCATTTTACTTCATTCTATGTACTGTTTACCGAGTTGGTCTGTGGAATTCTGTTTATCCCAAAAAATAAATGGAAGTTTCTTATCGGTGCTTTGGCTTTAAGTTCCTTGTTCTACTTGCCGTACCTTCTTGTGTTTCTGTCTCGGTTGAATGATATAACAAGTAGCGGAACGTGGGTTGCGCCACCAGGCTGGGGTGAACTTTATGGTAGTATCAACCTCATGTTAAATCAGCGGCTCACAACTGCCTCTATCATAGCAGTTATAGCTTTTGGCTTGATTCTGTCAAGGAAAATAGGCGCTTTAGAAATTGCGAGACAAATGCTTTCAGAACGCAAGGCATTAACTGTTATTGTGTGGTTTGTATTGCCTTATACGCTGATGTTTTTGTGCTCAGTACTGGTGGTCCCCATGTTTATTGATCGGTACATACTTTATACATCCATTCCGCTTTTTCTTTGTGTTTCTTTGGTGATTGATCAGGTTTGGAAAAATACACGGTTGCCTTTTGTAGGAGCAGTTTTGGTTGGTTGCGCTTCAATTACCACAACAAACCTTAATCCACCAAATAATAGAGAAGTACAATCTGCGGTGGAATTTGTGAGGACTAAGAAAACCGATAGCTCTACAGTGTACGTATGCCCGGATCATTATAATTTGGCATTTGCATTTCATTACAATCGCACGTGGTTTAACCAAGCTGCTAGGCAAGAAAAAAACGCTTTTCAGGAGCTGGATGAGCTTTTAAGAATGAACGGAATTTATCCCATTAGAGCAAAATCTCAACTTCAATTTGAGGAAAGCAATCGTGTTATTTATTTTGATGCTGACTCCAAGTTTGTATTACCCCAAAATGACATTTTGGCAACATTGAATAGCAAATTCAACCTAACCGAAACCGCTCACTTTGAGCAAATATTTGATGTGCACATATTTGATTCAGTGCCAGAATCAAATACCGTTAATCCAACTCAAACGAGTGAATAATCCCGTTACGAGTATGACCGAATACGTGGCAGTTGATTTTGCCATTTTCCAATACATCTAGGCGCATAAAACCGTAGTTCTGGTCGTCCATGTAGGTTGCTCCGTATTTGTCGCCAGAAAGGGATGAACGTTTGCTGCCCGCACCACTTACCAAATGGTGATTGCCATCCTTTTTTAAATACTGAAGATTGTGGTCGTGGCCGGAAACGTAAATGAGGTTTTGATGCTTGTTCAGAATCTCAAGAATCTTGTTTCGAATACGCTTATAGCGAGGTTGCGGTATGTCTTGCACCAACGCTCGGTTCAACCCCATAAGCCCAAACAATTGAAATGGCGGTATCCAATTGAAAATAAATCGAAACGGTTGTTTTGCCGCGCCATGATGACCGTTACTAAACATGGGATGATGCGCAGCTATCAACGTCAATTTTCCTTCAGAAACAGATTTTGAAATAAGCGAATCGAGCCTTGCAAGAAACCGCTTTTCCATTCTGCGTTTGTTCAGACCATACTCCGTTGGTACTTTATGAAAAAACTGGTCCTGCAGCCACCATTGCACATCAATGGCAATAAGATTGTAATTGTGCTCTTCAACGGTTTCAAGCATTGGGCCAGGAAGCCCGCCTTTTGGTAAGAAAACATGCCCAGAATCGTTCTTTATAGCTTTGTTTTTGACATAATATGATTCAACAAATTTGGCCTCCTTTTGAACCAACCAATGCCCTTGCCACCGTCCAGCTTTCCAATCATGATTGCCAGGAACCCAAAATACATGTCCAGAAAAGTTCTTTGTGCGCTCTAATTGCGAAAGCAACTTCATTTCTGAAAGACGCTTTTTCTTGTTTCCCTCTTTTCCTTCTAGCCCGGCAGGGTAGATGTTGTCTCCAAGAAAAATGACCGAACTGTTTGGGTTTGAATCTAATTCCGCTTCAAGCATTCTGAGTGCTGGTCCGGGAACAGTATCCTTGCCTGCATCACCAATTAGGTAAATCGAATGCTTGATGTTTTGCCCCTGTATTAAGCAACTAAAAACAAGACTTAGTAAAACCAGCAACCATTTTTTATTCATCATTCTCCACTCAGCACTTTAAATTCTGTTCTTCGGTTATTGGCTCTTCCAACAGGTGTTTCGTTGGTATCTACAGGCTGCTCTTCTCCATAACCTTTGTATTGAATACGCCCTTCAGAAATGGCATGGTCAATCAGATATTGGCGAACAGATTTAGAACGATTTTCTGAAAGCAATTGATTGTCTTCCGGCTTTCCAACATTGTCTGTGTGTCCCCCAATTTCAATATGAATGCTTGGATTGTTGTTCATAAAAGCAACCAGTTTGTCTAGTTCAACGGTAGATTCTGGTAGAAGGTCAAAAGAAGCTGTTTCAAAGAAAATGTTTTTCAAAACTACCTTCTCTCCAAATTTGATTGGCTGCAAATCCACATCCATTCGGTATGGTTTGGTAATATCTTGTTCTTTAGGTAATGCAAAATGTTCGGAATAGAACAGGTAATTGTCCTTGGAAACATTCAGCGCATACTCATGGTCTACAGGAAGTGTAACGAGAAACTTCCCATCAATTTGGTCAGAATTAGATTCAATTACAACTTCGGAAGTAGCAAGGTCAATTAACTCAAACTTAGCTCCAAGAGGCTTTCCAGTCACCTTGTTTTTTACCTTTCCCTTCACGTAGGTTACGCGCGTTGGGCGAACGTCTTCATATAGTTTGAAAGAGTAGAGGTCGAGTTTACCAAAACCACCTTTTCGGTCAGAACTGAAATAGGCGTTTTCTCCGCTTGCAGCTACAAAAAGCCCTTGCTCATCATTCCATGTGTTTATCGGGTAGCCCAAATTTTGAGGTTCAGACCAGATTCCATCAGCATCCATTCGCGTAACATAAATGTCTTTTTCGCCCATTCCAACGTGTCCGTTAGATGTAAAGTAGAGCGTTTTTCCATCAGGATGGATGAATGGCGTTTCTTCGGAATAAGGCGTGTTGATTACATCTCCTAAATTTCGTGGAACGGTCCATTCGCTATTTGGAGCGAGATGTGTAACCCAAATATCCATTCCACCCGAACCACCGCTTCTGTTACTCACGAAATAAAGTGTTTTGCCATCCGCAGAAACGCTTGGCTGACTTTCCCATTTTGAAGTATTGACTGGCCCTCCAAGGTTCTGTGGCATTGCCCATTTATTGCCGTTTCTAAACGCCTGATAAATGTCACAACTGCCCTTTCCCACCTTGCGATTACAACCAATAAAGAACAACTGTTGTCCGTCAGCAGTTATTGTTTGTGCTCCTTCATTGTCGTTTGTGTTTATTGGTTTCCCAAGGTTTCTAGCCAACTCCCAATTACCGTCTTCGGCTGCGGTACTTATGTAAAAGTCTTCTTGATAATCACCACGTTCCGAACGCGTGTTTCGGGTGAAAACAAGTGTTTGTTCATCTGCGGTAAGCACAGGGAAATACTCGTACTGTTTGGTGTTGACTGCTTTACCCAGATTTTTGGGGTCAAATGGCACTGGTTTCTTTTTGGCAACTGCTCCAAATTCTGCATCTTTCATGTAACGCCCCGCCTTTTCTCTTATCTGCGGATTAACCCGCTTTTTAGTCATGAAAATCTGATAGTTGGAAAGCGCAGATTCGTAATCGCCCGTTTTGAACTGTACATCTGCCAGTTGTTTGTAAGATGTGGAAAGAAAGTCAGGGTTTAAATCAACAACTTTTTGATATGAAGCAATGGCATTGGGTAGATCTCCCAAATCTATATAACAATCTCCAGAAACCGTGTATGCCTCCACAAAATTCTCATCAGCTTTTATTGCCCTTTTTAGAATTTCTAATGCCTCCACGTTCCGTTTGGAACTATAGTATTTGAGTGCCTCCTCAAAGTGTTTTATCGCCTTTTTGGATTTGGTTGTATAATCGCGTTGCGCCATGCTTTGATTTGAGCAAACGCTGAATATTGAAATCAATATGACGGTCAAATACCTCACGGTATATTCATGTATTTATGGGTTTGAATGGAAATATTCCATCTTGGATTCTTCATCACATAGTCAACAATCAACGGCATCATTTCTTCCCGCTTGCTCCATTCGGGTTGAAGATAAAGTTTACAATCTTCAGAGACTTTGGCCGCGTGCTCATTAGCCCATTCAAAATCGTGCCTATTATAAACAATCACCTTTAATTCGTTGGCCAGTTTGTAGTATTCGGCCTTGGGTGGAGCGTTCTTTTTTGGCGAAAGACAAATCCAATCAAACTTACCTGAAAACGGATGCGCCCCAGATGTTTCGATATAAACCTGAATGCCGTTGTCTGATAATTCTGTAGCCAGATTTAATAGGTTGAAAATCAGCGGTTCTCCACCAGTTATCACAACTGTTTTGGAAGGTTGTTTTTTGGCATTATTGACTACTTGGTCAATCTCAACGAGCGGATGAGTGGATGCGTCCCAGCTTTCTTTTACATCACACCAATGGCAACCTACATCGCAGCCGCCAATGCGGATAAAATAAGCGGCTTTTCCTGTGTGAAATCCTTCCCCCTGAATGGTATAAAATTCCTCCATTATCGGAAGCACTTTTCCTTGCTCCAGTAATAAACATGTCTCCTCGGTTAGCCCGCTGACTTTCATGCGGCAAAAGTATCTATAAACCAAACGCGACCTAAATTCATAGAAACAGGAACTTTTTTAAAATTCTGGCGTAGGAAAACCAACCAATCCCAATTGACCATTGAGCTACGTTGACCAATATTTTGACATTGACCGAATGATGTCGGACAATGAGTTGCTCTTGGCTTATCGCGATCATATTTCTGATGAAGCTGTTCAGCAACTTCTCTCCATTACGGAGATGAAGTTGATGCAAAGTGGCGAGGAGAAAAAACTCAGGAAACGAGTTTTCAATATCCTAGTTGAGTGTTTGCAAAATGTGGTTAATCATGCCGATATAGATACAGATACTAATCATGACGTAGCCAGTCTTTTGTTGCTGGGTAGGCATGGAGAAGATATTTTCATCATAACGGGCAACAAGATTCTAAACTCGAAAGTTGCCCTGTTTGAGAAGAAAATCTCTGAGATAAATGACATACAACACGTGGAAATGAGGGAGGTTTACAGCGAAAAGCTTGGAAAATCTACCTATTCCGAAAAGGGCGGTGCTGGTCTTGGTCTGTTAGATATTTACAAACGAAGCGGCAGAAAGCTTGAATATCATATTCAGCCAATCGATGACCAAGTAAGTTTTTTGAGTTTACATGTCACAGTTGACGGGAGCACATAATTGTATTTTGGTGCACGTAAATTTGCTTGATGTTTCGGCAAACTAGGGCGCTTTTTATACTCATACTTCTTCAGTTTATTGGTCTGGCCGTACATGCTCAGACCAATGAAGCTGATTGGTGGAAATCAACCACGGTCTATCAGGTTTATCCGCGTTCGTTTTACGATACTGATGGCGATGGATTAGGTGATTTGAATGGTATTATCCAAAAGCTCGATTATGTCAAGAGTTTTGGATTCGAAACTATTTGGATTTCACCATTTTTTAAAAGTCCGCAGCGTGATTTTGGTTACGATATAAGCGATTATCGCAGTATTGCTTCTGAATATGGCGATATGGAAACATGTCTAAAACTGATTGATGAAGTTCATGCAAGAGACATGAAAATTGTGTTTGATCTGGTGATGAATCATACATCAGATGAGCACGATTGGTTTAAAGAATCCGCATCAAGTAAAGACAACGCGAAAGCAGATTGGTACGTTTGGAAAGATGGAAAAGGCAAAGACGAACGAAAGCCGCCAAACAATTGGAAAGCAACAATAGGAGGGAGCGGTTGGCATTGGCATGATGGTAGGAAGCAATTCTATTGGGCTTCGTTCTTAGAGTTTCAACCTGATTTGAATTACAGCAATCCGGAAGTGAAAAACGCTATGCTGGATGTGGCTAGACATTGGCTAAGTAAAGGCGTTGATGGCTTTCGGTTAGATATTTTCAATTCCATTTATGAGGACACTTCGTTCCAGAATAACCCAGCAAGCCTACGCATCATTCCTTCTGAAGAATCGCCAGATGGGTTCTTCCAGAAGATGAAGTACAACGTGAACCAAGAGGAAAGTTTTGAGTTTGCAACTGAACTGCGCTCGATGGTTGATTCGTTTCAAAATCCATCTCGATTTACGGTTGGTGAAGTGTTTGGCGATGTGGAAACGACCAAGAAATTCTGTTCGTATAACGGAAAAGACGGCCTGCATACCATCTTCCTTTTTCAAACGCTTTCAACTCCTTTTAAAGCGAAGAAATGGTGGAAGATGGTAGAAGAGTTTGAGCACAATTTCCCATCGCCTTTTGTTCCAACGTATGTGTTTAGCAATCACGATAGAAGGCGCAGCATTACACCTTTAGGAAATGATGTTCGCAAGTCGAAACTGTTGGCGTTCTTCCAATTTACCGTTAGGGGAATTCCGTTTACGTATTATGGCGAGGAATTGGGGATTGAAAAACCATTGTTGCCGTTGAAAACAGGTTTGGATCCGCTGGCACAGCGATATAAGTCTATTCCTCAGTTTATGGTTAATTGGACTGGTCAATCGCTCAATCGCGATGAATGCCGAACGCCTATGCAATGGGATACAACCGCAAATGCTGGTTTTACTCTAGGAGAACCGTGGCTTCCTGTAGCGGATAATTTCAAAGCGAAGAATGTTGAAATTGAAGCAAATGATTCTAATTCATTGCTGAATTTCTACAGAAGAATTATCCAATTCAGGAATGAAAACCCAGTGTTGCAAAAAGGCACGTTGACAATTGATGAAGGATTGAGCAGCGGAAAACTATTCGCCTTTTATCGGGAATTTGAAAGCGAGAAATATTTGGTTCTGATGAATTTTTCAAAACGAGAATTCAAATTGGAAAACCTATCTGCGAGTGTTGTTTTTAGTACGCATTCAGAATTGGATCACGGTGTTTTACAGCCTTTGGAAGGTCGAATTCTGAAGTTGACGAACTAGCCCCGCTATCAGTCAAAATACAAATCAATCAGCTCATAAATACGTTCAGCCGAGTATGTGGAATTTCCTTCCATGAAGAGCGTAATCATTTTTTGAACCTCTTCGGGAGTAAGGTCGCCATCAGAATTCAAGTCAACCTCCTTGTATTTCTTTGCAAGAATTCGTCTCGATTCTTCTGGGAAATCTTCGCCTTGTTTCTTCAGAATAGTAAGCACGCCATCTACTATAACTACTTCTGTTCCTCCAAAATCAATCGGATCGGCATTGCTTGTGTAGTAGGTGTAATACTGAACCATTTCATTGAACTGAGAAACCATAAACTCAGAACGGCCTTCCAGAATTTCCTCCAAAATTCGCTCAATTTCTGTTGATGAAAGGAAGCCATCGCCATCCAAGTCAGCTTTTTTAAACGCTGGTTTTACAGGAGCAATGGTGATTTTTGGTTCTTTGTTCGATTGGTTTGCAGTTTTTTCAGACGTAGAAACTTCCGAAGTTTTTGAAACGACTTCGGCTTTAACTGGTGTCTCAACTTGCTTCGGTTTTTTCTTAATCTGAGCAATTGGGGGTGAAGTCCTAACTCTAGCAGTGTCTAGTGCTACTGGTTCGCTTTCCGGAGCGGTGGGAGTTACGTACTCCGGTTTTTCTTCAATCGGCATTTTATCCAAGTTGGAGCGTACTTCGGTGTAACTTTCTTCAACAATAGGGTCGGAAACAAATGAAACGGTGCCGTTTAGGAAATCTTTTACGAGCAGATATTCTGGAACATCGTTATCTAAATGACCTGCAATACGTTCTATGGAATATCCGAGCGTAGGGTTTTTGTATGCCTCACTAGTTCTGACTTTCTCCAAATTATGCTGAATCCCATAAGAACGTTCTCCCAGAACTGGGTCAATATGGCTGCTCAGTTCGTATAATTCTTGGGCAACTTCTACAGAGCGTGATTCAAGTACACCATAAGCCTTGTTCTCTCCCAATTCGCCTAGTTCTTGGCTTCTTGTATTCGCTTCTTCAAAATGGTTGTAAACACCAAGTGTAAACAGAATGAGGGAATCGTTGATGACCTTTTTTCGTAATTCCTGAATGTTTCCGACAGATGGATTTAGTAGTCGCTCAGACCCCTTTTTAACCGTTTTAATATTGACAGTGTATCCTTCGTTTGGATCAAGTTCTCCAGTCACAAAACTTCGATTCCATTCAATTCGATAAACTCCCATGGTGTCTTTCCAAAGTTCCGCAAGGAACTTGTAATCAACGGGCACGCCATTTCTGTCCACAATTGCACCTGGAGCAGAGTTCTTTTGTTTGTCTCGATAATCTGGAATTCCATCTGCATCTGAATCCAGTGGACATCCATCTAAACCAACCTTAACACCGGCAGGCGTGCTGGCACAAAAATCGGTCATGTCGGGAACACCATCTTTATCGCCATCCTCTTTTTCAACTGCTTGTAATTGACTTGGGTCGAAAATGAACCTGTAAGAAGGCAATTCGTCTTTGCGCTTTTTGCTAAAAGCCATGGTGTTAAAAACCAAGGATAACTGATTGAAAAAGAAGCCATCCGACATTCCTGCGGCATCGCCAGCAGAGTATCCATCTACATTATCATTTACTGCAAAGAAGTATCGGCTCATTAAACGAACTGAGACCGCTCTGCTAAGATGGAGGTCTAATCCCAAACCTGCACTTGCGGTAAAAGCCTGAACAGAACCTTTCACAAGCGATGTTTCGTATTCGTAATCTCTCGAAATAGGAGCAAGGTTCAAATCACGATTTGCTTCAGTCTCTTCCAGTTCTCGAATTTTGCCATCAGACCAATAGTAATAAGGATTGTTGTTGCCATAAAAAAGGTCGGTCTTCACATTAAAGTAATTGCCGTAGTAGGCACCAGCCGTTAAAAATGGATTGAGAATTGGAGTGCGTTTTTTCCAAGCTCCAGCAAAGTTGTATTCAACGTTTACTCCAGCCAGAACCATTTCTGATTGAAAGTTTCGATGTTGCTTAAATGTATTTTCGTTACCGCTCAGTTTGCCGTAAATGGCGTTAAGATTAAGGGTGAAAGACCGCGAGAGAGATAATCCCACATTAACATCCAGAGCAGGTCTGTTTCCTAGCAAGTTGACATTTACCTTATCGGATGCATCCTGAACATCACCCATATATCGGACAATTCCACCTCCTAAACTAAAAACAACGTCAATCTTTCGGTTGGTCGTATCCTTTGCTGTGGTTTGTGTTTCCTGTGCAACAGAATGAAATCCTATTAACAGCAACAATCCCAATAATCTCCCTCTATTCATCCCGTTCCTATTTGAAAAGTCTCGATTTATTCATAAATCTTGACTACCGACAAAACCTTGTTGATTATCGATAAGTTGCGCAAATGTATAGATGAAGACGTAAATTCGCGTTCTATTAGGAACGAATTCGATAATCGGCATGTTACCATTATTACAAAAAGACATCTCCTTACCAATCTCTAAAATTATATCAAGGGCAATCTTATTGTCTGCTCTCGTAGGTTTTATAACGCAAACTGTTTTAGCGCAACAAATTACAGTCAACCAAGCCACCACTCAAAATCAGGTGCAGCAGTTGGTGGAGAATGTTCTTCTTGGTTCATGTGTAACTGTTTCAAACGTAACCTATACTGGCCCGGCAAACGCTTCTGGTACTTTTAACAGTAACGGGTCAACGTTTCCGATGCAAAGCGGAATACTCTTGACAACGGGTTCGGCTAACACCGCCATTGGACCAAACAATGACAACAATGCAGGGGTTGATCAAGGACGTTCGGGAGATGCAAATTTGACCAGCTTGTCTGGAGTTACAACGTATGATGGTGTGATTTTAGAATTTGACTTTGTTCCGGAAGATGACACGCTGAATTTCGATTACATATTCGCCTCAGAAGAGTATCCTGAATGGGTTGGTTCACAATACAATGATGTGTTTGGATTCTTTATTTCAGGTCCAGGAATTTCAGGCCCCTACATTGGTAATGCAGCCAACATTGCCTTGATTCCAGGAACGACAACTCCGGTAGCTATCAATAATGTAAACAATGGTAATAATGAAAATGGGCCTTGTGAAAATTGCGCCTACTACAACCAAAATGGTGGCGGTTCTGCAGTGCAGTATGACGGCTACACAACCACGCTTACAGCTCAGGTGGTTGTTCAGACTTGCCAAACGTATCATATCCGTTTGGCAATTGCCGATGCGGGTGATCGTATCTACGATTCTGGAGTATTCCTGAAAGAAGGAAGTTTCTCTGCTGGTGGTGGTATTACTGTTGGTTTTTCTGGCGTTTCCATTTCTGAGGGATGTTCTAATCAGTACATCATATTTAGTCGAGTTAACCTAGCGAATAATTCAAGTCCGATTGGTGCAACTTATACCATTGGAGGTACGGCCGCTGAGGGAGTCGATTACGATGCGTTTCCTACATCTGTAACTATTCCTGCAGGTCAGGATACAGTTATGGTTCCAATTTCGGTGTTTTTGGATAATCTTACCGAGCCAGTTGAAACCATTATTGTAAATATGGATCAACCACCATGCGATTGTTTGGCTCCTGGTTCAGCAACAATCAATGTCCTTGATAATCAGGTTCGACTTGCGGTAACTACAACCGGACAAACTACCATTTGTCTAGGGCAATCAGCTAATCTTACAGCTAGCACTAGCGGTAGTATAGCTCCATATTCTGGTTCTTGGAATAGTGGAACACCAGCCGGAGCTAACGTAACGGTGGCTCCAACCACAACCACAACTTACACATACACGGTAACTGACGCTTGTGCTGGTCAAACAGAAACTTCCTCTGAGACTTTTACTGTAATCCGTCCAGATTTTACTACAAATGACGTAAGCCAATGTCTTGATGGTAATTCATTCGTTTTTACCAACACAGGCGCAACTGGAGGAACGGTTTCTCATTATTGGACTTTTGGCGATGGGACTACTTCAACCAATGAAAACCCAACACATACTTACGGTTCAGCTGGAACTTTCACAGCCACTCATTATGTGATTTTTACGGCTTCTGCGTGTACCACAAATGCAAGTGCTACCATCACAGTTTACCCAGAACCAATTATTACTGCTTCTGTTGATGCAGAGGTAATTTGCGCTGGCGGAACTGAAGGAGCAATTTCAACTTCTGTTTCTGGCGGAACTGCTGGATACGGATACGCTTGGACTCCAGGAGGAATGTCAACTGCAAACATTTCTAGTCTTGGAGTCGGCAATTATTCTGTAGTCGTAACGGATGCAAACGGATGTACGGATAATACTTCCGCAACTGTTGGGCAAAATGACCCAGTTCCACCAACAGTTACGTGTCCTCCAACTGCAAACATCACTACCGATGCTGGAATTTGTACTTCATCAGCATCAATTGGAGCACCAGCAACATCTGACAACTGTGGAGTTCAATCTACAACCGTTGACAATCTGGGGCCATATCCCGTAGGAAA
>Ga0316208_1000975_pt1 | contig 29532 bp, 22 predicted proteins | sample 3monopyrite_MG_FD_204944 | JGI IMG/M metagenome (GOLD analysis project Ga0316208, IMG submission 204944) | Microbial mat bacterial communities from mineral coupon in-situ incubated in ocean water Damariscotta River, Maine, United States -... | ecosystem: Environmental > Aquatic > Marine >... | reverse complement strand
TCCGGATCCCACCAACGTGAGGCAAGTTCTTCGAATTTAGCGATTTCTTGTGGATCAAAATTTAATGTGTGTTCAGTCATAAGCTAATTCTAACGTTAAAAACGAATAAGTAGGTAATAAAATCAAAAGATTTTTAACGCAAAGGCGCTAAGACGCCAAGTTCGCAAAGGTTACAAAAATATAAAATTAAAATACTATGATAGTTATACTTTTTGAATTTAATTAACTTTGCGTCCTTTGCCCCTCTGCGTCTTTGCGTTGAGATATTTTGATTTAAGGGGTTATTTTGAAATTTTTTCTTGCCAATAAGCCGCTTTCTCTAAAATGGCCTTTTCATCAAGTGTTGTTAATTCCCGATTTTTCAGAAGATGATTCCCCGCAACCCAAACATTCGACACATTTTCACGCCCAGCAGAATAAATTAACTGTGAAACAGGGTTATAAACCGGTTGATTCTCGACACTACTCAGATCGACTGCAGTAATGTCAGCTGATTTACCAATCTCAAGACTACCAATTTCAGAATCCAGCCCTAATGCGCTAGCGGCGTTGATGGTTGCCATACGCAAAATATCATCAGCCGGCATAGCGCTGGCATTACTGGCGACGGCTTTGGCGAGTAACGCCGCGGTTCGCATTTCAGCAATCATATCTAAATCATTATTACTGGCTGCACTATCGGTGCCTAATGTCACGTTAATGCCAGCCTGTTGTAATTGATAAACGGGACAAAAACCGCTAGCGAGTTTTAAGTTTGATTCGGGGCAATGCAATACATGGGCGCCGGTTTTAGCAACAAGATTTATCTCTTCATCAGTGAGTTGGGTCATATGTACCGCAAGTAGGCGTGGAGACAATAAACCGAACTCATTTAATCTTTGGATTGGACGTTTGCCCGTTGAAGTAATGGCTTGTTCAACCTCGTTGGCAGTTTCATGCAAGTGGATATGAATCGGGATATCCAACTCTTCTGCGTAAGTGGAAATACGTTTTAAAGGATCGTCTGAAACAGTGTAGGGCGCATGGGGAGCAAAAGCGGTACTAACGAGGCTGTTATTATGTAGCTGATCGTGCAGTTCAATGCCTTTTGAGAGGTATTCATCAGCATCCTTCGCCCAGGCAGAGGGAAAATCAATCAGGATCAACCCCAGTTTTGCCCGCATGCCGGCTTGTTCAACTGCCCGAGCCGTTTCTTCAGGGAAAAAGTACATATCATTAAAACAGGTCGTGCCGCTGCGAATCATCTCGGCACAGGCTAATAGTGAACCATCAAAAACAAATTCGGCAGAAACATGCTTTTGTTCTGTTGGCCAAACATGCTTGTTCAACCAATCCATTAGTGGCAAATCATCCGCCAATCCCCGCATTAAAGACATGGGGGAGTGGGTGTGTGAATTGATTAAACCAGGAATCAGGAGCTGGTCATTAAGCGTGATTTCAACATCTGAGCTGTATTTATCGAGTATTGCCTGTTTGGGCAATAAATCATGAATTCGCCCGTCATGTATTGCAATGGAGTAGTTGTGATGGATGCTATTTTCAGCATCAACAGGAGCAATCCATGTCGCATGGAGTAGGGTGTCTATTTTTGTGGTTTGTATATTATTCATAGGCGAAAAAGATACCCGAAAGCAGGTTAAATGACACGAATATTTAAGTCTTTTACGCTTTATTTTCCCCTCCCTCAGGGATAACCAGCGACTTAGCTAGATAGCTTAGTCGAATGGCTAGTTGTTCTATCAGGGGGTTAGGGGGAGGGGATAACTTAAATCACCCCTCCCTAACCCTCCCCTTGAAGGGGAGGGAATAAACGGTCTATTTACAGCGTTTTTCTCTTTGGAATAGCAGAAATAGGCAATTTTTAACCACCACAAATTTATCTCACGGTCCTGAGAAGAGATTTCACGTAATTTTATAAAGATGCAGTAGTGGAGAACAGTGTGGTATAATTTCGCCTTTAAATTGCTCTGAAAAGGGCGTTTAAGAACAGAATTATAAAAAATACTCGAATATTGCCTTGTCCTAAATCTTGAAGGAGCCACTCACGCATGGTTGAGTTCGCTAAAGAAGTTCTACCGATTAACATTGAAGATGAAATGAAGCAGTCCTATCTGGATTATGCGATGAGCGTAATTGTAGGACGGGCACTTCCTGATGTTCGAGATGGATTAAAACCCGTTCATCGGCGTGTGCTTTTTGCCATGCGTGAACTGGGTAACGACTACAATAAGGCGTATAAAAAATCTGCCCGTGTTGTTGGTGATGTTATTGGTAAATACCATCCGCATGGCGATACCGCTGTTTATGACACGATTGTTCGTATGGCGCAGCCGTTTTCTTTGCGTTACATGTTGGTCGATGGTCAGGGTAACTTTGGCTCGGTAGATGGTGATTCACCAGCAGCGATGCGTTATACCGAAGTGCGTATGTCAAAAATTGCGCATGAGTTATTGGCTGATCTTGATAAAGAAACGGTCGACTTCATTCCTAACTACGATGAATCTGAACACGAACCTGAAATTCTTCCTGCACGTGTTCCCAATTTATTAGTTAATGGTTCTTCCGGTATTGCTGTAGGTATGGCAACAAATATTCCACCGCATAATCTCACAGAAATTATTAATGCGTGTTTAGCGTTTATTGAAAACGAAGCGATTACGATTCAAGAAATTATGGAAATTGTACCGGGCCCAGATTTTCCAACGGCAGGTATTATTAACGGCGCACGTGGTATTGCGGAAGCGTATGCGGGTGGTAAAGGGCGTATCTATGTACGAGCAAGAACACACGTTGAAGAACGTGCTAAAGATAAAGAAAGCCTCATTGTTACGGAACTACCATACCAGGTTAACAAGGCGCGCTTGTTAGAAAAAATTGCTGAGCTTGTTAAAGATAAAAAAATTGATGGTATTACCGGTTTACGTGATGAGTCTGATAAAGACGGTATGCGTATGGTTATAGAACTTCGCCGTGGTGAAGTGGCTGATGTGATGTTGAATAATCTTTATCAACAAACACAAATGCAAAATGTCTTTGGTATTAACATGGTTGCTCTTGTTGATAATCAACCACGTTTATTAAACATTAAACAAATTCTTGAAGCCTTTGTTCGCCATCGTCGTGAAATTGTGACGCGTCGTACTGTTTACGAGTTACGTAAGGCGCGTGAGAAGGCGCACATCCGTGAAGGTTTAGCGGTTGCTTTAGAAAACATTGATCCGATTATTGCTTTAATTAAAGCGGCGAAGAATCCTGCTGAAGCAAAAGAAAAATTACTATCAACACCATGGACGCCGGGTGTTGTAACAAAGATGCTTGAAGCAACGGGTGCTGAGTCATCACGGCCAGATGGTTTATCCGCTTCGTGTGGCTTGATTGATGGTTTGTATCATTTATCTGAAACACAAGCTCAAGCAATTCTCGATATGCGTTTGCACCGTTTAACCGGTCTTGAGCAAGATAAAATTATTGCTGAGTTTGAAGAGCTATTAAAGCTGATCGGTGAGTTGTTATTTATTTTAAGCAGCGCTGATCGTTTAATGGAAATTATCATTGAAGAACTCAATGAAATAAAAGATCAGTATGGTGATGAACGCCGCACTGAAATAATTTCATCGCAAGAAGATTTAACCATTGAAGATCTCATCACAGAAGAAGATGTGGTGGTCACACTTTCACATGAAGGTTATGCGAAGTCACAACCGATTACGGTTTACTCAGCACAACGTCGTGGTGGTCGTGGTAAAGCGGCAACGTCTGTTAAAGATGAAGATTTTGTTGATAAGTTATTTGTAGCAAGTACACATGACACGATTCTTTGTTTCTCAAGCAAAGGCAAAGTGTATTGGTTAAAAGTCTTTGAAGTACCACAAGCAAGTCGTACTGCGCGTGGTCGTCCAATTATTAATTTATTACCGTTAGATAAAGATGAACGTATAAATGCGGTATTACCAATTCGTGAATACGATGAAGATAAGTTTATCTTCTTCGCAACAGCGAATGGTACGGTTAAGAAAACATCGCTAAAAGAATTCTCACGTCCACGTGCATCCGGCATTATTGCGGTTGATTTAAAAGACGGCGATAAGTTGGTGGGTGTTGAATTGACGGACGGTAATCAAGACGTATTACTTTGTAGCTCAAGCGGTAAAGCGATTTGCTTTAGTGAAAGTGATGTTCGTGCCATGGGTCGAAGTGCTGGTGGTGTTCGTGGTATTAAACTTAAAGAAGATCAAAAAGTTATTTCATTAATTATCGCTAAAGAAGGTTCAGTACTGACAACGACGACAAATGGTTACGGTAAACGTACTTTGATGGAAGATTATCCTCGTCATGGACGTGGTGGACAAGGCGTTATTTCAGTACAAACTACAGATAGAAATGGTGATGTAACAGGTGCTGAATTAGTACAAGACGATGATGAAATGATGTTAATCACCAGTGGCGGTACATTGGTTCGCACACGAATAGAAGAAGTTTCAGTAATGGGACGTAATACTCAGGGTGTACGTTTAATCCGTCTGGGTGATGATGAGCAGCTTACCGGTATGGCGCGTATCGCAAACATTAAGACAGAAGATGGTGATGAAGTAGTGCTTGGCGAAAGTGATGCAGAAGCAAGCTCTACCGATACAGAGTCAGATGAATAATTATAGTAATAAATCTTTGGAGTAAAAAGTATGTCTCGAGTTTTTAATTTTAGTGCTGGCCCGGCTATGCTGCCACTCGCTGTTTTAGAAAAAGCACAGTCAGAAATGTTGGATTGGAATGGCACTGGCATGTCGACGATGGAAATGAGTCATCGTGGTAAAGATTATATGTCAATTGCTGAACAGGCGATGACAGATTTACGAGAAGTAATGGCGATACCGGATACGCATGAAATTTTATTTTTGCAGGGTGGAGCAAGTAGTCAATTTGCAATGGTGCCAATGAACTTATTGCGAGGCAAAAAAACGGCTGATTATATTAATACAGGCGCATGGTCTAAAAAGGCGATTGCTGAAGCAAAAAAATACTGTGATGTAAATATTGCGGCAACAACTGAGGAAGGTAACTTTTCAAATGCACCATCACAAGCAGAGTTAAAGTTAAACCCTGATGCAGCTTATGTGCATTACACACCAAATGAAACGATTGGCGGTGTGGAGTTTGATTACATTCCCGAAACGAATGGTGTGCCATTGGTAGCAGATATGTCTTCTACGATTTTATCTCGACCGATCGATGTGTCTAAATTTGCTGTTATCTATGCCGGCGCACAAAAGAACATTGGTCCTGCCGGTTTAACGGTTGTTATCGTACGCAAAGATTTGATTGGTGAAACCATTGATGGAACACCAGGCATGTTTGATTATAAAATGCATGCTGATAATGGTTCGATGTCTAATACACCACCAACGTATGCCTGGTATTTAGCAGGTTTAGTGTTTGACTGGATCAAACAACAAGGTGGTTTAACAGCAATGGCAGAAATTAATGGACGCAAAGCAGGTAAATTATATGCTGCAATTGATGGTTCTGATTTTTACGGTAGTCCGGTAGCGATTAATAATCGTTCGTGGATGAATGTACCTTTTACATTGAAAGATGCAGAGTTAGATAAAGTTTTTCTTGAAGAAGCAGCTAAACAAAATCTGGTTACACTCAAAGGTCACCGCTCAGTTGGTGGAATGCGTGCCAGTATTTACAACGCAATGCCAGAAGCTGGTATTGATGCTTTGGTTAAGTTTATGGCTGAGTTTGCCCGGAAACATGGGTAACACGGCTAATTGTAATTAATGATAATTAGCGCAAAGTTCGCAAAGGAAAAACTTTAGTTTAAAAAACTTTGCGTTCTCTGCGACTTTGCGAACTTTGCGTTAAATTACTAACTTTGGAAAACAACAATAATGAATAAAATTTTAACCTTAAATAATATTTCAGTTGCTGGATTGGAAAAGTTACCGCGTGATAATTATGAAATCGCATCAGAAATTCAGCATCCTGATGCAATTTTATTGCGCTCTTTTAAAATGCATGACATGGATATTCCTGAAACTTTAAAAGCGGTAGGTCGTGCAGGTGCGGGCGTTAACAACATACCTGTCGATAAAATGTCTGAAAAAGGTGTGGTTGTTTTTAATGCGCCGGGTGCGAATGCTAATGCAGTAAAAGAACTTGTTATTGCGGGCATGCTAATGGCTTGTCGTAATTTAGGTCAGGCATGGGATTTTGCGCGTCACCTTGAAGGTGCGGATGATGTGATTAATAAAGACGTTGAAGCCGGAAAGAAAAATTTTGGTGGTTTTGAGTTACCGGGTCGTACTTTGGGTGTTGTTGGTTTAGGTGCAATTGGTCGTTATGTTGCGAATGCTGCCATTGATCTTGGTATGAATGTAATTGGTTTTGATCCTGGTATTACTGTTGAAGGTGCATGGCAGTTATCGTCAGATGTTGAAAAGGCCAGCAGCATCGATGAAATGATTGGTAAGGTTGACTTTATTACTTTCCATGTTCCATTAATTAAAGCAACAACAAATATGATTAATGCCGAGCGTTTAAAATTAATGAAAGACAATGTAGTTATTCTTAATTTTGCACGTAATGGAATTATTGATGATGAAGCGGTTTCTGCTGCTATTAAATCAGGTAAGGTTTATTCTTACGTTTGTGACTTCCCAAGTAATTTACTTAAAAATCACGAGAGAGTAATTACTTTACCGCATTTGGGTGCTTCAACTGCAGAAGCAGAAGATAACTGTGCGATCATGGTGGCGCAGCAAATTAAAGATTATCTTGAAAATGGTAATATTAAAAACTCAGTTAATTTCCCTGAAGTTAAGTTACCACGCACAAATGGCCATCGGGTAACAATTGTAAACAGTAATGTTCCTGATATGATTGGCCAGATTTCGACAGCGCTGGCAAATAAAGGCTTAAATATCATTGATATGTTAAATAAATCAAAAGGTAATGTTGCTTATACAATTATTGATATTGATAAACCGGCTGATGATAGTTTAATTAAAGATTTAAATAGTATTGAAGGTGTCTTAAACGTACGCGCGATATAAATACTATTTGTATCGCACCTCAGAACATAACCAAACAAAAAAATATGACAGACAAACTTATACAATTACGCGATAAAATTGATGCGTTGGATGAAAAAATTCAATCACTAATCACTGAGCGTGCGCAAGTTGCAGAAGAAGTGGCCGTTGCTAAACAAGAAGCAGGTAATACGGTTTTTTATCGCGCAGAACGTGAAGCACAGGTTTTGCGTAAAGTCATGGAGCGCAATGAGGGCCCATTATCAAATGAAGAAATGGCGCGGTTGTTCCGTGAAATTATGTCGGCATGTTTAGCATTAGAGCGCGTAATGAAAATCGCTTTTCTTGGTCCAGAAGGCACATTTACACAAGCGGCTGCGTTAAAACATTTTGGTCATTCAGTGCAAACATTACCTATGACAACGATTGGGGACGTGTTCCGTGAAGTTGAATCGGGGAACTCATCTTACGGTGTTGTGCCTGTAGAAAATTCAACTGAAGGTGTTATTAATCATACTCTGGATGAATTTATGAATTCGTCTCTCAATATTTGTGGTGAAGTTGATTTACGCATCCATCATAATCTGTTGGGTAATATTGAAGACATTAAAGACGTAAGCAAAGTGTATTCTCATCGTCAATCCCTGGCGCAATGTCGTAAATGGTTAGATACGAATTTAAGTAACGTGGAACAAATTGATGTCAGCAGTAATGCAGAAGCAGCAAGACTTGCAGCAGAAGAAAAGGGTGCTGCAGCTATTGCTAGTGAAACAGCGGCAGAAATTTATAATTTAAAAACGATTGCCGGCAATATAGAAGACGAACCTGATAACACAACACGTTTTCTTATCATCGGTGAAAGAGTGCTGCCTGCAAGTGGTGTTGATAAAACCTCAATGCTGGTTTCAGCAAATAATAAATCGGGTTCACTGCACGCTATATTAGAACCTTTTGCACAGAATGAAATTTCGATGACACGTATTGAGTCTCGTCCATCGCGTCAGGGAATGTGGAACTATGTGTTCTTCATTGATATTGAAGGACATATAGACGATGCTAACGTTGCAAAAGCAATCAATGAATTAGAACAAGCAGCAAGTGTTGTGAAAGTTCTTGGCTCATACCCCAAGGCTGTTTTATAGCTCCATCTTGCAGTCATTGCGAGTGAATAAAATGAATGAAGCAATCTCATGATGATTAATTTATTCTCAATAAAAAGTAGGAATGTTCGTGTCAAATTGTGATTTATTCTCCCTGGCAACAAAAGGTGTGCAATCGTTATCACCTTATCAAGCTGGAAAACCTATCGATGAACTTAAACGCGAGTACGGTGTTTCTGATGTTATAAAACTTGCATCAAATGAAAACCCATTAGGCCCGAGTGCAAAAGTTGTCTCTGCTCTTCAAGCTGAATTAACAGAGCTAGCACGTTACCCTGATGGAAATGCTTTTTCGTTAAAAGCTGCTCTGGCTAAAAAACATTCTGTAGATATTGAACAAATTACAATTGGTAATGGTTCAAATGATATTTTAGAAATTTTGACCCGCGCCTTTGTTACCCCTGAGCATGAAATTATTTTTTCTCAACATGCTTTTGCCGTTTATCCAATCGTAACTCAGGCTGTTGGTGCTAAAGCGGTCGTCGTGCCGGCAAAAAACTGGGGACATGATCTCGATGCAATGCAAAAAGCCATTACAGGTAAAACACGGCTTATCTTTATTGCCAATCCAAATAATCCGACCGGAACATGGCTGGGAAGAAAAGAACTCTCTTCTTTTTTACAAGCAGTACCTGATAATGTATTGGTTGTTCTGGATGAAGCCTACTTTGATTTTGCTAATGATGATTTTTCTGCTGAGGATTATCCAAATGGCATTGAATGGATAAAAAATCATTCTAATCTTATTGTGACGCGTACTTTTTCTAAAGCATATGGTTTAGCGGGATTAAGAGTAGGTTATTCAATTTCTCATCCCGATATTGCGGATATTTTGAACCGTGTTCGCCAGCCCTTTAATGTGAATAGCCTTGCCTTGAGAGCCGCCGAAGTTGCCTTGGAGGATATTGACTATCTTGAGTCAGGTTTAAAGCTCAATTCTCAGGGTATGAGCCAGCTAATTACAGCATTTGAAGAATTAAAGTTAAGCTATATTCCTTCAGTAGGTAACTTTATTTGTGTCAATGTCGGCGCTAATGCCATGAAAGTGTATGATGAACTCCTTTACGAAGGTGTGATCGTTCGACCTGTTGCCAATTATGAAATGCCGGAATATTTGCGTATTACTATTGGTACAGAAAATGAAAATGAGCGTTTTATTACCGCGTTACATAAAGTATTGCATAAGTAAATTTTGATCGTCATTCCGGCATTGTTTTAGCCGGAATGACGTTGGATTTTAGATTGCCAGATGAAATTTAGTTAACATGGTTACAACTTAAAAAATGAACAAAAAAATTATCAACAAACTATGCATTATTGGTGTCGGCCTAATCGGTGGATCGCTTGCGCGCGCGTTAAAAAAGGCTGATGTCGTTGGTGAAGTTGTTGGAGTAGGTCGTGATGTTTCACATTTAGAAAAAGCAAAAGAATTAGGCGTCATCGACCATTTTGAAAGAGATGTTTCACTTGCGGTTAAAGATTGTGACATGGTTGTTGTTGCTGTGCCATTAGGTGCAATGCAATCCGTTTTTGAGAAAATCGTACCTGTCATGACAAATGACATGATTTTAACCGATGTTGGTAGTGCTAAAGGAAGTGTCGTTAAGGCAGCTCAGGCAGCTTTTAATGTTATTCCGGAAACACTTGTTCCTGCACACCCCATTGCGGGCACTGAAAAAAGTGGAGTCGAAGCTTCTTTCGCTGAGCTTTATAAAAACCGTCGTCTTATTATTACACCGCTGGAAACAAGTTCACAAAATGCAATCTCAAAAGTTCGGGCTATGTGGCAAGCTTGTGGAGCAGACGTCATTGAAACAACAGTAGACCATCATGATAAGGTATTAGCCGCCACCAGCCACCTGCCACACATGTTAGCTTTTTCCTTAGTTGATACATTAGCAAAAATGGATGCAAAAAATGAAATTTTTGATTTTGCAGCCGGTGGCTTTCGTGACTTCACCCGGATTGCTTCAAGTGATCCAGACATGTGGCGTGATATTTGTTTGGCAAATGGCGATGCTTTAGTTGAAATGATAAAAAAATTCAGTGACGATTTACAATTATTATCAAATGCCATTGAACAAAATGACAGTACATATTTAGAAGAAACGTTCACCCGTGCGAAAAATGCACGTGATGAATTTTGTGAAGATTAATTTTAAATGGTTTAGGGTGTTAAATTGAAATTTGAAGTAAAAGCAGGTGGAAAATTAAACGGTTTGTTTCGGGTGCCGGGTGATAAATCAATTTCTCATCGCAGTATCATGCTTGGCTCACTGGCTGATGGCGTTACTCATGTTAGCGGCTTTCTTGAAGGTGAAGATAGTCTTGCAACATTAAATGCATTTCGTGCCATGGGTGTCGAAATTGAAGGCCCAACAAATGCTAATGTCACTATTCATGGTGTAGGTTTGCACGGTTTGAAGAAACCAGAAAAAGAATTAGATGTCGGTAATTCAGGAACATCTATGCGTTTATTAGCAGGCTTGTTATCTGCCCAGGACTTTGACGTTACTATAATAGGAGATAGCTCATTAAGTAAACGACCCATGCGTCGGGTCACTGTACCTTTAGCACAAATGAATACCGTTGTTGAAAGCAACGATGATGGTACACCGCCTCTAACAATAAAAGGTGGTAAGAAGTTAAACGGTTTTCATTATGATATGCCGGTTGCCAGTGCGCAGGTGAAATCATGTTTATTACTGGCAGGTTTATATGCAGATGGAGAAACCTGTGTAACTGAACCTGCACCAACGCGAGACCATACCGAGCGTATGTTACGAGGCCTGGGTTATAACGTAATGACAGATGGCAACAAAATTTGTTTAAAAGGTGGGGGTTCTTTAACGGCAACTAATATTGATGTGCCTGCTGATATTTCATCAGCAACATTTTTTATGGTGGGTGCAACGATTGCCGAAGGCTCAGATATAACGCTTGAACATGTTGGCATCAATCCAACCCGTACTGGTGTTATTAATATCCTACGTTTAATGGGGGCGGATATTACAGTACAAAATGAACACGAAGTCGGTGGTGAACCTGTTGCCGATATTCGAGTACGCTCTGCAAAATTAAAAGGAATTAACATTCCTGAAGATCAAGTACCATTAGCGATTGATGAGTTTCCTGCAATATTTATCGCTGCTGCTTGTGCGACAGGTGAAACAGTTTTAACCGGTGCAAAAGAGTTACGAGTTAAAGAAAGTGATCGTATTCAGGTGATGGCTGATGGCTTAACTGCGTTGGGTATTGATGCCAAACCAACTGAAGATGGAATAGTGATCCAGCCGGGTCAGATTACAGGTGGTACAGTTGATAGTCACGGCGATCACCGTATTGCAATGTCATTTGCAATGGCTGCCTTAAGAGCAAACGGGATGATTACTATTACAGACTGCGCGAATGTAAATACGTCTTTTCCGGGATTTGTTGGGTTAGCGAAAGAAGCTGGGCTAAATATAAACTGATTATTTTTTATTTCAGAAAATCACTAAGACCAGGATATAGAATATGAAGAGTAAAATTGAGACCGTCTGCTGCAGGGATGCGGTAGCCGAGCAGCCACTAGCAGGGAAGTGCGTAGCTAGAGTAACGCAGGAGTAGTTACCGAAGGATGGCATTTTTTTGCATGTTTTAATTTTACTCTTCCTGTTTCACAGCAGGTCAATAAATATAACAGATTTCGGTTCGCACTTAGTTTGACCGGAATGACGTGTTGCTTTAAATAAAAATTTATAAATGGAATAGTGCAAAATATGAGTATAACCGTTAAACCCGTCATTCTTTCCGGTGGTTCCGGTACACGCCTGTGGCCTTTATCTCGCCAGCTTTATCCGAAGCAATTATTGCCTTTAGTGGGTGAACAAACATTATTACAGGACACAATCACGCGTCTTGAAAATTTCCCGAATGTTTCTGACACGGTTACAGTCATTTGTAATGATGCTCACCGTTTTTTAGTCGCAGAACAATTGCGGGAAATTAATGTACAGGCCGATGCTCTGATACTTGAGCCAGTTGGAAGAAATACGGCACCGGCTTTAACACTGGCCGCAATCGCAAACAGGGAAGCAGGGCATGATGATGTTTTACTGGTTATGCCTGCCGATCATGTTATTCAGGACACTAAAACATTCCAGTTGATTTTAACTGAAGGCTCCAGGCTGGCAGCACAGGATATGTTAGTGACATTTGGCATTGTGCCAACGAAAGCTGAAACCGGATATGGTTATATTAAACAAGGCAAAGCAATAGATAATGAAAGTTTTGTTATTTCTCAATTTGTTGAAAAACCGGATGCTGCAACGGCACAAAAATATTTAGACAGTGGCGAATTCCTTTGGAACAGTGGCATGTTCATGATGAAGAGTTCTGTTTGGCTTGAACAAATTGGACAACATGCTCCCGCAATTTTAGCCGCTTGTGACAAAGCTTATGCAAACGGTAAAAAAGAACTCGATTTTTATCGTATTGATGATGAAGCCTTTACCGCCTGTCCATCTGATTCGATAGATTATGCGGTTGCTGAAAACATGGTTGAAGACTCTACAACTAAAGCCGCAGTGGTGAGACTGAATGCCGGTTGGTCAGATGTCGGTGCCTGGTCAGAGCTTTGGCATATCGGTGATAAAGATGCGGATGGCAATGTTACTCATGGTGATGTCGTTACAATAAACAGTGAAAACACCATGATACACAGTCAACAACGGTTGATTGCTGCGGTTGGTTTAAAAGACACGGTTGTGGTTGAAACGGCGGATGCCATTTTGGTTGCACACCGTGATCATGTTCAGGATGTTAAAACCGTCGTTGAATGGATTAAGTCTGAGGGCAGGGATGAACATTTAGCGCATCGCTGTGTTTATCGCCCATGGGGACATTATGACAGCATTGATCATGGAGACCGTTATCAGGTGAAAAGGATAACGGTTAATCCGGGGGCAATTTTGTCTTTGCAAATGCACCATCATCGTGCCGAGCACTGGATTGTGGTCAGCGGCACCGCGAAAGTCACACGTGGCGATGAAACCTTTCTGGTAACAGAAAATCAGTCAACTTATATCCCTGTTGGTACTAAACACCGTTTAGAAAACACGGGCACCATTCCACTCGAAATGATTGAAGTGCAGTCTGGTTCTTACTTAGGAGAAGACGACATCGTGCGTTTTGAAGATATTTATGGAAGATAAGCTCGCTCCTGTTCTCACGGTTGATGGTCCAAGTGGGTCTGGTAAGGGCACCATTGTTCAGCATGTTGCTGACAAATTAGGTTGGCATCTTCTTGATAGTGGTGCGCTATATCGGTTAGTAGCATATGGTGCACAAAATAATGAAATTCCACTCGATGATGTCGCTAAAATCACTGATTATGCAGCGAATCTTGATGTTGAATTCAAGCTGGTAGAGCATAATGGCTCAAAAGAATTACAGATTATTCTTGAAGGAAAGGTTGTTGGTGCAGAATTACGCACTGAAACGACCGGAAATGCGGCTTCAAAAGTCGCTGCCATGCCATCTGTACGTGAAGCACTGTTGCAGCGCCAGCGAGATTTTCGCCAAATGCCTGGTTTAGTGGCTGATGGTCGGGATATGGGGACGACCATTTTCCCTGAAGCCAAAGCCAAAGTCTTCCTCACCGCCAGCGCCGAAGAACGCGCCCAAAGGCGCTATAAACAGTTGAAATTAAAGGGTATTGATGGTAACCTTGCCGCCCTTTTAAAGGACATCAATGAACGCGACGAGAGAGACAGTTCTCGTTCAGCATCACCGCTTAAACCAGCCGACGATGCCGTGATTATTGATACTTCAGACTTAAGTATTGAACAAGTTGTTGAGCAAGTATTGGCTATTTGTGAAAAACAATTCTGAATCCTGAAATCAGGAAGTATTAAGCTTAGAAAATCAAGCTAACGGGTTTGATACCGCAAGTGTATCAAATCTATTTTATTAACAGTTCGTAGTGTTTGCCTCGCCAGAGACCAGCTATGACATAACCCAGATCAATTTTTAATTGAAATAAATTGAAATTAATTGATCATGAAAGGCATATCTAAAATGAGCGAAAGTTTTGCAGAATTATTTGAAGAAAGTTTAGTTAATACGCAAATGCGTCCTGGTTCTATTATTTCAGGCACAGTTGTACAAATTGATAGCGACTTTGTTGTTGTTAACGCCGGTCTTAAGTCTGAAGGTGTAATCCCTTTATCTCAGTTTTTTAATGAAAGCGGCGAAATTGAAGTTGTTGTTGGCGACGTAGTAGACGTTGCAATGGACATGATGGATGACGGCTTTGGTGAAACACGTTTATCGCGTGAAAAAGCAAAACGTGCAGAAGCATGGACTACTCTTGAAGTTGCTCACGAAGCAAATGAAACAGTGGTTGGTACAATCGCTGATAAAGTTAAAGGTGGCTTCACCGTTGACCTTGGTAATATCCGCGCATTCCTACCTGGCTCATTAGTTGATGTACGCCCAGTTCGCGATACCAGCTACTTAGAAAATAAAGAATTAGAATTTAAAGTCATTAAACTTGATCAAAAACGTAACAACGTTGTTGTTTCACGCCGTGCTGTTGTTGAGTTAGAAGGCGGTGCAGATCGTGATGCGCTATTAGAAAGCATGCAAGAAGGCGCTATCGTTAAGGGTGTTGTTAAGAACTTAACTGAATACGGTGCATTCGTTGATTTAGGTGGTGTAGATGGTTTATTACACATCACAGATATGGCCTGGAAGCGTGTTAAGCACCCAAGTGAAATCGTTGAAGTAGGCGTTGAGATTGACGTTAAAGTGCTTAAGTTTGATAAAGAACGTATGCGTGTTTCGCTTGGCTTGAAGCAAATGGGTGAAGATCCATGGGTAGACATCGCTCGTCGTTACCCGGAACACACACGTTTATTCGGTAAAGTAAGTAACATTGCTGACTACGGTTGTTTCATCGAGCTTGAAGAAGGTGTTGAAGGTTTAGTGCACGTTTCAGAAATGGATTGGACTAACAAGAACATCCACCCAAGCAAAGTTGTTACTTTAGGTCAGGAAGTTGAAGTTGTTGTGCTGGATATAGATGAGGAGCGTCGTCGTATTTCATTAGGTATGAAGCAATGCCAGGCTAATCCCTGGGATGACTTTGCTGGTAACTTCACTAAAGGTGACAAAGTGACAGGTACAATCAAATCAATCACTGATTTCGGTATCTTCATTGGTATGGACGGTGGTATTGATGGTTTAGTTCACTTATCAGATATCTCCTGGAATGACGCTGGCGAAGAAGCGGTTCGTAGCTACAAGAAAGGTGACGAAATTAATGCTGTTGTACTTTCAGTTGATCCAGAACGCGAACGTATCTCGTTAGGTATTAAGCAATTAGATAAAGACCCCTATGCTGATTTCGTAGCAGCGAATCCAAAAGGCACTATCGTTAAAGGTGTCATTGGTGAAGTTGATGCTAAAGGCGCAGTGATCGATTTAGGTAATGGTGTTGAAGGTTACCTTCGTGCATCAGAACTTGCTCGAGACCGTGTTGAAGATGCACGTACCGTGTTAACAACTGGCGAAGAAGTTGAAGCTAAATTCACAGGTATTGATCGTAAGAGCCGTAACATCAGCTTATCGATTAAAGCGAAAGATACTGCTGAAGAAAAAGCGACTATCAGTGATTATAAGAGTGGCGCGGCTCCAGCGGGCGGTACTTTAGGTGATTTACTGAAGCAGCAAATGGACGGTGGGGACGAGTAAGTTCCTGATATTAGTGCAAAAATTGGATTCCATACTGGCGTAACTTGTACTATAGTAGGCATATTACAAGAATAAACGTTTGGGAATAATAATGACAAAATCAGAACTAATCGAAATTCTGGCGCAAAAACAGACTCAACTGGCTTATAAAGACGTTGAGTTAGCCGTTAAAAATATGTTAGAGCACATGGCGACAACATTGGCTAATGGTGAGCGTATCGAAATTCGTGGTTTTGGTAGTTTTTCATTACATTACCGACCACCTCGTGTGGGCCGTAATCCAAAAACGGGTGATTCTGTGGACTTAACTGCAAAGTATGTCCCACACTTTAAACCGGGCAAGGAAATGCGGGAACGTGTAAACGAAAGTATGGCTAGGGTTGAGATTACAGCTTAATCTGAATTTGCTACTAATCATAAAAAACGGCATACAGCGAAAGCTCTATGCCGTTTTTTTTGCTTTAAAGTCAAAAGAATTCAGCGCAAAGGCGCAAAGGCGCAAAGAACGCAAAGAACGCAAAGAACGCAAAGGTTCGCAGAGAAATAAAAGAGTATGTTGTTAAGTTGGCACTTAAATGAAGATAAATACTTAATTAAAATCTTTATTTTCTTAGTGTCCTTCGCGTTCTTTGCGCCTTTGCGTTGAGATTTCTTGATTTTGATTTTAGTCATTCCATTTGTGATAAAATTTATTGAATCTTTTTTGTAGGTATTAAAGCTGTGTTCTCAGAAGTAAAAACAACATGCCCTTATTGCGGTGTCGGTTGTGGCGTATTAGCGCAAGTCGATGAAGAAGGACAAGTTACTATTTCAGCTGATCCTGAGCATCCCTCTAATTTTGGCCGGTTATGTTCCAAAGGTGCGGCACTTGGCGACACTTTAAGTATGGAAGGGCGCTTACTCTATCCCGAAGTCGAGGGTAATACACAAAGTTGGGGTACCGCTTTAAATACCGTTGCTTATCGTTTTCAGAAAATTATTAAAAAACACGGTCCTGATGCAGTGGCTTTTTATGTTTCAGGTCAATTGTTAACTGAAGATTATTATGTTGCCAATAAACTAATGAAAGGTTTTATTGGCAGTGCAAATATTGATACCAATTCCCGACTTTGTATGTCGTCTGTGGTTGCTGCACAAAAGCGCGCTTTCGGTTCAGATACTGTTCCCTGTAGTTACGAAGATCTTGAACGGGCCAAGCTGGTTATATTAACCGGTTCAAATGCAGCATGGTGTCACCCCGTTCTATTTCAGCGTATAAAAAAAGCTAAAATAGATAACCCCGACATGATGGTCGTTGTTATTGATCCTCGTCATACCGCAAGCTGTGATATTGCTGATATACATTTAGCCATTAAGCCCGGTACAGATCATGTTTTGTTTAATGGCTTATTAGTACATTTAAAAAATGCAAATGAAAAAAATGAATTGTTTGTTGATAATTACACGGAAGGTGTGGATGCCGCTATAGAAATGGCAGAGTTGTATGCTGCATCATCAGAACAAGTGGCTGAGTTGTGTGCATTGAATAAAGATAAAATTGAAAAATTTTATCGTTTATTTTCTCGTACAGAACGTGTCGTTACTGTTTATTCTCAGGGTATTAATCAGTGGTCATATGGCACAGACAGGGTAAACAGTATTATTAATTGTCATTTATATACAGGTCGTATGGGTCGTCCGGGTATGGGACCGTTTTCTTTTACTGGTCAGCCTAATGCAATGGGTGGTCGTGAAGTAGGTGGTTTAGCGAATCAATTAGCCGCACATATGGCAGTTGATAATGAAGACCATCAACAACTCGTTAAAGAGTTTTGGCGCTCTCCAACGATAGCTAAAGCAGAAGGCTTAAAAGCGGTTGAACTATTTGATGCGCTAGATTCTGGTAAAATTAAAGCGGTCTGGATCATGGCAACTAACCCGGCAGTAAGTTTACCTGATAGTCAAAAAGTAAAAAGAGCGTTAGAAAAATGTGAATTTGTTGTTGTATCAGATTGTATGCGAAATACTGATACGACACGTTATGCAAATGTTCTGTTGCCGGCGCAAACATGGGGAGAGCGTGATGGTACGGTAACTAATTCTGAGAGAAGAATAACACGTCAGCGTGCATTTCTTTCTTCACCCGGTGAAGCGCGTGCTGACTGGTGGATCGTTTCTGAAATCGCAAAACGTCTGGGACATGCAGAACAATTTCCTTACAACGAACCCGCAGATATTTTTAAAGAGCATGCTTTGCTTTCCGGTTATAAAAATAATACCGAACGTGATTTTGACATTTCCGGATTACAGGATTTAAGTTATACCGAATATGATGAGCTAGAACCGATGCAATGGCCTATTACAAAAGACAAACCTGCTGGAACTGAACGCATGTTTAACGATGGTCGTTTTTATACTAAAAGTAAAAAAGCACAATTTATAGCAGTTAAAAATCATACGCCAGCAGCATCTGTTTCGGATGAGTTTCCTTTACGTTTAAACACAGGTCGTATTCGTGATCAATGGCATACCATGACACGAACAGGAAAATCAGCGAGATTGTCTGGTCATATCTACGAGCCTTACGTTGAGATACATCCGTTAGATGCCAGGCAGATCGGTTTACAGGACAATGAATTAGCACAAGTATCAAATAGTGCGGGCAGTATTGTATTGCGTGTCAAAATATCAGAGTCTCAGCAACAGGGCAGCGTATTTGTTCCAATGCATTGGAATGATCAATTTGCTAATCTTGCAACGGTTGATAGTTTAATCGCAGCAGTCGTTGATCCTTTCTCCGGACAGCCTGAATATAAAGCAACCCCCGTCAATGTTAAATCTTATCAAACTCAATGGTATGGTTTTTTACTTTCACGAAGAAAACTCAATTTAGTCAATGCAAGTTACTGGGCATGTAGTCGTGGACAAGGTTTATGGCGCTATGAAATAGCCGGAGATCAAATACCTCAAGACTGGGCAGAATGTGCACGTAGTTTGCTTTGTCAGCAATCAGAACAGGTTGAATGGACTGAATATCATGATGCTGCTGCAAACCGGTATCGAGCTGCGCGAATTGAACATGGCCGTCTGGAAAGCTGTATTTTTATTGGTCCGGATTTTTCCTTACCAGAGCGCGATTGGTTGTTAAACCTGTTTAAAGATTCTCAACTGACAGATATAGACAGAACAAGCATTCTAACGGGCAAACCACCAGGCGATCAAAAAGACAGCGGGCGCACAGTATGTGCTTGCTTCAATATTGGACTCAATACTTTAACAGAAACCATACAATCACAAGGTTTAACTTCGCCCGAACAGGTTGGTGAGGTTTTGCGAGCAGGCACAAATTGTGGTTCATGTGTACCTGAGATAAGAGAAATTATTCAAAATACGAATAAATAGGATAAAATTCAATAACTAAGTCCACTTAAATAACGAGATAAATAGTTTTCAAGCAATATCGTCTCGTTATTAAATATTACGCTACTGAGGCGGATACTAATTGTAATCAATTCAGGTATTTAGCCTTTATAAAGACTATTTTGTTACAGAGTTAATATTAAGAGTTGTATATGATTAAATTCCACTCACAAGAAAAATCGAGAACAAGTTTACGCTTGCAGTATATTGTTTCTGCAATTCTGGTAATAACACTCTTAGTGTTTGGTTCTGTCTTAGCCAGTTTTTATTTTAAATATGCCTCTGAAAAAAATACTGTCCTGTTAAAATCATATAACAACATAATTATTCATGTTGCTGATTTACGTAATGCTATGTGGAAAGCAGATAAATCTTTATATGTGATATTAAATGATTCCGATGAAGTTCATGAAGAAAATATTACTTTAAATTTTAATACAATAGGAAAAAATCTAAATCATCTTTTAGCGACAAATGATATAGAAAAAACGGGTTTAGTCGTTCATTTAAACAAGTTGATTTCCACACATGAAAAACTCAATAATGAAGTGATTAAATTATTAGATTTACGAAAAAATATAAATTGGCTGTATCCGATGCTGCCATTTATAGATTCTACATTACTCGAATCAAATGTTGATTTTGAAACAGCTTTAAATCTGGCTATTAAAGAAACCTTTGAGTCAGAAGATAAAAAATATTTCGGCAAGGTCTATAAACTTTTAGATGATATAAGAAATCTCTGGCGTTTAAAAATACTTGGTTTTCGTAGTGCAATCATTCTATTTGCAGGTTTAAATACTAAAAATATAGCACAAGAAAAAAACATAGAAAATTACAACGTATTGATTGAAGAAAAATTGCAAGAACTTGCCGTTGTCGGTGAAAAGAGTGGTTTAGGCCTGGAAACAGAAACAGCGTTGGAGACCATGCAGAAAAGCTCTAAACAATGGTATGAAGATTATCGGGAATTATTGGAAGTACGAAAATCTAATATATGGCGTTCCGATATAAATTATATTAGAACTAAAATACAACCTCTGCAAAAAGAGCTGTTTGATGATCTCGGTAATCTAGAAAAAAAATTAAGTTTGTGGTCGTCCGAAAACACATTTTATGTTGATGATGCTGCTGAGAAGATAAATAGTGAATTATGGTTTCTTACTTCGGTTGCCGTTCTGTTTGTTATTTTAATTTATTTTAAATTAAACAAATCATTGTTGTTACCAATTGAAAAAATAACAGAAGCAATACAAATTGATTCAGCGAGTTCGGAACAAATTCTTCTTTCTGAGTCTAAAAGTAGTAAGGAAATTAATATTCTTGTTAATGCATTTAATCATATGCGTAAGCAAATTCATCATCGGCAAATGGTACTTGAATTTCAGGCAATGCATGATTCTTTAACCGGCCTGCCAAATCGTGCTTTATTGCAAGACAGACTTGATCAGAGTATTCGGCAGGCAGAAAGAAATGATACTGAAATGTCATTACTCTTGCTTGATTTAGACCGATTTAAGGACATAAATGATACATTAGGCCACCCGGTTGGTGATGTGGTATTGAGGAAAATTTCCAGAAGACTTGAAAAATGTTTACGTGCAACAGATACCGTTGCACGATTAGGCGGAGATGAATTTGCGATTATTACCAGCTATAACGATAAGCGACAAATAGAGTCATTTATTGAGAGAATTGTTAAAAATATCGAACGTGTTATTACCGTAAATGATCAGAGATTACATGTTGGTCTTAGTGTTGGTGTAGCTTCTTTTCCAAAAGATGGTCTTGATGCAGACACATTAATTCAGCATGCTGATATAGCAATGTATAGCGCGAAACGTGAGAACAAAAATCAGGAGTTTTATAAAACAGATAAAGATTATTATAGTGCAGATAATTTAACGCTGTTGGCAGATTTGAAAGTTGAGCTAAAAGATCCATCAGATAAGTTACAAGTTTATTTTCAACCGCAAGTTAATATAACCAATAAAAAAATTACCAGTGTTGAATCTTTAATTCGATGGAATCATCCTACACAAGGGTATTTACCTGCAGAACAAATTATTAAAATGGCGGAGCAAACAGGATTGATTTCTGATTTAACCTATTGGGTGATTAAAGAATCTATTAATGAATATGCAAAATGGAATAATGATGCTGTCAGTCTGGCTATTAACTTGTCGGTGATGAATTTGCAGGATAGTAAATTAATCACATGTATTGAATCAGCTATAATAAAATCAAATATAAAAGCAGATAATATTACATTTGAAATTACTGAAAGTGCAGTTATGAGTGATCCTGTTCGGGCAAAAGAAGTACTTGAGGCTTTAAATGAAATGGGTGTCGTATTAGCTATTGATGATTATGGGACAGGCTTCTCTTCATTAGCATATTTAAAATTATTGCCTGTAAAATATTTAAAAATTGATAAATCATTTGTGCTGGACATGCTGAATGAGGAAAATGATGCCATTATCGTTCATTCAACTATTGAATTAGCTCATAATCTTGGATTAGATGTTGTTGCTGAGGGTGTAGAGAGTAAGGGGATCTATACTAAAATACAAGAGTTAGGTTGTGATTTTGCACAAGGGTATTATATTTCGAAGCCAATACCGGCAAATAAAGCTGAAGATTGGATTAATCACTTTAATGAAAAGTCGATGGTTTAGATAGTTATACGGAAAAATCCAGTTTTACTATATATTTAAATAAGCTGTAGAGTATAAATATAAAACTTAACGGTATGATTAAAGTTTGAAATATAAAAACGACTATTAGATTAACAATATGCTGAGTTGTTTCAGTTGCCGCTTTTTTATATTTTTCAATTTTAATATTCACATCTAACATTTCTGATGTTGATTTATAAAACTCTTTAGCACTTTCCCATACAGATTTTTTCTTAATATCGGGCTGATTAAAGCTTTCATATTTATTGAGCTGACCAATTTCCTGTGAAGTGAATTCAAGTTGTTTGGTCGATGTTACATATTCATTTTCAAGAAAAGTATAGTATACCGCTTCATTTGCCAACCCCGTAATAGGAACAGTGAAACGCAATACAATGAGTAACAATGATATTCGTAAAACTAAAATACGAAAATGATTGTTTATTTTTGTAAAAAGAAATATGAGACCAAGAATAAGGATGAAATCTAAAAAATAACTAAAAGCTGGCCAAATACTCATGGTAAGAAAAACTTTTTGTATTCCTAAAGACGTCGTACTAACAAGCATTATCCAGGAAAATCGTTCTACTAAGTCATTAACAGGATCCAGAATTTGCCCCGGTGTGAGATTCAACCCAATTCCAGCAGGTTGAATGGCAACTTCTGTTCCTTGTGCGACTGAGATAACGCCATTCAATGTTTTTGCGATACCGAAAGTGATAAGTGCACGGTTAAAAGATTTATCAATATAGTGTTTACTGGATAAGTCTAGTGTTTGGCTGATATTTAGTATTATCGCAACAATAAATAAAATCGATAATGATAATTTCATTGCACCAGCATTAACTATTTTTCTTTTAAATGATTTTAGTTGTGACATTTTTTTAGTTTAAGGTAAATTTTTTATCTGCGCTATTTTAATTTCTCAAAAACGAACGCCCCAATAAATGGGGCGTTAAAAACTGAAGCGAATTAATAGAGAATATTACATATTTTCAGGGCGGCGGTAGTTTCGTCTTAAAAACATAATCATGACGCCTGAGACACCGAGTAATATGCCAGAAATAAAAGACATAAAAGAATCAACAGTCGAAATGGCAGCCACACCACTAATAACATATAAAACAGGTAAACTTTCATAAATAGGTTTTGGCATATTCATAAACATCCTCCCATTATCAAGCGATTTCCTTAAAATCGCTACGCCATTACAAATTACGTATAATCAATTGTCTTTTTATAGCAGTCATGTATAGCAAGATCAACGAAACAAATGTTAAATTTGGACACAATTGACCTTTAAATCATCAGTGAATATGCCAAACCAGCAGACATCTATCCAAGTTTTAAGTGATTTATATTACGCTGCTCTTAATGCTGTGAATGGACAGAATGCTGTTGAACAACAACTTCACAAAACGCCTATTGAAGGCAATATTGCAATTTTAGCAGTTGGTAAAGCGGCTTCAGCAATGATGGCCGGGGCAAAAAAAGTCTTGTCTGAGCAAATTCACTCCGCTTTAATTATTACTAAGGTGGGGCATGCTGATCACACTCTGGAGTGGCCATGTCTTGAAACAGGTCATCCGATTCCCAATCAGAAAAGTCTTGATGCTGGTGCTAAGTTATTGGAATTCTTAAATAATATTCCAAAAAACACAAAACTTTTAGCACTGATTTCTGGTGGGGCGTCCGCGTTAGTTGAAATCTTACCTAATGAACTGGACTTAAATTTTTTACAAAAATTGAATGAATGGCTGCTAGCAAGCGGCCTGAGTATTCATGAAATGAATCGCATTCGACAATTGGTATCGTTAATTAAGGGCGGCAAGGCGCTCAACTATTTAAATCAAGATGAGATGATTCAATTCCTTATTTCAGATGTAAAAGAAGATGATATTTCAATTATTGGATCAGGGTTATTTGTCGCGGGTGTAAAAAATCCAGATGTAAGTAATCAAGAAGAACAAAATCAACCATTCCTGGATACATCACAATTGCCTGATTGGCTGAAAAATAAAATTTCACCTGCACAATCTCTGGCTCGTGTTTCAGTTGAATCTCATATTATTGCGAACAATGAAATGGCCTGTCAGGCCGTCATTTCACGGGCAAAACAGTCCAATTATTCGGTCACATACCATGGTCAAACGCTGTACGGTGAGGCGTTACCTCTCTCCGGGAAATTAGTAAAGGTCTTACGCCATGCAGAATCTGGCGTGCATATCTGGGGAGGCGAACCATCACTTGTTTTGCCAGAAAAACAGGGGCGGGGTGGTCGTAACCAGCATTTGGCATTAGCCATTGCCGCTCATTTAGAAAATACAAAAGGGATGACAGTATTAGTTGGGGCAACAGATGGTACGGATGGGCCAACTGATGATGCAGGTGCAATTGTTGATGCTGGAACGTTGGAACGCGGTGCGCATTGTGGACGGGTCAATGACTATCTTATGGCAGCTGATGCCGGCACATTTCTCGCAGAAGCAGGCGATTTACTTTCTACAGGTCCAACAGGAACAAACGTGATGGATCTTGTGATCGCGATAAAAGAACCTATTTAAGCTGCAGTATTATGGGTATCTTGGTAAAATGAATTAATGAATCATTCGTCTTTATTCAAACGCGCTGAAAGTTGTTTAAAAGCTAGTTCGCCACTAGAGAAAATCAGATTAAGTTATGAAACTTCATCGTTGTGGCAACAACAGCAATTATCATTGGAAAAGTTAACGCTGGCACTAAAATTTGAAAATCCCGGCCGCCCTGAAAAGCCAGAATTAGTCCCGCCACGTGAGCTGAATCGACGCAAAATCACGAGCAAGGAAGGACATGCCGCTTTGATTCATTCGATTTGCCATATTGAATTTAATGCAATAAATCTTGCATGGGATGCTGTATATCGTTTTCAGGACATGCCAACTCAATTTTTTGATGATTGGGTTAATGTTGCGAAAGAAGAAACTTATCACTTTGAATTATTAAGTGAGCATTTAGCCTCATTAGGTTATGCTTATGGCGATTTTTCTGCTCATAATGGTTTATGGGAAAGTGCACTGGAAACCGCGTTTGATCCAATGGTGCGAATGGCACTCGTACCGCGAGTGCTTGAAGCGCGTGGTTTAGATGTTACTCCCGGAATAGTAAAAAAACTGGAAGGCATTGGCGACAATAGGGCGGTTGAAATATTAGCCATTATTCATCATGATGAGATTGGTCATGTCGATGTGGGTACTCGCTGGTTTCGTTATCTTTGTGAAGAACGTGAGTTAAACTCAGAAAATGTTTTTAAAGAATTGATTAATAAATATATGAAAGGCCGCTTACGTGGGCCGTTTGATCATGCCGTCAGAAAGCGAGCCGGTTTCACTGAAGAAGAGTTGTTATTTTTAGAATCTGCAAATTAAAAGGTTATTATGAAAAAAATATTATTTTTAATGATATCGAGTGTTTTGTTTTCATGTGCACAAAAAGAGCAAAGTGACACGCTCGTATTATTTATTGAACAGGAAAGCGGCGTTGAACCTTATCAAACTCGTATGATAGTGAATAAAAAATTTGTTCGTGTTGATGATGGTGACGGTGCCAGGAGTTTTGTCTTATTTGATCGGGCTAAAAAAATTGTTTATAGCGTTAATCCTGATGAAAAACGCACTATGGCAATCCATGAAAAAAAGTCAGATAAAGGAAAAGTATTTGAACCACCCTTTAAATTAATACATTCAGTAAAAGAATTAGAAAAAATGAAAGATGCACCCACGATCAATGGTGAAGTTGCAAGACGTTATCAACTTAGCACTAACAATGAAGTTTGTTATGACGTGGTTGCGATTAAAGGATTGATGCCGAATGTTGTTACTGCCTTAACTGAATTTCATCTGCACATGGCAACGGATAGTAGAGTGACATTTAATAACATGCCGGCAGATATGCAAGATGCATGTGACATGACTTTAACAACCTTTAAACCAGCACAACAACTTGCATTTGGATTTCCAATACAGGAATGGGGCAAACATGAATATATGCGTTCTTTAGTTGATTATGATGTTAACTATAAAGCGGATCCTAAATTATTTGTTTTACCTGAAGGTTACCAAAATTATACCGTTCATGAATTGCGTGAAGGTAAAGTGAAATTTGTAGAATAATTTATAATGCAGGTCGGCCTTCAGGCCGACCTACTATTAGATGATTTCTAACTGACAACCATTTTCATTACAGATTAAAACACTGCCGTGTTCAAACCAGTCACCTAATACGATTCGTTTTTTTGATTGTCCATTAACGCTGAAATCATGGATAGCAGGACGATGAGTATGTCCATGGATAAGCTGGTTAATTTCGTTTTCTGACATGACGCTTTCAACTGCTTGTTGATTCACATCCATGATATCCATGGATTTTTTAGCTGTCTCATCTTTACTAATTTTACGATATTTCGTGGTCATTGCTAAACGTTCTTCATTCGGTTTAGCAAAAAATTCTTTTTTCCAACGCGGATCTCTCACCATGGTACGAAATTTTTGATAGTCGATGTCATCAGTGCAAAGAGTGTCACCATGCATAAGCAGGGTTGACGTGCCGTAGAGATCGATAATGGTGGGATCTTCAATTAAGGTTGCCCCGGATTCTTCGGCAAATTTTTCTGCCATTAAAAAATCACGGTTACCTTGCATCACATATAAAGGCAGGCCATTGTCTGCGAGTTGTTTCATTTTGATTATACTGGATTCATAATCCGGTTGAATCATGTCATCACCCGGCCAGACTTCAAATAAGTCACCCAAAATATAAAGGGCGTCTGCTTTAGACGCCCTTTGATCGAGAAAATGTATAAACAGTTCTGTGATATTTTCACGCTCACCACTAAGGTGAAGATCAGAAATAAATAAAGTACTCACAGATAAAAGCCGTGGTGTTTCAATAAAAGCTTAACTTATTCTTCAACTTCTACACTTTCAATGATGACATCTTCAGTCGGAACATCCTGATGACCACCATGTGAACCTGTAGCAACCTTTTCAATATCATCGACAATGTCCATGCCTTCAACAACTTTACCAAATACACAATAACCAAAACCTTGGGCATCAGCAGATGTAAAGTTAAGAAAACCGTTATCTTTTAAGTTAATGAAAAACTGTGAAGATGCTGAATGTGGATCAGGCGTACGCGCCATCGCAATTGTACCACGATCATTTGATAAACCATTTTCAGCTTCGTTCTTAATGCTGTCTCGTGTTGCTTTTTCTTTCATGCCGGGTTCCATACCACCACCCTGGATCATGAAACCATTAATAACGCGATGAAAGATAGTGCCGTTATAAAAACCGTCTTTCGCATACTGTTCAAAGTTAGCAACCGTTTCAGGTGCTTTTGCAGCATCCATTTCAATAACGATAGTGCCTTTGTTTGTGATCATTTTAATCATAATAAAACCCTTCAAATTTAAATAAATTATTTTTTCGTCTTTTTAGCTGTTTTGTCTTCAATAATGGTGGCCTTGTGAATAATGACCATCTTTTGCGGTACGTCACCAGGGAACGGTCCATTTGGGCCTGTACGTAAATTACGAATCTTATCAACAACATTCATGCCCTTAATAACATGACCAAATACAGCATAGCCCCAACCACGAGGTGTTTTACTTGAATGATTTAGAAAAGGGTTGTCAGTCACGTTAATGAAAAATTGTGCCGTTGCTGAGTGTGGATCAGCTGTCCTGGCCATCGCAATAGTGCCACGGTTATTTTTTAGACCATTGTCGGCTTCGTTAAGTATGGGTGCATTTGTAGGCTTGCGGTTTAATTCAGGAGTAAAGCCACCACCCTGGATCATAAAGTCTTTAATAACACGATGAAAAATAGTGCCATCATAAAAACCGCTACGCGCATATTTCATAAAGTTAAGTACACTTAACGGCGCGCGTGTAATGTCGAGTTCAAGTAAAATATTGCCTTCAGAGGTTTCAAGCTGAACACGTTTTTTTGTCAGGTCATCCGCTGCATTGGCACTTGAGATTAAGAGAAAAAGGCTGGTAAAAGTAATCAGTAAATAACGCATAATTTTAATCTTTCGTTGAGGTTGGTTGAAATAGTTGAATCTGAATTCTGTAGCGGTGAATAATAATGGGTTTGAACGAATTTGTCTCTAGATTTGTTACGCACACTGCATTTTTCCGTTATTCTAGCGTTCTCATAGAACCCAGAGAAAAGAAGACAAATATTCATGTTACACATATACAACACATTGACACGTCAAAAAGAAGAATTTAAACCCCTCGATCTGAATAATATTCGTATGTACGTATGTGGTATGACCGTTTACGACATGTGTCATATCGGGCATGCGCGTGTACTCGTGGTATTTGATGTCATTTATCGATATTTAAGTGAGGTTTATGGTAAAGATCACGTCACTTACATTCGTAATATTACCGATATTGATGACAAAATTATTGCCCGTGCCAATGAAAATGGTGAAGATTTTAATAAACTGACCGCTCGGTTCATTGATGAAATGCACCATGATTCGGATGCGCTGGGAATTTTAGCCCCTAATCAGGAACCGCGCGCCACCTTATATATGGATGAAATTATATCCATGGTAGAAACATTGATTGAAAAGGGATTTGCTTATGCTGCACAGGATCAGAATGGGCATGGAGATGTTTATTATGCCGTTAATAAGTTTGCAAACTATGGCCAGCTATCTGGAAAACACATTGAAGATTTACGTTCAGGTGAACGAGTTGCGGTTGATGAAGCAAAAAATGATCCGCTTGATTTTGTTTTGTGGAAAGCGGCAAAACCAGAAGAACCAAGCTGGGATTCACCCTGGGGCAAAGGTCGTCCGGGCTGGCACATAGAATGTTCCGTTATGTCGACAGAGTGTCTGGGGCATAATTTTGATATTCATGGCGGCGGCATGGATTTGCAGTTTCCGCATCACGAAAATGAAATCGCACAATCAGAGGCGGCAACCGGAGAAAAGTTTGCCAATATCTGGATGCATAATGGTTTTGTGCGTATTGATGACGAGAAAATGTCGAAGTCACTGGGTAACTTTTTCACCATCCGTGATGTAACGGAAAAATATGATCCTGAAGTGTTACGTTATTTTATATTAACCAGTCATTACCGCAGCCCATTAAACTATTCAGATAAACAGCTCGATAACGCTAAAGCGGCATTAACCACGTTATACACTGCATTACGTGGCATTGAGGTTAGCTCAGTTACCGAAGCAGACTCGGAATATCATCTACGTGTTCGTACAGCAATGAACGATGATTTTAATACGGCTGAAGTGCTGCCGGTTTTATTTGATTTAGCAAAAGAAGTAAATCGCTATAAAGAAAAAGATCAATCTAAAACAAAATACTTCGCCAGCCTATTACGTGAGTTAGCCGGATTGATTGGTTTATTACATCAGGAACCAGAACAGTTTTTACGCGGTGTGACGAATGAAAACGGACTATCAGAAAGTGATATTGAAGACTTCATTAAACAACGCAATGAAGCC
>Ga0316208_1000974_pt1 | contig 29560 bp, 31 predicted proteins | sample 3monopyrite_MG_FD_204944 | JGI IMG/M metagenome (GOLD analysis project Ga0316208, IMG submission 204944) | Microbial mat bacterial communities from mineral coupon in-situ incubated in ocean water Damariscotta River, Maine, United States -... | ecosystem: Environmental > Aquatic > Marine >... | reverse complement strand
GTACCCCGTGAAAGCGTGTTGTATACTGGGCTGAATAAGGCTGAGTTTTCGGATGCTTATGCAGTACCATTTGAAAAAGATGGGCAAACTATTCACGAAATATACCTTGCCATTTTCTCGCATGCACCATCATGGGTAAAAATTTTGATGGCGATCCGGTCTCTGGTGGTTGTACCGTTTGGATTAAAAGGGACTACACAACAACAGTTTACAGCCGAGAAGTTGCAAAAAAGTTATAAAGTTGGGGATACAATATGTTCATGGGAGATTTTTTCACAGTCTGAGCACGAGCTTATAACCGGCATCAACGATAAACACTTGGACTTTAGAGTGTCTTTATTACGGATGTCGAAGAGGAATCAACAACAGCTGGTTCTTAGCACTGTTGTAACGCTTAATAACGTCTTTGGGTGGTTGTACCTCAGGGCGATTATTCCATTTCATCGGCGCATTGTCCGCGCTCTAATAGAGAATGCAGTCAAGAATAAAAGAATATAGTTTTTGGTTGTCGGCGACAGACACGTAATGGCCTGTCCTATCTTCCCTCGTCCATATTGTAAGGGAAAGAGAGGGTAACATTTGTCCCTTGGCCGGGCACTGACGTTACGTCGAGGGTACCCCTGAGGAGCAGCATGAAGTGTTTCACTATAGGCAGTCCCAAGCCTGTTCCGCTGTGGGCTCGTGCATATTCATCTTGCACTTGCCCAAAGGTGGTAAGGGCAACTTCTATTTGGGCTTTAGTCATGCCGATGCCATTATCCGCGATACTTATCTGGTAAAAACCATCCTGCTTTTTCCCTGAAATATATATAAGCCCACCGGGTTTGGTAAATTTAATACTGTTTGAGATAATATTGATCAGGATTTGCCTTATAATGCGGCCATCGCAGTGAAGGTTTGTGGTTTCGCATTGCTCATTCAGTGTTAAGTTTTTTTGCTCTATGCATGTTTCAAGAGAACCGACACAGTCCTTTATAACCTTTGCAGGATCAATCTGTTCATAATAAACCTCAGCGTTTCCTGCTTCAAGCCGGGTAATGTCTAGAATATCATTGATGATAGAGAGCAGATGGTTACCACTTTCAGTAATAAGGTCTAAATATTCTTTGTTTTTCTTTCCTTCAACTTTGCCAAAAATTTCAAGTGAGAGGAGCTCTGTAAAGCCGAGAATAGCATTGAGGGGTGTACGCAGCTCGTGGCTTACAGACGCTAAAAAAGAACTTTTTGATTTACTGGCTTGCTCAAGGGCCTGTATCACTGTTTTAGCTTTCCACAGGAAGTTGCCCAAGGCTAGCAATACCACAATAAGCAGGATACTTGTTGGGACTACCATGTTGAGAGCCATACGTGTGCCAGGGGCATGAGATTGCCAAGATAACCAACCAACAGAAGAACCAGCGTGGTCTTTAAGAGCAAGCTGACTGTCAGACGCTGTTCTTTCAGTAGAAAGTTTTACACCTTTTATGGCGTTGTTCATACCCGTCTTCCTCAACTCTTCTTCCGAGACAATCGAATAAAATAATAGCGAAGACATGCCTTTTGAAGGAGAGATATTTGCGGCACCATAGTGGACGAGACTAACACCGTAAGCAATAAGAGCGCCGTCTATTTCAATGAGGCCAGAAGCAACAGAACTCCTAGGGTCGCCAGTTATTTTAAGGGTTTTAGTAATGTCGGCTAGGCCGTTGGCGAGCAAGGACTGAGCTGTGATGGTTGGCAAACGGGCATATTGTTTGTCATAGGCAGCGATCATGCTCATATCATCTCGAGAAATTATCATGCCGTCTATATAGTGGATTTCTTTAACAGTCGCCTCAAGTGTCGTTTTGATCCAGTCTATGTTTTCTTCATACGTTATGTTTTTAACCGCTTCATCCCAGTAACCATTGTCTACGGCTAAAATTTGAAGGTTCTCTGCAAAGGTATCTATTTCATGTTGAAGAACGGCTTTTTCTGAAAGAATAGCTTGATTGTCTTGTTGGCGGGCAGCAAAAGCCACAAAAAAAATAAAGGATGCAATGCTGATAAGCATAGCGGTAGAAATAGGGATGACTAAACCACGAAAATTCAAAAAAGTATCCTTTGTTTTTTGTCTTCTTCGCCTGTGCCGTCATTTATCTTTTCGCTTTTAAGTAACCAAAGGTTATTAACGTGCGAGGAGCTTATTATCTTTAAACGCAGTCTATTCAATGCATAGAGACGAAAATGTCAAGTTTTATAAACGCGCTGAGGTTGTTTATGGGTGTACGTGTAACGGACAATCATTATACCGGCACTTGGTTTGAGGTGTGGGCACAGGCCTCTGACCGTAACAAATTTTTTTGCCTCTAAGGTTTGTCATTTGCTGTTAATCTCTGTGGTATGGGTGGCCTGTATTGATAGACCATGCCCGATAAATTTGCTCTGCGAGCATCAGACGTACCATCATATGAGGCCATGTTAATGTACCAAAGGCTAGTTTAAGGTCAGCTTTTGCAAGCACGGTTTCATGGAGGCCGTCAGCACCGCCAATTATGAAGGCAATATTGCTATAACCGAGCGTTTGCCACCCATCAATTGCCTCAGCAAATTTTCTGGATTTTAGCGCTTTACCATTTTCATCAAGCGCAACAATGGCCGCGCCGTTTGGTATTGCGGCAAGAAGCTTTTCAGCTTCTTTTGTTTTGCGCTCTGTGGCTGTGGCAGCAGGCTTTTTGATGTCAATTTCAATCACATCCCTTTTCCAAGGAAGGCGTTTCAGATATTCATCAACGAGGGACTGTTCCGGCCCACGTTGCATTCGGCCTATAGCGATAATAGAAATTTGCAAAATTGCCTCTTCGGAGTATAGCGCACTCCGTTCAGTCACTTTTCAGAAAAGATGAATGCGGCTTAATTTACCGCATCGTCTGTTTCTAGTTCAGTGCTCCACATTTTATCCAGATTATAGAAGCTTCTTACTTCGGGGCGGAAAATGTGAACAATAACATCGCCTGCATCAATTAAAACCCAGTCAGCTTGTTCAAGACCTTGAACCATAATATCTTTGTGGCCAACTTCCTTAAGTCCTCTGACAACATAGTCAGAAAGAGCCGCAACTTGCCGTGCTGAGCGACCATTTGCAATCACGATGTAATCTGCAATGCCGGATTTTCCTGCGAGGTCGATCGAAACAATATCCTCTGCCTTATTATCATCAAGGCAGGCGTGTGTTTTTTTTAAAAGTACTTCCGACGGTACTGTCGGTCGTAGATCAGTGACGCTTGGCGTCTCCGAAGAAGTCTGCAACTAGGTTTCCTTTCCATTTTTATTCGCAAACCAGTTGTCACCTTGCTGTTTGCGAATGTCAGTGGCTGAACCAGGGTGACGGGGTATTGTCACAAAGGCCCAAGCCGGTGCTGGGGTTGTCTTCAGGTGTCTGGGCTTTACACTAAATTTTGCATATTGCTGCGCCAAACCGCTCTTGAATCCCTTTAAAGAATACCCTGAACGGTCAAAAACCGCAATGGGCACTGTTTCTGTTATGTTTTGCCATGCATGCCACTGGTCAAATGTGGCCAGATTGTCAGCCCCCATGAGCCATATAAAGTTGGTTGTAGGAAGCTCAGACTTCAAGGCATTTATTGTATCAACTGTATAGCGTGTACCGAGCCGCTGTTCAAAGCTACGGACCTTTATACGTGGATGTTTCCCAACAAGCGCTGCGACTGTGCTGCGGCGCTCTTCAAAAGGGGCCATGGCATCATCAGTTTTGAGGGGGTTACCGGGGCTGACAAGAAACCATATTTCATCAAGGTCTAGGCGTTTCAGGCCCTCTTTGGCAACATGTAAATGCCCTGGGTGTGCCGGGTTGAAGCTCCCGCCGTAGAGGCCGATAGATTGCCCGCGGCGCAAGGCCGCCTCCCGTCGAAGTTCACCAATGTGCCACGGAGCAGGCACATTAAGGCCTTGTCTGGCCGGTGCCACGCACCTGATATTTGAAGCTTGTGAGCTGTTCAAGGCCAACAGGACCACGGGCATGAATGCGGCCCGTTGCAATCCCTATTTCAGCACCCATGCCAAATTCACCGCCATCGGCAAACTGGGTGGAGGCATTATGCATAACAATAGCACTATCAACACAGGTTAAAAATTCGGTCGCGGTTTTATCATCTTCTGTAATGATTGTTTCTGTGTGGCCTGAACTATGTTCAGCAATATGCTCGATTGCACCTTTAACACCTGTTACAATTTTGACGGAAATGATAGCGTCAAGATATTCAGTACGCCAATCCTCATCTGTTGCAGGCTTAACGCGGCTATCAAGCTTCTGGATTGTTTCATCGCCGCGCACTTCGCAGCCGCTTTCAAGCAAGGCATCAATGATGGAGGGGGCAAGCGGTGCTGCCGCTTCGTCGATTAGCAGAGTTTCTGCTGACCCACATATGCCTGTACGCCGCATTTTGGCGTTAAGGGTAATCTCAATAGCTTTTTTGGGGTCTGCTGCGCCGTCAACATAGACATGGCAGATGCCCTCAAGGTGCGCAAATACAGGCACACGACTTTTTGTTTGTACACGCTCCACAAGGGACCTGCCGCCACGAGGCACAATAATGTCAATGACACCTGTCATCGTGAGCATTTCACCAACAGCCGCACGGTCACGTGTTGGAACAAGCTGAATGGCCTTCTCTGAAAGCCCTGCTGTGCGTAATCCGGTAAGAAGGCAGGTATGGATAGCACTATTGGAATGAAAGCTCTCGCTGCCTCCCCGCAAGATAACAGCATTACCAGCTTTTAGGCATAAAGCACCTGCGTCAGCCGTCACATTTGGACGGCTTTCATAAATCACCCCCACAACACCGAGTGGTACGCGTATGCGACTGATATCAAGCCCATTAGGGCGCTGCCAGTTTGCCATAACATCGCCAACAGGGTCAGGCAGAACCGCGATTGCCTCAAGACCTATAGCAATATTTTCAATGCGTTCTTTGTTGAGTAAGAGTCGGTCGATCATTGCGACTGAAAGGCCCTTGTTTTTCCCAAACACTACATCTTTGGCGTTAGCCTCAAGAATGACAGCAGTATGGTCGCGCAGTGCAGTGGCAGCAGACATGAGCGCCGTATTTTTAGCCTGCGTCGAGGCTTGAGCAAGGTGCTTTGCAGCTTCTTTTGCTTGCTTACCAATCGTATGCATCAAGGCGGGGATTTTTTGTATATCATCCATCATAATTTCCTTAAAGCATGACCATGTCATCACGGTGAACAAGGGCAGAACGGCCAGCATAGCCGAGTATTTCACTCGCTTCGCTCATTTTTTTGCCTTTGATGCGGGCTATATCTACAGCGCTGTAGGATACAAGGCCTTGACCAATGATAAGACCCTCGGGGTTCACGAAAGCAACAAGGTCACCCCGCTCAAAATTCCCTAACACATCTGTTAATCCTGCGGGTAGCAAGCTGGCACCCTCAAGCAAAGCTTTAACAGCACCAGTATCAACATGGAGCATACCTTTGGGAGCCATCATACCCCGTATCCAGCGTTTTCTTACATCAAGCGGACTTGATGTTGCTGCAAATAATGTTGACGTTTCGCCGTTTTCTAGGCGTTTAACGGGATTAGCAGCTTGGCCGTTCATAATGATCATGGAGCATCCGCCCGCAAGGGCAATTTTTGCGGCTTCTATTTTTGTTGCCATGCCGCCAGAGCCAAAACCACGCTGTGCAGGTGGGCCTGCCATCGCTGAAATTTCTGGTGTGATTTCTTCCACACAGGTAATTAATTTAGCATCAGGGTTTGTGCGAGGATCGCTGTCATAAAGGCCATTAATATCGCTCAAAAGTAACAAGGTTTCAGCCCCAGCCATCTGTGCAACCCGTGCTGCAAGGCGGTCATTATCCCCAAAACGAATTTCACTTGTGGCGACCGTATCATTCTCATTAATGACAGGAATTGCGCCCCGTTCTAAAAGAGCCTCGAGTGTATTACGTGCGTTCAGATACCGAGGTCTGTCTTCCAGATCATCTAAGGTAAGCAAAAGCTGGGCAATGATTATATCATGTGCCTCAAAAAAGGACTGATACGCTTGGGCTAGGCGTATTTGCCCGACAGCGGCTGCCGCCTGTGCTTCTTCCAGGCGGTTTGGGCGTTTTGTAAAGCCAAGAGCGTCGCGGCCAAGGGCAATAGCGCCTGAAGAAACAATGATGACCTGTTTGCCACTTGCCCGCAGTACAGCAACGTCATCCGCAACACTTTTAAGCCAGTTTTTATTGAGCGCACCAGCTTGGTTCACCAGAAGCGACGAGCCGATTTTGATGACAATGCGTTTTGGTGCATTAAGGGCAATTTGTGATGTAAGGCCCACCATATTGTTACCTACACCGGAGACCATGAGCTTGGGGCTGGTTCATCGTCAGATGTTTTGTTATCATCCTCATTGTCTGCAGCAGCTCTTTGGGCTTTATCTTCTTTGATAACTGTCCATAATTCGCCAAGAACATCAGGCACACCGTCCCCTGTAACACCAGACAGAACCATAACCGGGATGCCTGAGGCTTTTTCCAAAGCCCCTTTTTTCTCGGAAACTTCGTCTTCTGTCAGGGCATCACATTTATTGAGCCCAAGGATCATAGGCTTGTCAATGAGGTCACCGCCATATTGGGTTACCTCAGTCATAATGGTGTTATAGGCACCAACAACGTCGTCCTGCGTGCCGTCAACCAAATGCAGTAGAACACCACAGCGTTCTACATGGCCAAGGAAACGGTGGCCAAGACCAACGCCTTCACTTGCGCCTTCAATCAGGCCTGGGATATCCGCCATAACAAATTCGTGGGTTTTATACCCAACGACACCAAGTTGTGGTCGGATCGTTGTGAAAGGATAGTCAGCAATTTTAGGCCGTGCGCGCGATACAGCGCTCAGGAAAGTAGATTTCCCAGCGTTTGGCATGCCAAGTAGCCCAGCGTCAGCAATCAGTTTAAGTCGCAAAACAACCCAAAGTTCTTCGCCTTCACCGCCAGCGGTACAGCGCCGTGGTGCTCTGTTTGTTGAGGTTTTAAAGTGCGTGTTGCCAAGGCCCCCGTGCCCGCCACGCGCAAGAGTAATCCTATCTCCTGCCTTTTTCAGGTCAGCAATAAGAAACTCTTCATCCTCATCATAAATCTGAGTGCCCTCCGGCACGTTCAGAAGCATATGATCACCAGAGGCACCGGTCATGTCTTTGCCCATACCATGTTGGCCTTTAGGTGCCTTAAAATGACGCTTGTAGCGGTAATCAATCAAGGTATTGAGGCCGGTTACAGCCTCCACAATGATATCCCCGCCCGTGCCGCCATCCCCGCCGTTCGGGCCACCAAATTCCACGTAAGCTTCACGGCGGAAAGAAACAATACCATTTCCACCGGGGCCACTTTTTACAAATATTCTTGTCTGGTCTACAAATCTCATGGCCGTCTTCTATCAGATTGAATGCAAGGGGGAAACCCGCAGAAATACTAAAGGGAGTAAATTAGGCGGTCGACATTAATTTTCTTGATGGCTGTAACAGGTTTTCATCAAAATGCACAAAAGGCGGACCGCTTGGTCCGCCCTTTGAAATTATAGAGTGGTTTGCCGTATAGCGGTTTAGTTTACCACTGAAACAAAAGCCTTGTTGCCCTTGCTTTTGGTAAACTTCACTTGGCCTTCAGTAAGGGCGAACAAAGTATGATCTTTGCCCATGCCCACATTGTCACCAGCGTATACTTTTGTACCACGTTGGCGCACAATGATGTTGCCAGGAACAACATTTTCACCACCGAATTTTTTTACACCGAGGCGACGACCAATACTGTCGCGACCGTTATTGGAACTACCACCAGCTTTTTTATGAGCCATAAGAGTGTCTCCTAATTAATTGGGCCGCTTACTCAGCCGTTTTCTTGGTTGCTTTTTTAGCAGGTGCTTTTTTCTCAGCTGTTTTAGCGGCTGCTTTTTTCGCCGGAGCTTTTTTCACAGGTGCCTTTTTAGCTGGAGCAGCTTTTTCTTCTGCCTTTGCTTCAGTTTTCTTTGTCGCCGCTTTTGGGGCTGCTGTTTTAGCGGCAGCTTTACCAATGGCAGTTACACGAAGAACTGTAATTTCTTGGCGGTGACCCCGCTTGCGGCGGTAATTGTGGCGGCGCTTCTTTTTAAAGATAACAATTTTTGTATCTTTTTTCTGTTCCAGAACGTCAGCTGTCACTGATGTGCCTGCAACGAGCGGCTCGCCTACTTTAACGCTCTTGTCATCGCCAATCATAAGGATTTGATCGAGGACAATCGATTTGCCTACTTCGCCTTCAAGTTTTTCAACTTTGATAACGTCACCTTCGGTAACGCGGTATTGTTTACCGCCTGTCTTTACGACTGCGAACATAAGTGTTCCTTCTCTTGTTTCGCGCCGCAGTAAACCGGGTGGGTTTTACCCTAGTAGACCCCCACACTTTGGGCGGTTTCCGCTGACTTTTTCTTCAAAGTAAAATAGCATTCGGAATCGCTCCCGCCTGCTGATCGCGCGGAATATACGGGTTTTGATCAGAGAGTCAATATTTTTGAGATTCTTAGGGTTGCTTTCTACAGGTCAATGTAGCTTTAGTCATGATGAATTTATGGATGCATCTTCTTTAAGCATTAATATGGTGGGTAATTCTCGGTAAAAAAAGAAAGAGACCAAATGACTAAAATTGTTGGTGCGGTGGTGCAAATAGGGACACCTCTTTTTAATAAGAAGGCTACATTTGAAAAGCTAGCTGATTATGTTGCAAAGGCAGCGCATCAAGATGCAACGCTGGTTGTTTTGCCAGAAGCATTTATTGGGGGGTATCCCAAAGGGCTTGATTTTGGGGTGAGGCTTGGGTCTCGTACACCGGATGGACGGGATATGTTCCAGAGGTATCATGAGCATGCGATTGATGTACCGGGCCCTGACACGGAGGTCATTGGTGAGGTTGCAGCAAAGGCCGGCGTGTATTTAGTGGTCGGTGTTGTGGAGCGTGAAGGGGGCACCCTATATTGCACAAGCCTGTATTTTGCCCCTGATGGCAGGCTTCTTGATAAACACCGTAAACTGATGCCAACAGCTTTAGAGCGCGTTGTTTGGGGGTTTGGAGATGGCTCAACATTGGCAGCCCCCAAAACAGATATTGGTGTGTTGGGCGGCGCAATATGCTGGGAAAACTACATGCCGCAACTCCGGCTTGCTATGTACGGGAAGGGTGTTGAATTTTACTGTGCTCCTACAGTGGATGACCGGCAGGTATGGTTGCCCACAATGCAAACTATTGCGCTTGAGGGGCGGTGTTTTGTGCTTAGTGCATGCCAGTATATGGAGCGTGGTTTTGGGCCTGCTGATTATCATCCCATCCAAGGGGAGGCGGGTGACACAGTTTTAATCCGGGGTGGCAGTTGCATCATATCCCCAATGGGTGAGGTGCTCGCAGCACCTGTATTCGGAAAAGAAACTATCCTGACAGCGGAAATGGATAAATCAGATATTATCCGAGGAAAATATGATCTGGATGTTGTTGGCCACTATGCACGGTCAGATATATTCTCTCTGACGGTGAATGAAGCAAAACAGCAACTTGTAAAATAAGGGTGCCGGCTTGAGGATCGAAGCCCTCAGCCAGATGAGCTGATAAGGCGTTTTTTCGTGGCTTGATATTCATGTTCTAGCCGGTCAACAAGCTTGGCAGCGGGCATGATTTCCTTCACCGCGCCAATGCCTTGACCACAACCCCAAATATCTTTCCATGCCTTAGATTTGGCCCCGTCACCAGTTCCAAAGTCCATCTTGGATGGATCACTTTCAGGTAAATTGTTTGGGTCCATCCCAGCCGCCGTAATGGAGGGCTTGAGGTAATTACCATGAACCCCGGTAAAGAGGTTAGTATAAACAATGTCATCTGCGGCGTGGTCTACGATGCACTGTTTGTAGCGCGTGTCAGCGTTTGCTTCTTCTGTTGCGATAAAAGCAGAACCAATATAACCAAGGTCAGCGCCCATGGCTTCGGCGGCGAGGACCGCACCGCCTGTAGCGATAGATCCTGAAAGGGCTATTGGTCCGTCAAACCATTCACGAATTTCTTGAATTAAGGCAAACGGCGACAGGGTGCCAGCATGCCCACCAGCACCAGCAGCAACAGCAATAAGACCATCAGCCCCTTTTTCAATCGCCTTTTTGGCAAAACGATTGTTGATAATATCATGGAGCACAATGCCACCGTATGAATGGATGGCGTCATTCACTTCGGTGCGGGCACCAAGCGATGTAATCACTATAGGCACCTTATATTTTACACATAACTCAACATCATGCATCAGGCGTTCGTTGGAACGGTGCACGATTTGGTTTACGGCAAAAGGGGCAGCAGGATTGTCAGGGTTAGCTTCGTTGTAGGCCGCCAATTCTTCGGTGATCCGCTTCAGCCATTCTTCAAGCACAGGGCCCGGGCGTGCATTCAGCGCTGGAAAAGAACCGACAATGCCAGCTTTGCACTGTGCAATAACAAGGTCAGGGTTTGAAATAATGAAAAGAGGTGATCCGATAACAGGGATACGTAAATTGGATAACTGTTTTGGTAATGCCATTACATCAAAGTCCTGTTTTGCCAATCAAATAAGTAAATGATATGTATGTCGCTGGACTTATAAGTCCAGCAATTAAATTTAGGGTGTTACATTAGTAGGCATACCACGCGCCAACATTAAACCGGCGATCATGAGGCATATACCCGCAAGCCTTTGCAAGGTTACTGTGCGGATATCAATATCAAAAAACCCAAAGTGGTCTATAATTGTAGCCGCTATTATTTGAGCAACGACTACGAAAAAAATGGTGTTTGCAACACCAAACCGGGGGGTGAGGAAGGTGACAGATACAACATAAAATAAAACGATTAAACCTCCGGTGAAATAATGCATGGGTATTGAACTCAGCATAGAGGCACTAGGGAGCGATGATTTTGTGCTTATAACAAATAGTACAGCGCCGAAAAGAGCCACAATAAACAAAATGAGAACGCTGTACGGCACACTGCCCAGCGTTTTTCCTAAGCGCCCATTCATGGTTGCCATAACGGGAATTAAAGCGCCAGAAGCTGAAGCCCAAAGGGCAAAAAGAATGGCTTGTTTGTTCATAAGGACTGTCTTTCTTTGGTGAGTTTATTGCCGTCATTGATAGGTAAGGTAAGCTATAATAGGACCAGTTTCATCGTGTATGTTTATGGTCTAAGTTTATGTGCACAGTACAATAGTTTGTATAGGCAGGGATTGATATATTTTACCCCGATTGACATAGGTCAAACTCGAAGGTTGTTACATTCATTAAGAAAAGGCTAATCTTAATGTGTGAGGCATTTTTGTGGACTATTTAATCTGGCATTGTCAGGCAGCGATAACAAACAATGGCAGTATAATACTGTCACTGTTTTTGGCTGGGCTTATTGGGAGTCCGAGCCACTGTGTAGGGATGTGTGGTCCGTTTGTTATGACGCAGGTTAGTAATGATGCAGAGAATTACAAAGAACAGGCCGTATTTACGCGCATGCGCGGTGCTGCTTTGCTGCCATACCATATGGGAAGGATCACAACCTATATGGGCCTCGGTATTCTCGGTGCGGTCGCCTCACAGTTTTTGATCGGCACACCAGTACAGCGCGGCGTAGCTTTTGTGCTTTTGGGTGTGGCGGGTGTGCTGTTTATTGCGCATGCTGTACCGAGCATTAAACATATGCTCAGATATGAAGGGTCAGCAAAGATTAGCCGCCATGTAGGGCAGGTCATAGGGAAAGTGGCACGCCCCTTCTTTACAGGCAAGAGTGTCACACACAGGTGGCTTCTTGGTGTTTCTCTTGGGTTTTTACCGTGCGGCCTTGTTCTTGCTGCGGTTATGGCGGTTGCGTCAACAGGTGACCCCGTTACGGCAGCTTTAGGTATGGCAGCTTTTGGGTTTGGGACAATCCCGGCCCTCTTTTTAATTGGTAGTGGTACAAAATTTGCCCTGAAACGGTGGCCTGCAGGAATGCAGCATGTCGCGGTTGGGGCTATGGTATTTAACGGTGTTAGCTTGATGGTTCTTGCTGGCAGCATGGTCTTGTGAGGGAAGAGGCATGAACACACTCACTGAAAAACCGAACTATAATGATGAGGTCGTAAAGTTATTTACGATTGCAACAGTTTTCTGGGGCGTGGTTGGCTTCGCAGTTGGGGTTTTTATTGCCCTCCAGATGGCATTTCCGTCGCTTAATTTTGGTGAGTATCTTACCTTTGGTAGGCTGCGCCCTTTACATACTTCAGCCGTAATTTTTGCCTTTGGGGGCAATGCTCTTTTTGCAACGAGTTATTTCTCAGTGCAACGTACCTGCCGGGCACGTCTTTGGGGAGATAGCTGGTCAATGTTTACCTTTTGGGGTTATCAGCTTTTTATTGTCATGGCCGCAGTGGGATATGTAACGGGTATAACACAAGCGAAGGAATATGCAGAACCCGAATGGTATGCTGACCTTTGGTTAACCTTCGTTTGGGTTGCCTACTTGGTAGTATTTCTTATGACCCTGAAGGCACGCCGTGAGCCCCATATTTATGTAGGTAACTGGTTTTTTCTTGCCTTCATTGTTACAGTTGCGGTGCTTCACCTTGCAAACAATGTTTCCGTGCCTGTTTCGTTGACAGATACCAAAAGTTACCCTCTTTGGGGGGGGGTGCAGTCAGCGCTTATTCAGTGGTGGTACGGCCATAATGCGGTAGGTTTTTTCTTAACGGCGGGTTTTCTGGGGATCATGTATTATTTTGTCCCTAAGCGGGCGCAGCGCCCAGTCTATAGCTACCGCTTGTCCATCTTGCATTTTTGGTCACTCATTTTCATTTATATTTGGGCAGGGCCTCACCATTTGCATTACACCAGCTTGCCTGATTGGGCTCAGACGCTCGGTGCAACCTTTTCTATCATGCTTTGGATGCCATCATGGGGAGGTATGATTAATGGCATGATGACTCTTTCGGGTGCATGGCATAAGCTCAGGGAAGACCCAGTTCTTCGTTTCATGATTATTTCCCTTGCCTTTTACGGTATGAGCACCTTTGAAGGGCCTCTTATGTCCATTAAAACGGTGAATGCGCTCAGCCACTATACGGACTGGACCATTGGCCATGTGCACTCAGGGGCGCTTGGGTGGGTTGCTTTCATTACCTTTGGGGCAATTTACCATCTTGTGCCAGTTCTTTGGAAACGGGACGGTCTGTATTCCATGAAACTTGTGAACATACATCTGTGGATAGCAACGCTTGGTATTGTGCTTTATATCACGGCGATGTGGGTTTCTGGTATTATGCAAGGCCTGATGTGGCGGTCATATGACAGCATGGGCTTCCTTGAATATAGCTTTGTTGAGACTGTCATGGCGATGCACCCTTTTTATGTAATACGTGCAGGTGGTGGTATATTGTTCCTCCTGGGTGCGCTTATTATGTCTTATAATCTGTACCGCACTATCAAGGGTGATAAAGCGCCTGAAGTGGTGGCGAGCAGGGAGAAAGCCCATGCTTAAGCATCATGCAAAAATAGAGAAAAATTCAATCCTGTTGTTGATTTTTACGGTGATTGTCATTTCTATTGGTGGTCTTATTGAAATCCTGCCTTTGTTCCGTACGGAAACAACCATTGAGCCAGTGAAAGGGGTGCGCCCCTACACGCCGCTCGAACTGGCGGGCTATAATATCTATATCCGCGAGGGGTGTTATAATTGCCATAGCCAGCAAATTCGTCCCTTGCGGGATGAAGTGGAACGGTATGGGCATTATTCCCTTGCGGCAGAAAGCATGTATGATCATCCATTTCAGTGGGGTTCTAAACGTACAGGGCCAGACCTTGCACGTGTGGGTGGGAAATATTCTGACGAATGGCATATTCAGCATATGAAAAAGCCTCAGGCTGTTGTTCCTGAAAGTATCATGCCACCATACCCACACCTTCTAACACGTGGTGCTGCTCTTGATAATATTGCAGAGCACATGAAGGCGCTCCGTGCAGTTGGTGTGCCGTATTCCGACGCTATGATAGAAAACGCAAGGCACGATGCTTATGCACAAGCCACAGCAGAAAGTGACTATCATGACGGCCTGATGGAAAGATACGGAGAGAAAGTCAACTACCGTAACTTTGACGGTCAGCCGATCACAACCGAGCTAGATGCCCTTATTGCATACTTACAAGTGCTAGGCACGATGGCAGAGCTGAAGGATTATAAGCCCGCCCCGGCTAGAATGGGAGGTGAGTGATGATGGATTGGCTCACGAACCATGCAGGCATTTCAGGGCTGTTGTTCTTCTTCCTTGTATTTTTGGTGATAGCTGGGTGGGCATATCGCCCCAAGGCCAAAGAGACAATAGAATCTCACAAATATATTCCTCTTGAGGAGGACAGATAATGACGCATGAAAATAGAAAAGTTGATGACGTAACAGGCACGGAAACAACAGGCCATGAGTGGGATGGAATCACCGAGCTTGATACCCCTATGCCGCGTTGGTGGTTGATTGTATTTTATGTGTGTATCATTTGGGCCGTTGGTTATTGGGTTGTTTACCCTGCATGGCCAACACTTTCTGGCGACGGCGAACGGGGCGGCACAGTTGGTACAGCTGGGTGGACACAGTATGAAGAGCTGGAAGAGGCTCAGGCTGAAATTGTAGCGAGAAGGGCTGTGTACCAGAGTCGGTTTGATGAAGCCTCCTTTGATGAAATCCGTTCCGACGAGGCGCTTTACGCTTTTGCGATTGCAGGGGGTAAGGCCGCTTTTGGCGATAACTGTGCCACATGTCACGGGACGGGCGGTGCTGGTGCAAGCGGGTTTCCGAACCTTAATGACGACGATTGGCTTTGGGGTGGATCTGTGGATGATATTTATCAAACGATTCGGTATGGTATTCGTTCAAATAGTGACGAAACACGCTTTTCCCAGATGCCAGCTTTTGCAGACATGTTGTCGCAGGATGAAATAGTCAAAATCGCTGACTTTATAGTGGCTACAGCAGCCGGGCAGAGTGTTTTAGAAGAAGGACAGGGACTATACGCTGATCAATGTTCTGTATGTCACGGTGACACAGCCAAGGGTATGCAGGACTTTGGAGCGCCTAATCTGTCAGATGCAATTTGGTTTTATGGTAGTAGTCAAAACGAAATTGTAGCGCAAATTCGCAATCCCAAACATGGTATAATGCCCGCATGGGAGGGCCGCTTGAGTGCTAGCGCTATCAGGCAGTTGACCATCTATGTGCATTCACTGGGCGGCGGCGAATAGAAAGTAAATTGTCATGAGCGATACGACCGAGCCGCTCAAATTATTTGAGAAAAAAGAACGTATTTTCCCCAAGCGTGTGTGGGGGAAGTACCGGAAAATTAAATGGGTTGCGATGGTTGCTTTGTTGAGCATCTATTATCTCGCGCCTTTTTTGCGGTGGGATAGAGGAGAGCTGGCACCTGACCAAGCTATCCTTATCGATATGGCCGCCCAGCGGGCATATTTCTTCTTTATCGAAATTTGGCCGCAGGAAGTTTATTATCTTACGGGTATTCTCATACTGGCAGCCATTGGCCTTTTTCTGGTAACAAGTCTGTTTGGCCGTGTTTGGTGCGGGTACGCTTGCCCACAAACTGTATGGACAGATTTGTTCGTTTGGGTCGAACGGATCATTCAAGGGGATCGCACCAAACGCCTTAAACTGTATAAAGCGCCTTGGTCGTTTGAGAAAGTGTGGAAGCTCAGCCTTACGCATGCGGTTTGGTTAATTATCGGGCTGTTTACAGGTGGGGCATGGGTTTTTTACTTTAATGATGCTCCAACACTTTTGGAGCAAATTGTGCATTTGGATGTGCCTTGGTCTGTCCTGAGCTGGGTTATTGCACTCACTGGTTCAACCTACTTGATGGCAGGGTATGCGCGTGAGCAGGTGTGCACCTATATGTGCCCTTATGCGCGGTTTCAGTCAGCAATGTTTGATAAAGACACTCTTATCATTGGATATGATGAAGAGCGCGGCGAAAAACGTGGCAAACATAAAAAAGGTGAAAGCTGGGAGGGAAGAGGCCACTGCATTGATTGTACAGCATGTGTGCAAGTGTGCCCTATGGGGATCGATATCCGCGATGGCTTGCAGATGGAATGTATTGCGTGTGGTCTCTGTGTGGATGCTTGTAATGATGTGATGCATAAGCTTGAACTCCCTGAAGGGCTTATTCGGTATGATACAACAAGTAATCAGGAAAGCCGTAGAAAGGGCTTTGCTGCTACGTTTAAGGTGCTCCGCCCAAGAAGTTTCTATTATGCGACAATTATTGCCGTCGTCGGCGGCACTATACTTTATGGTTTGTTGACCCGCAGCGAAACAGAGCTCCATGTGTTGCATGACAGAAATCCCCTGTTTGTTCAGCTTTCTGATGGAGGTATTCGAAACGGCTATGATATTAAAATTTTGAACAAGACACACGAGGACCGCGTATTTAATCTTGTCACCAAAGGCTTGGCAGGAGCCACTATTCGTGTGCAGGGCGCGGGACATTTGGATGTTCATGCCCTAACAGTTTTTGCAGATAGTGTGGGGCATTACCGCGTGTTCATCACTGCTCCGAAACCCGCAAAAAAACGTGCGGAGATTACCTTTATTTTGTCAGACACATCGGGGCGGGCACAGCAATTTTATGAAGGTATCTTCATGAGCGGGAGGCCATAAGGCGGTAAATGAAACACATAGACCCTCAAATAAATACAGTTAAAAAATCAGATAAATTCATCCCTTGGTATTTTGTTGCTTTCTTTGTGGGGCTGGCGATTTTAGATGGTATCTTTGTCTATGTGGCAAACAAAACTCACACAGGTGTTGTGACTGAAGGAGCCTACCAACAAGGGCTTGAATATAATAAAACTATTGCAGCTGCTGAGGCACAGGCGGCTCTTGGGTGGTCTGGCTCGATTGAGCTGGAAAATAGGCAGTTAGTGAGTGTTTTAATGGATGCAAATGGCCATGCGATTGCTGGGGCAAGGGTTGAGGCGTTTTTCTTCCGGCCAACGCAAGATGGTAGTGATTTTAGTTTAACTTTAAGTGAAGTATCTGACGGGCGCTACATATCACCAGAGTTGTCGGCTAACTCAGGTCAGTGGGAAGTAAGGATTTTTGTACAGTGGAAGCAGAAACAGTTCCAAACAGCAAAGCGAATTGTTGTTCCGAAGAAATAGCATGCAAACACTGCGGGGAACCAACGCGATCAACTGATTTTTGTTGTACGGGCTGTGAGGCAGCACATAGTGCGGCCCATGCAGCTGAGGCAGTGACATCTTTTGCATCCTCAGCACACCGTCAAGAAAATGGTGATTACAGGCTAGAGCTTGCTGTTGAAGGTATTCACTGTGCTGCCTGTATTCGGTTGATTGAAAATGCAGTGGCCGACAATGATGATGTAACCCATGTGCGGGTGAACATGACAACAGAAAGAGTCAGTTACAGTTGGCAGGGGGCAGTTGAACGCGGCGATAGGATCGCCGCACAAGTGAGGAAACTTGGGTACAAACTTTATGCCCTACAAGATGCTTCTGGAGAAGCTGGAAGTGAGCAGGAAAAGATACTCATAAAGGCAATTGCTGTTGCCGGTTTTGCTGCGGGTAACCTTATGTTGATCTCAGTTGGGCTTTGGACCACAACGTCTGAAACCATGGGGTTTGCGACCCGCGACTTTTTTCACTGGATAGCAGCACTGATTGCCTTACCAACTGTTGTTTATTCAGGTCGACCTTTCTTTAATTCGGCGCTTTCTGTCCTGAGGGAAGGACACACCAATATGGATGTGCCGATCTCTCTCGCGGTAATACTGGCGTCTGTTATGAGTGTTTCTGAGGTGATGCGCAGCGGAGAGCATGTGTATTTTGATTCCGCTGTGATGCTCCTGTTTTTCTTGCTTATTGGGCGCTATCTTGATGCGCGTGCGAAAGGGAAAGCCAGAGAATCTGCTTCCACGCTGCTCTCAAAATTAGCAGGCACGGCTGCGGTTCTTGAGGATGGGCACTTAACACGTGTACCTATAAAAAAAATTAAAGGTGGCATGACCGTTGTCGTCGCCGCGGGCGAGAGTATTCCTGCTGACGGCACGATTATAAAGGGGGAAAGCGATGTAGATTTGTCGTTGATCTCGGGGGAAACAATGCCGCTGCATACATATGTGGGCAGCGAGGTGTTTGCCGGCACTCTAAATTTAACCGCACCCCTTGAGATAATGGTTACAAAAGCCAGTGAAAACAGCTTGCTTAGTGAAATTGTCCGTATGATGGAGGTTGCTGAGCAAGGGGCAGCAAAATATGTAAGGCTCGCTGACCGGGCCGCTTCCTTGTATACGCCTGTTGTGCATGTTTTGGGCGCTCTTACTTTTGTTGGCTGGTGGAGTGTTGGTGCCGAGTGGCAGGTAGCCCTGCTGCATGCTGTGACTGTTCTTATTATTACTTGCCCTTGCGCTCTTGGGCTTGCTGTGCCGGTAGTGCAAGTGTTGGCAAGTGGTAAACTCCTGAAAGAGGGAGTGCTCCTGAAATCAGGGGACGCGCTTGAGCGCTTGTCGATGATTGATACTGTGGTGTTTGATAAAACGGGTACGCTAACGGTTGGTAAGCCGGTGTTGTTGCCAGGCTCTTATGACGAAGCGGATATTCAACTTGCGGCGTCTCTCGCGTCGCAAAGTATACACCCTCTTTCGAAGGCGCTAGGGGCTGCGTATGAGGGGCCTCTCTTACCGCTCCACGGTCAAGAGGTGCCTGGGAAAGGGTTGGAAGCCAAATATAATGGTAAACGTGTTCGTGTTGGAAGCCGCCTTTGGTGTGGGGTGCAAGGTGTTTCAGAGCCCACTACAGACGCCCTTGAATTGTGGCTTTCTGTTGATGAGGTGCCAAAAGCACACTTTACTTTCTCGGACCAATTACGCAGTGACGCGAGAAGAGTTTTAGACGCTTTGCAAAGTGCAGGCGTTACAGCACACCTTTTGTCAGGGGATCGGCTCTCCGTTGCCAAAAAAATTGCCGATGAAGTTGGAATTTTGACTGTAAAAGCGGACGTTACACCTACAGAAAAATGTGCGTATCTTAAGGCTCTTAAAAACGCAGGGCATAAAGTGCTGATGGTTGGGGATGGCCTAAACGACGCGCCAGCTTTGGCAGCAGCAGATGCCTCTATGTCGCCGTCTTCAGCAATTGATATCACCCAAAATACAGCCGACATTGTTTTTCAGGGCGATAAGCTTGCGCCTGTATTTGAAACGCTTTTGACAGCACGGCACTCAACACGGCTTGTACGGCAAAATTTTGCGCTCGCAATCCTCTATAATGTTGTTGCAGTACCTCTTGCTGTTCTTGGGTATGTTACCCCTATGATTGCGGCGGCGGCGATGTCAGGGTCGTCACTGGTTGTGATCCTGAACGCCTTTCGGCTACGCAGAAAAAGGGGGAATATATGAGTGCTCTTTTATATTTAGTGCCTATTGCCTTAACCTTAGGGCTTATTGGGCTTGGCGCTTTTCTCTGGTCCATGAAAAATGGGCAGTATGATGATTTGGATGGGGCGGCTCATCGTATTCTCCTTGATGATGATGATGAGGAGGAGGAGGAGGAAGGTAACTGAACTGCCCACCCTTACAAATATTAGGTGACCTGAGCGTGTTTTTCAGCAGAAGGCGCCAGATATTTGTCAAAAGCGGCTGCCGCCAAGCGGGTTGCCTGTATGGCGTTTGAGTTAACTTCAAATTTTAGCCCGTCAATTTTTACCAAACCATCTTTAGCAAGCGGGCTAAGTTTGTTTATTTCAGTGTTAAAAATAAGAATTTCTGCGTCGCTGCTTGCTGGCTCACTTGATAAATCAAGGCTGCTATAACACATGATATGCTCAATGATACGGCGTCTGATAAGGTCATCCTTCGTAAGAGCGAGCCCTTTGATCGTTGGGAGTGTAGCGTTGTCAAGTGCAGCATAGTAAGACCGTGTATCGGGGGCGTTTTGTGTATACCCATCCATGTAAGCGCTGATGGCAGATGCCCCAAAACCCACAAGTGTTGTTGCTGTGTCTGTTGTGTAGCCTTGGAAGTTTCGGTGTAACTTTTTTGCGACAAATGCTTGTGTCAGGGGGTCATCTGCTTTTGCAAAGTGATCAAGCCCAATTTCTACATACCCTTTTTCTTTTAAAGCACTGCGGGCAGCATCAAATTGCTCGAGACGATCCAAGCCATTTGGCAGGATTGTCTCGTCAATACGTTGCATATGTTTTTTCATCCAAGGCACATGAGCATAACCAAAAAGAGAAATTCTACTGGGGTTTAAGTTCGCGGCAAGGGATATATTCTCTTCCATTAGGGCTGGTGTTTGGTTTGGCAGGCCATACAAAAGGTCAAAGCTGATTGCATCAATGGCATATGCCCGCAGAAGAGATACGGTTTTGAATATCTGGCGAAAGGGTTGTGGACGATTAATGGCTGTTTGTACATTGCTATGAAAGTCTTGTACACCGAGGCTTGCACGGTTCACACCCTGCTGTGCATAAACTGCTACTTTCGCTTCAGTTACCTCACGGGGGTCAAGTTCGATTGCGATTTCAGCGTCAGGTAAGACAGTGAAATATTTGCGTACATGGGTCATAAAGTCGCTGAAATCACCTGGCGTAACATAACTCGGCGAACCCCCGCCAAAATGGATATGCGCAACATGCTTTTTAGTGCCTAACTTTTCAGCGGCGAGAGCAACTTCTTTTTTGAGATATTCTAGATACTCGGCAACAGGATGATATTGCCGTGTCGCTTTGGTATTACATCCGCAGTACCAACACATATTTTTGCAAAAAGGAATGTGAAAATAGAGAGACAAAGTACTCTCTGTAGGAATTGCCTGCATCCATGTAGCAGTTTCCTGCGCCCCAACATTTGTCGTAAAATGAGGTGCGGTAGGGTAGCTGGTGTAACGCGGGACTTGCTGATTATGCTTTAATAAAGCGGTGTGGAGCCTGTTTGCCATGCTGTATCCTCACTATACATTGGGTCATTTGAAAAGTTTATCTTGCTATGGGCTCTGTAGACTTGATCATGATCAATGGACTGTGAAAAAAAATATGGTGGATTTGCTCTCCTACGTGGAGGAAAACATGGTAAAACCCTGTATTATAAAAAACAGGCAAGATTTTGGGCAAGATTTTGGGCAAGATTTTGGGCAAGATTTTGGAATGGCTTTAAGCCAGTATCTGACTGTTTGTAATGTTATTGTCGGGTGTAATCAGCACAGATTTCCATTTGCACAAATCTGGCGGGCCATGGAAGAGCGTTTAGATGGTCAACCCGTTGAGTTTGTTATTGCTGGACATGAAAGGGTGGCACGTCAATTTATGGTGTTTCAGGGCGGCGAAATAAAACAAGTGCAGGCGATGAAAAATAAAAACCCTGGTTCATGGGTCAGGGTCAAGAAGGTACCTTTGCCCTATTTGCGCGCAGTTTTGGAGGAGACGCCCCGCTATATAGCAAACCCTGCTCTTATTGACTGGGATTGGGTTTTCTAGGTAGGTGAAAATACGTGTACCACTGTAGCACATGCGACCTTAATGCAGATCACTACACGGGTATTCATTAGAGCACCGGCCACAAACATACTCTGACAGGTCTGCAACGTCAGGAATTGTAACCGCCGCGCCCTTTACATCAATATTTGTTTGTTTTCTTAGTTTATTAAGGGCTCTAGAAAAAGTTTCACACTGCATACCAAGACGCGCCGCAATTAGGGATTTGTCGTATGGTAGATTAAAATTGGTTGTTTCTGCTTCAATATCATTTGTGCGGCATAATCTGAGTAAAAAGCATCCGATGCGCTGTGGTGCATTCTGCATATTGAGATTTTCTATCTCTTGTGTTTGCTGCCTCCGGTGACGGGAAATAGAGGCCAGCATCCCAAGGGCAACATCATGACTTTTGGTAATGGCGCTTTTCAAAAGAGAGGCAGGTAACCTGATTAAAACTGTCCTCTCAACCGCCGAGGCGCCCATTGTGTGGATACCCCCATCTAAAATAGCAGTTTCGCCGAAAATATGGCCGCTGGTCATAACATCAATAACAGCTTCATCCCCCTCAAGAGTTTCCCGGAATAGCTTTACCCAGCCAGACACAATAAAATAAAACCACTCGGCGGGGTCATCTTGCATAAACAGGATGGCACCTTTACTGCGGGACAGTTCTTGGGCTGCATGGGAAAAGTCAGAGAATATTTCATCTGACATGTCAGCAAAAAGTGAATGCGAGCGGAGTGCGGCAAGGGGGGGGTGATAAACACCAGTGTGGTTTTTGGTCTGTATTTGGGGGGCAACTTGGGTCATCGCAGGTCCCTTCTTTTTAATATAACCTCATGATTAAAATAGCCTTGCTTCCTGTAATAATATTGGACTTTTTTGAGGGAATATCAATGCGACACCGCGCCGCACGGTGCCTGCACAAGGGCCGCGGTAGGGATGAAGCGAACTGCGCATAATTGCCGCAGGGTCTATTGGGTGTGGCGTTTTTCGTATACGGCACCTATTATAAAGTGGGTTCATGGATGATAAAGCTTTAGAAAAGGGCTGAATATGAAGGTAATTACAGGATCATTTTTTGCGGTTTTGGTAATGGCAATGATGTCTGTTACAGGTGTATCAGCGGCTGATGTCGCCAAGGGTGAAAAGGTTTTCAGGAAATGTAAGGCTTGCCATTCGCTTGAGGCAGGCAAGCGCATGATAGGGCCATCGCTCAATGGTATTTTTGGCCGCACGGCAGGCACAGAAGACGGGTATAAATATTCCAAAGGAATGGCTGCCCTCGGCGTTGCTTGGGACGATGCAACTTTAGCAGAATATCTCAAAGCGCCGCGTACATATGTCAAAGGCACCAAAATGGCTTTCGCAGGCCTCAGAAAACCAGACGACATTAGCAACTTGCTAGCTTATTTGAAAGCAAACGGTGGTTAAAAACCATTAAAATATTTTGATCAAGAAAAGGCCCAAGGGGAAACTCTCTGGGCCTTTTCTTCAGGAGGGGTAATATTTACGCGGCAAGCATTGTGGTTTCAACACGCACAGATCGCACAGTAACAATTTGGCGTAATTTATTCATCACAACGCCCGCGTGTTGATCTTCAATGTCGGAGCAGTCTAGCTCAATCCAATGCAAGCCGTCAGTTGTACGTTTTGCGTGCAGTGTGTCGCAGGCAAGGCCGCGAATTGTGAAAAGTTCAAGCACCCTCGAAAGGGTGTTTACTTCATAATCGGCTTGCACTGAAAAACGTGTGCGTGATTTTCCTTTTAAAACCATTTTACTCTCCGCTGGGATGAAACCCTTTAACCAAATGAATTTTGACTATACGGGGCATAATAAGAGCATCTCAATGGAAAAGGGTCCCTAAGGATTGACTTAATGGGTTAAAAATGAGAAATAATTCTCTTTAATAACTATATTATGGAATATTTTCTCACATGTTAGATGATCTTGACGCACGTATCCTGAATGAGCTGCAAAAGGATGCAAGAGTGCCTCTGAATGACCTTGCTGACAGAGTCTCTTCCAGCCGATCAGCGGTTTGGCGGCGGATTCAAAAGCTTGAGGATGAAGGCATTATCAAACAACATACTATCTTGCTTAATGCTGAAAAAGCTGGGCTTGGTGTCATGGTAATTGCACAAGTGAAAATGCAGGCCCATAGCCGGGATAGTTTGCCGAACTTCATTGAAAAAGTGCAAAACTTCAAAGAGGTTATTGAATGTCATACTTTGATGGGGGATGTGGATTTTTTCTTAAAAATTAGGGTGAAAGATGTCCAGGCTTATGAGGATTTTTTCTGGAATAGCCTGTCACAAATTGAGGGCGTGCGAGAGATTAATTCTTCTATCGCTCTGACTGCCTGGAAAGACACAACAAACCTTCATATTGAGCCGCGCCTCATTAAATAGCGCTTTCTCTTGTTGCAGAGCTTTTGGTCATGGCGTATAGCCTTTGGCAGATGGTTCCTTTGGTTATGCCAGAGGCTAAGAGGGAACACGGTTGTTACTCATGTGACAAAGCCGTGGCTGTACCCGCAACTGTATGTGGAGAGCGCACCCAATATTCCACTGGAACTAAATGTTCTGGGAAGGAAGGGTGATGTGACTGATCCACAAGCCAGGAGACCTGCCGTCGCGTCGCCTTTTTGCTGGTCGGGATAACCAAGCAAAAGCGGACCTCCGTGTCGGCGACAATCTCGCCGCTGTGCACGGAGATTGTCAAAAGTTTCAGACAAACTCCACACAGTTTTTGTGTTGTCGCTGTGCGTATTGCATGGCCTGTTATGTTTGGAATAAAAATGTCAGATTATCTTAAATCCCTCTTGTTAGCGTCAGTGGTGATAACTGCCCCGGCTGTTGCTGTTGAAACAGAAGAAACTGTTGAAGAACTGGTTGTAACGGCATCTCGCCGTGCGCAACCCTTGTCAAATGTTGGGGCCAGCATTTCAATTATTGGGGAACAAGCCCTTCAACAAGGACAATATGCGTACGTAGCAGATGCCCTGCAAAGCCTTCCAAGCCTTGCTGTAAATTCAAATGGTGCTTTTGGCGGTCAAACGGCAATCAGTATTCGCGGTGCCGATACAGCTCAAACCGTTATCTTGATTGATGGTATTCAAATGAATGATGTGTCATCGCCTGGCGGTGCTTTTAACTTTGGCACACTTGATACAAACGGTATTGAGCGCATTGAAGTTTTGAAAGGCCCACAAGCAGTTCTTTACGGCTCGGATGCAATTGGCGGTGTAGTCAATATCATTACTAAAACTGGCGGTGAAGATGGTTTTGGTGGGGGTGCTTATGCAGAATATGGTGCGTTCAGGTCTTTTCGTGGTGGTGCTAATGTATTTGGTGGCAATGACAACTTTGGTTTTAATCTGTCGGGTGGGTTTTCTGATAGTGAAGGCATATCAAAAGCAGACGCAAAAGATGGTAATACTGAAAAAGATGGCAATGAGAATGTAACACTGCGCGGTCGCTTAACGGCAAAATTTTCTGAAGGCTTTGAGCTTGAGGCTTTTGGGTCTTATTCCGATAGTGAAACAGATACTGACAGCTTTGGCCCCAAAGATGGTCCCGATCAGGCGCTTTCCGAGGAATATCTTGTAGGAGCACGGGCACATATTGATTTGGCCGATGGCCGGTTCAATAATACGGTGTCTGTTGAGTTTTCTGGTATTGACCGTGCAAGCGTTTCTGCGTTTGGTACTTTTGCGGGCAAGGGTCGTCGGTTTAACTTAGATTATCTTGGTATATATACACTTACGGATGGCTTGTTCCTTACAGCAGGCGCACAACATGAAAGTGTAAAAGCAGAAACTGTTGACCCGAACGCGATTGATATCAATAGTGTGTTTGGTGTGCTCGCTTATGAAAAGTCTGGGTTTTCTGTGTCAGCAGGACTTCGGTACGATGACCATGAAACTTTCGGGGGGACAACAAATGGCCAGTTGCGCGCTGCTTATAGTTTTACTGAAACGGGCACTAAAATCTTTGCTAACTGGGGTGAGGGGTTTAAGGCCCCAAGTATTAACCAGTTAACATACATATGTACATTTTGTGGCCTCACTGAACCTGCCAGTGATTTGCGCCCTGAACAGTCAAATGCATGGGAAATTGGTGTCGAGCAATCAGCATTTGATGGTGATTTTAAAATTGGTGCAACATACTTTAATCAGAAAACCAAAGACTTAATCATCTTTGACTTTGCAGCGGGTTATGTGAATGTGGACCGGACGCGCTCCCGGGGTCTTGAGCTTTCGCTTGATGCGACCCTGAGTGACACGCTGCATTTTAACGCAAGCTACACCTATAATTCAGCGAAAGATACAATCGCAGATACGCGCCTTATCCGCCGGCCAAAAAATAAGTTTTATGCAGCGGCTACGTGGGACGTAACTGACCGTTTCTCAACCAATATTTCCATTACACATAATGGTGAAATCCTTGATACAGGGGCTAGAACGGTGGGAAGTTGGACAGTATTTGATCTGCGTGCTTCCTATAAATTGGTTGAAAATGTTGAGCTTTATGGCCGCGTAAATAACCTATTTGATGCTGAGTATCAGGTTATCACAGGGTACGGTACACCGGGTGCTGCCAGTTATTTTGGTGTACGCGTTATTTTCTAAAGGAGAGCTGATGCGTTTTCTTTCGTATCATAAGCGATTGAACTTTAGAGTGAAAAAATGGGGGCAAGTCTTGCTTGCCTCCTGTTTGTCTCTTGGCTTTCCCCTTTTAGCAGCCGAACCAAACTTAACAGAGAAACAAAGCCTTGTTTCCATTGACTTTTGTGCGGACCAATATTTGCTCGCGCTGGCTGAAAGGTCACGCATTCAGGCAGTGTCGTTTGAGGCGGTCGGGCCGCGCTCTTTTTATGGTCTGCGCGCAGAGGGCTTGCCGACCGTGAATGGTTCTGTTGAAGAGCTTATTCAAATGCAGCCATCCCTTGTACTGCGCACATGGCGCGGCGGTGCGCGGGCTGTAAAAATACTCGAACAGCTTTCTATTCCAACCTACACACCAACTTTTTTCATGTCGGTTGAACAGGGTTTCAATGTGGTCACGGAAACGGCCAAAATCCTTAATGAAGAGGCAGCAGGTAAAGCGTTAATTTCAGGGTATAAGACCCGGCTGTCTGCTCTTAATGCAGCCACAAAATATACCTTAAAGGCCGTTTATATGACCCCTAGCGGTTTTACCGCAGGCACAGGCACCTATGTAAATGATATTATTCATTTGGCAGGTTTTGAAACTATGGCAGATGAAATTGGCCTTATGGGTTGGGCACCATTACCACTTGAAAAGGTTGCTCTCACACCGCCAGACTTTGTTATAGCTACTTTTTTTGGCGATCCAGACGTACATGTATCACACTGGAGTGGTGGGCGGCACGGTGTATACAAAAAACTAATGGGTGATTTACCGGTGATTGATGTGCCAAGCAGTTATCTGTCTTGCAGTGGCTTGTTTGCTGTGGATGCAGCTGAATATATTCGCGCAGAAGCCGTGCGCCTTGGGTTAATAAAAAGGGATGCCGGTGATTAAAATACTTCAGAAGAACAGTTGGGTCTTGAATAGCTTTTTGCTCGTGGGATTACTCATTGCGGCTGTGCTTTCTGGCATGTTTGGGCACGTTACTCTTTCTGTTTCTGAATTTATGACGGCATCTGTTGGGGCTAATAGTGAGGGGTATAACCTTATTGTGCAGGAGTTACGTATGCCGCGTATCTTGCTGGGTATGATGGCAGGCGCTACCCTTGGTTATACAGGCGCGGCACTTCAGGGTTTGCTTAGAAACCCTCTTGCTGATCCTGGGGTGGTCGGGGTTTCTGCGTCGGCAGGGCTTGGTGCTGTGACAGCTATATATCTCGGAGTGGCGGCACAGTCGGCCTTTGCGGTGCCATTGTTTGCCATGGTGGGCGCGCTGATTGCAACACTCGTTCTAATGGTGCTGGCAGCGCGAGACAGCAGTGTACTCACGCTCATTCTGGCAGGTATGGGTATATCAAGCCTCGCAACAGCGGGTGTGTCACTCATGATGAATTTTGCGCCAAATCCTATGTCTCTTCAGGATATGGTAATGTGGATGCTTGGCTCCCTTGAGAACCGCACCTATGAAGACCTCATGCTTGCAGGGCCACTGATTATACTTGGTTGGCTGATGATGATTGGTGTGGGGCAGGGCCTTAATGCCCTTAGTCTTGGTTCTGATGCTGCCCATACGCTTGGTATCGACCTAAAGCGCCTGAGGTGGCGTGTGGTTGTGGGCACTGCCGTTTCGGTTGGGGCTACAGTTTCTGTATGTGGTTCTATTGGTTTTGTGGGGTTGGTCGTGCCGCATTTTGTCCGTGCGTTTATTGGCTCTGAGCCGAGGCGCTTATTATTGCCTAGTGCTTTGATGGGGGGCATGCTGCTGACACTCGCGGATATTCTTACACGCTTACCTATTGGGCATGGGCAGCTGCGACTTGGTGTGGTGATGGCGGTAGTTGGTGCCCCTATGTTTATTTATATTATCTTCAAAACACGGGGGAGCATGCGATGAGCGGTCTGAAGCTAGAACATGTTACCGTAAGTTTGGGAGGTACAGACATTTTGCAGGATGTATCCTTTGAGGTGTTACCCGGTGAAATGGTTGGCCTTATTGGGCCAAATGGGGCTGGGAAAAGTACAACCCTCAGGGCGATCCTTGGACTTATTGATGCAGATGGCGACATCATAATGAATGATAAACCAGTTGCAGAAATGAAGGCAAAAGACCGTGCACGACGGCTTGCGTATGTACCACAGGGTGCGCCTGTGCACTGGCCGTTAACGGCAGAGCGCACCGTGGCGCTTGGCCGTATTCCGCACCTTAATCCGTGGCAGGAAATGGCAGAGGCAGACTATGTGGCAATTGAACGCGCAATGCGGCAAACAGATAGCTGGAATTTTAAGGACAGACTTGTCACGACGCTGTCAGGAGGAGAGCGAGCGCGGGTATTGCTTGCGCGCACCATTGCTGTGGGTGCATCTTATCTACTCGCTGACGAACCAACGGCATCACTTGACCCTGAGCATCAGTTACAGGTGATGGATGTACTGCGTGCTGAGGCAGGGCGTGGTGTGGGTATTGTGGTTGTTATGCACGATCTAAGCCTCGCTATGCGAAGCTGTGATAAATTGGTGTTGTTATACGGTGGGCATATATTGGCTGTGGGTACACCAAAAGCTGTGTTAACCGACGCACATGTGGCGACCGCCTTCAATGTAAAAATGGCTAAATGGAGTGACGGTACAAGTGATTATATGGTGCCGTATGCAATGTTAGGCGATTGACGTGACAGCACGTGCATTGATGTTTCAAGGGACAGGCTCTGACGTAGGGAAGTCAGTTTTGGTTGCGGGGCTTTGCCGAGCTTACAGCAGGCGGGGACTTAGGGTGCTACCCTTCAAGCCACAAAATATGTCTAATAACGCTGCCGTAACGAAAAATGGCGGTGAAATTGGCCGCGCGCAGTGGCTACAAGCGGTGGCGGCTTATGCCGAACCTGATATCCATATGAATCCCGTTCTGCTGAAACCGGAATCTGATACAGGTGCACAGGTCGTGGTGCATGGCAATGTCATCGCGAAAGCAGAAGCAGGCACTTATCAGCGCCTTAAACAGGAACTGCTTGGTGCAGTGATGAAAAGCTTTGAGACACTGAAATCAGAGGCTGACCTAGTGTTGGTGGAAGGGGCGGGCAGCCCGGCAGAAGTGAATTTGCGGGAGGGCGACATTGCCAATATGGGCTTTGCCCTGCCAAGTGATACGCCGGTTGTGTTGATCGGTGATATCAACCGGGGCGGTGTGATTGCGTCCATTGTTGGGACGCACATTTTGTTGCCACCCGAGGAGCGAGCCTTGATCAAGGGGGTGATTATCAATCAGTTCCGGGGTGATGTGCGCTTGTTTGATGGTGGGATTACAAGGATTGAGCAGGACACCGGCTGGCCCTCGTTTGGGGTGGTGCCCTTTCTAAGCTGTGTGCGGGAA
>Ga0316208_1000970_pt1 | contig 29724 bp, 27 predicted proteins | sample 3monopyrite_MG_FD_204944 | JGI IMG/M metagenome (GOLD analysis project Ga0316208, IMG submission 204944) | Microbial mat bacterial communities from mineral coupon in-situ incubated in ocean water Damariscotta River, Maine, United States -... | ecosystem: Environmental > Aquatic > Marine >... | reverse complement strand
AGCTGGGCCGGCCCGTGATGCGATTCGTGCAGGGCCGATTCCAGCGAGAGACATGTGCGGCGATGGTGGCGCGGGCGGCGGGTCGCTAACTCGGGAGAGTCGTCGCGTACTTAAGGCCCGCGCTTAAGGCCCGCATTCAGGGCGTAGAGGAGAGACGAAGATGGGAAAGCTTGCCGGGAAAGTTGCGGTTGTTGTGGGCGGAGGTGGTGGAATCGCGAGTGGCATGACGATCGCGCTCGCGAAGGAGGGCGCGGATATCGCCGTCGTCGAACGCGTTGCTGAAAAGGGTGAAGCCGTCGCGCGAGAGATCGAGAAGGTCGGTGTCCGAGTGCTCGCGATCGCGTGCGATATCACGGATCGCGCGCAGGTCGACGCGGCCGTTGAGCGAACCCTCGCGGAACTGGGCAAGATCGACATCCTTGTGAACAACGCGACAGGCGTGACGATTGAGACGTCGAACCTGCCCTTCATGGAACATACGGAGGCTGACTTCGACCGGATCTTCGCGGTGGACGTGAAGGGGACCGTGCACTTCATGCAGGCCTGCTATCCCCACTTCAAGGCGCAAGGCGGCGGGAAGATCATTAACTTTTCCTCGGGTGCGGGATCGGAACGCCTCGCGGGATTCGCGGCGTACTCCTCGGCGAAGGAAGGTGTGCGCGCGATTACGGGCGTGGTCGCAAAGGAATGGGGCCCCGACAACATCAATGTGAACGTCGTCTGCCCCGCGGCGATGACCCCGGGCATGAAGGACTACGTCGAGAACCATCCGGATCCGGAGTTCAAGAGGACCGCGTTCGGCAATCGGCCGATCAATCGACTGGGCGATCCCGAGCAGGACATCGGTCAGGTCGTGGCATTTCTCGCGAGTTCGGAATCCGACTTCATGACGGGGCATACGTTCTGGGTCGATGGCGGAGGATCGATTCATGCCTAGCGGAAGCGACTATTTCGAGATTCAGAACCTGCTTCATCTCTACTCCGAGGCCGTCGACCGAGGCGCCTTCGACGAAGTGGGCGAAATGTTCGAACACGCGGATGTGTATTTCCCGGGCGATGACGAACCGGCCGTCCGCGCTGGGACCCGCGACTTTGGAAAGCACCTGACGAAGTGGACGCGTCGCTTTCCCGAGACCGGGGGGACGCCGCGCACGCGTCACCTCTGCACGAATTTGATCATCGACTTCGACGACGACACCCACGCGCGGACGCGGACCTATTTCGTAGTGTTTCAGGGGACGGACGAATTACCCCTCCAACCGATCATCACGGGGAGCTACCACGACCGCTTCGCCAAGGTCGACGGCGCCTGGCGCTTTACCGAGCGCCGGGAGCTGGTCGGCGAGACGGGTGACCTGTCGGCGCATCTGCTGCAGAATTACTCGGGTCCGACCGGGGAATGAGCGGCGGGACGCAGGGAGTGAAGAAGTGAGTGCAGTCGAGACAGAGAAGCCGAGCTGGTTCTGGAAGCTCGACTTCGACATGTTGAAAGAGGCGTCGGAGATCCGCGCGCGAGACCCGAAAGAATTCCGTGGCGCTGTGCTGACCTTCTTCGGTTTTGGTGGAAGCGACGACGGGACGATCGTGCGCCGCATGCGTGTGCACCCGACGGGCGGACCGATTCTGCGCGAGCGACGGCCTCTGCCGCCCGGCATCCTCAACCCGACGCTGCTTGCGGACTTTCCTGAAGGGACAGTCGGTCGCGAATACTACGAGCATTGCCGACATAACAATCTCGACCCGACGCTGATCTCCGTCGAGAGCGAAAACGTCGCCGCCGAAATCCCCATGAACGAGGAACATCGCTTCATCTACAACCGCCATCGCGACAGCCATGATTTCTGGCACGTCCTGACGGGCTACGGCATCGACATGGCGGGGGAGGCTGGGATCATTGCCTGGACTTACGGACAGCTTCGCAACAAGGCGTACGGGCTGATCTGCTTGCTGAACGCCATGATGTGTACGCGGCGCGGACGGCCCGATGTCTTTCGGACGGTCTGGCAGGGCTATCAGTACGGCAAGCGCTCCCCGCTCCTGCTCGCCGTCGACTGGAACGACTATCTCGACCGTCCCCTCGAAGAGGTCCGGCGAGAACTCGGGCTCGAGCAGGCTCCGACCTACTCGATTTTCCATATGGCGGATGCGCCGGGGGCCCCGGACGAGTTGCCGGCGTAGCCGATCCTCCCGAATCACCCGGTGCGAGTGAGCGCCAGCGGGTTAGGATTTCGGGATGCCCAATTCCAATCGAATTCCTGCCGACGATGCCGCCCTCAAGAATTTCCTGACGCACGCGAACCTGCCCGCGCTTCTTCCCGCGATCGTGCAGCTGACGGGCGATGTCAGTCTGCTGACTCGTTTCGCGCCGCCGACGACGCCGATGATGGGGGCCGTCGAAGGCGATCTCTCGGAAGAGGATCAGGCAGCGATTCGCGCGATCGCCTTTGATGCCCTCGTCGCTTATCGAGATGGCGACGGCGCGCTTCCGGAACTTCCCTCTGACGAGATGCTCGTTGAGATGATGAATTGGTGTGCGGGGGAGCCGCTGCCCGCCGAGTACGTGCCGCTCGCGATCGAGGAGGCCGCGCTTGCGCAGAAGGACCCGCGGCATTTCGAGTGGAATGCAGAGCCGGAAGCGAAGGTCCTCGAGGGCTACCACGTGCTCGTGATCGGAGGTGGTTTTGGCGGAATCTGCGCGGGGATTCGTTTGGGACAGGCCGGGATTCCGTACACGATCGTCGAGAAGAATGCGGAGCTTGGTGGGACGTGGCACGAGAACAGCTATCCGGATCTGCGCGTCGATGTCCCGAATCATTTCTATTCGTTCTCGTTCGAGCACAATCCGAACTGGTCGAACTACTTCTCCATGCGCGACGAGATCAAGGGTTATGCCAATGACGTCGCGAAGAAGCACGGCGTTGACGGGCATGTTCGTTTCGGGACGGAGGTGCTTCGCGCCGCGTACGACGAAGGGAGCGCAACCTGGAAAGTTCGCGTTCGGGGTGAGAGCGGGCAGGAGGAGATCCTCGAAGCGAATGCGGTGATCAGCGCGGTCGGGATGTTGAATCGACCGCAGACACCCGACATCGAGGGCCTCGATTCCTTTGCAGGCCCAAGCTTCCACTCCTCCTCCTGGGACCACGACCTCGACCTAAGGGGGAAGCGCGTGGCCGTGATCGGGACTGGCGCGAGTGCCATGCAGTTCGTGCCGCGAATTGCAGAGCAGGTCTCTGAACTCACGATCTTCCAGCGCTCCGCGCATTGGGCCTCGTTTAACGAAAAGTACCGCGCGGGGATCGAAGACGAGTTCAAATGGTGCCTCGCGAATATCCCCTACTACCACAGTTGGTATCGCTTCCTGCTCTTCTGGGCGGGCAGCGATCGCGCGTTCCCCGTCTTCCAGATCGATCCCAGCTGGGAACACCCGGAGCGCTCAACGAGTCAAGCGAATGACATGTTTCGCATGGGCGCTTCCATGTACATCGAGCAGCAGCTCGGAGGGGACGCGGAGCTCATTGAGAAGTGCCTGCCGGATTACCCGCCACTCGGAAAGCGGCCGCTCATGGATAACGGCTGGTACTCGACCCTCGTGCAGGATCACGTCGAACTGCATAACGCGGGGATCGAGAAAATCGTTCCGAATGGCGTCGTGACCAAGGACGGACGAACGATCGAGGTCGATGTCCTGATTCTGGCGACGGGCTTCCATGCCGGGAAATTCTTGTGGCCGATGGAGATCGAAGGTCGCGACGGTGCGATGCTGCATGAGCGTTGGGAGGGCGGGGAGAACCCGAAGGCCTATCTCGGGATTACGATGCCCGAATTTCCGAATCTCTTCTGTCTCTATGGGCCGAATACGAACCCGGTTCTCGGCAGCGTCATCTACATGCTTGAGTGTCAGACGACGTACATCATGAGCTGCTTGCGCGAGATGCTCGAGAACGGACATCGTTCGATCGAGTGTCGCGCCGAGATTCAGGACGAGTACTACGAGCGTCTGGATGCGGCGATGGAAGGGATGGTCTGGCGCCATCCGAAGGTCAGTAGCTACTACAACAACAAGCACGGTCGCGTGATCACGAATATCCCGTGGACCATGTACGCCTACTGGGACATGACCCGCGCCGTCGACCTCAAGGAATACACGGTCGTATGACGGGGCGGGCGCTTTGATCAAGAAGATCACTCTCGGGATCGTGGGTCTGATCGGGTTCGTGGTTTTGGGGATCCTCGCCGTGACGTTCATCTCGCGTGCGACGTCGGGCCCCGAGCCCTTGTTCACAATTGAGCACACGACCGAGATCGATGCGCCGCCCGCGCGGGTCTGGTCGATCCTGGCGGATCTCGAGCGATGGCCCGAGTGGAATACGTATGCGATCGACATCGAGGCTGACGGGCCGGTCGTGCTCGGGACCCGCCTCGTCGTGACAATTGTTCAGGACGATTGGCCGGATGCGCTCGTCGTGACGCCCGTCCTGACGCGGCTCGACCCCGGGCGGGAACTCGGCTGGCATGGCTCTCTCGGCCTTCAGGGCGTCCACGAGACGGATCACTACTTTCAGCTGGAACCTCTTCCGTCTGGCGGGACCCGTTTCCATCATGCGGAGGAGTTCCGCGGATGGTTGGCGGGGCTGGTTCCTGCGGAGGCCGACCGGATTCATACGCTGCACGCCTTCGAACGCATGAACGCGGATCTCAAGGCCCGTGCCGAAAGCACCGACTGACTTAGACTGACTCTGACTGGCTCAGGCTGGCTGGGGCCGACTTTCAGGACTCAGAAGAAGGAAATAGACTCCATGGCTGCTGCGACCGATCTTCCGCTCGACCAACTCGACGTCATCAATCCGGAGTCCTTCGAGGCCCATGGCTATCCCCATGAAGCCTGGGAGCGCCTTCGCCGCGAGTCCCCCATTCACTATTTCGGAGACTCGCCGGTTCCGTTCTGGGCGATCACGAAGCACGCCGATATCACGGCGATCAGCAAGCAGCCCGACCTCTTCTTGAACGGTCCGCGGCTCTTCGTGCATCCGGAAGTCTCGAACATGCAGGAGGAGCTCGAAGACCAGCAGGGATTCGACCGCCCGGCGACGCTCATCGAGATGGATAACCCGCAGCATAGCGCGTACCGCAAGATCATTAGCTCCCGCTTTACGCCGGCCGCGCTCAAGAAGATCCACTCGGAAGTCGATCGCATCGCGCGCAAGTTCGTCGACGAGATGCTCGACGAAGCGGATGGAGGCGAAGCGGAAGTCGACTTTGTGGAAAAGATCGCAGCGCCGCTTCCGATCGCTGTGATTGGGTGGCTGCTAGGCGTGCCCGAGCCGGATTGGCCGCAGCTCTATGACTGGACGAATCGGATGATCGGCTTCGATGATCCGGAGTTCAGCGTGACGGATACTGAGAGCGACAGCATGACCGCCATGGTCGAGCTTTTCACGTATTTCGCTTCGATCGTGGAGGATCGTAAGGTCAATCCGCAGGACGACCTGATCACGCTCTTCGCCCACGCGGAGATCGACGGGCAGAAGCTTCCGCCGATGGATGTCCTCGCCTGGTGTCAGATCATCGTGGGGGCAGGGAACGAGACCACGCGGAATGCGACGAGCGGTGGGATGCTCGCGCTGATCGATCATCCCGAAGAGCGACGGCGCTTGCTCGATCCGAGCAATATGCGGTCGGGGATCGAGGAGATCCTGCGCTGGAGCTCCCCCGTGATCCACTTCGCGCGGACGGTCGCGGAAGACACGGTCTTTAACGGCCACGCCTTCAAGAAGGGCGACACACTGGCGCTCTACTATCCCTCGGCGAACCGGGACGAGGACGTCTTCGACGCGCCGTACAAGTTCGATGTGGCGCGGCGACCGAATCGGCACCTCGCGTTTGGCGTCGGCGAGCATTTCTGTGCTGGCGCGCACGTGGCGCGGCTCGAACTTGAGATGGCCTACAAATACCTGCTGCCGCGGCTCGACGAAGTTGAGCTGGCGGGGGAGCCGGACCGGCTCCGCTCGAACCTGATCGGAGGCATCAAGCGCCTACCGATCCGATTCAAGGTGAAGCCGGCCTAGTCGGTCCCGCCTAGCGAGGGCGCCGGAAAACTAGCCGGGCATCTTTTCGAAGGTCGGAATATTCGTCGGCACGCTGTGATAGCTCTGTGCATCACACGTGAAGATGCCCATCTGCGGACCTTCGAAGACGCTCTGGTCGTCGATCGATCCAACCTTGATCATGACCATGCCGGGCATGGCGCGGGTCGTGACGTGGGTGCCGCAGTTCGGGCAGAACTCGCGGGTAACGGGGTTCTCGAGGTCGCTTCGGCGAAACTGCTTGAGTTCGCCTTGCGTGACCTTGAATCCATCTTCCGGGACCCCGATGATCAAGACGGAGTCGCCGCCGGAGATGTACTGACATTCGCGGCAGAAGCACTGGCCCTTGAGGCCGATGTCGCCGGTGGATTCGTATCGGACCTGCTTGCAGTAACAGCCGCCTTCAATCTTCATGGTCGGGTTCTCCTGGTTGGGGCCGCGCGCACATGCGGCCGCGGTGATGGGCTTGGATGGTAGTCCTCCGAATCGGAGAATCCATGACGGGGAGCCGACGGCGAGTCGCCGCGTGGTGCGCTCGTCGATACACTCGGCGGCCATGGAGATCCTACTCGTACGACACGGTGAGCCCGTCACGATGGTGAGCGACGACGGCCCCGTCGATCCGCACCTGACCGAACGTGGCCTTTGGCAAGCGGAGCAGCTGGGCGATTGGCTCGCCCACGAATCGATCGACCATGTCGTCGCGTCGAACAAGACCCGTGCGATCCAGACCGCTGCGCCCGCGGCGACGCGGCTTGGCCTTGAGACGGAGATCCTGCCAGATCTGGCGGAGATCGATCGCAATGCTCGGATCTACGGATCTCCCGAGGTTCTCGCGGAGCGCTTCCCCGACTACTTCGAAGCCATGAAGAAGGGCGAGTTCGAGAAGATCGGTTGGGATTCCTTCGACACATTCCGCACGCGCGTGATCGGCGCATGGCAGGACCTGGTCACGCGCCCGCGCGGCGAACGCGTGCTCGTGGCGTGTCACGGCGGGACGATTGGCGTGATTCTCTCCCACGTGATCGGGACGAGCAGCCACTCGGTTTTTGAGTCGACGCCCTACGCGTCAGTGAGTCGCCTGCTGGTTCTCGGGGAGGATGCGCGGCTTCGGACGCTCCACGAGGCCGCTCACTTCGACGGCCGACGCGAAGCGACGCATGGGGTCGAGGGGCCGGAGAAGCTCGAAGGCGCCCGTTAGTTGCTGCGCATGCCGCCCGCGATCGAGTAGTCCTCGCCGGTGACATAAGCGGACGCGTCGCTTGCCAGAAAAAGTGTCAGTCCGACGATTTCTTCCGGATCAGCAACCCGCTTCATCAACGTCGCCTGCGCAGATCGGTCGATGAAGTCGGGATCCGTCTTAGCGGTTCCCTTCATCATCTCTGTCAGGAACGGACCCGGCGCGAGCGCGTTCACGCGTACACCGAGAGAGACCCACTCCGCGGCCATCGTCTTTGTGAAGTTGAGGAGCGCGGCCTTGAGGCCCGTGTAGGTCCCGACACCGGGGCCTGCTGCGTAAGCGCCCAGTGTTGTGACGTTGATGATGCTGCCGCCGCCGGCTTCGCCCATGCGCGGTGCGCACAAGGCTGCGAGGCGGATCGGACCCTTTAGGTTGACGGCACTGAGCTTGTCGAAATAGGCCTCGGAGATCTCGGTGATCGGCGTCATCGCCGGATTGATCCCGGCGTTGTTGATCAGCACATCCAGCTTTCCGAATTCGTCGTAAACGCGGTCGACCAGGGCGGGGAGGGCGTCCCATTCGCCGACATGACAGGCGACCGGCAGCGCTCGGCGCCCTGTCGATTCCTCGACTTCTTTGGCGACCTGCTCGCAGAGGTCGAGCTTGCGGCTGACGACGACGACGTCACTGCCCGCTTCGGCGAGACCCTGAACCATCGCACGGCCAAGGCCCTTGGTTGCTCCGGTTACGAGAGAGACGCGTCCGGTGAGATCGAATGGATTGCTCAAGAGAGGTTCCTTTACGAGGCGGGCCGTAGGTGAGTTTTGAGTGGGGTATCGAGCCTAACTGAGTCTGGGCGGGTTCGACATAGATCGACCCCTCATGAATACGCGACTCATACGCAGTTCACTCGGGCGAATCGAACTGAGGCCACCGGCGCACGACATTCGGGTACTGTCGATGGATGAAGGACGAAACGCGACAGACAGTCCGAGCGATTGACTCCCCGAGAGGAAGTGGGGGACCGAAGTTGAGTACGAGGGTCGCCCTGATTCTGGTAATCCTACTCTCGCTCGTTGCCGTACCCGTTTTCGCATCCGGCCAGCTTCAGATCGTCGCCCATGAAGACGACGACCTCTATTTCATGACGCCTGCCGTCCCCAATGGGGTTGCCTCCGGCGCGCCGAGTTGGACTGTTTTCTTGTCGGCGGGGGACGCCGGCCGAACCGACGGACATTGGCAGTCGCGGGAGCTTGGCATTCGAGCGGCCTACGCGTTGATGCGCGGCCTGCCCGACGTTTGGTCCGCCTTGCCGCTCTCGATTGAAGGACGATCCCTCGCCGCGTTTCAACTGACTGGAGCTCCGGAGATCGTCGTGGTCTTCTTACGCCTCCCCGACGGCAATCCGAACGGCACGGGCTACGCGGTGACGGGAAATGAGAGCCTGGAGATCCTTTGGGAGGGAGGCCCCGGGGAGACGATTCATCCCGTAGATGGTTCTGCGGGGTACTCACGGGTCGAACTGATCGACTTGCTCACGGAGATCATTCGCGACCGTGATCCGAATGTTCTGCGGATCCAGGACATGACCGCCTATCACGGAAGCGATCACTCCGATCATATTCATTCCGGACGCTTCGCCTTCGAGGCTCATCTCGCGAGCGGCGATCTCCACCGCTTGCTCGCCTACCGCGCCTACAACATCAACGGTCAGCCCGTCAATTTGTCGAGTACGGAGATCGCGCAAAGCAACTCGATCATCACGACCTACGGTGCTTTCGACGCGGGCGTCGGGCCCAACGGCTGGAACCAGCGTGAGATCCCCATCGGCGACCTTTTCGGTGCACATGCCAGTCTCGTGGTCGTGTCGGGGCCGCGGACCGGCGAATGTCTGAACGTTACGAATCCGGGAACATCTTCCGAAGTGATCGGATTCGCACCCTGTACCGACGCGACCGCGCAATCCTTCTTTTTGACATCGCGGGATCTCCGGCATGGGGACCACTGTCTGACCGAGTCGAGCGGCAGCTTTTCCTTTAAACCATGTGGGCTCGCGCCGGGACAGGGCTGGACGTTCTTTTCCGACGGCCATCTCAGAGGGCCTAACGAGGCGTGCATGATCGAATCTGCCGGAAACGCGGTGGTCACGCCGTGTGTCGGGTCGAGTCGCTTCTGGGAAATGGGTGCGAAAGAGGATTATGCCGCGGGCGCCGGGACGGATTTTTCTACCATCGATCTCGGCACGGATCCCTCGCGCTACCTGAGCCTCGAGTTCGGGGACATCGACGGAAACGGCCAGGACGACGCATGCGTACGTCGCGCGGACGGCATCTACTGCGCGCGAACCCGTGGTGCCGGGGAGTTTGACGCGGCCGAACTGTGGCACTCGAATTTCGGAGACGATGATGCCTGGGGGCCGCCGCAATACGGAACGACGATCATGCTCGGGGACCTCGACGGGGACGGTGACGACGATCTGTGCGGGCGCGGATCGGCGGGCATCTTATGCGTCACTTCAAGCGGAACGAGTTTCGGGAGCTTCGCGAATTGGACGAGCTTCTTCTCCGATGCGGACGGAGGCGCGGCGCCTTCGACCTATGGATCTCTTCGCTTAGGCGACGTTGACGGCGACGGTCTTGCGGATCTTTGTGGATGGCGCGGGGTGGGCGTGCATTGCCAGATCAACCAGGGCGGGAGCTTTGGTGCCCCGACCGCCTGGGCGGCCAGTGGCTGGGTGTCTGCGCTGAATCTGCCCTCTGCACAACAAGGCCAGACGATGATGCTCGGCGACATCGACGGCGATGGAGCGGACGATCTTTGCGAACGCGGCGACGCGGGGGTCTACTGCGCGATTGCGGATCCCGTCGCGGGAGCCTTCGTCGATCGTGCGATGCGGTCTCAAGCAGAGTATTCGAATGGATTCGGGTGGGGCGGGGCCGAAGGCTATTGGGGAACGCTTCGGCTCGGAGACCTCTCCGGTGATGGCCGTGCGGATCTTTGTGGGCGCGGCGCGGCCGGAGTGCTCTGCCTGTACTCTCTCGAAGGCCGATTCTCTGCGATCAACCATCGACTCACAGCGGCGTTCTCGAATGCCGCTGGATTCTTTCCGGCGGAGCGCGCACGAACGTTCCATTTGGCCGATATCGACGGCGATGGGCGTGCGGACCTCTGTGCCAGCGACGCGACGACGCTGCGCTGCGCACGTCAGGATGACCCGTTGGCGGCACCGGAGCCGGGGCTTAGCGTCGGACTCGCGTTGGGTGTGCTGTTAGTCGCCGGGGCTCGTGACAGTGGGGCTCGTGACAGTCGGGCGCAGACGCGGCGCCACGCGTCCTAGAGGTTCAGTGCCGCGATCTCGCTCTCGGCGATCTTCCGGTCCTGAATGCCTTCGAAGCCGTCTCCACCCGTGTAGGTCTCTTCGCCCACGAGCAGCCCTTCGTTCGCATCGACGGGCCAGACGACGCCCATGCGCGCTTCGTACAAGTAGTAGGCGTCTGCATCGTCGACTTCGATACCCATCGCCGCGAGCGTTCGTCCGGGATACGCCATGCGCATGATGCCTTCCGTAAAGACGGCGCCCGCGTCGGCAATCACGCGGTCGCAGGCGAGTTCCAGGCGATGCGCGCCGGTCTGCACGATCGAGACGTCATAGAAGTTGCGAACCGCGTCCTTGCTGTTCGGATTCATGACGGGGTCGCCGGGGCGATCATGAGTCACGTAGAGCGGCTTCTCGACGAGGGTCGCGACGACACCTTCGATGTCCGCCTGCGCTTCCTTCTTCATGTGCTCGAGGACGAGACCGAGATTGCGCTTGAGCGTCGGGTCGGTTTCTGCGTTGAAGCGTTGTTCGACGAGGGTCCAGGTGTTGTTGGGATTGAGCTTGGGCATGGGGGACTCCAATTCGCGCGTGTTGAAGGGACGGCCTAACGGCTCTTCGGCAATCCGAGTTCCACTTCCGCCACGAGGCTTCGCAGAATCTCGACGGTTCCGCCGTAGATCGTGTTGACCGGCGTCTGGCGGAACGCTTCATCGAAGTTGCCGTCGGCGAGGGCGCCGTCCTCGTCTTCCTTGAGCAGGCCTGCGGGACCGACCAGATCCATCCAGCTCTGCGCATCGTCTAGGTAGGACGTGCCCGAGAACGACTTGGTCATGGCGCCCTTGCCGCCCAAGTCCTTGCCTTCAGCCGTGATCCAGGTTGAGCGATGGCGGAGCAGGCGGGAGACCTCAGCATGGATCGCGGTCTGCCCGAGCTGTTCCTTGATGCGCGGATCATCGAAGGGGCGTTCGCCGTCGGGGCCCGTTTCAAGCGACCACTTCCCAGCGTTCTGGATGAAGCGTTCCTGCAGATCCGCGTATCCCATCGCTTGTTCAAGTCCGAGCGCGAAGCGCACGACCGACCAACCCCTGTCGACCTCGCCGACGCGGTTCACGTCAGGAATCCGCACGTTCGAGAGAGAGACGCCATTACTGCGCTCGCCGCCCATCGTATGGATCGGCGTAACCTCAACGCCTTCCGCATCCGTCGGCACGAGGAACATCGTCAGCCCGCGATGAGGTCGATCCTGGGTGCTCGTGCGCGTCAGCATGAAGACGTACTGCGCGGTATGCGCCGTCGTCGTCCACATCTTCTCGCCATTGATGAGCCATTCGTCCCCATCCGGCGTCGCCGTGACACGGGCACTCGCGACGTCCGACCCCGATCCAGGTTCGGAGTAGCCGAGGGCAAAGGCGATCTCACCCGCCGCGATCTTCGGCACGAAATGCTCGCGGTGATAGTCGGTCCCCATCGCGAGAAGCGTGTGGCCGATGAAGCCGTTATTGAGGAGTCCGATCCAGGGGAAGCCCGCTTTGCAGAGCTCCCAATAGAGCGTGAGGTTTTCGTAGGGATCGCGATCACCGCCGCCGTATCCCTTCGGCCAGCCCGCCGAAACCCAGCCTTCCGCGGCGAGCTTGCGGTAGAGATCCCAGTTATGGCCGCCGCCATCTTCGGCCGCCTCCTTGCGATCTTCCTCGCTGAAATTCTCCTTCAGGAAGGCTCGAATCTCGCGCTGGACTTCTGCTGCCTTTTCACCGAGTCGAAAATCCATTCTTAACAACCTCCCAGCAGCGATTCGGCTTGACCCGATCCATCGCGATCGAAACACAATTCAGCCACCGTCTGCAGCTCTTCTTTGGCGCCACCGCCGATCGACGAGAGCGCGCGCGCCTGTCGGTAGAAGAGTTGAATGTCGTACTCCGTGGAGAAGCCGTAGCCACCGTGGGTATGGAGCGCGATGTCCGCGGTTCGGATCGCCGTTTGTGCGCCCCAGGTGAAGGCCATCGACGAAAGCATCTCGAAGCGTTCCGAATCTTCCGTATCCGCCCAAGCCGCTTCCCAGCAGAGCAATTCGCCGCCGTCCACGCGGATCGCACATTCCGCGAGGGGATGCGCAATCGCTTGGAAGCCACCGATCGGCACACCGAACTGAATGCGCTCCCGGGCGTAGTCCGAGCCGATCGCGAGCGCGCGCTGGGCGATGCCCGTCAGCCAGAACCCGGCGAGCATCTTCCATTCGGCGTTCGCGCGGGCCATCGCCTTTGTTGCCGCGTCGCCGGTTGCGAGCACACGCGCGTTCGAGGATCGGTCGAGGTCCCAATGGGCGATCGCGAAATCGCCGATATTCTTGAGCGAGCCGGATCGGCGGGCGTCGCCTCCCTCGGCGACGTAGAGCGTGTCGCCGTCGAGGGCGATGACCGCGTCCGTAACCGTGCCGAAGGGGACGAGGGTTCGGCCACCGGCGGTCGTGCGCGTGCCCCCGACCGCGTTAGGCCGGGGCAGGGCAATCGATGCGGAGATCTGGCCTTCCGCGATCGCGCCGAGCAGCGGGTCTTCGGGGGCGATGGCGGCGAGCAAGCGGCCCACCGTGGCGACTTCGAGGAACGGAACCGGAGCAAGCGCCTGGCCCGACTGGGTCGCGACGAGCCCGAGCTCGAGGAGGCTCATCTCGAGTCCACCGGCGGCCTCGGGCAAGCCCATCACGTTCGCGCCGAGTTCGCAGTACTGCGCCCAGAGCGAGGTGGAGAGGCCCGTGTCTTCGCATTCGCGGACATGGGTGGTCGGACATTCCTTCTCGAGCATTTCGGAGAAGGTGTCGACGAGAATCTGCTGAGATTCGTCGAGAGAAAGATCCATTAGTCGATTACCTCGAAGCGGGGCATGACGCCCTGACCGGGAAGTTCTTGAAAGCGAGCCTGGACTCGCTGGTCGATTTCGATTGTGTCGGGATCGACGTCGAGCAGATCGCAAACCATGCGAACGCCGCAGTCGAGCTCAATGGTCGCGATCACGTAGGGAACGTGATCTGTCCACGCAGGATGAAAGGCACGATGGGCGACGGTATAGGAATAGATCCGTCCGAGCCCCTCGACCGTCTGCCAATCACTCTCGCCCGAATGGCATTCAGGACAGAGCGGCTGAGGATAATGTCTGAGGCGCTGGCACGCCGCACATCGTTGAAAAGCGAGCTCGCCTTTCTCGATGGCGTCCCAGAAACCCTGGCTCAGCTCGGTTCGCGGGACCTCGGGGCGAAGAACGGCCGGGCTCTCGTTGCTTTCGCTGTCGATTTCGCTCATGCGGACCGTCCGAGAATGAGAGCGGCGCCCTCGTGAAAGTCGCCTTCCCCGGTCACGATGATTCGCTCGCAATCGGCGATCTGGCGTTCGGCTTCGACCTCCCGTCGAAGTTGGCGAACCGCCTCACTGACGAGGTTCGCGCCAGAGCAATGCCCTTCTGACAAGAGCCCTCCCGAGGTGTTTACGGGCAGCGCACCACCCAGGGAAATCCGTCCATCCCGCACGAAAGCCCCGCCTTCGCCGCGCGGGCAGAACCCGAGGGCTTCAAGGGAGGCGAGCACGATCCAGCTGAATCCGTCATAGATCTGAGCCGCGTCCATATCGTCCGGTCCGAGTCCGGCCATCGCGTAGGCACGCTCGCCGGCGACTTCGAGGCCTTCGATCCGCGTGAAATCACGCTTCTGGGTAATCGAGGTAGGCGGCGAGCCGTGTCCTTCGCCCACTCCCAGGATCGGGACGCCCACTTTCTTTGCATCACGCGCGCGCTCCACTGAACTGATCACAATAGCCGTCGCTCCATCGGTCTCAAGCGAACAGTCGAAAAGGCGAAGCGGATCCGCGATGAAGGCAGAGGCCTGATGTTGTTCGAGGGTCATCGTCTTCTCGAACATCAAAGCGCGCGGGTTCAGGTTTGCATGGCCGCGAATCGCAACGGCGATCCGGCCGAAGTCTTCGCTCGTCGTGCCGAATTCGTGCATGTGTCGGCGGGCGGCTTGAGCGAACCACTGCGATGCGACGGTATTGCCGAAGGGGCGCTCGAACTCGTCCATATGACGCATGACGGGGTGGGGTGCGATCGCGCCCTCACTGGTCAGCGAAACACGTTGTGCCGAATAGCCCCGTCGCCCTGCGACGAGCAGCACGTTCTTGGCGACGCCCCCGGCGACGGCGAGGGCAGCACTTTGGATTGCACTAACGAAGCTCGCACCGCCTGTCCGAATCGTCGAGGAAAAGGCGAGGGCGGGAAGTCCTAGATTGAGAATGAAATCTTCGGCGATCGTGCCGGCGAGCTCGTTCGGCATAACGCCATCGATGTCTGCCGGGGTCAGTCCCGCATCTTTAATCGCTTCGAGCGCGGCTTGAAGATGAAGCTCGAGCGTTGAGCAATCGGTGCCCCGGGTGAAGGGGGTTTGGCCGACACCGATGATGGCGGCCTGACCGCTGAGTGAGGGGAGGGGGGACATATCCGGCTTTCGATGCGTGGTTCTTGCGCGATGGGCGCAAGACGGGGAGGGGCCTCATGCGAAGCGCCCGGGGCGCCGGATCATAACGGATTCGACGGGGTCTTCGCGAAGGGGTAACACTGGGATTGGGCGGCCCGAGAAGGACTGCAGGGCGCGCGAGGAGGATCATGCGAGTCGGAATTTTTGTGTCAGAGGCCTGGGGACCGGGTTCGCCCATCGGCGAGATCAGGGAGCGCGCGCTCCGGGCGGAAGCCCTTGGCTATCCGAGCGCTTGGGTTCCCTATTTGCCGTGGTCGCTGGACTCCCTCGCATCAATGCAGGCTGCAGGCGAGGCGACTTCGCGAATCGAAATCGGCTCGGCGGTGATCCCGACGTTCTTCTTTCATCCCCTCGCTATGGCCCGGCAGGCGGCAACGGTTCAGGCCGCGATCGGTCGTCCGATTCACTTCGGGATCGGCTGCTCGAATCCGGCGATCGTCGCCATGCACGGCCTGGCCTTCGAGCGCCCGGCGCGCCACGTGCGTGAATACCTCGAAGTGCTGAACGCCGCCTTCGAAGTCGGTACGAAACCGGGCGGGCCCCGGGAGCAAGCCGCCTTCGTTCAATATGAAGGCGAAGTATTCAAGATGGGGTCGATCTACGGGACCCCGGGTGCGGAAAAGATGGGTTCCGTGCTGGTGGGCGCGATGGGGCCCAAGATGCTCGAAGTAACCGGGGCCTATTCCGACGGCGTGATTGCTACATGGTGTGACGAAGGCGCGATCGAGCGCGACATCGTTCCGCCGGTTCGCGCGTCGGCCGCGAAGGCCGGCCGGGTCGAACCCAAGGTTGCGAGCGTCGTCGCGACCGCGATCGTTCCGCGATCCAAGATCGCGCCGGCACGGGACGCCGCGCAGGAGGAGTTCGGCTTCTACGAGCAGAACATGCCCTACCAGCGCGTCGTAGAAGCCTCGAACGCGAGCCGGATCGCGGAGATCTGCGTAATCGGCGATGAGGAGGAAGTGGCGCGAAGGTTGCGCGGCTATCGCGACGCAGGGATGACGGACTTTCTCGCGGCGCCCTACGAGGTAGAGGGCGCGGACTGGGAAAGTACGGCTTCGAAGCTGGCGACGATTGACTATTAGGCGCTTGTTGGGGCGCTGGGCGGCTCGGCGTCAGGCGCCAGGGCCGGCCTCGGGCATCTGCAGGAACTCGATGAGCAGGGGATCGCCCTCGCGCTCGAGATAGGCGAAGACCGTGTCGGCGGTGAACTGCTTGTACCAGATCGGCTTGTAGCCGACGGAGGCGACCTTCTCGATCCAGGCGTCGGTGTTGTCGACGCGGTAGCGGAGATGATGCATGCCTTCGCGTCCCGCTTCGATGAATTCTCGATGGGGGCTCTCGCCGCTCTTCCATTCGATGAACTCGATCTCGAGATCGCCGGATTTTCCAAAGAGGATGCCGAGGGACACGTCCTTCTTGTTTCCGCGATAGTCCGCATCCTGCACCGAGCCATCCATCTCCGTAAAGGGTCCGAAGAGGGCGCCATAGCGCGCCTTTGCCTCATCGAGCGATTTGACGACGAAGCCGACCTGATCGATCGGGGGCAGGCCGAGGCCTTCAAGGGATTCGGGGGTTTCGGAGTTGGACATGGTGAACCTCGGCAGGCGCAACGCGCGCGTTAGGCGATCAGGACTTGAAGCGGACGGGCATCGCTGAATAGCCCTTCACGAACTCCGTCGAATAGGTTTCGAGGTTGCCCTCGTCGATTTCGTAATTCGGGAAGCGCTTGAGAATTTCGTTGAGGGCGATCTGGCCTTCCTTACGGGCGACGTGGAGGCCGATGCACGCGTGGTGACCATGGCTGAAGCCGAGGGAGCGCGGCGGGTTTCGATGAATGTTGAACGCGGTCGGATCGGGGAACTCGCGGTCGTCGCGGTTGGCGGCCGTGTACAGAAGAACGATCACCTGACCGGGATCGATCGTCACGCCGTGCCGCTCGACGGTCCGCGTGACTTCGCGACACATGTTCTGCGTCGGCATGTCGATTCGCACCGCTTCGTTGAAGGCCGGGACAGCGAGCTCGGGATTGGCTGCGACATCGGCGCGCTGATCCGGATTCTGTTGAAGCCGAAGCATCAGATTGGCGAGCACCTTCGGAAGGGTGTCCGTTCCCCCGATCAACAGCAGCGAAAGATGCGATCCGATGTCGTCGTCGGTCAGCGCATTTCCGTCCGCGTCGCGGTACTCGCGCAGGACCGTGATCGCATTCGGCTCCGATGGCGGATTCGCGCGCTGGTCGGCGGAGACCTTGCGCAGGTATTCGTTCATCTCGCCCATCGCGACGAGCCCGTCTTCGGTCATGCCTGCCTGTCCCGGCACGCGCGCGAAGAAGCGGCCGACGACATCCCGCAGATAGTCGCCGTCTTCGATGGGAAGACCGATGACCTTACAGCCGACGTTCATGGCAAGGGTCTGAGCGAACTCTTCGACGAACTCGTGGGTCCCGCCATCGGCGAAGGGCTCGAGCAGTCGGTCAACGAGCGATTCGATGAAGGGCTCAAGCGCTCGTACGCGCGCCGGCATGAAATGCTTGCGGAGACCGCCGCGAAGCTTCGTGTGCTCCGGTGGGTCCATGTTGTTGATCAGGGGCAGCACGGGCTGGACCCGCGTCAAGAGATGAGCGGAGGTCGCGCCATTCGCGTTGGACACGAAGTCGCCTTCACAGGCCCACCAAACATCGTCGAAGCGCGATAGCGCAAACGCGTTGTACGGCTCGATGAAATGGACGGGCGACTCATCGCGCAAGCGCTTATAGATGCCATGGTTATCGCCATGGATGACGTCGTCGGAAAAGGGATCGTATTCGATGGTCATTGGACTCCTCGCGAGCAAAGCGTAAACGCGAATCTCGTCCCCGTCGAGCGGCCTCGCCCATCTCTCGATCGTGGCGCTACTCTTGGCCGCCCCAAAACAAGGAGCTTCTGATGACAGCATTTGCCGATGACCCCCGACTCGACCCCCGCCTGAAGGGCATGCTCGGTCAAATCGGTATGGGGAGCGCTGAGGATGTCGACAGCCGAGAGGCTCTGCTCGCTCAGTCCGGGACGGCCGAAGCGATCGCCGGCGGAGAGGCCTTCCGGAAAATGATGGAGGTCTGCGACAACGAAGACATCGCCCCTTCGACGGGCTTGTCGATCGAGACGCGCGAGTTCACGTCGCAGCCCGATGGCAATACGATCAAAATGCAGATGATTCGACACGAAGACGGTGAGTCCCGACCGAGCGTCTACTACATCCATGGCGGCGGCATGATGACCCTCTCCTGTTTCGACGGGAACTATCGCGCCTGGGGCAAGATTATCGCCGCGCAGGGCGTGAACGTCGCGATGGTCGATTTCAGAAACTGCCTCTCGCCCTCGTCCGCACCGGAAGTGGCGCCGTTCCCGGCCGGCTTGAACGATTGCGTTTCTGGTCTCGAATGGTTCATCGAAAACGCGGCGGATCTTGGCTTCGACGGCGGCCGCGTCGTGATCGCTGGGGAGAGCGGCGGCGGAAACCTCTCCCTCGCGACGGCGCTTCGCCTCTCACGGGAGAACAAGCTCGGTCTCATTCAGGGCATCTACGCGCTTTGCCCCTACATCGCCGGAACCTGGCCGCAGGAGCGATACCCGTCCTCGATCGAGAACAACGGCATCCTACTCAACCTGCATAACAACAATGGCGCCATGGCGTATGGCATCGAAGAACTCGAGAAGCGTAATCCGCTCGCGTGGCCCGGCTTCGCGACGGGAGCGGACGTAAAGGGCTTCCCGCCCACCATGATCAGCGTCAACGAATGCGACCCGCTTCGCGATGAAGGAATCGAGTTCTACCGTCTCCTGCTGACCGAAGGCGTCCAGGCGAATTGTCGACAGGTGATGGGCACGGCGCACGGAACTGAGATCTTCCCGATCGCGTGCCCCGAGATCAGCCGTGAGACCGCCCGGAGCATCGTCGCGTTCTGCCACGAGACGTCGCGTTAGGCCGCCGGCGAACGATCAGGGGACCGCGAGTATCTGAACGAGGGTCGGCGTGACCGGCATGTCCGAATACGGGCTCGTTTCCGTTTGCTGCATGACGACGACCGCTGTCCCTGAACTGGGGTTGATCCAGAACTGGGTACCGAAGCGACCGCTCCACCAATAGTCCCCGTTCGTCGCAGGCATGATCGTCTTCGATTCATCCGCAACGACGCACACGCCGAACCCCCAGCCGAGCCCCTCGAGGCCCATATCCGCGAGGACGCCCTCCGGAACGTGGAGCCGCGTCATTTCTGCGACGGAGGCTTCCTTCAGAATGCGAACGCCACCGAGGCTCCCGCCTCGCGCGAGCATCAGCGCGAAGCGCAGGTAGTCACGCGCACTCGAAACGAGTCCGCCGCCGCCAGGGGTCCAGCCCGTCCCGTAGTAGTCGTCGAAGCGCGGCTCGCGAAGGAGCTCGCCGTCTTCGTCATGGGTATACATGCGGGCGAAGGGAACGCCCGGTTCGATTTCGTCGGGATAGCCCGTGTGATCAAGCCCCAGCGGGTCGAAGATGCGCTCGCGAAGAAAGCGATCGAGGGGTTGGCCCGCAGCCACTTCGATGACCCGGGCGAGAACATCGGCGCTCCAGCCATAACGCCAGGCGGTCCCGGGTTGCTCATAGAGTGGCAGCCGGGGAATTCGATTGACGCGCTCCGCGAGCGTACCCAACCCTGCAAGTTCGATATCCGGAGAGCGCCACGCGCGGTCGAGAGGGGCCTCCGTTTCCGCATAGCCCCCGATTCCGGACGTAAAGGTCAGCAGATGGTGAACCGTGATCGGCGTTGCGAGGGGTTCCGTCTTCCATTCGCCGTCCTCGGTCCGCTCGCTGATAACGCGCGTTTGGGCGAAGCCGGGAACGAAGTCGGCCACCGGATCTTGAAGACGCAGTCGCTCTTCCTCGATCAGGATCATGGCGGCGACGGCGATGACCGGCTTGGTCATCGACGCAATATGAAAACGCGTATCGAGGGCCATCTCCTGCTGCGTCTCGAGGTCCGCATGCCCAGCGGATCGCGCATAGATGAGCCCGTCGTGATTCGCGACGAGGGCCACGAATCCCGCGCGTGCGCCGCTCCAGACCCGATAGTCAATGACACGATCGATCGCGGTTCGGCGAAAGAAGGAGAGGCGAGCCTCGGATTCGGCGATTCCGATTTGCGCGGCGACGTCTGAGAGTGTTGGCTGCGGAGTGCCGCAACCGGCAAGGACGATCCAAAGGGGAAGAAGCGCAAGGAGTCCGTAGAGTGCGCGACGTCGAGATAAGCGATCTGGGCTCTTCATGGGAGCCGATTCTACCCCGCTCCGGACCGTCGCGGCCCTCAGTATCGTGGTGCGGACTGCGGCTCTGGCCCTACGGCCACGGCATCAAATCGCCGAAAGAGTGCGATAGCCTTCCCGCGCACCCGCATTGCCTGTGAAGAAGGAAAGGGATTGATGTCGACTGAACTCACAAGCGAAGGGATCCGTGCGGCGAGCGGCGCGCTTTCGGGTCTGCGTGTGATGGCGGTTGGCGGCGCGAATATCGAGCATGGCTATACGCTGCCCGGTGGTTTCGAGCGCGATGGCAAGGTTTCGACGGAACCCGAGCCCCGACTCTCCGGGGGGAGCTCCGTGAATCATTCGGCGCGACTGCTCTCGATGGGAATCGATGTTCATCCGGTCTTGCCCCTCGCGGCCGCGGATCCCATGAGTGAGGTGATTCTCGCGACGCTCGATGCGGCGGCCAAGAGGGGCAATGCGAGCTTTCGCCAGAGCGAGCTCTCGATCGAAGGCGCGGGCCTGATGACGCCCTACACGACGATCATCCGACAGGGCGATTCGCGTGCCGTCTTGAACGAGTTCTCCGCCGACTTGATGAGTGCCTTCGAGAAGCACCTCGCGAGGAATCTCGAACAGGCGGCGGGTCTCGACAAGACTCCGGCCGTGGCGTTAGTTGGTCATGTACATGCGGATCGATCGCCCCCCTCCAAGGGAGAGGTCGGATTCGCGGGGGACTTGACCGAGCGAATTCTGACCGCGACCGAACTTGATTCGGCACGCAAGTTCGTGAACTTTGGGCGGGCGCAATACTCTCTGGGTGCTGACCGATGGAACACCCTGTTGCGCGACCGAGTCGACGTGATGCAGCTCGGCCTTGAAGAGGTTCGCACCTTCGTGCGGGATCTTGGTCTTGCGAATGATTCTCTGTCTTCGATTCTGGCCTGGTTCCGTGAGCGCACGACGATCGTGATCACACTCGGTCGTTTTGGTGCGGTCGGTCAGCTCGTGGGGAGTGATCAACCCGTCGCTGCTTGGCCCTACCTGCTCGATGCGGTTGTTGATTCGACCGGGGCGGGGGATGCCATGGGGGCGGGGGTGGTCGCTGCGATGAGCATCGAGCCCTTTGATGACTCCGAGGTGTCGGACGAAACGCGGATCGAGCGCTTCGCGCGAGCCCTCGCTTTCGGACGAACTTGTGGGGCCTACGCTTGTACGACGCTCGGTGGGGCGGAGGATTGTCCGGATCTGGATGCGCTGGTCGCGTTTGAGCGCGGCGCCGGTTCGAGTGCCGACGAGCACGGACTGAGTCGCTCGATGAGTGATCACGATCTCTATCTGATCGAACGGGCCTTCGAGCGTTAGTTCCCGCGCACGCTCGGGCTCTCAGACGTACCGCGTTCCTTGAGTGCGATGATCCCGAAGACAATGGTCAGGAGCGCAACTGCCAGAGCCAGTGTGTGAAAGGCGGCTTCGTTGGCGGCCTGGAGGATCGGTGCCTGGGCGACGGGGGAGAGGGCCTCGAACGCGGCGGCACTGCCCGCGAGTTCGTGCTTCGTTGTGTCGGTGATGCTGCCCAGGGCGGGAAGGACGTACTGAATTGCCAGCGCGCCGGCGACGCCCATCAGGCCGATGAAGAGCTCGCCGCCTTTCGGATAGCGCTCGGAGATGTTGGCAAGCATCGTCGGCCAAAGGAAGCAGACGCCGAGTCCCCAGACGGTTGCTGCGAGAAGGCCCGTGATGGGCGAGTCGGCCAGGGGGAGAAGCCAGAGGCCGAAGACGGAGAGCACGGCAGAGCCCCATAACATCACGATATTCGAGACACGATGGGCGATCGGGCCGGCGAAGTGGCGGAACACGAACATCATGGCGGAGACGTAGATGACGATCCAGGCGCCGCGGATCCCGAGCGACTTCGTAAGCGCAAAGTCGAACCACTGATTCGGGGCGAGCTCGGCCGCCGCGGTCAGCAGCATGCACGCCCACCAAACGAGAAACATCGGGTTCTTCGGAATTTCGGCGAACATCTCACGATACGACACGCCGAGGGCTGCTCGTTCTGTTCGAGGGAAAGGCGTCCCCAGGTAGAGGGCGATGCATCCGAGCGCTGGAAAGAGGACCGCCCCGAACTGCCATCGCCAGCTGACTTCGAGCTGTCCGCAGGCAAGCGCGACGAGCATGCCGATGATGATCCCCGCCGGCCACCAGGCATGCACGACGTTAAGACGATTCGTCTTGTCGTCGGGATAGAGAGCCGCGGTCAAGGGATTCACGGCCGCTTCCATGAAGCCCCAGCCGAGACCGGAAAAGAGGAAGCCGATTCGGATCATGGATTCGGCGCCGTCGCCGGACGCAGTGATGGCGAGCCCCGTTCCGACAATGAAGGAAAGTGCCGAGGCGAGCAGGGTGCGCCCCATGCCGATCGCGTCCAGCAGGATACTCGCGCCGAAGAGGGTGATCCCGAAACCGAGGAAGGCGGTTCCCAGGAGGCTTCCGGCGAGGGTCGCTGAGCCGGGGCTCAGTTCCTGCACGACGCTCGCAATGATCGCACCGCGAAGAGCGAAGCTTACGCCCGCGGTCAGCAGGGCGAGTGAGCTGAGGATGAAGATCTTGCGGCGCGGGTAGGTGTGGGCTTCCGACATGCGCGGAGCATACTCCGCTCAGCTTAAGGCGCGAAACACGTACCAGATGAGGAAGCCCGTCAGGAATGCGGTCACGCCGAGCATGGCGCCGAACCAAAGGTTGCCCTTAACACCGCTTGGACGATCCTCGCCGAGGTATTCACGGTTGCGCTGGAGTAGGCAGAATCCGAGATAGGAGGCGGGGAGGAAGAGTCCGCAGATGATGTTGGTCGGGACAGCGACCCAGACCGCGATCTCGCTCCAATAGACGCATCCAAGCACGCCGGGGACGGGAAGCCAGGTCGCCAAGCGATGGGCGCGGCTTCCCACCGCGACGTCGAAGAGTTCGACTGCCACGAAGCCGCAAGTCAGCATCTGGAGCGTGATCGACGAGAGCGCCATGCCGAGCACGCCCAGTCCGAAGACAAGGCGGCCCGCCGTTGGGCCGATCGATTGTGCGAGAACCTGAGCCGCTTCGACGGGGGAGAGCCGCGTTCCGTCGAAGGCCGGATCGAGGTGCAGTGTATTCGCCGTGGCGATCACGATGAGACTGACGGCGAGCGCGTAGGGAAGGAACATTCCGAAGAGGAGGTCGACCCGGGCGAGCTCGCGATGTTCGCGTCCCCACCCCTTGGCGAGCAGCGTGTAGGGATAGAGGAAGATCATGTTGACGCCGACCGCCGCCGAGAGCCCGGAGAGAATCAGCGTTAGGCCAGCGACCCCGTTTCGTGTCTCGGGAATCGAGAAGGTGAGAAAGCCTTCCGCGAGGCCGCGCCAATCGGGCAGGCCCGTTTGAATGACGACCCATGCAAAGCAGGCAACGATTCCCCAGACCATGAGCTGAAGCATGCGTTCATAGGCGCGGACCGCGCCGGGGGATCGGCCGTAAAGCGAGCTGATGCCGATGGCCCAGACGAGCACGAAGCCGCCCATCGTGAGGGGCGAGACGCCGGGCCAGCCCAGGACATCCGCCAGGTCGACGAGGACTGCGGAAGCCAGGGCGTACTGGGCAAATTGCCAGATCACCGAAGAGAGCAGGGCGCCGATCGCCCAGGCCCAAGCGTAGAACGGGCCCGCATGGGTATGCATCGCTTGCCAGGGGCGAGCTCCGGTCGAAAGCGTCTGCCAAGAGACCGCCGAAAGCATGACGATGCCGAGGGCCATCGCCAGCGGCGCGACCCAGAGCAATTCGAGGCCAAAGATCGCGCCGGCGAAGAGCGCAGAAGAGACGGTCCCGCCGCCTAACGTCATCGCACTCTGCAGGTAGCCCGGGCCGAGCATCCGCAGGTAGCCGCGCATGCGCGGCAAGAAAGGCTTCGCCGCGAGGCTACGGAGGGCGGCCTTTTCCCATTGCTGCGCACCGGCGTCGGGAATCGAGGCCATTCGCAATCCCGTCCAGGACGGATCGGAGTCCGATTCAGGCCCTGGCTGACTTGGCGGTGTATCGCTCAAGCGGTCCATTCTCCTTCGATCGTTTCAAGCGTGGATCGCGCGCCGTGATCGATCGCTGAATCGTAGCCGAAGCCGATTGCGTCCTGACAGGAAAGCGAAAGGGAGCCGTCTTCGATCCGGAGCCGGATGCGCTTCGAATTGGGTACGCGCTCATAGAGATCCGGCTGGGCTTTGAGAGCCGCCTCCGCCTCGCGTTCCGGGACGACGTCGAGGCCGGGAAAGAAATGATGACCGTTCCGCTCGCTATGCGGGAGCCCGAGCGCTCCCACGATCGCGAGGTCTTGTTGAAGCGGCAGCACCGGAAGATTCGTGAGATCCTCGCTTGTCTGGAACGCGCCATCCCCCCGTGCCAAGCAAAGCGCGCGATTGGTGAGCGCGCGGAAGACGCCCTTGCAGTTCTTGACCGAGACACCGCGGTAGCCGAGATCGAGGGCCCGGGGAAACGCATCGAGGTCGTCGTCCGCTTCATCGATCAGCAGGGGAATGCGTTCGGCGAGGGCTCCGATCTCTTGCTGTGTCGAGGGGGCGAGGGTCAGGTTGCGGGGAAGCGGTTGCTCGAGATAGCCGAGAGCGTCTAAGAAGGCCGGTCCATCGGGATCCGCCGCGATTCGATCGAGCAGCACGCCGATATCCGCGATGCGCTCGTAGCTCTCGTTTGCATCGAGCGTATAGATCGGGTCGACGACCCCAAGCTCGCCAACGAGGCGCGCGATCTCGAGCATGCGTTTCGCATCTTCGTCGGGAGCGCCGCCGGCCTTGAGCTTGAACGCGCGAAGTCCAAAGCGGCGGATATCCGCTTCAAGCGAGACGGGATGATCGTCGTCCCCGCGGAGTGAGGGGGGAACATCGTCATCACGGAGCGCATCGAGTCCCCCCACAGTATGTCGGACCCGCACTCGCTCCGGAGTGGGGTCGGCCAGTAGGTCGCGAGGTTGTAATCCCTTCGTTTCGGAGAGGAGTGCGCTGGGGTCGAAATCAAAGACGTTCAGGGTGAGCGCGTCGCGGAAGGAGAGATTCTGCCCGCGGCAAGTGGCATCGATCATCGCTCGTTCGAGTAGTGCGACACCGAAGCCGTCGACGAGCCGAATGCCGCTCGCGAGATCGCCGTCGACGCAGCGGCGATGGGCCTTATGCCAGATCGCGAAGGGGGATCCTCCGGAACCGACGAAGGCGGATGCGGCGCGGCGCGCGCTGGCAAAGAGAGTCGCGATATCCTCCCGCACGGATTTCTGAAGATTCTTCTCGAACCATTTCGGTACGCAGAGGTCTCCGCTTCGCCCCTCAATCGAAGCGCCGTCGATCCGCGCCTTGAGATGACAGACGAGGACCGGGGCTTCTGTCAGCGTGACGTGACCGAAGCGAAAGGGCAGGCGAGTCTGGCATTGGCTTGCCGAGAACTCGACGCTCTCGATTTCGATCTCCACGCGATCTCCTCCCTGCGCGCTGAGACTTGCTCCTGCGCGGTTGACTATTAACTAACCTTTTAGTTAAATATCCGCAAGCCACGAGGAGCGCTGTGCCGAATCCATCTAGATCCGTTGCGTCGATGAATTCGGCGAGGACGAGGGCCGCCGGCCGGAGCGCCCCCGCGTCACGTCCGCGCGACGCCGAGAAAACCCGTGCCGCGATTCTCGAGGCCGCAACTGAGGCCTTTGCGGAGTTGGGGCTCGGGGGCGCGCGGGTCGATGAGATCGCGCGGCGCGCCGGCTTCAATAAGGCGCTCCTCTACCACTACTTCGGAAACAAGGAGACGCTCTTTCTCGCCGTTCTCGAAGCGACCTATGAAGGGATCCGCGGGGCGGAGTCGGCACTCGATCTCGAATCCCTTGATCCACCAGAGGCGATGATCCGGCTGGTCGACTTCACCTGGCGATACTTCCTCGATCATCCCGAATTCATCCATCTCGTGAACAGCGAAAATCTACATCGCGCTCGACATCTGGCGACGAGCGCTGGGGTCGATGAGCTCCACAACCCACTGATCGTGCGAATCGGGACACTCCTCGATCGCGGGGTTACGCGCGGCGACTTTCGGAAGGGTGTGGATCCGGTTCAGCTCTACATCACGATCGCCTCACTCGGATATTTCTATCTGAGTAACGCGCATACCCTCGGTGTGGTTTTCTCGCGGGATCTGCTTTCCGCGCGCGCCAAGGGGGCTCGCCGACGGCATATTCAAGAGGTGGTCGCGGGGTACTTGCGGCCGGAGACGACGAAGTGAAACAGCATGATGGCTATGTGGAGCAGGCATGAGTCACGCGCATCCGGTTGAGATGATTCGGCGCGGCCGGAAGATTCGCGGCATGAGCGCAGTGCTCCTTCCGATGACGTCGGCGGGGGAGGTCGACTGGGTTTCGTTCCGGTCTCTCCTTGAGCGAACGGTCGCGGCGGGGCTCGAGCCGGCGGTGAATATGGACACGGGTTTCGTTCAGCTCCTCGATACGGACCAGCGCGCCGACGTGCTCGACCTCACGCGCTCGGTCGTCGGGGGCGAGTTCGTTGCCGGCGCCCATGTTGCGGATGCGCCCGGGGATGCTTGGGATCGTGAGGCCACGGTTCGTGCGATGGAAGCCATCGAAGAGCGCGGTGGAATCCCGGTGGTGTTTCCGTCGAATGGCTTGACCGCCCTCGAGGGTGCAGATTGGGCCGGCGCCCATGCGCGACTCGGCGAGACAAGTGACCAATTTATCGGGTTCGAGCTGGGGCCTATGTTTGTTCCGTACGGGCGAATCTATGACCTCGACGCCTATCGCGCGCTGATGGCGGTCCCCCAATGCCTCGGGGCGAAACACTCCTCCCTCTCCCGTGAACTCGAATGGCAGCGCCTCGCTCTTCGCGATGCCGAGCGCCCGGACTTCCACGTCTTTACCGGAAATGACCTGGCGATCGACATGGTGATGTACGGCAGTGACTATCTGCTCGGCTTGTCGGCATTCGCGCCAGAGGCGTTTGCTCTGCGTGATGGGTTGTGGGAGCGGGGAGACATCCGGTTCTACGAGCTGAATGATCTGCTCCAGTATTTGGGCTTCTTTTCGTTCCGGGATCCGGTGCCGGCCTACAAGCATGACGCCGCACTCTTTCTTGAACTGCGTGGATTGATCGCGAGCTCGGCGACTCATCCGAAGTCGCCGGCTCGGCCTGCCAGCGATCGCGAGACGCTCCAAGCAATCGTCGAGCAGCTCGAGGTCTGGCTATGAACGATGCGACGAATGCGCGAAAGCCGTTGAAGATGACGCGGCTCAGTACGCTCGAGAAATTGCTTGCCCATCTCGACGAGCTTGGGGTCGACCTTCCGGTGGACGCTGACGTTGAGGGCGGGCCCGATGGGCCGCTGGCCCAAAGGCTCGAAGTGGGGGATGCGGTCATCGGAAATCGCTTCGCGATCCTGCCGATGGAAGGCTGGGATGCGACGCCCGAGGGTCGGCCGACGGATCTCGTGCGAAGGCGCTGGCGGCGCTTCGGTGAGAGCGGCGCCAAGTTGATCTGGGGCGGGGAGGCCTATGCCGTCCGTCCCGAAGCGCGCGCAAACCCGCAGCAGCTCTGTGCGAATCCTGAAACCGAAGCGGATCTTGCGCAGCTTCGAACGACGCTCGAAGAGGCGCACGTTGCGAAAGGAGACGCGACGAACGATCTGATGATCGGACTCCAACTCACCCATTCCGGACGTTATTCAAGGCCAACGGACGCTCCCGCTCCGCGAACGGCCTTTCGGCATCCAATTCTGGATGCGCGCGTCGGAATCGAGGATGACGGGGCTTTGCTGAGCGATGCGGAACTCGACGATTTGATCGAGGACTACGTTCGGATTGCGCGCGCAGCGGAATCCGCTGGCTTCAACTTCGTCGACGTGAAGGCCTGTCATGGCTATCTCGGCCACGAACTCTTATCTGCGCGGGAACGTGACGGCGCCTATGGCGGGGATCTCGCGGGCCGAGCCCGCTTTCTGCTGCGGACGATCGAAGCCGTGCGTGCCCAAGCGCCTTCCCTTCGGATCGGCGTGCGCCTTTCGGTCTTCGACCTTCATCCCTTTGCCCCCAGCGAAAGGGGGATCGGCGTTGAACAGAGCTCACCGCACCGGCCTTTCGGCGCCTCCGAGGACGGGGCGACCGTCGATCTCACGGAAACCCATCAACTGCTTTCCTGGCTGAGCGAGGCGGGGGTCGAACTGCTCTGCACGACGGCGGGCAGTCCCTACTACAACCCCCATACCCAGCGCCCCGCGTTCTATCCGCCTTCCGATGGCTACCGCCCTCCGGAAGATCCGATCGTCGGCGTCGCGAGGCAGATCGCGGCAGTCGCGGAAATCACGGAACGCCATCCGTCGCTCGCGGTTGTCGGCTCTGCCTACACCTACCTGCAAGAGTGGCTGCCTAACGTGGCACAAGCGGTCGTTCGCTCAGGCGGCGCGGATGCGATCGGACTCGGCCGAATGGTCCTGTCCTATCCCGAGCTGCCCAGGGACGTCCTTTCGGGTCGCGGACTTGAACGCCCACTGATCTGCCGGACGTTCAGCGACTGCACGACGGCCCCGCGGAATGGCCTCGTGTCCGGTTGTTACCCGATCGACCCCTTCTATAAGCGCCGTTCAGAGGCCGAGGTTCTGGCGCAGCTCAAGAAAGCCGGTGCCCGGTCGTGAAGCGATTCCTACGCATCCTCGCGGGAGGGATTCTCCTCGTTTTGGTCGCTATCGCAGGGGCCTACCTTTGGCTTCGACCTCCCGCGCCCGATGCGATCCTTGCATCGATCGATCGGCCGGATGCCCCGGTGCTGACTCCCGAACAAGCGATGACGCAGTTCCGTGTCGCACCTGGCTTTCGCGTCGAGTTGGTGGCGGCAGAGCCCCTCGTCGTTGATCCGGTCGCGATGGATTGGGACGACGAGGGACGTCTCTACGTGGTCGAGATGCGCGGGTTCATGCCCGATATCGTCGGGACGAACGAAGATCAGCCGACGGGTCGAGTCGTCGTGCTCGAAGATGCCGATGCGGACGGCGAGATGGACTCAAGCCGGGTCTTTGCGGATGGATTGGTGTTGCCGCGGGCGATTCGCGTTCTGCCGGAAGGGGTGCTGATCGGTGAACCGCCGAATCTTTGGCTTTGTCGGGATACGACCGGAGATGGACACTGCGATGAGAAGAATCGAGTCGGCGATTATGCAACGGAGGGGCCGAATGTTGAACATCGTGAGAACGGGCTGCTCGCGGGAATCGACGGCTGGCTCTACAACGCGAAGTCGGAGCGCCGGTTGCGACTCGCCGCCGACGGCGAGTCCCGCGAGGTCGATGTTGAAGTC
>Ga0316208_1000969_pt1 | contig 29755 bp, 26 predicted proteins | sample 3monopyrite_MG_FD_204944 | JGI IMG/M metagenome (GOLD analysis project Ga0316208, IMG submission 204944) | Microbial mat bacterial communities from mineral coupon in-situ incubated in ocean water Damariscotta River, Maine, United States -... | ecosystem: Environmental > Aquatic > Marine >... | reverse complement strand
ATTTCAGAGAAACCATTTTAGAAAAATTACTCATCAGAATGAGTAACATAAAACCACTTACCTATAAATCAATAAGATACAATGTTATCTAAATGGGTAACCCTATTAAAATTAATACAGAGGCTTTATTTTATCCTTATCTTTACACGATGAAGAATAAATTATTTCTAGCATTACTCATCATTTTCGGAGTGTCTTTGGTGTATTATCTTCAAAACCTTCCTAAAGAAGTGCCCCTGCCAATTATCAACCCATCGGATCTTGTTCCTGAAATGGTCGATCCAGAAGTTCTTATGGAACGAAAAGGTTATGGGCATACCATAGGGGATTTTTCGTTTGTAAATCAGAACAACGAAATCATTACTCAGCAAGAAATTGAAAACAAGATTTTTGTTGCAGAATATTTTTTTACAACTTGTACAAATATTTGCCCCATAATGAATAAAGAAATGCAGCGTGTTTATACGAAGTATAAATCACAAGATGATTTTAGAGTATTGAGTTTCACCGTTGACCCAGATGTTGACAGTGTAAGTGTTATGAAAGCGTATGCAGAGAGACACAATGGTGGCTCTAGATGGCATTTTTTGACAGGGAGTAAAGAAAAGCTATATGCTCTAGCAAGAAAATCCTTCTTTGTTTTAAAGCCTGCCGAAGCGGAGAATATAGGTGATGCAGGAAGCGACTTTATCCATACAAACAATTTCGTTTTGGTTGATCGCCAGCGAAGAATTAGAGGTTATTACGATGGAACACGAACAAGTTCAGTTGATTCGTTAATGATTGATATAGATAAGGTGCTAAAAGAAGAGTAAAAAAGGAGTTCTTATTTAGACAGCATCAGGAATATTTAAACAAATCTATTTGGACACATATTCGTGGATAGTAAACACATCATTTTCTGTTATAGACACCTTTAACTCGTCTTTTTTTAATTTAATGATGTCATAAGCAGATATATTTCCATTTTCACCAGTAATAATTATTTGTGATTTATTGGGACTAAACACCCAAGCGCCCTCTGAAGAATTAGGAATACCGAAAAGTTCACCTCTAACAGTGATTCCTCCATTTTTTCGAATATCAACTTCCGTTATTAGATTGGCGCTAGTTATATCTACACCATCTGAGGTTATTTTCAAAACTTTCCAGCTGTTAACCATTCTTGCTTTTTTAGTTAGAAGAGTAAAATTAGATCCTTCTTCATATTTGCTGCATGCTGTAAGAGTGAAAACTAATACTGAAAACATAAATAGTTGTGTAATAATTCTTTTCATTGTGTGACAGGTTAATTTTTTACAAAGGTAGTTAAACTACAGAAGACTAAAAAGCTGACATATATCAGCTTGAAACTTAAGATTTGTCATTTTTATAAATGAGAGAATCCTTGATTTTTGTCAAACAAAATATAAGATAATGACAGAACACACAATAAACTCAGATAAAATTATTGAAAACTCAGAATTTAATCGTTTTGGTTTAATTTCGGTTATTCTTTTAGTTGTAGGATGCTTGGGTGGAATTACAGTTGGCTTAGGCGCAGTAAATAATATTTTCGCGCTGTCAGTAGTAGTTATTACTACGATGGCAACTTTAAGTTTGCTATTGGCTGTGGCACCGATGAAGTATATATTTAGAGCTACAATCCTAGCGTTATCGGTTGATTTTATTCTTTTAGTGTACTACATTTTTTTTCAGTAAAAGTGAACTAGAATTTTGACTTTGGTAGCACAATCGTAAAAGTTGTACCTTTCTCAATTTCAGATTTAAAATCAATATTTCCATGATGGTTTTCAATTATTTGTTTAACCATTGCTAAGCCAAGCCCTGTTCCTGTGCTTTTAGTGGTGAAGTATGGCACAAAAATTTTGTTTTGTCTAGACTCCTCTATTCCCACACCGTTATCAGAAACAGCAATTATAATTGAATTCTCGTTGGCGGTCAGAAAGATTTTTATTTCTCCCTTCTTGTTCTTGGGAATGGCTTGGATTGCATTTTTTAGCAGGTTGTTAAACACGCGAACAAATTGATCTTTGTCGGCGAGTAAAAACAGTTCCTTTTGACTTGCTTCTACAGTGATAAGAATAGATTCGGAAGTTGTGAAGACTTCTTTCACACCATTGGCAAGAGCAACGATGTCTATTTTCTCTTCACTCGGATTAGGCATTTTAGCAAAGTTGGAAAACTCATTGGCAATTTTTGTCAATGCATCAATCTGTTCGACAATAGAATTGGCAACTTTCTTGAGTTTTTGTTCACTTTTGGAATCATTTGGGTCAAAGGTTCTTAGCAATTGCTGAACACTCAATTTCATTGGAGTAAGTGGATTCTTAATTTCGTGGGCAACTTGTTTTGCCATTTCTCTCCATGCCATTTCTCGTTCACTTTTAGCCAACTGTTGTGCTGTGAATTCAAGCTCTTCTAATTTGCGGTTGTAGTCTTTAACCAAAGCTCCAATTTCATCTTCCTTATCATATAATATCTGTTGGTTTTGTTTTCCAAATTTGACCCCAGCAAAACTTTCCTGCAATATTCTGAGAGGAGAAGTTAACCAGTTAGAAATAAAAATGGCAAGAATTATAGAAATCGCAAGAAGGAGAATAAACACGTTGATAATTGCCACTAAAAATTGTTGAATCTGATTTTCAAACTCTCTTTGCTGACCAAAGTGCTGTAAATTTATATAGCCCATTAATTGATTGGAGCTGTTGTAAAACGGCTTATAAGCGGAAGAATAATTTAATTCGCCTATATTTTCTAGGTGGACAAATTCACTTTCTTTTAAGTATTTTAAATGTTTCACTGCCTCTGAATTCATTTGCTCACTAAGCAAACCAACATTGAACACTTTAGGCCGAGAACTAGCTAATAGATAGCCTTCAGTGTCATATAGGTTTATGTCCGTAAAAAACACACGGGCAAATTTTTGGAGAATGTATTGCATATAATTACCATTCTCAACAATATCCAATGCATCATACTCACCAAGTTTTGCTTTAACCTCAGTTCCAACAGAATTCAGTTTCTCGCTAATGACATCATCAGTCAATTGATTGTACTGAGAAGTAACAAAAAGTCCACTGCCCCAACCAAAAGCTAAAAGAGAAATAAAAACTAATCCAATTAGTACAACTTGAATCTTCATGGCTAAACTCAACGTTCTACTAAAACCACTTTTAGAATTCATTTTGAAAAGAAAAGGCATTAGAAGCAATCCATATAAACTGAATAGGTAAGAAAAAGAGGTAATAAAATCCAAGAAAGTGCTGTTTTTAATAGATAAAACAACGACATGATTTTCAGATTTAACAAGAGCATAGTGATTGAAGCCGTTGAAGTTAAAAAATCCACGGTTTTTAATTCTATCGGGGAGCATCACTCTAGGGGATGAAGGAAAGTTAAATGCACCGTATTTCGTGACGAGCCTTTTGTTATGATACCGTGCTATCGAATATGCCTCAAGAGACTCTAAAACATTTGATTTAGATGAAATAAGCAAGCGAGGGAAGCCGATTTCTTCGGGAATTTTTTTTGATTTTAGTGTGCAGAAGAAAACGGCTTTAGTGGAATCCTTTCCATATACTTCTTGCTTTATGATGTAGTTATATTGTTGCGTAAAATCATCAATAAAAAAGATGTTAGCATCAATTTCTGAAGCAGTACCAGAAGTTTTAATAAGCGTATTTAACTCTTCAAAATGAGAAGTGTTGTTTTTTATTTGATCAATGAGAGGAAGGAATTCGGCATTGAAAAGATGAAATTCTAATTCATATCTTTCCCAAAAACCATTGAAAACTCTTCTTTCTAATCCTTCTTGAAAGGAAGAGACACTTATTGGACGAGGATAGGAAATAAATCGTTTTAAGAAGTTGTCGTTTTTTAGTTTTTTGGCAACATTTGCATATTCGACTTCTGTAACAACATTTTTCTCTGTTATGAGTTGATTGGCATATAAGACCCGTTCACCTCTTTCTTTTTGCTCATTGAAGCTACCAATAATAGAGGCAAGAACGATAGAAAACAAAAGCAGTAACAAAATTCCAGCCCCAAGTTGATTTGATTTTTTATGGCGGTAGATTAAATAAAGAACTAATTCGTAGAAGACAAGAGGAAATGTTGCAGCCAAAAGAAGCTGGTTACCATAATTTATCTCAAACAGAAAAAAAGTGCAACTCAAAACAAAACTTAAAACAGCCATCTGAGCGCCAGTTATTAATTGCGCTTTACATGCCTCAAGGGAAGCCTGGACAAACTTGAAATAGGCATAGAAAAAAACACCTAAACTAGCCAAAGACAGAAAAGAGAAAACATCTAGAGAGAACAACTTATCAATAACCAAAGAAATAGAGGAGTTTTCTATTAAACCTCGCGTTAAATCAATGATAAATGTCCAGATTAAAAAAGAAGCGACAAAAAACAAAATGGACACAAATTTTTCCAAACTTCCTTTTTTTACACTTTTTAAAAAGGTGCTTAATTCTCCTAGTATATAAATGAACACAGTAATATTTACAATGTATTCGAAGAAATTTGGAAACCATTGATTCACTCCGTAAAGGCTTGATTCAAAAGCGATCGTTCCATGTAAAAAGCCGAACCAACTAAATTTTACAGAAAGAATTCGAAGTAAAAAAACAGACGATGGAAGTAACCATTTTAGAGTTTTCCCAAGTCGTTTTTTTACAAACCTCAACCAGTATAACCAACTTGAAATGGCAATAAGTAATGAAAACATTAATAGAATCGACTCTGTTCTACTGGCACTTTGATAGTGATTAGGTAAAATAGAGAACACAAATTTATTGTCATTTGAAAAAATAGGAAATCCACTGTCTTCGTCTAAAGAAACAGACGACTTAAACGATAAATTTAAGGGTGAAATAAAATCATTGACCAGCTCCTTGTTGTTATATGCATAATCTCGTTTAACTAAAAAAGAAGTACAGATTTGGTAATCTCTTACCGTTCGCATTTTTGCAAAATACCATCCGTTTTGAAGATGAATAATTCCTTCAGATGGAAAATGTAAGTCTGCAAAACGCAAGATGGGCAATTGGTTGGTATTCCAATAAACTAAGGAGTCTTTTTTGTAAATATGTACGTTAATTTTATCTTTACTGATAGGTTTCTCCCATTGATCGCTAATTTCACCGTAATTTAATTCTGCAGATCGATAGTTAATAATATCGTCTAAGTCGTTTTCTAGAGATAAAAACTCAGACCTAAAGGAGCTTACAGAACGGCTGTAATTAGTAGAGTACGTCTTTAAATAAAGCAAGAGAAACGCAATGGTAAATGCGATCGATACTAATAGAATGTAGTATTTCTTTATTTTATTTAACACTCGAAATTATTATTTCTTCTTTTATACGGAAGCAATCACTTTTAGTTTTGCTTCAATCTCCAGGACGAGCTTATTAAAATCATCATCTGCTCGAGAATCATTTCTGAAATTGAAGTCTGCCTTATTTTGATAGGGGAGTAAATAGTTTTCGTAGCAAGGTTTAACATGGTTGTCCCATTGATATAAGATACCTTCCCTTGAGTAACCTCGCGTTTCTTGATCTCGATAAAGTCGACGGTCTAACTGTATTTTTGGGTCAACGTCAACAAAAATAGAATAATCTAACTGACTCCGAACTTTAGGGTATTGAAATAGGAAAAGACCTTCAATAATTATCAACGGAGAAGGAGAAATCGTAAGTAAAACGTGCTTATCCGGGGGGGAATTAAAATGGTACTCTTTGACTAAGATTTCATGACCTTTCTTTAACTTTGCTAAATCAGAAGTTAATTTTTCTTCATCGAGCGCTGTTGGAAGGTCAAAATTATACACTCCGTTTTCATCCTTCAATTGCATTTCGATTGGATGATAATAATTATCCATGATAAAAATACTTGGATTTAACTCTGAAAAATGAGTTTGCAACCGTTTTAAAAGAGTTGTTTTTCCAGAACCACTGCCGCCACAAATACCTACAATCATTTCTTAATTAATTCAAATTTAACATTGCCTTTTTTTCCTAACTGTTGGGTGTTAAAATTTAAAAGACCTTCCGGCAAAATTACGTTAAATTCTTCTTTTTTCTTGCGATCAAAAACACTACTTGGATTAAAAATCGTCCTTCGCGTGAAGTCATTGTGCGGAGCATCGGCTTTTTTCTCAAAATAAAGAATGCTCGTTTTGTTGTAACCATTGTGGTTAAGATGATATCCGACACCTTCATTCATAGGATAGACACCTAATTTTAAATTTTTCTTTTCAATAAAATAATTCAGATGCATGTTGCTTAATTCTTCCCACTCATTTTCAATCAATTCATAAAGGGTAATTTCAGCACCTGCATCTTTACGTTGACCTCCAATCAGGTAGAATTTAGAATTAATAAAAACCAATAGTCCAGACTCAACTGTCGCTTTGTCCTCTAAATAATAACTTCCCGTAGTACCAAACCCAATGTTCTCAATTGGAATTAAATTCTCAGGAGAATTAAAATGCAAGCCTACTTTTTGCTTACCTTTTGAAGAATATTCCTTTACACTCCAGCCTCGTTCTTTGTTCTGATAATCTCTTGCTGCAAAGAAGATTTGATCACCTGTAAACCCAACATATTCCCAATTCCCAAAGCGCTCATCTTTAAGGGTAGCGTATGGAATAGAGCCTAATTCAACTGCGTAACATAGAAAATTGTGATGGGTAATAAATGTCGCAATTTCGATCACTTTTTTATTTTTCTTATCCTCATATCTAAAATGATGAACTAGTGCTTTATCCGTCACCACAACATTTATTAGTTCCAATTTATTGTAGTCATACTTTCCCAATTTTTTAACAGCTGTACCAATAGAAACGGAAGTCGATTTCACATTTCCAGCAGAGTTTAATTGACTAAACGATACTTTTCCACTATTCAAGTTGAGATTGTCTAAAAAGTAAACGTATCGTGCGTTCTCGCTAGAAATGAAATAGTAGTTATCTCCTTTTGGGGTGAATTTTTGATCCCAAATGCTTGTCGTTTGGTTACCAACAAGCGTGATATTCACTTGTTTAGAGACATTAGAAGGGTCTTTACTTAACAATAGCGCCCCCATACCTTTCCATTCTATAACATCAGAATATGGATGGTTGGACTCTTCGATTTCAAAAACTTGTCCAAAAAATGGCAGAGTAATACATGTAAAAATTAATGTGTAAAAGAGTTTCATGTTTTTTTATAGTTTACTAATACAATCATCGTGCAAAAAAGCAATGAACCAACTATTTTAGTTCCTCTTTCGTCTAATGAGGTAGTAAAGGTACTAATTCTATAAAAACATACATTTCTATAGGAATCCTATATTAATATTGTTTTTTAACCAAATAGCTAGGTAAATAGTGTATTTTTGGGTTAAACTAAATTTAAAATTATGAAAAAAACTCTCTACATTCTTTTTTTAGGACTCCTTAGTTCTTCTTCATTTGCTCAGCAAGGAGACGGTGGTTTACCATATTCAAAATCTATTATTAAAAAGGTTGATCATCGATTGTTCTCTACTCCAAACATTGCTGCATTGAAAGCAGAAGACGCTATCGTTGATGAAACAAAGACAGGACCTTGGCGTTTTGGTTTTAATAATTACACAGACTTAAACTTTGATAATTCCGGTTCTTGGATGGAGTTGCCCGATGGAGGTAAATTGTGGCAATTATTTATTACTTGTGAAAATGCCTTAACGGTAAACTTGACTTTTGAAGACCTAAAAATTCCTGAAGGAAATGAGTTATATGTTTTCAATCCAGAAAAGTCATTTATACTTGGCAAATTTTTAAAGAAACATATATATGAAGGTCAATTGGGAACAGAGTTAGTACCTGGGAGTGATGTCATTGTAGAATATTATGTTGCTCCTGAGAATAGAAATGTGAGCAAATCATTAACAATTGCGACAGTTACTCATGGATATAGAACGGCAGGAGCATTTCAAGAAAAAGCATTTGGTTCTTCAGGTTCATGTAACATGAATTCAATTTGCCCAGACGGAGACCCAATAAGAGAAGAAATAAGAGCAACAATAATGCTTGTTTCTGGAAGTAACGGATTTTGTACAGCTTCAATGATTAATAACACTTTAAATAACGGTAGGCCTTATGTTTTGACAGCAAATCACTGCTATAGCAATCCAGCGTCATGGATTTTTAGATTTAACTGGGCTTCTTCTACTTGTGTAAACCCTGGAAGTTCTCCTTCATTTGAATCACTTTCAGGTGCTGTTTTAAGAGCACGAAGAACACCTTCAGATTTTTGTTTAGTAGAAATTACTGGTGGTTTAATAGGAGGAACGGTTCCTAACAGTTACAACACATATTTCCCGGGATGGGAAAGTGCAGATGTTCCAGCAACGACGTCGCATTGTGTTCACCACCCTTCAGGAGACATTAAAAAACTTGCTTTTGATGATGCGGCTGCCGTTTCTGCCAATGGAATGGGTTCTTCTGAGGCGAATAGTCAATGGGAAGTTGAATGGGATAGAAATACAACGACTGAACAAGGTTCATCGGGTTCTCCTTTGTTTAATCAAGCAGGAAGAATAATTGGTCAACTTTGGGGAGGCGGTGCTTCTTGCGGAAATCTTTCTGCTCCTGATTATTATGGTAAGTTATCTTATTCATGGGATCCAGCAGGCAGCGATTCAACGAATCAATTAAAATACTGGCTGGACCCTGCTGGTTCAATAGCTACATTTTCGGATGGTTATGATCCAATTAGCGTTGGTCTGAATGAATTGCCATTGGCTTCAATTAATGTTTACCCGAATCCAAGTCAGGGAAACTTTTCCGTTGAATTGCTAGACAACTTCTCGGGGACTGTTAGGATGAAAGTTTTAGACTTATCCGGGAGAATAGTTTTAGATGAAACTATGGATAATAAGGCAACTTATGAATTGAACTTGGCAAATTCTTCAAATGGAACATACATTTTGCAACTATCAAATAATAAAGTGAGTGTTACAAAACGTATTGTTATTAGAAAATAGAAAATTTCACCGCAAAAATGCATTTGTTTACAACGATGTTTTTTTGCGGTGAAATTTTATTTTTTCTAACTTGCAAGAAGAAATAAGCTACTACGTATGAAAAATAGTGCACTGATTACTTTCATAGTTGTATTTGGTTTTGCTTTTAAAAGTGAAGCGCAATGCACGATTGATTTCAACCCAACTCAACCGGGGATTTATCCAGACACCTTACCTAACGGAATGGTTGGACAACCGTACTCAGAAGATATTACTTTTGTAATGCCATTAGACACTTCTGGGTTTGATTTCAATAACTTTGAGATTCTGGCTATTTCAGGTTTACCTTTCGGACTTAATTGGACATGTAATGCCGCGGCAAATGGGTGCAATTATGACCCTCAAGTTAGTCAATATGGATGTTTGAATATTTTTGGCACTCCTATTCAACCGGGAGTTTACCCGTTAGATGTTTCTTTAATTGCAAGTTTAAATGTTATTGGTGATATACCAACAAATTTCTACACTCAGGTCATTATTTTGCCAGACACAACTTCAAATAATGGATTTTCTTTGTCTGGGGCATACGGATGTTCGCCATTAACTGTTTCTTTCACGAACAATAACCCAGGTAATTTATCCTACTTTTGGGATTTTGGAAATGGCACAACAACAACACAAGAGAATCCAACAGATCAAATTTATAACATGCCAGACAACTATGTCGTTAGCTATGAAGCCTATAATGATACTATTCCGGACTATTATTTAACGCAAATAGGTGTATTAGGGGTTCCAAACACATGGGGGGCACCCGCTGATGCTGATCCAGATATGTATATTGAATTATATGATGGGAGTATGAACTTAATTTACACTTCAGCGACCGTTGATAATACGCAACCAGCGGTGGTGTATGCAATACCCAACATTTTGCTTTCTAATCAAACATACACGGTGCAAGTTTGGGATGAGGATGGTGGACTTTTTGGAGCCGATGATGACCTTGGAACATCCACTTTTTTTGGAAATGGACCGAGTGGAAACAGTTCAAATGGTTCTACATCTATTTCATTCTCTATAGCTACGGTTGGACCATTCCCAGTTATTTCTTCTACGGATACAGTTCAAGTTTTTGGATTTCCAAATGCGCCTAACATTGATTCGACGGGACTTTTATTGTGGACAGACTCTGTGGGCTTATCGTTACAATGGTTTCAGAATGGGAATGCCGTTGGAGGAGCAGATAGTTCATCCTTTTTAGCAACAAACTCTGGAGAGTATTTTGTGGTTGCAACAACTCCTTCCGGCTGCTACGCTAGCAGTGATACGATAAAAATTGTAATTTGTGACACTACTTTTACACCAATTGTTACTCAAAATGGTAGCTTGCTCTATACTGATACCTCTAGTTATAGTTTTCAGTGGTTTTTTAACGGTAACCCTATCATTGGAGCAACAGGACAAGTTGTAACAACAGATAGTACTGGTAATTATTGGGTAGAATTAACTTCTTACAATGGATGTGTATATAGTTCTGCGGTTCAATTAGTAGATTTCACCGATTTAGGAGAATTTTACTTGGAAAATGAGCAATTGAGTATATACCCCAATCCCACTGAAGGAACATTTACGTTGCAATTAACCGGTGTCCAAGGAAAGAATTTAACAGTAAGTGTGTCTGATGTTTCTGGAAGAATAGTGCATGAACAGATAGTACAACCTTCTAATTCTTTGGTGGAGAAAAGTATTCATCTGATTGTTCAACCAGGCGTGTTTTTTGTGAGTGTAAGCGATGGTAGTTCTAGAATTACGAAAAGAATAATTGTAAAGTAAAGAGTCACTTTTTAGTCAATACTTGACGAACACATTCTTTGGCTCGGTAAAGAAGCGTAAAGCTTCCCAGCCTCCTTCTCTGCCAACCCCTGATGCTTTAACACCGCCAAATGGTGTTCTTAAATCACGAACCAACCACGCGTTAATCCAAACGATACCCGCATCGATTTCATTCGCCATTCTATGTGCTCGTTTTAAATCAGACGTCCACAAGGTTGCACTTAAACCATAATCTGTAGAATTAGCCATCATCAGCACTTCTTCTTCTGTGTCAAAAGGGGTGATTGTTACGACAGGGCCAAAAATTTCTTCTTGATTTGTTCTGCAATCAAATGCTAAACCCTCTATAACTGTTGGTCGCAAATAATATCCATTTTCAAAAGGAGCATCCATCAGAACACGTTCACCTCCTGTAAGTACTGTTCCGCCTTCTTGTTTTGCCAAATCAACATAAGATAACACCTTTTCCATGTGTGACTGAGAGACAACCGCGCCTAACTTTGCATTCGGATTTTTTGGTTCGGAGACTACTAATTCTCCAACTTTTCGGACGAATTCTTCTTTAAATTTGTCATAAATACCTCTTTGAATGAAAATTCTTGAGCCACACAGACAAATTTGTCCCTGATTAGCAAAAGAGGACAGTAGAGTAGTCCTCATCATTTCTTTGAAATCACAATCATCGAAGATGATGTTAGGATTTTTACCGCCTAGCTCTAGAGATAATTTTTTAAACATTGGAGCTGCAGTCCTAGCAATGTATTCTCCCGTTTTTGTTCCTCCTGTAAAAGAGATGGCTTTAATCTTTGGGTGCTTTACGATTGCATCTCCAACTGTATGACCTTCTCCGTGTAGAATGTTCAATACGCCATCAGGCATTCCCGCATCTTTGGCAACTTGCCCCAAAAGATAAGCTGTATAGGGAGTAACTTCTGAAGGTTTTGCAATAACGCAGTTCCCAGCTGCCAGAGCAGGCGCAATCTTCCAAGAAAACAAATACAAAGGTAGGTTCCATGGAGAAATACAACCAATAATTCCGATAGGTTTACGCAAGGTATAATTTATACCAACTCCTTCCATGTTATGTGATTCTGAAGCATAATGCAATATGGCTGTTGCAAAGAAGTGAAAATTAGACACGGCTCTTGGAATATCAACGTGTGTAGCTAAAGAAAGAGGTTTGCCGTTGTCTTTTGATTCAGCGAATGTAAACTCTTCCATTCTTGCTTCAATTCCCTCAGAAAGCTTAACGAGAATTTTACTTCGTTGATCAATGCTCATTTTTGACCAGATAGGATATGCTTTTTCTGCTGCCTGAACAGCCAATTCAACATCTTCTGCTCCTGAATTAGGAATTAAGCTATACACTTGGCCCGTTGCTGGTTCGTAATTGTCAATATAATCTCCCGTTTTTGGGTCACAATATTCTCCGTTGATAAAGTTGCGTAATTTCTCCATGTAGTAAAAGTAAGAAGAATGTTAGAATAGAAGCTATAACATTGTTTAATGTAGTTTCAGTTTTTTTAATAAAAGAATGATTCTATCAAACAACAAATAAGTAACTATAACACCTATAAAAACGCCAAGTGAATTAGCAACAATATCCAAGCCCGACATTACTCTTCCAGGAACAAAGTGTTGGATAAATTCAATTAAAATTCCTAACAGCAAGCAAAACAGAATTCCAAAAATGAAAGACTTTTTTTTCGGAAAAGTAAGAAGGCCTACATTAAACATCAATGCAGAATAGGCAATAAAATGACTAATCTTATCATTCCCCACAACAATTGTTTCAGTTGGGCTGAGGCTTAAATAAGCGATCCCTATAATGACAAAAACCAATGATGTTTTTAAGAACATAGTCAATCAACAAATAGTTCTGACGCGATAAAATCGGCCATTAATTTCCCTTCTTTTGTAAGAAAAAGAGTATTCTCTTTTTTCACTAACCAGTTTTTTTTCTGAAAAGAATCAACAAGGTATTTAAACTGCTTAGATAACGGAATAATTTTGTTAAGGTTGTCTAAACGTACTCCGTATTTTGTACGGAGCCCCGTAAGAAGGAGTTCATTGAACTGATTTTGAACGGTTAATATTTCCGTCTCAAAGAATGAAACACCTTTATTTATTGATTGAATGTAGCGGGTGTTATTGGCAATATTCCAACTTCTTGATGTGCCATTAAAGGAATGTGCAGAAGGCCCAATTCCTATGTAATGCTTACCTTTCCAATAATTAGAATTGTGTTTTGATTCAGCATCTTTTTTGCAAAAATTAGATATTTCGTATTGCTCATACCCGTTTACCTCGAGTAGTTCTAAAAGAGCCAGAAACTGTTCAGATTGCACATCTTCTGAAAGCGGTTTTATTTTTCCTTTATTGACCCAATTAGCTAGAACAGTGTTCTTTTCTACGGTTAAGCAATAGGCAGAAATATGGGGTACATTAAAATCAATCAGCTGTTGAATGTGACTTTTCCATTCTTCCAGTGATAAATCGGGTAAACCATAGATTAAATCAACAGTGAGGTTTTGAAATCCTGCATTTTGAGCTAGGGATATGCATTGATTTGCTTCTTCAACAGTATGCGCTCGGTTCATCCATCTTAAATCCGATTCTTTAAACGATTGCAGACCGATACTTAACCTATTTATTCCCCTTTTTTTCCAGATAGATAATTGTTCTTTTGTGATATCATCAGGATTCGCTTCAAGGGATAACTCAACTGTATCAAGCACTTCAAAATTATTATTGATTGCAGCGAGAATAGAATTAAGTTCAAATTCTGTTAAAAGACTCGGCGTTCCTCCACCAAAATAAATGGTGCTAATTGGTTCTGATAAATAGTCTTTTCTTAACGTAATTTCGTGCAGAATAGCGTCTATCATTTCTTTTCGGTACGAAGAAAAAGTTGTGCTAAAATGGAAGTCACAATAGGTGCACTTTTGCTTGCAGAAAGGGATATGTATGTAGATTCCGGGCATTTGTGTAAAGATAAATTAATTGAACACTTCACCAAACACATTCTTAAAAGTAGCCTAATACACTCTTCTCATTCTTTAACAAACCGACCAAAACTACTATTTCCATTTTTCTCTACTGACTTCACAAAATAAACCCCTTTTTGCCATTTAGAAATGTCAATATTCACCTCTTTTGAACTAGATGTGAGCGTTTGCACAATTTTTCCTTGCGCATCAGTGATGTAAATGTCTTTTATTGACTGCTGAGAATAGGTCATTTTTACCTTATCATTGCTCGGGTTGGGAGAAATTAGCGTTTGGAAATTTGAAACACTTAGACTCTCTAAACCCAGCCAACCTGGACTGCTAGGACTAATAATGGTATGTAAAAATAGGTTGTCTATAAAGTACGGATTACCCAACGTATCTATGGCCATACCCCAAAAATTAGTAAAATCTATGGGACTGTTACCATTGTCTAGCACGTCTATCCAAGTGTTACCACTTAACTTTGCTATGGAAAAAGGGTCGCCATTGGTGTCTCCAAAAACAGCCCAAAGCGTATCATTGGCTCCAAAGTCTATTTCTAACACATTACTAGAAGGCATGTTGGTTGTGTTGCTTGGAGTGATGTTGGCAACTGTAAAGTAATTATAGGCTAGAGAGATACCATTTTCTCCTGCGATAAATAAAGTATCTGTTTGGTTAGAGAATTTGATGTCGTTTAAGGTGCCTCCTAAAAACAAGGGATCGCTTGTTATGAAATTATAATCAAGAAGGTTTGGACCATAGTAATACCCAACAACATTTACACTAGGAGAGTTATAAAAATAGAAAAAATCACCTTTTGCCAGAGCATTTAAAAGATGATGATTCGTCTGAATTACTCCTCCGATTTCTGTGAATTTTCTCATGCCAAGATTGTTTCCACTAGCTATAGCATAAACAGTGTCTCCATTCGCAGTTAAATCATTATACCCAACCAACCCTGACAAAATTGGAACACTCACATAGTTATCAAAAGCCCACAGGCTTTCATACCAAGAAGCATAATAGACACGATTAGGCGTGAAAGCAAACGTTAATTTAATACCTGTCATTAGGTTGCCTAACTCTCCATTGTCTTGTATCACTTTAAAGTTCCCATCTGTCTCCATGATGCTAACCCCATTGTCACTGACAAACCACAACTTGTTGGTATAAGGATTGAACTCAAATTGATTCCAAGGTTTTTTGAATCGATAAATAGGAGTCAATGATGTGTCAATTCTTGGCACAGATTTCCATGTTTGCGCATTGGAAGCGAAAGAGAAGAAGAGTAGTAATATGGATAGTAAATAGTTCATTCTTTAACAAACCGACCAAAACTACTATTTCCATTTTTCTCTACTGACTTTACAAAATAAACCCCTTTTTGCCATGTAGAAATGTCAATATTCACCTCTTTTGAACTAGAAGTAAGCGTTTGCACAATTTTTCCTTGCGCATCAGTGATGTAAATGTCTTTTATTGACTGCTGAGAATAAGTGATTTTTACCTTATCATTGCTCGGGTTGGGAGAAATTAGCGTTTGGAAATTTGAAACACTTAGACTCTCTAAACCCAGCCAACCTGGACTGCTAGGACTAATAATGGTATGTAAAAATTGGCTATCTATAAAATAAGGATTACCCGATGTGTCTATTGCCATGCCCCAAAAATTAGTAAAATCTATGGGACTGTTACCATTGTCTAGCACGTCTATCCAAATGTTACCACTTAACTTTGCTATGGAAAAAGGGTCGCCATTGGTGTCTCCAAAAACAGCCCAAAGTGTATCATTGGCTCCAAAGTCTATTTCTAACACATTGCTAGATGGCATGTTGGTTGTATTGCTCGGAGTGATGTTCTCGAAAATAGAATAATTATAGACTTTTGAAATACCATTACTAGATGCTATATAAAATGTATCTGTTTCGTTCGCAAACTGAACATCATTTGTGGAACTTGATATGTACATGGGGTCAGTGCTAATGTAGGTGAAGTCATTCCAATTTGGACCATAATAATATCCAATTTGACTTAATGGATTGAGTCTATAAGCAAACAAAAAATCATTTTTCGCTATTACATTTGGAGGATACTGACTAGTCTGAACGGTACCTCCACTTTCTGTGAATTTTCTCATCCCAAGATTGTTGCCGCTAGCTATAGCATAGACAGTATCTTCATTGGCAGTTAAATTATTATACCCCACTAACCCTGATAAAATTGGAACACTCACATAGTTATCAAAAGCCCACAAGCTTTCATACCAAGAAGCATAATAGACACGATTAGGCGTGAAAGCAAACGTTAATTTAATACCTGTCATTAGGTTGCCTAATTCTTCATTGTTTTGAATTACCTTAAAATTACCATCTGTTTCCATAATACTCACTCTAATGTCACTTACAAACCATAATTTATTGGTGTAGGGGTTAAACTCAAACTGATTCCATGGTTTTGTAAATCGACTTCCAGGTGTTAATGACGTGTCAATTCTCGGTACAGATTGCCATGTTTGCGCATTGGAAGCGAAAGAGAAGAAGAGTACTAATATGGATAGTAAATGTTTCATTCTTTAACAAACCGATTAAAGCTGCTCTTTCCATTTTTTTCTACTGACTTCACAAAATAAACTCCTTTTTGCCATGTAGAAATGTCAATATTCACCTCTTTTGAACTAGACGTGAGTGTTTGCACAATCTTTCCTTGTGTATCAGTAATGTAAACCTCTTTTAATGATGGTTGAGAATAAGTGATTTTTATCTTATCATTACTTGGATTGGGAGAAATTAGCGTTTGGAAATTTGAAACACTTAGACTCTCCAAACCTAACCAACCAGGGCTGCTCGGACTAATAATAGTATGTAGGTATTGGTTATCTATAAAATAAGGGTTGCCCAAGGTATCTATGGCCATGCCCCAAAAATTGGAAAAATCTATGGGACTGCTAGCATTGTCTAGCACGTCTATCCATGTGTTACCACTTAACTTTGCTATGGAAAAAGGGTCACCATTCGTATCTCCAAAAACAGCCCAAAGCGTATCATTAGCTCCAAAATCTATTTCTAACACATTACTAGAAGGCATGTTGGTTGTGTTGGAAGGGGTGATGTTGGCAACAGTGAAGTAATTGTAGGCTAGAGAAATGCCATTTTCTCCTGCGATAAATAAAGTATCTGTTTGGTTGGAGAATTTGATGTCGTTTAAGGCGCCAGTCAGAAATAAAGGGTCGCTTGTTAAGTATGCGCCATCATTCCAATTTGGTCCATAATAATAAAATAAAGAGCCAGAACTACCTAAAGTGTATGCATACATGAATTCATTTTTTGCAATCACTTTTTCCGGATAATGATTTGTTTGAACTGTACCTCCAGTTTCTGTGTATTTTTTCATTCCTACTGAGAAACCATTGGCCATTGTAGCATAAACGGTATCGCCATTGGAAGCTAGACCAGAAAAATCCGTTAACCCTGACAAAATTGGAACACTTACATAATTATCAAAAGCCCACAAGCTTTCATACCAAGAAGCATAATAGACACGATTAGGAGTGAATGCAAACGTTAATTTAATACCTGTCATTAGGTTGCCTAATTCTTCATTGTCTTGAATTACCTTAAAATTACCATCTGTTTCCATAATACTCACTCTAATGTCACTTACAAACCACAATTTATTGGTGTAGGGGTTAAACTCAAACTGATTCCAAGGTCTTGTAAATCGACCTGCAGGAGACAATGAGATGTCTATTCTGGGCACAGATTTCCATGTTTGCGCATTGGAAGCGAAAGAGAAGAAGAGTAGTAATATGGATAGTAAATGTTTCATTCTTTAACAAACCGGTTAAAGCTACTTTTTCCATTTTTCTCTACTGACTTCACGAAATAAACTCCTTTTTGCCATGTAGAGATATCAATATTCACCTCTTTTGAACTAGATGTAAGCGTTTGCACAATTTTTCCTTGCACATCAGTGATGTAAATGTCCTTTATTGACTGCTGAGAATAAGTGATTTTTATCTTATCATTGCTCGGGTTGGGAGAAATTAGTGTTTGGAAATTTGAAACACTTAGACTCTCTAGGCCCAACCAACCGGGGCTGGTAGAGCTAATAATGGTATGTAAAAATAGGTTGTCTATAAAGTACGGATTACCCAACGTATCTATGGCCATGCCCCAAAAATTAGTAAAATCTATAGGGCAGTTACCATTGTCTAGCACGTCTATCCATGTGTTACCACTTAACTTTGCTATGGAAAAAGCATCTCCATTGGTGTCTCCAAAAACAGCCCAAAGTGTATCATTGGCTCCAAAGTCTATTTCTAAAACATTACTAGAAGGCATGTTGGTTGTGTTGCTCGGAGTGATGTTGGCAACTGTAAAGTAATTATAGGCTAGAGAAATGCCATTTTCTCCTGCGATAAATAAAGTATCTGTTTGGTTAGAGAATTTGATGTCGTTTAAGGTGCCTCCTAAAAACAAGGGATCGCTATTTAACATTGCATAGTCTAAAATATTGGGACCTGTAAAATATCCAACTTGATTAGTTGACTCAATTCTATGAAAGTATAAAAAACTATTTTTCACTTCAACTCTAGTGGGGTAATTATTTGTCTGAATAACTCCACCAGTTTCCGTGTATTTTCTCAACCCTTCACCATTTCCAGATGCAACTATATAAAGCGTGTCTCCATTAGACTTTAAATCAGTAAAATCTGCTAACCCTGATAAAACAGGAACAGCGACATAATTATCAAATGTCCACAAGGTCTCGAGCCAAGAAGCATAATAGATACGGTTAGGCGTAAACGAAAATTGTAATCTAATTCCAGACATTAAATCGCCCAATTCTTCATTGTCCCTTATTACTTTAAAGTTCCCATCTGTCTCCATAATGCTTACATTGTTGTCACTGATAAACCACAACTTATTGGTGTAAGGATTGAATTCAAATTGGCTCCAAGGCCTCTGAAATCTGTAAAAAGGGGTCAATGTAGTGTCAATTCTCGGTACAGATTTCCAAGTTTGCGCATTGGAAGCGAAAGAGAAGACGAGTAGTAATATGGATAGTAAATAGTTCATTCTTTAATCAGTTTAAATGTAGATTTTCTGCCATTCACAACACAAGTTAACAAATAAAACCCATTGCTCAAAGCAGAAGTGTTTAAAGTGTAGTCTTTATTTCTTGTTGTGTGTTTTTCAAGTAGTTTTCCATGAATATCAAACAACGCGATTTCTTTCTCCGAATTTCCATTTATGAACGAAACATTAATTGTTTCACTAAACGGATTCGGGTAAATATTGATCTCATCCAGGTTTATTTCTTCCACGTTAAGAAATTCATCGTACAAAATATTCATACTGTCACAAGGAAAATCATAGATCTCAGTTAAGGTACTGTCTTCTATATAAATACTAAAAAGTATTCTTGCTGTATCAACGGTTGGGTTCGCAGGATACCATTGGTCAATAGTAGCGGAAGAATCAATATCTAAACTGACGGTGTATATTTCTCCTAAAAGAATTAACGGAATCTCAATAAACTCTTCAATGAAATGATAATAATACCCTTGCGTTCTAACCTCCATAGAAATTGTGTCAAGACTAACAACACTATCATAGGGTGTCATCTGAAAATAATCCAAAGAAATGTAATTATAAAGTAGTTGCGATATTGTTATTAATTCGGACACTGTGTCTCTCAAAAACTCAATGCTGTTAGAAACAGATGGTCTTGCCCAATAGTCTATGATATTCGTTGTTGGTAGTATATATTGTGAAATATCATACACATTTTCTACCAATACTCTTTCCACGAGGTAGTTTTTTTCACGCGTCAAGTTCATCTGTTGAGAAAGAGGACCCCACCCGTCAGCTACAAAAGCTTTGTCGTATCTTATTTTAATGGTGTCTGTTGCTACAATAGTGGAACTGATTAAACTATCGGGGTGTATAATTTGTTTGGTAGGGTTTTCTATCATTTCTAGAGCTGCACCAGCATTTAAACGTCCCCAACCGTATAAATCTGTATAGGTTGGTGTTGTAAGCCCAACAGGGTTTGTTGCCGATTTTTCTAGTAAATACTCTACATCTTCAATGCTTAAATTTCTACGGTTGTAGCAATCTTTGTTGTAGTGGCTTAAAATAAGGCCGATTGTACCTGCAACATAAGGAGCTGAGGCGCTAGTACCTCCAATTCTACCGTATAAACTATCTGTTCCTGTTGTATATGTGGTGTGTACATTTCCGTTAGATCCTGGCGCAATAATATCTAATGAGCCATACAAAGAATAATATCCAGAGATAATATCTTGATTTGATTGGTTTACTCCTTGTTCGATCGTATTGCCATCTGTAGCTGAAGCACCAACCATAATGTGCCATCCGTCAGGAAATATTTGAGGAACAAAACCTTTAATAAAAGTAGGATTATTTGATGGTGAAGCATTCAATGAATTTCCTCGAGCAATAACATTGATAACTCCATTTTGCAAAGAAAACAAATAAGCCTCTCTACAAACGGTACAATCTGGATCAGGTATACCACTATTCCCATCACCAGGACCTTTAGGCAAAGAAGATTTAAACACATAACTATGATTTCCCACATGAACTCCAAAACCTGGAGAATTCTGAAAATAGTCTGATACGTCATTAAATTGTCCTGCATATTGATCATAAACAAAGTACGGTGTAACAGGATATTGCCAGTAAGTACCAACAGAGCGAGCTGCATCTACTATGCCTGCCATCATGTAAGAAGAGCCTGGATTGGTTGCGAAAGGATATTTTAAGTCTATTAAAGAACAACCTGTTGAATCAGAACCGTCACCTCCGGCTACACCTGCAACTCCAATGCCATTATTTCTTCGTGCTGCAATAATACCCCCTACTTGGGATCCATGTGGTTCAATTGCAGTACCCCAATCAGCTAAAACATTAGAATGTATCCAATAAGCTCCACCAAATATCACTGAGCTATCTAAATCTTCATGTAGAGTATCAATACCCGTGTCATGTACTCCGATTTTTATCCACCTTTCACCAGCTGATGGTACAATTTCCCAAGCACGCTCTATGTTTATATCTTGTATAGAATCATTCAAGCCTGTTTGCAAAGGATATCGTGGGTCATTTGGAACATTAGCCAACTCAATTTCATAATCACCATGAGCATAATCAATTAATGGGACCATTTTATTAAGTCGAGACATTAGTCTTAAATAAGACACTTCTTCAGGAACAAACATTTTAAAAGTTGCCCAAAAAGGAGGAATCGTTACTTTATAACCCGTTCTAGAAATTGACACAGTGTCATCTGTTTGTAAAAATGGAAATATTTTTAACATCGGAAAATCTCCCACTTTTGGGAAAATAGATTCTAAATCTTTTAGTTGTTCTTTTCCTTCTGCATTTAGCAAATGTTTGAATTTAATTTCCGAGATAGAAGTGTTATCAACTATATTAAAGTTCAAATAATTATAATTAACTCTAACAACAATGACATCTTCAATCATCTGAGCAGAAACAGTTGAGCTAATGAAAAGTAAAAAAAATAGAAGTAATTTTTTCATAGTTTGTTTAAGTTTTGAGTAGTAAATATAATCAAAAAGACGAATTCGTCTGTATTTTTTACAGCAAAAATGGAATTTCGTCTTATCAATGCAATTCAAAGACGACAAATTACTGCGTAACATCGCTATTAAACTCAAAGAATTGAGACGTCAACGAAATATTACACAAGAAGCTCTTTATGAAGATATCGGAATTAATATCAGCCGATTAGAATCTGGGAAATACAACCTTTCTATTTCTAATCTTAAAAAAATTTGTGATTACTTTGAAATATCACTTAGTCAATTTTTAAGTAACATAGAGGTTTCGGACAATGATCCTATCTGATTCTTTAAAGAGATGAGCGGGAATTAGCAAAGGTAGGCCTTTATATCATCCAACCTTGAATTTAACATCTCGTCAAGAACCTGAATACCATTCCCCCTCAACTCCTCACTCGTCGATTCTCCCCAAGAGATGACTTTCGCTCCTTTTGGGATTTTATTCTCCATTAAAAAACCTCTAACATTTGAAGGACTACTAAAAATATAAGTGTCGCAGTCATCTATTTTACAAGGCGTTATAATTGTCTCGTAAACCACAAGTTCCGTTTTTTGTTTTTCAGAGAATAAAGAAGAAACTGTTTTTTTTGAAATGCTAGAGATGGGGAATAACACTCTTTTTTCACCACACCAATCTTTAAATTCTTTCGCTATATCGCTAATTTTTCCAGCTTGTTTTCCATGGAAAGAGACTATAAATCCTAACGATTCAAGTAGTTCTTTGGTTTTGTTTCCTGTGCAGGCAATGAGTTTACCTTTAGGAATACCATAGCCTGATTTAAAAAAAGTCACCGAGCGAGGACTGCTAAAAAAAAGAACGTCGAATTTGCTTTTAACGGAAAATTGGACAGGTTCAAAACTCAAAAAAGAGCGAGCAACTAATTTTTGTCCATTCTCTGATAAATAACGTGCTAAACTGTCGACTTCGCTTTCATTTTTGGATATGAAAACACGCCTAACCAACTGGTTTTGTTTGGTGTAGATCTGCTATGACTTTTTCAGCCATTCCTTCAAAGTTAGGTACTTGGTAGTTTAGATAAACGCATTCGTTATCTAACCCGTCTGCAAAGGAGACAAACAATTCATTGTTCTCTGTACAGTAAACACCCAAAGGAAGTTGGCAACCCCCGTTTAGTAAATTCAACACTTTTCTCTCTAACTCAATGCGTTTTTGTACTTCAGGGAAGTTCATTTTTTGGAGAACATCAAAAAGCTCTTGGTCCTCACTTCTAATTTGCAACCCAAGAACACCTTGAGCGGGTGCTGGAACAAATTCAGTTGGTTCCAAGACTACTTCTATAAATTCTGACAAATCCAATTTTAACCTGTCAACTCCGGCTTTTGCCAAAAGAATAGCATCGTAGTTTCCCTCTCTTAATTTATTGATTCTTGTTGGCACATTTCCCCGTAAATCGTTAATCGTAACATCTAGTCTGTACTTGAGCATCTGCGACTTTCTTCTTGCTGATGAGGTTCCAACAGTAGCTCCTTGTTTTAACGACCACTTTTGATTAGAATCGATGGCGTTTTTATTGATTAGTAAAATATCCGCAGGATTAGCTCTTTCTGAAACACAAGCTATCACTAAGTTTTCTGGAGGTGTTGTTTCCAAATCTTTGTGAGAATGAACAGCTAAATCTATGGACTTGTTTAGAAGTGCGTCTTCAATTTCTTTAGTGAAAAACCCTTTCCCTTCTAGTTTGTCAAAACTTAAATGTTGAATTTTATCTCCTTGCGTTTTTATAATGTTTATTTCGACCTCGCAACCTAGTTTTTTAAGTTCAGCCTGAACAAAGTGCGCTTGCCATAATGCTAAGTCACTTCCTCTAGATCCAATTACGATCTTTTTCATTGCATTTAGTATTTATCGTTTCCTTTTAAGAGAATTTCCTTCGCCATTTTCATTGGTACACTCATGTATTTTTTCTCCATGTAACCAACAATTTTTTCAATCAATTCTCTTGATTGCTCATCCACTCCTTCAAGCTCATTTTGAAAGACTTCGTTCATTGCATTCGCCTTTATTTCTTTCACTTTCTCTGGAACTTCTCTCATAGCGATTTCAACAGAGCGATTGTGGTGAATAAGTTCAAACTCTGTAATTGCCTCATTTAGAATGTGTTCCACATGAACTACTTCTTTAGCTCTCTCTTTTAAATTCTCATTCGATATTTTCTGCAGTAATTCAACGGAGATGTGTGTGATCGGATTATTTGCTTTAATTTCTGGCGAGAGATCTTGCGGGATGGCAATGTCGATTACTATTTTATTGCTTTTTTCACCTTGTAAAAGTTGTGCATAAATTTCTGGAGAAATAATATGACTTTCAGACCCTGTACATGTAATAATCACGTCAAATCCCTTGTCAAACGTTTTTAATTCTGCTAGAGAATGAGCGACACCAGAGAGGTCTGTAGCTAACTTTTCAGCCTTACTTAGAGTTCTGTTGAAAACATGAAAATTAGTAAATCCGTGTTTTTTTAAAAAACGCCCCATGTTGGTATTGGTAATACCTGCTCCAATAATTAAAACCCGTGAATCAAGAGGAACATTCATGTCCTTTAATCGATGATAAGCCAGAGAAACAACAGAAATGGGTTTTCGAGCAATGCCTGTTTCAGTATAAACTCTTTTTGCCGTTTGTATTGTGTGACGGTTCACTATGCGAATAAAATCACCAGATAAGCCCATTGCTCTTGACGCTTCATAAGCACTTCTTACTTGGGTGATGATTTCTCGTTCACCTACAATCATAGAATCGAGTGAAGAAGCAACGGATAATTGATGACTTACAGCTTCCATCCCTTGATGCAATTCGCGAATGCTAGCATACCTTGATGTTTGCTCTTCTGAAAATGTAGGGTATAATTCTTTGAAAAACTTTTTTAAGAAAACACTGTCAACTTCAAAATCTGTTGTGAATGAAAACTCAACTCGGTTACACGTTGATAAGAACATGAGCTCTTTTAAATGCAGTGCATTTTTGAGTGTATTTAGCCGAACTTCTTGATTGTCAGAATCTATGTGCAGGTATCCTATTTCGTTAACCGATAAGTTACGATGTGTAAATGCAATAATATGCAATTCGTTTATGCCCTTGTTGACTTTCACTTACTGCAAAGGTGACGAGACTTTAGGTTTTTTTTGTCACAAAAGTGTCATGTTTTGACTATTTAGAACGGGTTTAAATTGAGAAGAACGTCCTACTTCATAAATTTTATATATGAACGAATGATGAAGAATACCCAGTAACTTGCATTCGTTCATGTAATTTTCATAGAATTAAAAAAAAACTATCTTTACTCTTCATGAAGACAATAGAATTTGAATCGGCTCAAAATGTAAGAGTTGAGTATGAGTTGGCATCGGTTGGTCAAAGAACTGCAGCTGCTATGTTAGATTTTCTAATGTTCTTTATCTATTTCATCATTTTTGGGATGGTTTTTGATTTTACTAGTTGGTTTCAACAAGATGTTGGAGGCTATTTGTTTTTTCAATTGCTTTTACTCAAATTACCTTGGATTTTTTACAATCCTATTATTGAATATTTAACGCATGGCCAGAGTCTTGGCAAGTATATTTTAGGAATACGCGTTGTAACTGTTTCGGGAGAAAGACCGGGTTTACGAGAGGTTTTTACTCGTTGGATGTTTAAGGGAGATTTTATTTGGATAAGTGCAGATTTTTTGGTTCTTTTTTGGTTCGGAATTGGACTAATGGGAATTGTTTATGCAGGAACTTCTAGGCGTAATCAACGTATTGGTGACGTGATGGCAAATACCATTGTTATTAAAAATAAATCGAGTATTAATTATTCTCTCAAGGATGTACTTGCCATTAAAAATCAGGACAATTACACACCAGAATATCCTGCCGCAATTCGTTTTACCGATGAGGATATGCTACTCATCAAAAATACGATACAACGCGTGAAATCTAATCCAAATCCAGAAACAAAGAAATTTGCCATTGAATTAGCGGATAAATCAGCAGAATTAATCGGGTTATCAGATACACCAAAAAAAAGGTTGAAATTTTTGCAAACCTTATTGCAAGACTATGTAGTTTTGACACGATAAACTAAAGCTATGTCAAAACTATACATCGTACCTACGCCCATCGGGAATCTTGAAGACATTACCTTGCGCGCTATTCGCATATTGCAAGAAACAGAGATGATTTTTGCAGAAGATACTCGCGTAACAAAACGACTTTTAAGCAAGTTAGAAATTCAAAAAATAGTGGCGCCGTTTCATGCTCATAATGAACACAAAACACTCGCAAGAGCGATCGACACTATTAAATCCAATGAATCTACCGTGTTGGTTTCAGATGCTGGAACGCCAGCTATTTCTGACCCTGGCTTTTTACTGGTAAGAGAATGTATTGCTAATGACATTGAAATCGAATGTTTACCTGGTCCCGCTGCATTGATTCCTGCACTAGTTGCCAGCGGCTTTCCTTGTGATCGATTTGTCTTTGAAGGTTTTCTCCCTCACAAAAAAGGGAGGCAAACTCGATTAAAAATCATAGCGGAAGAAAAAAGAACGACTGTTCTCTATGAATCTCCTCACCGTTTGGTTAAATGTCTAGGTCAAATTGAAGAATTTATGGGGGCAGACAAAAAAGTGTGTGTTGCTAGAGAGTTAACTAAAATTTACGAAGAGTATAGAAGGGGAACAGCTTCTGAAATTAAAAAACACTATGAAGAGCATCCACCAAAAGGCGAAATTGTAATTGTAATTGAAGGAAACAATGAGTAAAACAAAAAGTAAAGCCTTTTTTCTTTGTAAAACAGGAGCTCCAGAAAAAGCATTCGAATTAAGAGATTTTGAGGTTAATTCTCCTATAAATAATCAAGTTTTAATAGAAGTCGAGGCTTTTGGATTGAATTATGCAGATGTAATGGCAAGGAGAGGACTGTATCGGGAAGCACCACCATTTCCTTGTGTGGTTGGATATGAAGTTGTTGGTAAGGTGATAGAGTGCGGACCTGATGCAAAACAAGAATTGCTTGAAAAAAGAGTGATAGCTTTTTGTCGTTTTGGAGGGTATGCCAAGCACGTAATTACAACAGACATTGCAACAGTCCAAGTAGAAGCCCAGCCTACAGAGGAACTTTTGGCTCTCACTACACAATCTGTGACGGCTTATTATATGGCAATGTATTTAGCACCAGTTCACTCCATCGACACTGTTCTTATTCATGCAGCCGCGGGAGGCGTGGGAACTATTTTAATTCAATTAGCAAAAATGCAAGGCGCACGAGTTATTGCAAAAATTGGCCGTTCAGAAAAAGCAGAACTTGTCACAAAATTAGGAGCTGATTTTGTTGTGAATTATAATGATTCAGATTACATAGATCAAATAAAAACCTTTCTGAAAGAAGATAGAATAGACATAAGTTATAACCCTGTAGCTGGTTCTACATACAAGAAGGATATGTCAATTTTAGGTTCTGGAGGAAGAATGATATTATTTGGAGGTTCAGAATTGGCAAGTGGTAAGTGGGGATTTTTGTCAAAGCTAAATTTCGTAAAAAAAATGGGTTTGGTATTACCTATTGGTTTAATGATGCGCTCCAAGAACATTTTAGGAGTAAACATGTTAAAAATAGCTGATAATAGACCTAAAATTATCGAACACTGCTTGCAAGCATCTTATCAATTATATAAAGAAGGTAAAATTGTACCACAAGTTGGAGGCTCTTTTTCTCAAGAAGAATTTAACAAGGCTCACTCTGCACTAGAAAGTGGAAAAACGACAGGAAAGCTATCTGTGAAGTGGAGTTGAATAGTGGGAGTATTTACGTAAGAAGAACTTTAATTCTAAAAGCCATCAAAATCTTGCTGCTCTGTATTTTCTCGCATTCTTCTATCTAAATTCTCTTTGGTTTCTTCATCCTCATTATGCTTAAGTAACGGAACTTTATGAAAGAGAACTTTACCGACTTTCTCTCCTTTGTATGAAATTAAAGCGACCATCATGACCATGCTCGAGATTAAAATGGGGTATAAAAGAAGTCCGGTATCAAAATTGTCGATGGTAAAGGAGTCATTTTTGATTAAAACAAAGAACAGGAGCACCGTAATCAATCCTCTCGGTGCAATAAACACCTCTGGGAATAAAAAATCTTTGGCAAAGACCCTCAATAAGATATAACGAATAATGTATAGTATGGTAACAATTACTACACTATTGATAGCGACCTCTAGGTTGTATAAAGAGGTAACGGAAATACTCAAACCAAAAATCACAAAGAAGAATGTTCGGATTAAAAATGCCGATTCGAGGGTTAACGTATGAAAATCATGCAAAATTGGCTTCACCTTTTCTGCATCAAAAATTTTAGAGAGACGCCCTTGAAAGAACACATCCGTATTGTTAAGAACCAAACCAAAAGCAAGAATAAGAAGCAATGAGGATAGGTGAAAGTACTTACCAACAGCAAAGAGTAAGAGCAAAATACCGATGATTAGAAATAATTTTACTTGCATCTGTAAATGCTGAAACAAGTAAACCATAACATAAGCCACAATGACGGATAAAATAATAGTGCCCACGATGTTTAAGAAAATCTCCCAAAATAAAGAGCCATTTCCTGCACCTCCATCAGCACCAATCATGAAATAAAAGACCATTATACCAAGAATGTCGGAGAATGTGCTTTCATAAACCATGAATTCTTTTTTCTTACCAGTTAACCTACCTACACTTGGGATGATAATTGCGCTACTCATAATACTCAATGGAATGGCATAAACGATGGCCGTGTAGAGCTCTGTGTTTGGAAAAATATACATAAAAAAACCAGCCAGCGCAAACATCGAACCAGCAATTCCTAGGTTCGCAATAATAAAAGACTTTAGAATTAATCCTGCTTTCTCTTTCTCTAATTTTAAATCCAAAGCAGCTTCTAATACAATCATTACCAAACCAACATTTCCTACAATTTCAAGAATAGAATCCAATTTCAAATCGTCATCAATGATTCCTTGTCCTTGCATCCAAGCTTTTAGACCCATGCCTAAAGCAATGAGCATCAATACAGATGGAATATTGGTTTTCTGAGAAAGAATATTGAAAAAGAAACTTAAAATAATTATGCTGGCTATGCCAATGATAAGTAAGTATGGATTCATTCGATGATTTTTGTTCAATCAAATATACACAAAGTTGATTCTCAAAAAGGATTATTTCACATTAATTCTCAAATTTTTAGATGAATTTTAAACGTAATCCATTTATTTATCGTAATATTGCGATATACGATTATTAAGATGGGCTTAACGAAAACAGAAAATTATACCAAAGAGCAAATACGATTGTCTAAAATGATGAAAGTTCTGGGTCATCCAGCAAGGATTGCCATTCTGCAATCTATCATTAAAACAGAGACTTGCGTCTGTGGAAATTTAGTAACAGAAATAGGATTGGCGCAATCCACTATTTCTCAGCACTTGAAAGAGTTAAAATCTGTAGAGTTAATTAAAGGAACCATTGAAGGAACAAGCATGTGCTATTGCATTGATCTTGAAAACTGGAACAAATTATCAGAACAAATTAATCAATTATTAAACTCAGCGAACTGCTCAAAGGACGGTTGCTGTTAAAATTAGAATTATGTCAAATTTAAAATTTCCAAGAATGCACATTTCATTTTACGTAAGTGATTTGGCGGCAACAGTAAACTTTTACAATACTTTTTTTGGTCAACCTGCTTCAAAAGTAAAATCAGGTTATGCTAAATATGAATTACAAAATCCGGGATTAATTATTTCATTTATTGAGAATCCCGATCGCGTACAATCAAACTTTGGACATGTAGGAATTCAAGTTGGTTCTAAAGAAGAAATGGAAGCAAAATTAGAGGTTGCAAGAAATCAAAATATTGTTTCTTTGGAAGAGATTGGTGTTTCCTGCTGTTACTCAGTGCAAGATAAGTTTTGGGTAGATGATCCAGATGGAATTCAATGGGAAGTCTATTATTTTCATGAGGATGTTGAGTTCAATGACCCAAAATTTGAAAGACAAGAAGCTAGTGCATGTTGTATGCCACAAGAGAAGGAAGCGGTAGTTGTTGAAAACAAGGATATCGAGACATGCGAACCCGGTTCAGGTTGCTGCTAATAAACCGATGAGCTTATTCAGTCAACTCAGTAATTATATTGACTCATTGAATACAGAATCAATTTCCGAAACATGAAAAATGTTATTTAAGTAATAGGGTTACCCATTTAGATAACATTGTATCTTATTGATTTATAGGTAAGTGGTTTTATGTTACTCATTCTGATGAGTAATTTTTCTAAAATGGTTT
>Ga0316208_1000968_pt1 | contig 29757 bp, 27 predicted proteins | sample 3monopyrite_MG_FD_204944 | JGI IMG/M metagenome (GOLD analysis project Ga0316208, IMG submission 204944) | Microbial mat bacterial communities from mineral coupon in-situ incubated in ocean water Damariscotta River, Maine, United States -... | ecosystem: Environmental > Aquatic > Marine >... | reverse complement strand
GATTTTCATTAACATCAGGATTTTCATTAACGTCTTCCTGATTTTCATTTGAAGCGTCTATTTGCGGTGACTCACTCATGTAAAAAATATCCTAACTTTTGTTATTTGTTAACGGCAACGAGTGCTTTAACATGAATCTGGCCGTACAATTCTGTTTGTACGATTTCAATCAAAGACTGTTTGATAAGCTCTAAAATAGCGAGCAAACTTACAACAACCCCCCCCCTGCCTTCTTCAATTGTGAATAATTCACCAAAGTCAGTAAAAGTATCGGCATTTAACTTTTCTAATACCAATGACATACGTTCACGTACAGATAAGGGTTCCATCGAAATGTGATGATGCTCATGCAGTGAAGCGCGCTGCATAATATCTTTAAATGCCGAAAGGACTTCTTTTAAATCCACTTCGGGTGGCTTACGCACAATTTTAAGATCGGGGCCTTTAACTTCTGCAACATGAATGTCTCTATCCAAACGCGGCATGTAATCGATATCTTCTGCAGCTTTTTTAAAGCGCTCGTATTCTTGTAAACGTCTGACTAATTCAGCACGTGGATCACCCTCATCTTCTTCATCAGATTTTGGACGTGGTAATAGCATGCGTGATTTAATTTCAGCTAACATAGCTGCCATTAATAAATATTCTGCTGCGAGTTCCCAACGCATGTCTTTCATTAATTCGATATATTCCATGTATTGCAACGTAATATCGGCAACAGGAATATCAAGAATATCGAGGTTCTGGCGTTTGATCAGGTAAAGTAATAAATCGAGTGGCCCTTCAAATGACTCATCCAAAAAAATCTCTAACGCATCAGGCGGAATATAAAGATCTTTTGGAACAACAGTAAGAGGCGCACCTTGCACAACGGCAAAAGGCATTTCCTGTTGTTCAGGATTTGTATTTTCAGTTTCCACTTTTTATCTTTTGCCTATGTTAATTATATTCTAGTCCCATGACCTGACGAACTTCAGTTATCGTTTGCTTCGCCACATCACGTGCTCTGTCACAGCCTTCATTGATAATATTTCTAACCAAATCATGATCCGCTTCAAATTCTCTGGCACGTTCATGAATAGGTGCTAATTCCGCTTTCACAGCATCAATAACAGGACCTTTGCATTCAAGACAACCGATACTTGCAGAGCGACAGCCTTCTGCTGCCCAGGCTTTTGTTTCTTCGTCCGAGTATACCTGATGCAAATTCCAGACAGGACATTTTTCTGGATCACCGGGATCCGTTTTGCGTACTCGCGCAGGATCGGTCGGCATGGTACGTAGTTTCTTTTCAACAACCTCAGGATCTTCACGTAAGGCGATGGTATTACCGTAAGATTTGGACATTTTTTGACCATCTAAACCAAACATTTTAGATGCGGGCGTCAGTAATGAATCAGGCTCAGGCAAAATAATACGACCACTGCCTTCTAAATAACCAAATAACCGTTCCTTATCACCCAACGTAATATTCTGCTGTGTATCGAGTAATGCTTTACCTTTATCGAGTGCTTCTAAATCACCTTTTTCCTGATAACTCTTACGTAACTCATTGTAAAGCTTGCTGTTTTTCTTTCCCATTTTCTTAACAGCAGCTTCAGATTTTTCTTCAAAACCTATTTCACGTCCGTAGATATGGTTAAAGCGTCGCGCAACTTCACGAGTAAGCTCAACATGTGCGACCTGATCTTCGCCCACCGGCACTAAACCCGCTTTGTACATTAAAATATCAGCACTTTGCAGTAATGGATAGCCTAAGAAGCCATATGTACCCAAATCACGTTCTTTTAATTTTAGCTGTTGGTCTTTATAGCTCGGAACACGCTCCAACCATGAAAGGGGTGTCATCATAGAAAGCAATACATGCAACTCAGCATGCTCAGGGACTTTTGACTGAATAAACAGGGTCGCCGAACCAGGATTAACTCCGACAGCTAACCAGTCAATCACCATGTCCCAGACACTCTCCTGAATTATGTGCGCTTCTTCATAATGCGTCGTGAGTGCATGCCAGTCAGCAACGAAAAAGTAGCATTCATGTTCGTGCTGAAGCTTTATCCAGTTTTTTAAAACACCGTGATAATGACCAAGGTGTAATGCACCCGTTGGACGCATACCAGACAACACACGTTGCTGTTTCGTTAAAGAATTCAATCTTGTCTCCTGAGAGTTCCTGTACAGAGGTGGTCTATTTTCAGCTGATTAGGTGATGGTTTTAATGAATTTATTGTTTGCATTTTGGCTTGATTATACGTGGAATATAGCTGAGCCAAAAGCCCTTTTCGTCGCTTGATGTCGCTGCGTTTTGCACAATTTTTAACCTGTTGAAACCCTGTTTAAATCTGGAAAAACCCGATATTTAAGCCACTATATTATTCAAACGGTGTCGGATCTCCCTTGCCTCTACGTACAACCTCTGGCACTTCATCGGTCATATCCACCACTGTCGTTGCCTCAAGCCCGCAATAACCGCCATCAATAATTAAATCAACCTGATGCTCAAGACATTCCCGAATATCATAGGGATCGGTCAAAGGTATATTTTCACCCGGTAAAATGAGAGTGGTACTCATAATTGGTTCATGATGTTGTTCGAGCAGCATATTCGCTATCGGATTGGCTGGCACACGAATACCAATTGTACGACGCTTGGGATGCATCATTCGTCTGGGAACTTCAGAGGTTGCTTTAAGAATAAAAGTATATGCCCCGGGCGTATGGGCATTTAATAATCGGTAAAGAGCGTTGTTTGTTAACTTCGCATAAGTACTGATTTCAGATAAGTCACGGCACACCAGAGTGAAATTATGATTTTTATCAACCTGACGAATTTCGCGTATTCGATCCAGCGCTTTTTTGTCCCCCATATGACAACCTAACGCGTAAGCAGAATCCGTTGGATAAACAATCACCCCGCCTTCGTGTAATAACTCTACCGCCTGATGAATCAAACGGTGTTGTGGATTGTCTGGATGAATTTGAAAAAACTGACTCACTTAAAATGCCCCAATTCTTTCTTTCCACGCTTCACTATGCCAAATTGGTTTACTGCCAGAGGGAATGTCTTGCAAATAACCGAGTTCCCGATAGATATTTTCCGGACTATGGAAATCTGAACCTTTCGAAATATACAGCTCAAACTGATTACCTAAACGTGCCATGCGATCTTCTTCTTCCGCGCTGTGGCTACCGGAAATGGCCTCAAAACCTAGACCACCCAAGGCTTTGAATTCAGTAATGAGCTGCCGCAACCGAGTCGCAGACACTTTATAACGTGCCGGATGTGCAATTACCGCAAGCCCGCCAGCACCATGAATCCAGGACAAAGCATCTTCTAAACTTGCCCACTTGCCTGCAACATAGCCAGGTTTGCCTTTGACTAAATAGCGTTTAAAAACTTGTCGAATATCTTTCGCTTTGCCCTGCTCAACTAAATAGCGCGCAAAATGGGTGCGGCTTAAGATCTCGCCATTGGCATATTTCTTTGCACCTTCTAACGGCTTGTCTAAGCCTTTTTTTGCTAATTTTTGTGCAATTTCTTCGCCACGTTGTGCCCGAAACTCACGCAATGCCATTAAGCCTTTATTTAAAACCGCATCATCCGGGTTAATGCCAAGACCAACAATATGAAATGTTTGATGACTCCATGTCACAGAAAGCTCAATGCCCGGTACAAATTTTATGCCCAGCTTCTGTGCTGCGATGGCGGCTTCTTTAAGTCCTTCCGTTGCATCATGATCAGTTAAAGCAAAGACCTCAACCCCTTTTTCATGCGCACGCTCAACCAATTCTGTTGGGCTCAAAGTGCCATCAGAAACGGTGGAATGACTGTGTAAATCACAACGTAAATTCATAAGTGCGAGCAGTCTACATGACTCATGACAAAGTCTCTATTCAACTGAAACAATTTAGACTTTATACTGTCATAAATTCATCTGAAAATTAAAAGGGTCTCGTACTATGCCATTGACTGGCGACATTTTTTCACTCGCAGAAATTAAACAGCATAAAATTGCTGAAAAAATAGCCAGCTCTGCCCATGAAATAATAAAATCTGACCCGGATAAGTCAGAACCGGGGCATCCATTGCGAATATTGAAGCTGAATCACGGTATAATCGGCACAAGAACGCATAATACCGATATTTATGAATACTGTGTTTGAGCAATGAGTCTTTCACTTAACTGATGTGATGCAGCTAAATTTTTTACTGATGCTATGAAACAAATGGGCGTCTTCGACTATCCGTAACATACAAAATATGTGATGGAACCGTTTTATCAATTAACCAATAAAACGACTTTAGATTGAGTCGTAAATTTTAAGAGAAGTGATATTTAACTATGAAGTTTTTATTTGATTTTTTCCCTATTGCATTATTTTTTATTACTTTTAAATTTTACGATGATCCACAAGAAGGTGTACTTGCTGCAACAGCCGTTGCGATTATAGCCACCATACTGCAAGTTTTTCTTTTTTGGCTGAAACACAAACGTGTTGAAAAAATGCATATCATTACGCTGGTACTCATCACAGTACTCGGTGGTGCAACATTAATACTTAAAGATCCTGTGTTTATTAAATGGAAGCCAACCGCAGTAAACTGGATGTTTGCTATTGCCTTCCTAGGAAGCCAGTTTATTGGAGAAAAACCCTTAGTTAAAAGAATGATGGCTCATGCTGTTGAGCTACCAGAAGTTGTATGGATGAAACTAAATCTGGCCTGGGTTGTCTTTTTTACAGCGATGGGTTTTGCAAACCTCTATGTCGCATTTACTTATGACCTCGCAATCTGGGTCGACTTTAAAACCTATGGTATGTTGGGTCTCACAATTTTATTTGTTATATTACAGGCTGTTTTTCTCGCGAAACATATGCCAGACGACAAAGAGTCAGTAACTAAAAAAGTCGAAAAAAAATTAAAAGAAGAAATTGAATAAAATGTTATACGCCATTATCTCTCAAGATGTAGAAAACAGTCTCGATAAAAGATTATCTGTACGTCCCGATCATATTGGACGGTTACAGGCACTAAAAGAGCAGGGGCGGTTAATATTAGCCGGACCACACCCGGCAATTGATAACAATGAACCTGGTCCGGCAGGTTTTACAGGTTCACTGGTAGTTGCTGAGTTTGAGTCATTAGAAGCCGCACAAAACTGGGCAGATAGTGACCCCTATATTAAAGCCGGAGTTTATGACTCCGTTATCGTTAAACCCTTTAAAAAAGTCTTACCCTAAATTTAAAATCATTAAGGAATAATAAAATGAACAAGTTAGCATTAAGCGTAGCAAGTATTTTACTTGCAACTTTATTTACTCATTCTGCTTTTGCATTAGATTCAAAATCAGTGGCAGCCGTGAATGGTAAAAAAATATCACAAAAACAATACGAAACACTATTAAGACAAGTTCAGGCAAAAGCGCAACAAGGCAAGCAAGGTAAACAGGCACCGATTAATCGTCAGGTGATTTTAGACGAACTGATTAATCGTGAAGTTCTTTTTCAGGAAGCAAAAAAGAAAAAACTGGATAAAGATAAACAAGTATTAGCGATACTTAAACAGCAAAAAAGAAATTTGCTAATACAAAAATTACTTTCTGATTCTCCCGCTGCTAAACCTGTCAGTGAAAAAGAACTAAAAGCATTTTATAACAAACAAGTTGCCGCTTCAGATTCGAAAGAATATAAATTACGTCACATTTTATTAAAAGATGAAGCAACTGCAAAGAAACTCATTAAGAAATTAAACGATGGTGCAAATTTTGAAGAACTCGCTAAAAATGAATCAAAAGATCCTTCCGGTAAGAATGGTGGTGATTTAGGCTGGTTAGCTGCTGCACAAATGCCACCTGTTTTAGCAAATTCAGTAATAAAACTAAAGAAAGGTACTCTCACACAAGAACCAGTTAAATTAGGCGCTGACTTTCACATCATCAAATTAGACGACTCACGCAAACGTGAAACGCCAAAATTTGAAGATACCAAAGAACAAATAAACGGTATTATTCAAAGACAACGTGTTAATCAATATATTATTAAATTGCGTAACAAGGCAAAAATCGAAGTCAAATAAACCTATGTTTGTTTAAAAAGAAAAGTCCCAATTTAGGCTAGCCATTCAATTAAAGGTGTTAAAAATCCGGGGCTAATATAAGAAAAACCCAGTATCTTATTGAAGATGCTGGGTTTTTTTTTGCATAAAATATCTTAAGTAAAAATAACTAAACCAAAGATAATCTGTCATTGCGAGCGTAGCGTGGCAATCTCATAATGAGCGCGCTGTAGCTGAAGATTGCCGCAGTCATTTCATTCCTTCGCAATGACCTGTGGCACTAACTATCAACAAGTTAACTGAACGGCAAGCAATTTAGGCTTTTTTTATTTCAAGTATTTATTCCCACTTAAAGAACCACGCGCCAAATAATAAAAAAACAATACTTTGTACAGTAAGTATTATTAAATGATAACTAATATCCATTAATGAAGCGCCATCGATCATGATTGCACGAGCAGCAGCAGTAACATGAGTAAGTGGAAAAATTTCTGCTATGTTTTGCATAATAGGTGCAGCACCTTCTAACGAAAACCATACTCCTGAAAAAAACATCATTGGCCAGCTAAACAAATTAAGTAACCCACCAGCAGTTTCTTCACTGCTGATACGGGCAGCGATAATCAAACCAAGACTGATCATACTCAATGAACCCAGTGCGAACACTAAAAACAAATTTAGATCAGAACCATTCATAACAAACCCAACAAAAATATTTGTACCATAAAATACGAAGGCCGTTACCAGCATAATTAATAATAATCGTGAAACGACTTGTGCCGACAAATACTCAAATGCGGTGATCGGTGTTGCCTTAAGACGTTTAAGCATTCCATTTTTTCGATAACGCACAATAACAAAACCGACTCCAAACAAAGCACTAAACATCATGTTCATTGACAAAATACCGGGGATAACCCAGTCAATATAGCGAATTTGCTTTCCACTTACTGTCTGCTTCTCAAATTTGCGGCGTTTAGAATCCAGTTGCTCTGTTCCTAATAGAATTTTTTCAACCAGGTAACCTTTAGGTGACTCAGTATTTATCCAGTATTGTTGCTTTTCTGCATCCAATAACATATCGACTTGATGCCGTTGCACTTTTTTAATTGAACGAGCAACTATTTTTTTTTCTGCTTCGACTGAATAAAATTCAATATGTTTTAAGTTAAGAAATTGTTTGGCTGTCAGCGTTGCAGTCAACTCATTAACAACCCCCACTTTAAACTGTTGTCCAATATCACCGGAAAAAGCAAAAGAGAAACCCGCCACGATTAAAACAGGCATTAAAATATTCCAGCTTAAAGAAGACCGGTCACGCAAAAACTCTTTGTTTCGCGTTAATAATAATGCTAAAAATCGTTTGAATGGCATAATCTACCTGACTAAATATAAAATAAAAATTAGGATCTAAGTTCTTTTCCTGTTAATTCAAGAAAGAGATCATCTAAAGTTCGGGGTCTAATTTGTAAATGCGAAAGAGAAATTTTATTTTTAATTAAAGCAGAAATAACGCCATTTACATCACAGGTTGTAATTTCAATATACCCATTTTTTTCGTGCGCTGTCAGAGAGAGCAAGTCAAGGTTTCTTATTTCTGAGTCGGGTAGTTGCAAAATGACATCATTAAATGTTTCTTCAAGTAATGTTTTTGGTGTTCCCTGAGCAATTATTTTTCCATGATCCATAATCGCAATCTCATCACAAAGCGTATAGGCTTCATCCATATAATGGGTTGTGAGTATAATGGTTTTTCCTTCTGTCTTAATGTCATTAATAAGCTCCCAAAAATTTCTTCTTGCTTGTGGATCTAAGCCAGTAGTAGGTTCATCTAAAAATATAATATCGGGATTATTCACTAAGGCTATCGCAAGTAATAAACGTTGACGCTGTCCACCGGATAATTCACGATTATCCTGTTCAAGATATTCAGTTAAATTACATCGCGAGATTAAATCATCCAGATCAGCGTGTTGTGGATATAACTTTGCAAACATCTCCAGCGTTTCACGAACACTAATATAATCTTGCAATGCCGTTGACTGAAACATAATACCGGCTTCATTGCGAAACTGGTTACCTAGCGGTTTTCCTTTGTAGAGAATTTCACCGGAGGTGGCCTGGTTAATTCCTTCAAGAATTTCAATCGTTGTCGTTTTACCAGCACCATTGGGTCCCAACAAACCAAAACAAACCCCTTTGTGCAGGTTGAAATCAATATCATTAACGGCTTTTACTGAAGGATAATGTTTAACCAGGTTTTTAATTTGTAATAATATTTCGGACAACCCGTTTATCCTTTATGAATTAAATAACACTTTTGACGTATTTTAAAAACTAATAACTAACGTTATCTAATAATGTTTGATCAACACAAAGAAAATCTGCGACTTCTTCTATCTTATATAAAACTTCAATTTTAAAGGGCGTACCATCTGTTAAAGCCTGATACATTCTGGCAACGCCATAATTTAGTGGCGTACTCACCCAAAAAGCAGATAAGGTTTCTTCACCGGATTCATATGCTGTTAATCGACGTTGTGCCACGGCCCACAAATCATCGAAACTTAAATGTACTGCATTGATATCACGAACATCATGAAAACGGTGTAATGTATGAGTCGTTTTTGCTTCTTGTTCTTCCAGTTTCTCAACCCATTCACTGGCAAGCGTTGCATTGAGTTCTCCGGTAAGTTTACTGCAGATAATATTGTTTATAATTTGTGTTTGATAACTGCCCATCATTTTCTCAATAAGCTTATACAGACCGTGTCAATAATAGTCTTGTATTCAACTTTTCACAACATTTCTAGTTTGAGGCGATGTTTTGTAAAAATTTAATTAAGGCTTTTTCATCTAGTAGTGTAATTCCCAGCTCTTCTGCTTTATTTGCTTTTGAACCGGGATTTTCTCCAACAATCACATAATCTGTTTTTTTAGAAACACTCCCTGATACCTTTGCACCTAATTCTTGCAGTGCTGCCTTCGCATCATTTCGCCCCATGGTTTCAAGTGTACCGGTTACAACAAAGACCTTCCCCACTAAAGGTTGCTCATTGTCTGTTTTTTGTTTTATTTTCGGCCAGTTGATTCCGACATCAATCAATTGTTCTACAACCTCGATGTTATGTGGTTGCTTAAAAAAAGTAATCAGATTTTCAGCAACAATGGGACCAACATCTGCAACCGCAAGTAATTGTTCCTCATTAGCATTCATAATATTTTCTAAGGTAAAAAAATGATTCGCTAATGTTTGTGCTGTGGTTTCACCAACACTATGAATCCCCAAAGAAAACACAAACCGTGCCAATGTTGTTGTTTTACTTTTTTCTAATGAGGCAACAAGATTTTTTGCTGATTTCTCGGCCATGCGATCAAGTTTAATTAAACTATCAACATCAAGGTGATACAAGTCTGCAATGGTATGAATCAGTCCTTCATCAACAAGTTGCTCTACTAATTTATCACCAAGACCATCCACATTCATTGCACGACGAGATGCAAAATGTTTAATCGCTTCTTTACGTTGTGCTTCACAATATAATCCGCCGGTACAAAAAGTCACAGCTTCATCTTCAAAACGTGCGGTTTCAGATCCGCAAACAGGGCAAGACCCGGGTAAATGAAATCGACGAGGTTTACCTGTTCGCTTAGATTTTACAACGCTCACAATCTGAGGGATAACATCACCTGCACGACGTACAATGACCATATCCCCTACTCGCACATCAAGACGATCTATTTCATCCTGATTATGTAATGTTGCATTACTGACGGTTACACCACCAACAAACACCGGCTCTAAGCGGGCGACGGGTGTCAATGCGCCAGTACGTCCAACCTGAATATCAATCGCAAGTAACTTCGTCATTTCTTCTTGCGCAGGAAATTTTCGTGCTATCGCCCAACGAGGTGCTCGCGAAACAAATCCCATTATTTCCTGATAATGAATATTATCAACCTTGTATACAATGCCATCAATTTCATCAGGCAAATCGTTTCGTTTTTTTGCTAAATTATTATAGTAATCACTGCAACCTTGCGCACCTTTTACTACCCGGCTTTCCGGGTTAATTCTTAAACCCCACGACTTTAATTTTTCCATCATATCGCTATGTTTATCTGGCAGAGTCATGCCTTCTAATAAACCAACACCATAACTATAAAATGAAAGCGGACGTGTTGCGGTTATTTTGGGATCAAGCTGACGCAAACTTCCTGCTGCTGCATTTCGGGGATTAACAAATGGCTTTTCATCTCTTTCTATTTGCTGTTTATTTAATTTGTCAAATCCCGCTTTTGGCATAACTACTTCGCCACGAATTTCAATGAGCGGCGGAAAATTTTTACCTCTGAGTTTTAATGGAATAGCATCAATGGTTCTAATGTTTAATGTAACATCTTCACCTGTTCGACCATCACCTCGTGTCGCTGCTCGTTCTAATAGTCCATTTCTATATAGTAAGCTGATTGCTAAACCATCCAGTTTGGGTTCGGCTGCATATTCAATGTTTTCACTGTCCACACCTTCGCGGATACGTCGATCAAAATCAATCATATCCTGATCAGAAAAAGCGTTGCCCAAAGATAACATCGGTACTTCATGTTTTATTTCAGAGAAAGAATCCAGAGGCGTTGCACCAACACGTTGAGTCGGTGAATCAGCAGTAATCAGTTCCGGGTATTGTTTTTCAAGCTCACCTAATTCACGTAGTAAGCGATCATATTCACTGTCAGGAATTTCCGGATTATCTAAAACATAATAGGAATAATTATGTGAATTAATTTCTTCACGTAAAGAATTTATTCGTTGTTTCGTTTTTGAACCGACCATAAATCTAATGGCGTTTTTGACGTTGCGAAGCGTGTTGTTTTAAGCGATAGCTTTCAACTTTATCTTTTAAATGAGAGATGGTTTGCTGTGTTAAAACACTACGATTTTCATCACACAACTCCCCACTTAATGCATCAGCCAGTCGTTTACTAATTTCAAGTAAACTTTCTAATGCCTGACGGCACTCAACCGGTCCCGGTAACTGCATAAACACAGCCAAACCAGGTGTAGAGATATTTTTTAATTCTGATAAATCAAAAAAACCAGGCTCAATGGCATTTGCAATGCTAAACATGGCTAAACCATCTTCCATATAATGATAGATCTGATGATCTCCATGGGTTAAGCCTGCAGACGTCATTACGGCATGTATCCCTTCTCCCGCAAACACATGGCCTTTTGGTGACATAATGTTGAGTACAATCAGAAGCGTTGCCGGCCCTGTTTCATTTGCATCTTCAACTGCACTAAACCTGATTTCCTGTTGCCGGCTATATTCTTCAAAGCGATCTCGACCGGAAATAACCTCACTCAATGCGTCGAAGTCGCTCGAGTCGGGTTCATCATCGATAGGCGTTAAAACAGGAATAAGCTCGTCGTCATTCGCTACAGCATGCTCTGTTGTGTCGATTTTATTTGAAAGGGGTGAGAATAATTTCTTTAACCAATAAATTAAATCATCATCAGAAGAGCGAAATTTAAAATAAATGCCACCGACGATGAGTAATCCGGCAATGACTAAGGTTAAACGTAAAGAGTCCACACTTTTCCCCTAATCAATAAATGAAAGTCTAAGCTGATGCCAACTCTGCTGCTGCTTCGACATCTACCGCGACAAGTCGTGACACACCAGGTTCATGCATGGTTACACCCGTTAAGTGCTGTGAAATTTCCATTGTGATTTTATTATGCGTAATAAAGATGAACTGTGTTTTATCTGACATGTATTTAACCATGTCACAGAAACGACCAACATTTGCATCATCCAATGGTGCATCCACTTCATCCAGCATACAGAAAGGTGCCGGGTTAAGTTGGAAGATAGAGAATACCAGGGAGACAGCCGTTAATGCTTTTTCACCACCTGATAACAAATGAATTGTACTGTTACGCTTACCAGGTGGGCGCGCCATAATCGTTACACCGGCATCAAGTAAATTATCGTCCGTTAATTCAAGGTAAGCATGGCCACCACCGAATAAACGCGGGAATAATTCTTTAACACCGCTATTCACTTTATCGAATGTTTCTTTAAAACGAGTCCGTGTTTCAGCATCAATTTTAGCAATGGCATTTTCTAAAGTTGTTAATGCATCGGTTAAATCTTTATCTTGGTCATCAAGATATTTTTTGCGTTCCGCTTCCTGTTCATATTCTTCAATAGCAGCAAGATTAATCGGGCCAAGACGTTGAATTTTTGACTCTAAATCATCAACACGTTGTTCCCATGCAAAATCATTTGCATCTTCCGGCATTTCATCAATCAGCGTCTGTAACACAAAACTGGTTTCGCTGATGGCTTCTTCTAAAGTTTGACGACGTACCTTAACTTCCTGCCAACCAATACGAATTGATTCCAGACCACTACGCACTTCCTGAACGCCATTTTCAGCACCAGTGCGTGCTTCTTCTAACTCACGCATATGATGATCAATCGCTTCTACCGCTGTTCTTGCCTGAGTGAGTTCTTCTTCAACTTTAATTCGGGTTTCAAGCAATACAGCAAGCTCTTTGTTCATATCATCAATCGGTGCATCACTTTCTTCAGCCGCTTTAGTTAATTCATCGCGACGAGCTGCCAGCTGCTGTTGACGTTCCTGCATGCGCTCTAAAGCTTGTTCCGTTGAATTCAATTCTGCGCGTAAAGTTTCGATACGTACTTTAATTTCATGTGCGGCATCACGTTCAACGCGCGCTTGTTCACGTTTGGAACGTAAATTATCCTGACAAGTTTCACGGCGTTGTTGTAATTCAACACGTTGTTCTTCAAGTTTTGCCATCGATTCAACAGCAACTTCTAATTTTTCACGCGCGATTGTCAGTTCCTGATTATCTTTTTCAATTTCTAAACGAACTTCTTCAGCTTCAACACGCTGCTCTTGCTGGCGCGTTTGCATTTGTTCTAAACGAGCCTGACGTGCACTTAAATCTGATTGACGATTTGCTCGTTGACGAGATAGCTGATTGATTGTTGCCTGACTACCATCACGATCCATTTCTGCTGTGCTAAGCTGTTCACGTTCTGTTTCAAGTTGTTGTTGAATTTCCTGAACCGCAGCTTGACATTCATTAGTTTCAGCAGCTAAAGCTTTTAATGTTTGCTCACGTTGTAAGATACCGGCCTTTTCATCTTTATCACGTGCGACACGTAACCAGTTTTTACCTAACCAAACACCGTCACTCGTTACAATTGATTCACCATCTTGTAAGTTTGCACGCATAGACAGTGCTTGTTGTAAGTTATCCGCGACTAAAACGCCTTTTAAAAGATTGCTTAATTTCCAGGGTGAACTGATTTTATTTAAAAGCATTTTACTTTCTAAAGAGTCGGCATTAACAGAGCCTATACTGGAATCTGCACGTGTATCAAATAAAGTTAAGGTACCTTCTTCAAAACTTTCTAATACTTCCGTTAATGGATCGACACCATCAACACAAACAGCTTCGAGATATTCACCTAACACACATTCAGCGGCTTTCGCCCAACCTGCTTCAACCTCTAATTCTTCTGCTAAACGTGGTGCGTCTTGCAAGTGCTGATTATTCAACCATTGCGTGACTGCGCCTTCTTCTTTACCTAATGCTGCTTGTTGTAATGCTTCAAGTGATGCACTGCGACCACGTAAGTCCTGTAATTTACTGCGAGATTCATCAAGCTGTGTATTTAATGAATGAACAGAATCACGAAGCTGACCAATTTGGTTTTTCTTTTCTTCTAAGATGGCTTCTGTTTGTTGAATTTTAGCTTCATCTTTTTGCAACTGTTGTTCAATCTCACTACTCTCACTGATTAACTGTTCGTGAGACTGCTTACCTAACTCTTCCTGTAAACGTTCTAAGCGTTGCTTTTGACGCTGCAGATGTTCTTCAACATGTTGAATATGAGTGCGTTCAACCTCTGCATTACGTGCAGGTTCTGTTGCTGCTTCACTAAAATTGTCCCATTCACTTTGCCATGCCTGCATCGCGCTTTCTGCTTCTAATAAAGCAGCCGATGACATTTCAGCCGTCTCTTGTAAATGATCGAGTTTCGGTTCGACTTCTGCAAGATTTTCTTTTACCGTGCTTAAACGTTTTTGATCTGTTTCATGATGTGCATGTGCTTCTTGCCAGTCTTGCTCAAGTTGCGTTAAGTCTTGTTGTTGTTTCTGACGGCGTTCTTTTGCATGCTGGATGGACTGTTCAATTTTAGCAATCTCAGTACCAACACTATAAAAACGACCTTGAACCTCGTTAAAAGTATCTGACGCTTCTGTGTGTGATTCACGTTGTGATTCTATCTCAGCTTCAATACTTCGTTGTTGTGCAATAGCAGATTCAAGCGCCGTTTCCTGTTCACGAATTTGTGCTTCGGTCTTTTCTGCTTCGTCTTGCTTAAGCATCCAGCGTAAAGCGGTTAATTGTGCTTTTAACAAACGTTCTTCTTCACGCAAGACTTTATATTTTTCTGCCGTGTTTGCCTGACGTTTTAAGCGTGCGAGTTGTTTTTCTAACTCATCACGCAAATCACTTAAACGATCCAAATTTTCACGTGTATGCTTAATACGGGTTTCTGTTTCACGACGACGTTCTTTGTATTTTGAAATACCTGCCGCTTCTTCAAGAAAAACCCGTAGTTCTTCTGGCTTGGCTTCAATCAAGCGCGAGATCGTGCCTTGTTCGATAATGGCATAACTACGTGGGCCTAAACCGGTACCAAGGAAAATATCGGTAATATCACGACGGCGACAACGCGTCCCATTTAAATGGTAAATGGATTGTCCGTCTCGGGTAACTGTACGCTTAATCGCAATTTCACTAAAATTGGCGTATTCACCACCGAGCTTGCCTTCATTATTGTCAAAAATCAGCTCAATCGTCGCCTGACCAACGGGCTTACGACCGGTTGAGCCGTTAAAGATAACGTCTGCCATGGATTCGCCACGTAAGTGTTTGGCAGAGGACTCGCCCATAACCCAACGAACGGCATCAATAATATTGGATTTCCCGCAACCATTTGGCCCTACAACGCCACTTAACTGGCTTGGGAATTCTACGGTTGTTGGGTCGACGAAGGATTTAAATCCCGCTAATTTTAGTTTACTTAATCGCATGGCAGAAGGTTACTCGATCACTCCCATCTCATTCAAGATTGACTTCGCATTCAATGCGTTTCGAGTGAAAATAAATGCTAAATATGGTGAAAAAACGCTCAATTATTCGCTGGATTAAATATCACAGGACTAAATACAGCCACGGAACTGGGGGGAGCAAATTACGACGCGCAAAAGATTGCCGTCCATGGCTGCTCGACTGCCACGTCGTGTGGCAGACGGTCGTAATTTACTCCCCCCAATTCCATGTCCTACTTCTGTGTAAATTTGAAAATGAGTGAAATATCCTTAAAAATACAAATGTGGAATACAGCACTACTGAGGATATGTAATTGGGAGAGTTAAATTAAGACCGTCGGCGACAAGGATGTCGCCGTCGAGCAAGCCAGGGATGGCAAGCTTTTGCGCGTCTAAATTTAACTCTCCCTGTTCCATAGCCGGATTTAATGCACCAATACTCCAGATTTCATTACACAGTATCCCAATACGATTTTAATAAACTTAAATTTAAATTTAAAATCAGTGCTAAAATCACCGCACACGAAATACCCTATGTTAACTGAGAGAACAAAATGGCAACAAAACCCAGTAAAGATTTAGAAACCTTCGACAACCCGATGCCTGAGCGTGATTACACCATTCGCATCGATATGCCCGAATTCACTTGTTTATGCCCCAAAACCGGCCAGCCTGATTTTGCAACTTTACACCTTGAATATGTACCCGATAAACAATGTGTCGAACTAAAAGCATTAAAACTCTATATTTGGGCATTTCGCGAGGAAGGCCATTTTCATGAAAAAGTCACCAATATGATCCTTGATGATTTAGTCGCAATAACTCAGCCACGTTTCATGCGCCTAACCGGCAAGTTCAATGTACGCGGTGGTCTTTACACTGAAGTGGTTGCAGAACATCGTGACCCGGGCTGGAAAGCCCCTGAGCGGGTTCAACTACCTTAAATTGATGCAGGGGCGGCAAAAGTGACAGACAAAAGTTATGCGTCTAAACTGGCTCGTCCCTCTCCCCTTTTTATTGGTATTGACCTTGGCACTTCTGGTTGCCGTGCCATTGCGATTAATAGTACCGGCACAATACAAGCTCAGGCAAAAACCACCTACGCAAAAAAAAATCACAAACAACAAACACCTGATGACTGGTGGCAAGCAACCCAAACTGTATTACATGCCATTACAGCAAAAATAAATCATCAGCATATTCAATCGATAGCAGTAGACGGAACATCAGGCACTCTATTACTTTGTGATCATGCTGGGCGACCGCTTACACCAACAGTCATGTACGACGAACAACATGCCAAAGAGCAAGCGACATTCCTGCAAAACTATGCGCCAAAAAATTCACCGGTTTTAAGTCCAGGCAGTGGCTTAGCAAAAGTGTTATGGCTACTTGAACATCATAAACCAGAGGAGGAGTTTCACATTATTCATCAGGCTGACTGGGTAGCAGGCCAACTCTGTCGACGTTTTGATTTTACTGATAGTAACAATGCTTTGAAAACAGGGTTTGATCCTGTTAACAACATCTGGCCATTGTGGTTATTAGATTTATTTAAAAAGCTTAAAATTAACCCGGCAAGTTTACCCGGCGTCTTTTCACCCGGTTCGTTTATAACAAACATACATCCACATGTTGCAAATGAAGTTGGCTTACCGATTGATGTTGAAATCATAGCCGGCACAACTGACAGTACCGCAGCATTCATGGCAAGTGGGGTTGATAAGATGGGTCAGGCAGTAACGTCATTAGGTTCAACGCTGGTTTTAAAAGTGATCAGTGATGTCCCTATCAATAAGCCGGAAAACGGCGTTTATAGCCAACCCTATGGCAAGCACTGGTTAGTGGGAGGTGCATCAAATTCCGGTGGTTCAGTGTTAAGCTATTATTTTAGTGATGAACAAATGCTAACACTAACGAAGCAGCTCAAACCAGACACTCCTACAAACTTAAACTATTACCCTTTAATTAAAACAGGGGAACGTTTCCCAATAAATGATGCAAACTTATCACCTCGTATAACACCAAAAGTTGATAGTGATCTGGTTTTCTTTCAGGGATTACTGGAAGGTATTGCAGAAATAGAACATAAGGGCTATAAATTATTAGAACACTTAGGTGCACCCTATCCAACATCTGTGAACACAAGCGGGGGTGGTGCAATTAATAATGCATGGCAACAAATTAGAGAACAGAAACTCGGCGTTCCGGTTTTTGTAGCAACACACACTGCAGCAGCATATGGTGCTGCAAAACTTGCAGCTAAAAATCACCAACAATAACAAAAGAGATAAATATGATTAGTAATCCGTTCACCGGTGTAACTTATTTTTTAAGTGGATTAAGTTTAATAAAAACAACAAAAATTCGTCGCTATGTTTTAATCCCGTTATTAATCAATATTAGTATTTTCAGCCTTGGTTTATGGTTTGCTATTAACCAGTTTGACGTTTTTATAACATGGGCGTTATCTGATCTACCCGGTTGGTTAAGTTGGTTAGAGTGGATTATGTGGCCCTTGTTTGCACTCACATTTTATGGCGTTGTTTTTTTTGGTTTTTCAATCATTGCCAATATTCTGGCTGCACCTTTTAACGGACCATTAGCGGCAGCTGTAGAACGTCATATTACAGGAGAAGAAAATACTGTTAGTAATAAACCCTTTAGTCAGGAAATAAAAGATTCCATAATCAACGAATTAATAAAACTTAAATATTCATTATTTTTAATGATGCCACTGGCATTCCTGTCCTTATTATCTTTTGCCTTTCCTTTGATCGCACCTTTAGTCGCAATATTATGGATGACTTACACTGTCTGGATTTTAACTCTGGAATATGCCGATTTCCCAATGGTTAACCATGATATTAGCTTTCGTCAGATAAAAAAAATATTAGCTGAGAAGCGTTTTTTATCCTTAGGCTTTGGCTCAATGGTTATGCTTGCCACTCTTATTCCTGTCATTAATTTTTTAGTTATGCCTGTCGCTGTTGCGGGTGCAACTAAAATGTACTTACAAGAATTTAAATCCTGATTATCATTTGTCATTGCGAGCGCAGCGCGGCAACCTCATAACCAGTGCGAATAACCTGAAGATTGCCGCGCTGCGCTCGCAATGACGCGGCTTAAGTTATTCGGTTTCAAAAATCATAAAGCGGTATAACAACATATGTTTTTTAACAAACTCAATAAAAAATCTAAAACTTTGTTCAACTTACCCAGTGTAATAACCACCTTGCGATGGGGTTGGAAAATCTTGTTGCTGATCTTTGTAATGGACACAGGGTACTTAATTGGTATCTGGCCAGACTGGAAAATTTATGCTGAAGGTCCAGTGCAACAATCCAGTTTCATTCGTAACTATATTTCCGAACATTATCGTCACCGTGACTGGCCACGCTTACACTGGCAGCCTGTTTCCATAAACAAGATTCCAAAACATATGATTAGAGCGCTCATCGTTGCAGAAGATGCACGGTTTTATTCGCATAGCGGGATCGACACTGATGCTTTAAAAGAAGTGATGGAATACAATTTATCAAAAAATCGTTTTGTATACGGAGGGAGCACAATCTCCCAGCAGACCATAAAAAACATATTCTTAAGTCCTTCACGAAATCCGCTGCGTAAATGGCATGAGCTTGTTTTAACAATCGGAATGGAACGTAACTTAAGCAAAAAACGTATTCTATCCTTATATTTAAATATTGCTGAATTTGGTCGTGGCATTTACGGTGTCAATGCCGCCGCACAATATTACTGGGGCATTCCCGCTTCTCGTTTATCTGTAAAGCAAGCGGTTGAACTTGCCGCCACCCTACCCGCTCCGGTTAAACATAACCCAAATACTCGATCGAAGTTTTTCTTAAAGCGGGTTAAAAAAATCGGGCGTTATTTTTAAATCTATTACCTTTCATTTTTAGCTTAATGTGAGTACGCGAAACCAAACTAAATTTTAAATACAGGCTATACTTTTATTTCACATTCATAGCCAGGTATTTTTTGTAATAATAAATGCTTAAAATTTTGGAGTGTATACCTTGAGTCAGAGTGAGATAGAAGTTTTCAATATTTTTCCCTGGGATAAAAATTTTGAAACTGGCATCGCCATTATTGATGAACAACATCAACAACTGGTTCATATTTTAAATCAGTTAGCGGCTCATCTTGCCAATCGTTCTACCCCATTAACATTAAATAAAATTTTTAATGAGCTGGCAGACTATGCCGATTATCATTTCAAAACGGAAGAAAAAATCTGGACTACTCACTTTAAAGATGATGACTGGTATACATCGCATGAGAAAACTCACCAATCATTCACCAACAAAATAAAGACATTAAAAGATAATGAAATTTCAAAACCACTTGATGATGTAATTCATGATGTAGTTTCTTACTTGTCTCATTGGCTTGCTTACCACATTCTTGATACTGATAAACGTATGGCAAAAGTTGTGCTGGCATTAGAATCTGGTGACTCATTAGAGCAGGCAAAAAATCACGCTAACGAAGAAATGAGTGGCTCGATGAAAGTGCTTATCGATACCGTACTTACAATGTATGACAGCCTCTCCGGTCGCACCCTTGATTTAATGAGAGAAAAGGCTTTACGTAAACAAGCAGAAAACGCTCTGCTCGAAAGTGAAGAACGATGGAAATTTATTCTTGAAGGAAGTGGCGAAAATGTATGGGATTGGGATATCGAGCATGGAGAAAAAAATTACTCTGAGACTGAGTCACCTATTTTCAACCTTATTTTTAATGACCCTGAACATAAATCAAAAATTCATCCTGCTGATATTAAACGTGTTAAAGCGGATATTCAGGCACATCTTGATGGAAAAACAGAATTTTATATCAATAAACACCGCGTATTACGCAAAAATGGCAGCTGGTCATGGATATCAACACGAGGCAAGGTAGTCAGTCGTAATGAAAATGGTACTGCCTTACGTATGATTGGAACACACTCGGATGTTACCGAGCATGAATTAGCCTCACTGATTTATCAGCATAGTAACCAGGCTTTACTAGTGACAGATGTTAATAATGAAATTATCAGTATAAATCCTGCTTTTACAGAAATAACCGGTTATAGCGAAAAAGACAGCATAGGAAAAAACCCCGGCTTTCGGGCTTCCGACAAACATGACAAAACGTTTTTCAAACAAATGTGGGATGAAATCAATAATAGCGGCTATTGGCAAGGTGAAATTTGGAATAAGCGGAAAAATGGTGAAATTTATCCTGAATTATTAAGCATCAATACGGTTAAGGATTCTAGTGGGATTGTAGATCACTACATATCTTTATTTACCGATATCAGTGAACGTAAAAAAGCTGAAGATGCATTGCGTCGTGTGCAAAAGATGGATGCTATTGGTCAACTCACCGGGGGGATTTCTCATGATTTTAACAACCTTCTAGCCATCATTCTTGGAAATCTGGAATTGCTCGAGATGCAAATATCAGCTGACAGTGATGCCTATCAGAAAATAAAGTCTATACAAAAAGCGGGGAAACGAGCGGCGAATTTAACCAAACAACTACTTAATTTCTCGCGCAATCAACCTGAACAAACGACCGCCACAGATATTAACCAGGTAATTAGTGAAATGGAAAGCCTGATTAACCGTTCGGTTACCCCGGAAGTTGAGGTGAATTATGACTTCTCTGAAGATCTCTGGCTGACTGAAATTGATCCTGGTGATTTTGAAGATGCTCTGCTCAATCTTGTTATTAATGCGCGAGATGCCATGAAAGGACATGGCCAGTTAACCCTTAAAACAAATAACAGCACCTTCGATATAGCCGATTGTGAATTAAATCCTGACATCACTCCAGGGCAATACGTTCAGTTAACAGTGATTGATAGCGGAGAGGGCATTTCCCTTAATCAACAAGAACATGTTTTTGAGCCTTTCTATACTACCAAGGAACAAGACAAGGGGACCGGACTAGGTTTAGCCATGGTGTATAGTTTTGTTAAACGTTCCAAAGGTTATATTAAAATTTATTCTGAACTTGGTATAGGTACAACCTTCAAAATCTATTTACCACAAACAAAAGACATCGAAAATTCATCATCACAAAAAAGTGACCATAAAAAAAGTCTACCCCTTGGCACAGAGACGCTATTGTTAGTAGATGATGAACCTGCTCTACTGGAATTAGCCAGGGAATTTTTATGCGCCCAAGGCTATCGCGTACTGACTGCGGAAAATAGTTACCAGGCACTGGAATGCTTAAAAAAGGAACCCGCTATTGAACTGTTATTTAGCGATATTGTAATGCCTGGAGGAGTTAATGGATATGAGTTAGCTAAAATGGTAACTAACACCTACCCTAATCTTAAAGTGTTACTCACTTCTGGCTATCCAGGAAAAGCATTGACTAGCGATGTAGGCCTAAATATTGATACTAACCTACTCAAGAAACCTTATAGCAATGACGAACTTATAAAACGAGTGCGGGAAACGCTGAACAAAGATAATATATCTGATGACGATAAAACATAACACGGGTAAAAATGTAGTGATTGACCTTCCCTGCGTGCCTGCTCATTAATGCCCTAGCCAACAAAATTGATTAAACAGAAATTGAATAGCTACCGGTTTCATATTCATTCACTAAATTTAACGCTTTTGATTCATGATTCTCATCAACACTGACAAACGCAAAATCTATCGCAGCGAGCTCACCAATCGCACCTTGTAAGTATTCGCCTTCGACATACGCCGGAATATCATTCGCCTCTAGCATGCCTTTTACAATATTAGCTTCTATGCTATTTTTTGCAGTATAAACTCTGACCATAATAATTATCCGTTAACACCTACTTTATTTTAAATTACAAATTCCGGAAATCAATTTTTTTCATAGAGACAAATATTCTGTTAAACGCTTAATACCTTCTTCAAGATTTTCAATGGATGTTGTGTAAGCAAAGCGGACAAAAGTATTTGCTTTATTTTCACCAAAATCTTTACCTGGTGTTATTGCTACACCAATATTTTCTAATAAATCATAAGAAAACTGATAACTATCTTCAGAAAATTTTTTACAACTCGCATAAATATAAAATGCGCCTTGTGGTTCAGTTTCAACTTTAAAGCCAAGCTTTTTTAATTTGGGTAATAGAAAATCACGACGTTGTTTAAACTCTTCTTTATGTGATTCCAGAATAGTCATTGTTTCTGGTTTGAAGGCAGCTAATGCTGCATATTGTGCAGGGGTAGGTGCCGCAAGAAAAATATTTTGTGCCAGCTTATCCATATCATCAACAAGTTCTTCTGGTGCAACCAACCAGCCTAAACGCCAACCTGTCATATTAAAATATTTTGAAAAACTATTTATCACAATAATTTTTTCATCAATGGCAAGTGCAGAGTCAACTTCACTTTCATAAACAAGACCATGATAAATTTCATCAACAATCAAATACGCATTTTGTTCTTTTACAAACTGCGCCATTTTAATCAGTTCTGATTTTTCGATTAATGTCCCTGTTGGATTCGAAGGTGAAGCAACCATGACTGCTGCCGTACTCTCTGTCCAGTTTTCCTGCAAATGCTTTAAGGTCAGTTGATAACCTGAACTTGCATCAACACAAATCGAACGCGCTTTACCTGATAAAAAACGTACAAAATTTCGATTACATGGGTAACCGGGATCAGCCAGTAAGACTTCCTGACCTTCTTGTAGTATAACGCCAAGCGCTAACAGTAACGCACCTGAAGCACCGGGAGTGATCACGATTCTGTGTTGATTAACATCTATATCATAACGACTTTTATAAAATTTCGAGATCGCTATGCGGAGCTCAGGTAATCCAAGTGCAGGAGTATAGTGAACATCACCCTCACTGATTGCCTTAATAGCGGCATCAATAATAGGCTGCGGTGTTGGAAAATCGGGTTCACCAATTTCCATGTGTATAATGTCCTTACCTTCAGCTTCTAATTCTTTCGCTCGTGCAAGTAACGCCATCACATGGAAGGGTTGTATATCTTTGATGCGTGAAGAATGATTCATTATCTACGTTAGGCAGAATGAAGCGCTTTAATCATATTCATATTCACATATTCGAACCCATGCGCATCACCTTCAATCACCTTAAACCCTGAACCAGGTTCGCCGTATTGATCTAACACTATTGTTGCACCAGTGAAATCATGATCTTTGGTGTAATCATTGATGGTAATAATTGTTTTTAAGTTCGCTCCAAGTGAAGATAATATGCCGTTACGCGAATCTTCAAAGGCGATACAGTCTTCTGCTTTTAAATTCATTTTTTGTAAAGCGAAATCATAAATATCTGGTGCAGGTTTTTTAGCCGGCACAATATCACCTGCCGCAATGACCTCAAACCAGTCCATCGATTCTTTACCTAATGTGTGGGCTAACAACGCCTCAACATTGGCGGGAGTTGTCGTGGTCGATATTGCTAACCGATAGCCTTGTTCACGCGCTTCGTTGAGCAGGCGTTCGACACCGGGTCGTAAAGGAATCGCACCTTTTGATAACAGAGCGGTATAGTGCGCTGTTTTTGCTTTATGCATGTCAGCTATATATCCTGCCAGATCTTCTGGCTGCTCAAACTCAGGCTTATATTTCTCTAAGAAAAATGCCATTCGCTCCTTGCCACCGGTAACACTTAACAGGTCTTCATAAATATCAACTGTCCAGTCCCAGTTCAATCCGGCATCGGCAAACGCCAGATTAAAAGCGACCCGATGACCATCTCGTTCAGTATCGGCGAGTGTTCCATCGACATCAAATATTAGTGCTTGTAATTCAGGCATTTCTAACTCCAAAACTTTTTAAATTTAAACATTGTGACATTAACCACTTGATTTATATTAAAATAATCCCATATCATGGTTTGATATTACAGATGTGCGCTAGTGTACCACTTCGAAAGTTTTTCGTAATTCTTGCGTATTTGATGACATTCTGGTATTAAGTCGCGTCGTATTTTTTAATTAATCGTAAATTCCACGGCTGGAGAGAATTTAACAATGCCTGCAAAGAAAAAAACAGCTGCTAAAAAGAAAGTTACTAAAAAGAAAACGGTAACTAAAAAGACTGTGGCGAAGAAAACCGCCGCGAAAAAGAAAGTTGCCGCGAAAAAAACAGCGTCTAAAAAGACCGCTGCTAAAAAGAAAACGGCTGCACGGAAAAGGATTCCATCCAATATTACTCAGGAATTTAAACAATTCGAACCTTATAAAATTAAAAAAGGTGAGGAATATATGAATGACGCTCAAATTGAGCATTTTCATCATATTCTCGGTTCCTGGAAAATGGAACTCATGCAAGAAGTTGATCGTACTGTGCATCATATGCAAGACGAAGCAGCAAACTTTCCTGATCCAAATGATCGTGCTTCACAGGAATCTGATTTCACCATGGAGCTACGTACACGTGACCGTGAACGTAAGTTAATCAAGAAGATCGACGAATCTATTGATCTCCTTGATTCGGGCGAATACGGTTACTGTGATGATTGTGGTATTGAGATTGGTATTCGTCGCCTTGAAGCGCGTCCAACAGCGAACCAATGCATTGATTGTAAAAGTCTAAGCGAGATTCGTGAAAAATCGATGTCTTAATATTCTAAAGATATCACTATAAAAAAAGCCTGATCAAATCAGGCTTTTTTTTGCTTAAAATTTAACCATATTATACTGAAAGCGCTCTATCGCCTACTCTGCGATCTTCAACAATACTGAGCTGGTTACTTTTTGCAAACCCCATGACAAATGCATAAGCTTCGGGATTAAGTTCATCTAAATTTCGTGCGACAACCAGGCACTTTTCACCATCGATCATGCTGGGGGCAACGGCACTTGAATACTGCAATCGATGATCCTTCCCAAAACTTGCTAAGGTAGATGAAATGCGCTCAATCCAGTCACTTGGGCGTAATTTCTTGCCGTCCTCAGTAACACCTCTGATAACCCATTTTTCATCGCTATTCACAATCACGCCTTTATATTATTTTCAATTATGCACACTACTTAAGTTTAGCGACAAAAAGTGATATTACTTTAGAAGATAAATTCGAAAAATCAGGCAAAATGGTGGATTTTTCATGGTTATAATTACTTATGTCTCTTCAATCTGTTTATCGTGGGCGTTTTGCCCCTTCTCCGACTGGTCCATTACATTTTGGTTCCTTAATTGCCGCTATGGGAAGCTATTTACAGGCAAAACATCAGCACGGTACGTGGCTCATACGAATTGATGACATTGATCCAGCACGCGAGCAAAAAGACGCATCTAAAGCAATCTTGAAGGCGCTTGAAGGCTTTGGTTTCGAATGGGATGAAGACGTTCTTTACCAAAGTAGTCGCCTAAAACGTTATCAGGAAGCCATAAATGATCTCATAAAACAGCAAAAAGCATATCCTTGTAGCTGCAGTAGAAAAAGTATTCTTAAAGAAACCGGTCAACGTAACGATGAAGGTGAAGTCATTTATCCGGGGCTTTGCCGTAATGGGCCTTTAATCAAAAACACGGACACAACAGATTATTCTATTCGATTGCGCTGCAACAATGATGCTATCTGTTTTAATGACCCTATTCAGGGAAAACACACCATTAATTTAGAAAAACACATAGGTGATTTTATTCTTCAGCGCCGTGATCAGCATTTTTCGTATCACTTAGCAACGGGAGTTGATGATGCTGAGCAAAATATCACCGAAGTTGTACGTGGAGCAGATTTACTAAATTGCACCGGCAGTCAACTTTATGTCCAGCATGCTTTAAGCTTAGCCAGTCCACAATATTGCCACCTTCCTATTGCTGTTAATGCAGATGGCCATAAACTCAGCAAACAAAACCACGCTGAAGCGCTTGAAGTTAAAAGTGCTGTTCCCTTGCTCTATCAATCACTAAAGTTTTTAGGGCAAATGCCGCCAAGATATCTTATGGGGTGTAATCAAAAAGACGTCTGGAACTGGGCAAAATCTCACTGGCGTCTTGATTTAGTTCCAAAACAGTCAAAATTAAAAATTGATTGGAATAATGATTAAATAATAAACTTACGTGTACAGAGATTTCACTGTATAAAGTCATATATAAACAACCATTTAGATATATTTAAACTGATAAAGACAAAATTGTGGAAACACCAAAAATAGATAGCGTTGAAAATATAGAGCATTACATGCTCACCGGACGTGGCGAAATTATGCAAAAGCTGCGTCAGCTTGGGAAAAAGCATTCCCTCATTTCTCTTCATTTTGGTGAGCAGACTATGCTCAGTACCGTGGTTGATGTGTTAGCGGATAAAAACTTGTTAGTGCTCGATTATGGTAGCAATGAAAAAATGAACCAAAAATTGCTAAAACATAATCGCGCGATTGTTAAAACTGATTACGATGGCATAACCGCACAATTCACCATTAACGATATTCGTAAAGCACGTTTACAAGGTAAACCCAGTTTTGCCTGTCCATTACCGGGTAGCGTACTCTGGGTTCAACGACGTGAATTTTATCGTGTAAAAATTCCATTAAGCGAAGTCATTACCTGTGAGCTGATACATGGCGATAATAATCGCACTGAATATCCTGTATTAGACATCAGTACAGGTGGTATCGCTTTGTTTGATAAAGATGACGAGCTTGAACTTGAACCGGGTAATGTTTTTCATAACTGCAAATTGACTCTGGGAGAACATGATTCTGCTTTCATTAATCTTGAAATTCGAAATCATATTTTAAAAAACCCGAATGATCCATCTGAAGGTACACGATGTGGCTGTGCTTTTCTAAATTTAACCGGTGACTTTGAGGTCGCAGTACAAAAATTTATCAATATCGTTGACCTGCAACAAAAAAGATCTGAATAAATTAACCTTTTAAAAGTTAAAATATAAAAACAAAGAAACATTAAAACTCAGGAGCTATTTCATGTCTGACGATCAAATTTATAATGTCCCTGCTGAATTTGCAGCTAAAGCAAATATTAATGCTGAACAATATAATACATTATACCAACAGTCTGTTGATGATCCTGAAACGTTCTGGGGTGAACAAGCTAAACAATTTTTAACCTGGTCTAAACCCTGGAATAAAGTCATGGACTACAGCTTTGATGCTGATGATCTTTATATTAAATGGTTTCAGGGCGGTACACTTAATGTTGCCTATAACTGTATTGATCGACATCTGGAAACAAAAGGTGATCATGTAGCCATCATTTGGGAAGGCGATAATCCCAATGATGATAAAAAAATTACTTTTAACGAACTACATCATGATGTCAGTAAGTTTGCCAACATTCTAAAACAGCGTGGTGTTAAAAAAGGTGACCGCGTTTGCATCTACATGCCTATGATTCCTGAAGCGGGCTATGCCATGCTGGCCTGCGCGCGCATAGGTGCTGTTCATTCTGTTGTCTTTGGTGGCTTTTCTCCTGAAGCACTTAAAGGTCGTATTCTTGATTCTGATTGTCAGGTAGTGATTACCGCTGATGAAGGTGTTCGTGCCGGTAAAAAAATTCCACTAAAAGCGAATACCGATAAAGCACTTGAAGCGTGTCCAAATGTTCACACGGTAATAACGATCAAGCGTACCGGTGGCGATATTAACTGGCATGACGAACGTGATGTCTGGTATCACGAAGCATTCGAAACAGTATCATCAGATTGTCCTTGTGAAGACATGGATGCAGAAGATCCTTTATTTATTCTCTACACCTCAGGCTCAACCGGCAAACCTAAAGGTATATTACATACCACCGGCGGCTATTTATTATTTGCTGCAATAACCACTAAGTACACCTTTGATTTGCATGAAAATGATATCTATTGGTGTACCGCAGATGTGGGCTGGATTACCGGTCACAGTTATTTGCTGTATGGCCCATTGGCGAATGCAGCAACCACGGTATTTTTTGAGGGTGTGCCTAACTACCCGTCTGCTTCTCGCTTCTGGGAAGTGGTCGATAAACATAACATTACTATTTTCTATACCGCCCCTACCGCCATTCGTGCATTAATGCGAGAAGGTGACGCGCCGGTAACTAAAACATCGCGTGCTTCATTGCGCTTACTGGGCACTGTTGGTGAGCCAATTAATCCTGAGGCATGGCAATGGTATAATAATGTGGTGGGTGATAAACGCTGCCCAATCGTTGACACATGGTGGCAAACTGAAACGGGTGGTCATATGCTCACCCCGCTCCCTGGAGCAACCGCCCTCAAGCCTGGCTCAGCGACTAAGCCGTTCTTTGGCGTAAAGCCGGGCATTATTGATACCGAAACAAATAAACTGATTGAAGGCAATGGTGAAGCCTCTGGTGCGTTAGTGATGACAGGCTCATGGCCTGGTCAAATCCGTTCAATCTACGGTGACCATCAACGCATGGTCGACACCTACTTTAAAGACTTCCCTGGCTATTATTTCTCAGGCGATGGCGCGCGCCGTGACGCTGATGGCTATTACTGGATTACCGGCCGAATGGATGATGTGCTCAATGTCTCAGGCCACCGTATGGGAACGGCTGAAATCGAATCTGCACTGGTTTTACACGAAAAGATAGCCGAAGCTGCTGTGGTGGGTTATCCGCACGATATCAAGGGACAGGGAATCTACGCTTATGTGACCCCTATTCTTGGTGTCGAGCCGACAGATGAACTTAAGAAAGAGCTGGTCGAACTTTGCCGGCAAGAAATTGGCCCCATTGCCAAACCAGACATTATTCAATGGGCGCCTGGGTTACCAAAAACCCGTTCCGGCAAAATTATGCGTCGTATATTGCGCAAAATTGCCTCAAATGAACTGAATAATCTGGGTGATACTTCAACCCTGGCCGATCCTGCGGTCGTTGAGCATTTAATTGAAAACCGAGCGAATAAGTAAGATTGTAGGTCGGCCTTCAGGCCGACGACGTGCTAAGACGAAGCCACACAGTTTTTAGTTAGAGATGTGGCTATTCGATAGTAATGTTTGATGTGCTTACACCGCGTTCGCCTGAAGGCGAACCTACATAAATCATGATTCAAAAATCAACGCAAGGACTTTATCCTACGCTCAATCCGGCTCTGCCACCCCGTTCCCTGAGTAATTTGAAACATATGTTTTAACACTTTGCGTTCACTTGGGTGGCGAACCCTTCGAATGTTAAAGTCACCCTTCACAAAAATACCGGGCGTCACATCCGTAATTTCAAAAGCGCCGACATACTTCACTGCACCCGGTTCAACGTTAACCGTCCACTGATAAGCCGCACGTGAGTCTTTAACCAGTGTATAAAAGAGCTTTTTCGAAACAAAACGGGAAATATAATAACTACCTGGATCTAAATTTTCGGCAACAAAGTTGCCGTTTCTAAATATCATGACGCGAGGTGCTTTAATAAATGGAGGTAAATAAAACTTTCCATATTGTCGCAATTCAATCTCCGTCACTTCATGATCAGGGATATGAACATTGCCATAAATCATCCCCTTGTCAGCTGAAATTATTTCATACGGGGGTTTAGGTTTCGTGGCACAGCCTATAAGGCTTAACAACAA
>Ga0316208_1000965_pt1 | contig 29811 bp, 24 predicted proteins | sample 3monopyrite_MG_FD_204944 | JGI IMG/M metagenome (GOLD analysis project Ga0316208, IMG submission 204944) | Microbial mat bacterial communities from mineral coupon in-situ incubated in ocean water Damariscotta River, Maine, United States -... | ecosystem: Environmental > Aquatic > Marine >... | reverse complement strand
AGGCCCCAGGCGGCCCTCTCGCCATCGCTGATAAGCTTGAATTGACCCGCCAGTCCAGCGCTTCTCATCGACACCGAGAGAACCCCCTGGAACCACGGGTTCTCGATCAACTCGGCCGACCAGGGCTGTGACGCGGTTGCTATTATTGCCACAGCCCTCGTTGTCGCTGGTGACGGTGCCGCCGGAGATTCGGATCCGCCATCGCACCCCACCCGCGGGCAATGGGGAGCCCTCGAAGAAGACGCGCTTGCGGCTGTCTGCGGAGCTGTCGGAGTCGACGCCGAACCAGCCTCCGGAGCTGGTTTGGCGCTGGATGGACAGGGTATAGGTGTCGTGGCCGCCGATATTGGGGTCGTCGTGGTCGTGATCGTACCACCAGGCGGTGCTCTTGATGTAGTCGACCCCGGCTGGGAGCTGGGCGCCGTTGAACAGGTCGAGGGTGTGGGTCTGCCCGGTGGCGATGCAGACCGAGCCGGTCTCCCAGCCGGCGGGCTGGTCGAGGCCCTGGCCGTCGAACGCGCGCATGCGAAAGCGCCCGGCGCCGTACAGGTTATTGTAGCCCGTGCGGTTGTAGCTGTCTGCGGTGATGGAGGTGACGCCATCGCCCTGGAGTAGGAGGTTGACGTAGAGGATGCCAGGGTCGTCCACCAGGTTGCCATAGGTGTCGACAAACCACTCCCGGAACAGGGCCGCGCCCCCGGTGAGGGCGGGAGCGGCGGCGCTGGTGATGCCGAAGCGATTGGTTGCCGGAGCGTACTGGGCGCCGGTGGGGAAGGGGCGCGCCCGGTAGTTGTGGCCGGTGAGGGTGGCGAGGCCCATGATGGTGCGGCCCGCCCCCTCGGTGGCGGTGCCGCCGCGGGAGGAGGCGCTGTGTAGATCTTCGGTGGGGGTGGGGGCATTCTCGATGCGGATCGCCGCCACGGGCAGCACCCCGATGGCGCTCGCCGGCGAGCCCATCTTGCAGTCCGTTGGGTCTGCGTTTCCGTCATTTCCGGCCGAGTTGATGAGCGCGTAGCCGGCCTCGTAGAGGGCGTTCCAGTCCTGGGAGCGGGGGTCGTTGCCTAGGCATGCGGGATCATCGTTGTTGCTGCTCGAAGACTGGTTGAGGATGTACACATCGCTGCGGGTGTCGAGGATGCTCAACACCCGGCTGGCGGGGGAGCGAGCGATGGTCATGACCTTTGCCTGGCGGGCGACCCCGGATCGCAGGAGCTGACCGGTGGTGCCTCGGATGGCGGGGTCCTGGCCGAGGGTGAGATCGGCGGCGAGGATGGAGGTGACCTTGGTGGGATGGTTGACCCCGGTGGTCACACTGGTCCAGGAGCACACCGTGGGGCTGGTGCCGTCGCAGTTGAACACGCGGGCCCCTCCCAAGCCGTTGTTGAACTCGACATGGGTGTTGCGAGTGAGATGGGCGCTGCCCTCGGTGACCACCAGGGTCTCGTTCCCCTCGCCTTGGTAGCCGCGGTTGTAGAAGGGGTTGGTCTGCATATAGTCGGCGACCTCCATCCCATCGACCGGGCCCTCGATGGGGATGGAGTAGCCGGCGTCTTCATCCTCCTCTTGGCGGTAGAGCTGGATGTGGACCACGTCGGTGCGGTCGGCCAGTGCGGCGACTTCGCCCGCGGCGATGCGGAGGTGCACGGTGCCGCTGTAGGGGTTGGCGTCGACCACCTGGGCGCCGAGGGCGTCGACGGCGGCGAGCAGTGGATCGAGGCGCTCCGTGCCTTCCTGCTTCCACTGGTCCACGGTTTGTTGCCGGACCTGGCGCAGATCGGTGTGGGTGGAGACCTGGCCCCGGATCATCTCGAGCGCCTGCTGGTAGCGAACGCCGACCAGAGAGCCGGCGCCGCCCGTGTTGGTGGAGAGGTGGACCTCGATGAGGTCGGATGGGAGAGCGGACTGCAGCTCGGCCTGGAGGGCGTTCCCGATGGCCTGCACGGCTGGGGGCGGCGGGAGTGGAGGAGGAAGATCGGCGTCGGAGAGGTCGAGATCGAGGAAGTCGGGGGCCCACCGGACTCCGACCTCGGAGCTGAAGGACCCGTCGGGTAGCTTGTGGCCACGCGCAAAGGTTCCGAGGTTGCGATACAGTTGCTCTGCACTCATATTCCGCGCATCTTCGCGCTGCAGGATCGACAGCAGGCTGGGGCTGGTGAGCGGATGGATCACCGGCCGAGTGCCGTCGGCTATGTCGAAATTATTAGCCTCGGACGCCACGTTCTCAGAGGGGGGGGGTAGCGAGAGTGATGGTGGTGAGCAGCGAAATCATCGGGGACGATCCTCCTATCGGGGGCAGGGTCAGAGGGTAGCGGAGGGACGCGCGAGGGTCAACAGGGAACCTGGATTTTCCGGTGAATACAACCCGATCGATCGCTGCCTCAGTGCCCCCGTAGTCCGCCAACGACGCGCAGCAAGGCGGAGGCCGAAGGCCGGAGTAACTGGAGCCCCACCACGCTCGAGCCCCCAATCCCCCCATCTACGTCGACCCGGCAGTCCGCCCCTCTCCGGACCGACCCGGCAGGGGAGCCGGATGACTGCGGGAGAGTCGCCCAGTACCCGGCCGGGGTAGAGAAGGGGACCGGCAGTGCGAGCGTCGAAAAGCTCCTGTTAATCGGCTGCGCCGACCAAAGGGGTGGCGAGGCCCCCCTTATGGAATCCCCCGCAGGGGGCCCCTTCGGCCCCCCACGCCCCCCACCGCTGGGGGTCCGAGCGGACCCCCTCGTCCCCCCGCTGTTTTGTCTTGCTGGGGCGGGGCGGGCCTGGGTGGGGGCGAGAGGTGGCGGGTGGGGAAGGCCCGAGATCGGCGGTGGGATTGCGGGTTCCGCACCCCCTCATCCCAGATTCGTCAGCGCGAGCCCGACGCAGAGCAGGATCGCGAAGACCTCGATGCGGCGGGTGGTTTCACCGTTGATATGGCCGCGCAGGCGCTTGCCGATGGCGTTTCCGGTCACGATCCCCACGGCGAGAGCGAGACCGGTGCCGAGGGTGGAGAGCGACACCCAGCCTGCAGCGCTGTAGGCGGTAAGCCTGCCGATGTGCATCGACAGCGCTCCGGCCGCACCGGCTGCGATGTACCGACGGCCGGTGAGACCTGCGCTCAACAGCAGCGGTCCGCCGAGCAGTCCGGCCCCGCCGCCGGTCGCGGCGACCGCTCCGACGACCAGCCCCCCGGGTGCGAGTGCTCCAGGGGGGGCGGTGAGCTTCCACCCGAAGAGCACCTTGGCCGCGGCCAGGCCGGCCATGACGATCATGGCGAGCTCGAGGACGGAGCTGGGCACCTGGACCGCGAGCGCGCCGCCAAGCAGGGAGCCGGGCAGGGCTCCGAGCACATAGGGGAGCACCAGACGGGGCTGCAGGTGGGCTCGGAACAGGGTGAGTCGGTGGGCGTTGCCGATCAACAACGCCGGCCCGGTGACGGTGAGCGCGCTGCGGGGATCCCACATCCAAGCCAGGCCGAGCAACAGGACCTGACCGCCGCCGACCCCGGCGATGGTGGTGAGCATTCCAGCGGCGATGGCGAGCAACAGGGCCATGAGGCACCTCCTGCGGTTCTCATCGCTCGGGCCGAGTTATCATGCCAATCGATGTTATTACTGCTGAACATAAGGAATATTGATGTATGCAGATCTGTGCAACTTCCTCCTGGTGGTGCGCGAGGGCAGCTTCACGGCAGCGGCTCGTGGGGCGCACCTCACCCAGCCGGCGCTCTCGGCGAGCATCCAGCGGCTCGAAGCGAAGCTGGGCGGTCGGCTCTTCATTCGAGATCGCAAGGGGGCCGTGCTCACCGACGCTGGAGCGGCGCTGCTCCCCCATGCCCGAGGGGCGCGGGCAGCGGTCGAGGAGGGCCGGGCGGCGGTGTCCGAGGTGCTGGGTCTGGGCCGCGGAGAGGTGAGCATCGGCGCGGGGGCGACCTCCTGCACCTACCTGCTTCCGGAGCAGCTCGCTGCCTTCCAGGCGGAACATCCGGCGGTGCGGTACCGGCTGCGCGAGGTCGGAACGCCGGAGGTGGTGGAGGCGGTTCGGGCCGGGGAGTTGGATCTGGGCATCGCCACGCGTCTGCCGGGGGACTCCGAGCGCTGGGGCCTGCCCGAGGAGTTCTGGCGAGACGACCCCATGGTCCTGGTCCAGGCTCCGGGGGAGTCCCGTGCCCACCCGCCCTTCCTGACCTTCGTCGAAGGAAGCCCGCTACGAACCCTTCTGCATCGGCACTTTCCCGAGGTCCGCATCTTGATGGAGCTGGGGTCGATCACGGCGATCAAGGGTAATGTGGCGGCGGGTCTGGGGGTGGCGCTGGTGCCTCGCTCGGCGGTCCAGCGCACGGTCGAGGAGGGGCGGCTGGAGCTCCGCGAGGACCCCCGAACCCCGCTGAATCGCTCGCTGGTGTTGCTCCATCGGGGGGAGGAGCGGCTGTCGGTAGCGGCGTCAGCCCTGCGGGGGAGGTTGGTGGGGTAGGGCGAGCGCCGCCCCAAATCCCCGAGTCAGCGCTTCTCCCACCAGACCAGCTCCCCTCCACCCAGGGTGAGCAGCTGCTTCCCGTCGGGCGTCCACCCCATTGCTGTCTTGGCGTTGGCTTCGAGCACGCCGATGGGCTTCCGGCTGTGGACCTCCCAGACCACCGCGAGCTGCTCGGAGCCTACGGCGAGCTGGCTGTGGTCCGGGGAGAGCTCGGAGCGGGTGGGAGCGCCGGGTTGGCTGGGGAGGGGCTGGCCGTTCAGCTCGATGACCCCACGCCAGCCGCGGGTGGTGGGCGTTGTGGAGTCGGCACACTCGAGCGTATCGCCCTGGAGGGTGGCTTCGGCGCAGCGGGGCTGGGTCTGCACGACCTGCCCATCGCGCCAGACCTCGGCGGTATGGCTGTGATCGGAGCTGACCAGGGCGCCGTCGGGGGCGAACCCGATCTGCTCGATGGTGCGGCTGAACTCGCGATAGGCGCCGAGGACCTGGAGCTTCTCTCCGTCGGCAGAGAATAGCTGCACCCCGTGTGAGCCCAGGGCGACCGCGATTCGACCGTCCTCGGCGATGGCCAGGGCGCTGGCTCCTCGCCCGACGCGCACGCTGCGGAGGGCAGTCCAGCGGGGAACGGGGCCGAGGTCGGCGAGCTCGAGCCCGGATAGATCGTCCCGAGCCGCAGCAGAGCCGCTGGAGTCGATGGGCTGGGAGCGCACCGCACCGCCGGACTGGGCGCTGTGCAGCGTGTGCCCGTCTGGGCTCCACGCCAGGGCGTCGATGTCGCGGGCGGGGCTCTGGTGGAGCTCTCGCCCGGTGATGGAGTCGTACACGACGAGGGCCTCTCCGCTGTCCACTGCGACCATCCGCCCGCTCGGAGAGAATGCGGATGCGAAGCCCCAGGCGTCGATGGGCACGGGCTCGGCGGGGGGACGCCACAGGAAGCTGTCGTCTTCTCCGATGGAATAGACCGCGATCTGCTGGTCGTCGACCAAGCCCACCCGGCTCCAGTCCAGGCGGTAGGGGATGTCGAGGGCGCGCAGGGTCGCCCCGGTGCGGGTGCCGATGATCTGGAGATCGGTGGAGTCGGCCCCCGAGGCGAGGAACCACCGCCCGTGGCTGGGGAAGGCGAAGCTACCGAGCCGCTGGTGGCCGGATCTGTACAGGCGCTCCCACCGCTCTGTGTCCCAGATCTCCATCCAGGACGGGTCTTCTTCATTCTCGACCGCGACGATGAGCACCTCTCCGTCCGGAGAGAACTGCACCGAGACCTCGCCCTCGGTCAGCGGGATCTGGTGGATCACTTCGCCGCTCTCCGAGCGCACCACCCAGGCATTCCCCCTGCCATCCCCGATGGCGAGGGTCTTGCCGTGGAAGTCGAGGTCGGTCACCTCGGTGGCGAATCCCCACAGATGGCCCACGAGTGCTTCGCCGCGGTACAGGAGCACCGACCCCTCGTTATCCCCGATGGCGACGATCGGATCGGTGGCAGCGAGGGCGCCGGGAGACCAGAAGCGAGGCCGGGTGCTCTGGGGCACCAGCTGGGGCCAGGACCATGCGGCGGGGGTGGTGTTCAGCCGAATGAGCTGTCCATCGGAGACGGAGATTCGCTCCCCTCGACCCTCGAGCTCGGCGACGACGGCGCTCCGTCCGAGGTCGACCACGGTGGTGAAGGGGGAGTCGGTGGCGACATAGACGATATCGGGTGCGACCCAGGCGATCTGGTAGACGGGCTCACCCAGATCCCAGGCGGTGCGCGGTGCGCCCCATTCGAGCTCGATACGCTCGATGAAGCCTTGTTCACGGGCGATATAGGCCCGCTTCAGATCCGGGTCGGCGGCGCAGGCCCCCCAGTCCTGGCCCGCCTCGAAGAAGACGATGCGGTCGGACTCGAGATCCCACAAACGCACACCTCCGTCGCAGATCAGCAGCCGCTTGCCGTCTCGGGAGAACTGCAGGCTGCGCACCGAGCTCGCGATGGGCCAGGACTGCAGCACCCGGCCCTCCATGTCGACGATCTGCACGCCATCGGTCTCGATGGCGAGCCGCTCTCGGTCTGCTGAGAGCGCGGCGACAAACGGAACCTCGCCGTCGAAGCGGGCCCGGATCCGGCCGGTGTCGAGGTCTCGGAGGGCGAAGTGCTCGCTGTCGAGGCGGGTGAGGAGCGCGTCGTCGACGAAGAGCGGATCGCTCCCATCCAGGGTGGGGAGGCTCCAGGCCCGTCCACCGGCGAGCGTGCCCCCGGAGAGGGTGTCGTAGTCGTCGACGATCAGGTGCTCGCCATCGGGGGCGAGGGCGGGGAAGCGCGGGTGGGCCCAGCTGGGCAGGGTCGAGCTCTTGCCGGTCCCCGAGAAGGAGGGGACTCGCCGGACGTTGGAGCGGTCGAGGGGCTGGAGCTGTGGACCCGGCACATAGACCGGAGCCGCCTGCGCGAGGAGGGTGAGGATCAGGGCAACCATGAGAGCTCCCACGCGTAGCTGTGCTCACCATCCCAGGAAATCAGCCCCTCCCCGGTCCATCGGGCCTCGCGAACCCAGTCCCCATTGCTGCTCATTCGGGCGATCACCTCCCCTGTGTCGAGGTCGATGAACTCGACTTTGGTGGGGTAGAATACGGCGATCTTTCCGTCGAAGAGGGCGAAGGCGTTGGACCGGCCGTAGGGGAGGTCGTCGTGGATCCACAGGGGGGTGGTGTCGACGAGGGCGGCGCCGATGACCGGTGAGCCGCCCTCTCGGTACGCGAGGAAGACCAGCCGCTGGTCGTCGGCAAAGGCGATGCGGGTGACGGGTCCCCGGGCGCGAATCGCCCCGAGAGAGGCCCCATCGGGCAGGGACCACAGCCGCACCAGACCGTCACTGCTCCCGGTGGCGAGCACGCTTCCGTCTGGGGAGAGGGCGATATGGTCGGTGTAGCCGGAGGTGGGTCGGAAGGAGAGGGCGGGCTTGCCCGCGATGGAGACCTCGACCTCGGTGTCGAGGGTGGCGACCACGCGACCGTCCGCGGACCGAGCGGTCGGTGGTGCCGGGGGCTGGAGGTCGATGTCGACGGGCTCGATCTGGTGGGGGTGTTCTTGGATTGCAGGGGCGGTGGAGGACTCGGGGGCGAGCTGGAGGGCGGCGAGCGGGAACAGGGCGACGGTCTGATCTTCGGAGGCTACCAGGAGGGTGTCACCGCGCGGGTCGATGGCGGTCGTCCGGGCCGATCCGAGGGGGATGCGGTAGCGCTTGTGTTCCTGGAGGTCGAGGAGCTGGGTCGGGCCCTGCTCGCCACGCCAGGCCAGCCAGCGCCCGTCGGTGGAGAAGCAGCCTCCGAGCCATGAGCCCTCGCCCCGATCGGTGACCTGCCAGGTCTGGGTGTTGACGGTGAAGATGCGGTCGTCGCTGGCCACCGCGAGGGTATCGCCGGCCCACCCGAGCAGGTCGTCCCCCTGGCGGTCGAGGGTGTGAACGAGGGCGCCGGAGTCGACCTCCCAGACGCCGATGTGGTCGCCATAGGAGGCGGCGACGCGCTCGCCATCGGAGGAGAGCTGGACGTCCCAGGCCTCGGAGGGAATGGCAAGGGTGCGGACCCGCTCGCCGGTCTGGCCATTCACCACGACGAGCTCGGCATCGTAGCCGCCATAGACCACGACCGAGCCATCTGCGGAGGCCGATGAGGCGTTGGCCATGGTGTAGCCGAGCTTGCCCGAGAGCTCCCAGAGGATCTCTCGGGTGGGGAGATGCAGCGCCCACAGGGTGTCTCCCAGGCCGATGAGGGTGTCTCCGGCGCGGTCGAGGTGGTTGGCGGTCAGGGCGATGGAGTCAAGCCTGGCTTCGGCGGGCTGCCACAGCCAGATCCGCTGGTCGTCGGACATCAGCACCCACCCGTCCGAGCCGAGCTGGGCTGCGGATATGGCGTGGGCGGTGGGGCGCTCGGTGTCGACGGCGGGGGCGCCGGTCTGCGCGTCGACGGTGGTGAGGATGTCCTGGGACTCGAGGGCGAGCTGGCTGCCATCTTCGGAGAAGATCAGCCGGCTGGGGTGGTGGTTGGCCGGAAGCAGGGAGCGTAGGAAGCGGGGGCGGACGGGGTCGAGATCCCACACCCGGAGTCCGGAGCCATAGTCCCACCCGGCCAGGCTGCGTCCATCGGGCGAGAGGTCCCAGACAGTGGGGTCTCCGACGACGACGAGGGTCTGGCCGATGGGCTCTCCGCGGGGGTCGAAGTGGGAGATGCGCATCTCGATACCGGGGTGGCCAACCGACTGCTTCTGGGCGACCCGGCCGACGATGGACCACCCGGATGGGGTGGAGGCCACATCCTGGACCCGGCGGATCTCGAGCCGCCGGATGAAGCGGCCATCGAGCCCGAAGAGTGCGACAGAGCGGGGCCCGTTGGGCAGGAGCACCCCGTGGGGCCCCACCCAGCTGCGCTCGATCTCGCTGGAGATCGTGACCCCATCCCCGGTCTCTTCCTGGGCGCCGAGGGCGGCGAGCACGACCCCATCCCGCCAGAGGAAGGCATTGCCTTTGGTATCCCCCGAGACGGTGTAGTCCTCCCAGACCGCCAGAGAGCGGATCGCACTGCCGTGATGGGCGGGTAAGGAGATGGAGCGCCCGGCCTTCAGATCCCACTCCCGCAGCTCGCCGAACTGGCCCCCGGTGAGGAGCTGGTCATCGGTTCGAAATACGAGCTGGAAGACGGCCTCGTCTTGGGCGGGAAGCTCGGTGAGGAGGGCGCCGGTGTGGGCGTCGAAGATGAGGACGCCCCGGGAGCCGACGCGGGCGAGGCGGTCCCCAGAGGGGGAGAGCGCCATGGGGGACTCCCGGAGGGAGTGCTGGAAGGGGTGCGCGTTGAACACCGCCGAGGCGCCTTCGGTGGGGCCGGCCGTGGCGGGCTTGGGACAGCCGGCCAGAGCGACGAGGAGGGAGGTGGCGAATCGGAGACGTGGCTTCACCCCACAGGGCTACCGCGACGCTGCTGCTCGCACAAGCTTGTGGCTGGCGGTGGTGCCCAAGCGCATGCTTCTGGGCTAGTTTGGGGGCGATGAGAAACCTCGCCCCCTACCTCTTGCCCTTGTCGCTGCTCCTCGCGGGCTGCCCCCCATCGCCCTACCGACTCGGGGTGAAAGCCGCGAATGATGGGCAGTTCTACGAGGCCTCCAAGCTGTGGATCGGGGCTCTCGACGACGATATCTACCAGACCAAGCCGCGTCAGGCCCTCGCCGAATACGGCCCGCTGGCCTTCGAGCAGCGCCGCGCCCTCGCCCAGGAGCACGAGGCCAGCGGTCGCTACGAAGAGGCGGTCGAGGTGTACGAAGATCTGCTCGACTTCGCCAAGGAGCTCGACTCGGTGGAGCAGCTCAGCTTCTCTACCGACGAGGTGCAGGCCGAGCTCGTCGACACCCGGGCGGCGTGGTCGGTCTCGGAGTTCGAAGCGGCTGCTGCAGCCGATGAAGAGGGGGACTGGGAGGCGGCGAGGGTGCACTTCGACAAGGTGCGCGAGCTGGCTCCGGAGTTCGAGGGTCTCGACACCAAGCAGGGCTTCTCCTACCTGTTGTGGGCCGAAGAGGACCTGGCGAAGTACCGCTACGAGGGCGCCGCCGAGCACTTCCGCGCCAGCTACGAGCTCACTGGCAACCTCCGAGAGCAGGAGTGGGCCTCGGCGGTGGATGTGGCCCTGGGCCGCTACGCGCTGTCGCGGGACAAGTGTCGGACGGCGGTGGAGTACTTCGACCGGGCCGGAGATGTCCTCGGGGACCGAGAGCTGGAGTCGGACCGCGAGCAGGCGATGAGCTGTGCGCGGATCGGCATTGTGATGGAGCCCATCACCGAGGAGGTCGAGTTCCGCCAGGGAGAGACGGCGCTCGCCTCGATGCTGGTCGATCGGATCGAGCAGCAGATCGATGCGAACGGGTCGAGATATATTCGGCTGCTGGCCGCAGAGACCCTCGACCAGGTCGAGGACGCCCCCGCGCACCGGATCCAGGTGAAGGGCCGCATCACCCAGGCTGTAGTGGAGGAGCCCGCCGTCACCGAAGAGAAGCGCACGACCGAGGGCCGGATGCTGGTGGACTGCGACAAGGAGACCCTGCTCTACGAGCCCGATGCGGTGTGCACCGATCCGGTAGAGGTGGAGTACACCCACCACCGCACCGCGGTCATCGTGCGGATGGCGGGGAGCGTGAAGATCATCGACCTGGGCTCGGGGGAGCAGAAGACCCGTCCCCTGGACATCACCCTCTCCAATGACACCACCCACGCGACGGATTTTCAGGTCTTCCAAGAGGGCACCTGGGTGCCGACCCATATCGGCCCAGAGGCGGATCTGGGCCGGGTAGAGGTCGCCGACGAGGTTCGGGCCCTCGACCGCAAGCCCCTCCCGCTGCCTCCTGAGTCCCAGCTCGTGGGCGACGCCATCGATGTGCTGGCCGAGGTCGCGGCCGAGGCGGTGCTCGAGGTGGTCGATCACGAAGATCCCCCGCCTCCACCGAAGCGATTGCAGATCCGAGAGCCCCTGCTTCTCCCCGCAGACCTGGGCTTCAAGGCGCCCGAGCTGCCCGAGCCGGTGAGCGGCGATGCGGCGATGAAGGCCGAGCCCATCGGGGGGCCCGCCAAGCCCGTGCGCTGGTCCCCGGCCTGGCGTGCCGCAGACCGCAAGCTGCAGCGGGCCGAGCTGGAGGGGGCGCTATCCGCAGAGGACTCCCCCGCCGACCTTCCCACCCTGCTCCACCTGGCGGAGCTGATGCTCTGGGAGGACCCCGGCGCCTTCGAGGGGATGGTAGAGCGGGCCGAGGCCCTCGCCCCCGACGACCCCACTGCGGCGGTGCTGCGCATCGCGCTGCGGTCGCGGATGGGTCTGCACGACGCGGCCGAGGAGCGCTTCCTGGCCTGGCTCGACGCCCACCCTGGCGATGGGCTGGCGTGGAAGTACTACGGGCTGCTGCTGGCGGATCAGAAGCGTCCCGCGGCACGTCAGGCGCTCGAGAACGCGCAGCGCCTGGGCTACGAAGACGACTATATGAAGAACAACCTCGAGATGGTCTACTCCCTGGAGACCGCGGCGCCACAGCCCGCCGAACCCGCGGAGCCGGAGAGCCCATGATCGCCGTGCTGGCGGTCGCCTGGGGGGGAGCGCTTCGGATCGAGGACCTCGTCGGCTGCACCGGCGACGAGTTGCCTGCGGGCTCCCGGGTGAGCGTGCACTATCAGGCCTGGGTCCAGGGCGAGCTGCAGCCTTTCGACAGCTCGCTGAAGCGGGGGGTGCCGCTGGAGTTCACCCTGGGCGGTGGGCAGATGATCGAGGGCTGGGAGATTGGCATGCAGGGTATGAGCGTGGGCTGCAAGCGCCGCCTGCTGGTGCCACCGGAGCTGGGCTATGGCGACCGCGAGATCCAGGGCAAGATCCCCGCGGGGAGCACGCTGGTCTTCGAGATCGAGCTGCTCTCGGCGAAGTCCCCGCGCCAGGTCCCGGCTGGGCCGGCTGCGGTGGCGGAGTACACGGTGGGGGAGTCGGGTGTGGCCTGGTTCGATCTGGAGCGGGGCACCGGACAGGTCCCCCGGTCGGGGCAGCGGGTGCGGGTGGAGTACACACTGTGGCTGGCCGATGGCACCCTGGTCGACAGCAGCTACATGCGCGCCCAACCCTTCGAGTACCGGGTGGGGCGTGGCATGGTGATCGAGGGCTGGGAGCGAGGCATGGCGGGCATGGCCGTGGGCGGGCTACGGCAGTTCCGGGTGCCGTGGAAGCTGGGCTATGGGCGCCGGGGGCGTCCGCCGCAGATCCCGGCCAAGGCGGAGCTGGTCTTCGAGGTGCGGTTGCTGTCGGTGGAGTAGGGAGTGCGCTCAGCGGGGGAGCCCTTCCAGGCATCCGCCGATCTCTCCGGGCACGTTCAGGGTCGATTCCGAGTCGACGTAGCGCACGGTGTAGGTACCGGCGTCCAGCGGGGGAGTCTCGCAGGTGGCCTCGGTCAGGAGGAGGATTTCCTCGCAGCCCACTGCGAACCATTCGGTGCGGACCCAGGAGGTCTCTGTGGTGATGTCGATGAGATCGCCATCGACTGTGGCCTCGCAGCTCACCTCCAGATCCCGCATATGGCAGCCGCCATAGCCGGTGGCGTAGAGCGTGAGCCGGTCGCCGGCTTCGAGCGCCTGGGCGGAATCCCCCTGTTCAGTGCTGAAACACACGGTCCCGGCGTCGTCGACGAAGCGACGAAGCGAGTCGAGGGGTGACTATTGCCTGGACTACCCCCGCTGAATAGGGCCGAGGGATGGAGACTTGGGCGCCTCTCCGAGATGGTGGGGGCTGAGAGGGAGTGGCGGGAGAAAAACCGTCCTTGTTCTATGGCGTCTGGAGGGATATTCGGGGGCGCTTGGAGGTTTCACCATGATCGCAGCATTGTTGTTCTCTGCTCACGCGGCCAGCCTAAACGTAGAGCTCGGGATCGCCCCTGCCAAGCTCCATAACGTGTCGGTGGAGATCGGTGCGCCGCCTCGAACGGTCTCCTTCACTTCAGGGGTCCCTTTGACGGCAACTCTGGTCGCTGGGAGCCGGTCGGATGGGGCCTGGGTCGAGGTGGAGCTTGTCGTTGCGGGGACGAAGGTCGAGCGGAGCCTGTCACGAAAGCAGCGAGCGGTGGTTGCCAGCACTGTTCGCGGTCGGGATGTGCTGGCGAAACCTCTTCTGGTCGTCAATGGATCTCCAGGAAGTCAAGCACTATATCAGGTCGGTGGAGAGCTGCCGGATGGTGAATTCTATGGGGTGCTCGTTCGGATCGACGTCCCCGACGAGTGAAGCTGTCGCCGGATAGGCCGTGCGGGCCTCCCCCCCGCTCTTTCCCCCCGGGTTCGTGCGGGAAGTGGCGGGTGAGGAAGGCCTGAGATCGGCGAGGTGTGTGGCAGCCCTACCCGCACCCCTCCACGCGGAGTGACGACGGAGTGGCTCTCCCGCAGTCTGTCTGGACGCACAGCGAGGCGGAGCGACCGCAGCCCGCCAGGGTCCACAGAAGGAGGATGTAGGCGCGGTTGCTTGGCATGCTGGTACTATTGGGGTCTGACCCCAATAGTACCACGGACCTTCCGGTGCGCAGAATCTGCACCGCCTCTACGCAGGCCTTCCGTGAGCCAGAGCCTACCTTCCACTCATCACGAAGGAGTCCGGCCATGGAATATGTTGTCACCCCCCAAGGGCTCGTGCCCACCGCGGAGGAGGGGAGCGCGCTTCCCGGTGCCTCGACGGTGGGCCGAGCGGTGATCGGGTTTGCGCTGATCGGACTGGTCACCGCCCTGGGATCGTCGGGCCTCGAGGGCGCCACTCGGGTGCTGCCCGCGGCCCTGGTGGTGGACCTGGGCGCGTTGGTGCTCACCGGTCCGGCGCTGCTGGTGGGCCACCAATACCTGGGCCTGGAGGCAGAGGTGACCGAGCTGGTGGGCGTGCTCTCCTGGGTGTTCTGCCGCGCCGGGACCGTGGCGCTGGGCCTGTGTCCGGCGCTGCTGTTCTTCTCGGCGACCTCCGGCCTGGCTCCGAGCCTGCTGGTGCTCTCCCTGGTCGGCATCACCGGGATGGCGCTCCTGGACGGCTACTCCGGGCTGCTGAGCGCGGAACGGGCGGCGGGCTCGGAGGATTCGCAGCGGATGCGCGCGGTGAAGATGCAGGGCCTGGTCTTGTTCTGGATGGGGCTGACTGCCCTGGTCGGGCTGCGGCTCGGGCTGCACCTGGGAGGTGTGTGATGCGGCAGATTCTCGCCCTGGCCAGCCAGGTATTGCGCGACCCCATCGAGGTGGTGGACCGCAGCGAAGACCGCGAAGAGCTGATGCGGATCACGCCCATGCTGCTGGGAATCGCGGTGGCCGGCTCGATGATCTTCGGGCTGGTCGTGGGGTCGAGCCGCGGCGGACTCCAGCTGGTGTACGCGGCGGTGAAGATGCCGGCGCTGATGTGGATTCCCATGGCTCTGTCCCTCCCCGCGGCCCGGGCGCTGTGGATGGCCTGCGAGCTCGAGGTCAGCACCGCTCGGGTCACCCTGGCCGGGCTGGTCGCCCTGGCTCGTACCGCGATCCTCGCGGCGGCGGCGGGGCCGATGCTGTGGCTCTTCTACTCGCTCTCGCCGGGCTACCACATCTCGGTGCTGGCCCTGGCCGCCTCCCTCGGCCTGGTCGGGCTGCCCGGGCTGGGGGTGGTCGCCCGAGCCATGCCCGCTGGAGGACGGCGTCGGTGGCTCTCGGGTGCGGGAAGCATGCTGATCCTCGGGCTGTGCTTTGCCCAGACGGGTTGGCTGCTGCGGCCCTTCGTCGCCCGGCCCGCCGGAGAGCTCAGCTTCCTGCGCCCGGTCGAAGAGGATGTGTTCAGCGCGCTGGGGGCCACGACCCGGAGCGCGGTCGGGGACTACAGCTCGGACTGGGAACCCGAGACCCGCGGCATGATGCAGAGGCACCGATGATCGCCGTGTTGATTCAGCCCGGGCTGCTGGAGCTGGTCGGGGTGTCCTACCTGGCGGCGGGCGGGGTGGTGGCGGCCAAGCTCGGCGATCGACTCGGCTGGGCGGGGCGAATCGGGGCTCTGGCGGCCTGGCCGGTCTTCCTTCCGCTGCTCTCGGGCCCCACCGGGCGCCCCGGTCCCCACGGGCCGCGGATCATCGAGGTGTTCTCGGCCCTGGAGCGCACCCTGGCCGACCCCGCCGCCGATGGAGTCCCGTGGACCGCGGATCTGTCGGGTCTGCGCCAGGCCCTGACGCGCTCGGACGAGAGAATCGCCCTGGTGGATCGATTGATCTGCGACGCGGGCTCGGCGCCCACCGGTCCGCTGAAGTCGGCCCGCGAGCAGGCGGCGACGGAGCTGCAAGCCGTGCTGGACGAGGTGGTACAGTTGCGCATGCAGATCGGCCTGGCTGCCCTGCATGGCAACGCCGAGTCGGTGAAGCAGCGCCTCTCGGAGCTGCTGGATCGGGCTCGGGCCATCGACGAGGTGACGGGACTCCATGGCTGATATTCTCCTGGTCGACGACGACCCGCACCTCCGAGAGGTGGTGCGCTACGCCCTCGCCCGCGAGGGGCACACGGTCCGCGAGGCCAGCGATGGCCAGCTCGCCCTGGACGCGGTGGCGGCGGCCCCTCCGGAGCTGCTCGTGCTCGATGTACTCATGCCGGAGCTGGACGGGCTGGAGGTGTGCCGGCAGATCCGAAAGCGCTCGAACCTCCCGATCTTATTCCTCTCCTCCCGCGGGGAAGAGGTAGACCGGGTGATGGGGCTGGACCTCGGCGGCGATGACTACCTCACCAAGCCCTTCTCCACCCGGGAGCTGGTGAGCCGGGTGCGCGCGCTGCTCCGGCGTTCGGGGGGCGCGGTGCAGCACTCCACGGAGCTGAGCCACGGGGCGATCCGCATCGATCTGGCGGGCCATCGGGCCTTTGTCGACGCAACCGAGCTGGTGCTGACGGTCACGGAGTACCGGCTGCTCCAGGCGCTGGTGAAGCATCCTGGCCGGGCCTTCCAGCGCTCGGCTCTGGTCGAGCTCGCCTACGACGGGCCCCATCATGTGTCGGACCGCACCGTCGACAGCCACATCCGGAACCTGCGCGCCAAGCTCCGCGAGGCCGGTGTAGACGGGGTGATCGAGACGGTCCACGGCGTGGGCTTCCGAATGGCGGGGACGAGCTGAACGAATGCGCTTTCTCCCCATCCTCCCGCTGCGGATCTGGCTGGGCCTGTCCTATCTGATCGTGCTTGTGCTCCCGGTGGTCGCCCTGCTGGCGACGGGGGCGCTGGGTCGGGATCTGGTCAACCAGACGCGCTGGGATCTGGAGCACCAGGCCAGCTTGGTGGCGATGCTCGCGGCAGCCGAGCTGCGCCATGCCGAGCAGTTGGGTGACTCGGGAGAGCTGGCCCAGATCGAGCTCTCCCGGTACCTGTCCTCCGCAAAGAACGAGACGCTCTCGGGCTTTCGGGTGGTCGATCCGATGGGCCGGGTGGTGGCGACCTCGGGCAATCCGGGTGATCTGGGCGCGGATCTGTCCGCAGACCCCGAGGTTCGCGAGGCGCTGTCGGGCCGGGAGGGGGTGAAGATCCGCCCTCGGGAGGCGGTGCGCGGGGTGCCGCTCGGAGGCAAGTCCAGGCGGGCCGATGTGCGGGTATTCGTAGCGATGCCGATCGCGGTCGATGGGCAGATCGTCGGGGCGGTGGTGGTGAGCCGCACCCCTCGCGAGGAGATCCAGGCGCTCTACCATATGGCCCCCTCGGGGCTGCTGATCGGGGCGCTGTTCGCCCTGGTGGTGGTGGGGATGTTCGCGTGGTTCTCGGCGGATATCCTATCGAGGAGCCTGCGATCGGTGGCGATGGGCTCCCGCCGCATCGCCGAGGGCCACTTCGATGGTCTGGACCACCTCGCCCGGCCCAAGAGCTCCCGCCTGCTGGAGGTCGGAGAGGCGGCCCACAATGTCGAAGCGATGGCGGTCCGACTGCGCGATCGACTCGCCTATATCGGGGAATTCGCGAGCAATGTGTCCCACGAGTTCAAGACCCCGCTCTCCACCCTCAAGGGGACCCTGGAGCTGTTGGGGGACGACCCGGAGATGGAGCCCGAGCAGCGTCAGCGCTTCCTGGTGAACGCGGCGGAGTCGGTCGATCGGCTGGAGAGGATGGTGTCGGGGCTGCTGAGCCTGGCCCGGGCCGAGGAGGGCGGTCAGCGCGATCCGATCGACCTGGATGGTCTGGTGCGAGAGGTGTCGGAGCGCTTCGAGGTCGAGGTCGAGGGGCAGGGGGGCCGGGTCCGCGCGGACCGCTCCCAGGTCGAGACGGTGCTGGTGAACTTCCTCGAGAATGCCCGTGTTCACGGGGGCGTAGCCCGGGTGCGACTGTGGGTGGACGGCGGGGTCACGGGCTTCGAGGTGGTCGACGATGGGCCGGGAATCTCCGAGGCGAACTTGCCCCAGGTCTTCGACCGCTTCTTCACCACCAACCGCGGGGCGGGCTCGAGCGGGCTGGGCCTGGCCCTGGTCCGCGCCATCGTCTTCGCCCACGGAGGAGAGGTGCGGGTCTCCAGCGAGCCCGGTCGCACCGCCTTCGCCGTGACGCTTCCGGCCCAGTGAGGTAGTCCGAGCCCCATGGCGCGAACCTCTTTCGTCAAGGCCTTCCTGGCCAGCGTGCTCGGCACCGGGCTCTCCCGGGTGCTGGGCCTCGTACGCGACATCTCCATCGGCTATTTTTTGGGTGCGGGTGCGGCGGCGGACGCATTCTTGATGGCGTGGACCGTGCCCAATGCCTTCCGCCGCTTCGTCGCGGACGAGGGGCTCACCGGGGCGCTGGTTCCGGGCATCGCCCGCGCCGAGGCCGAGGCCGATCGGGGCACCGCCCAGTCTCTCGCCAATCGGGTGCTCACCGCGTTGCTCCTGGTCAACGCGGGGCTGGTGGCGCTGGGCGTGGTCTTCCCGGAGCTGCTGGTCTACGCCTTCGCGGCGGGTTTTGCGGACGACCCAGCCAAGTTCGAGCTCACCGTGCAGATGACCCGCTATCTGATGCCCTTCCTCACCATGGTGAGCCTGGTGAGCTTCTTCGAGGGGCTGCTCAACCACCGGGGGCACTTCTTCGTTCCCAAGGTCGCGCCAGGCTTGGTGAGCGCGGGCATCGCGGGCATGGCGGTGCTCTTCGGCAGCTCGCTGGAGCAGCCGGCGTGGGCTCTGGTGGCGGGAGTGTGGGTCGGTGGCATCGCCCATGTGGTCGTGCACCTGCCCCTGGTCTGGAGTCGGTGGGGGCCGGTCCGGCTGATGCTCGGCTTCAGCGATACCCGGTTCCAGAAGGTGACCCGGGAGCTCGGAAAGGTCGTGGTCATTGGGCTCTTTGCACAGCTCAACATCCTGCTGCTGCGGCAGATGGCCAGCTTTATGGTGCTCGGATCGGTGTCTCGCTACACCTACGCCACCCGGCTGGTCGACCTGGCCCAGGGGGTCATCGCGGTGGCGGTGGGCAGCGCGCTGCTCCCCAATATCGCCAGCGCGGTCGCGGGAGAGGAGTGGGAGCGCTTTCGCTCCGACCTGCTGGGGGCGTATCGGTTGGCGGCCTTCTTGCTGATCCCCGCAGCGGTGGGGCTGTTCGTGTTCGCCGTTCCGCTCACCTCCATCGTCTTCCTGCGGGGCAAGTTCAGCTTCGAGGATGTGCTGTGGACGGCGACCTGCTTACAGCTGATGACCCCGTTCATGCTGGGGGTCGCTGGGGTGAACATCACCAAGAAGGTGTTCTTCGCGCTCGAGGAGCGCAACAGCTTGCTGGTGGTGGGCGGGCTGGGAGTGGGGCTGACCGGGGGGGTGGGCTATGCCCTGCTCGAGATGGGCATCCTCGGCCTGGCCATCGCGCTCTCGGTGGCGACCTGCGCGCAGCTGCTGGCCTATGTGGGGCTGCTCCGGTACCGGCTCGGCGCCCATATGCCGCTCTTCGTGCTGCTCGTACCGCTGGGCAAGATGGTATTGGCGACGGCCCCGATGGCCCTGTTCGCCTACGGATGTGCGCGCCAGGGCGTGTGGAGCGACGGCCTCAACGCGGTCAATAGTGGGTGGTTCCTGCTGGGAGCGGGCGGGGGAGCGGTGATCTATGGGCTGGGGGCTTGGCTGCTCGGGATCGAGGAGCTCACGGCGGTCACCCGAAGGCTGGCCGGGCGATTTGGCCGATGAGGGTGGAGCCTGCTACCAGTCGAAGGCTTCGGGCTGGGATTTTTTGAGTTCGGCGAGGCGGGTGGTGAGCTCGGCATTGGGTGAACCGGAGTTGTCGGCCACGGCGACCCGCACCGCGAGCACGTGGGCGATGAGATCGGCCGGGGCATCCGGTGTTCTAGCCACCGCTCGGTCGGCGAGGGCCAGGAGCCGGTTGGCCCGGGTGGCGAGCTCTGGGGTCCACTCCACCGAGAGGGTATCGACCTGGGCGAGGGCGGCGTGGGCGTCGGCGATGACGGGCTCCCGCTCCTCGAGGGCGGCCTCCTGAATCGCCATGACCCGGCCTGCGAGATCGGCCAGCTCGGCGAGGGGATCGGGCTTGGGCTCGGCCCTGGGTGAGGGGGGCTTGGGAGCGCCGGCTGGGCTGATGGCAGGCATGCGGTCGATGCGGCTCACGACCTCGGCCTCGGGGTCGATCATCTGGGCGACGTAGATGCGGGCTGCGAAGAACATCGCGACCAGGATCACGGCCACGAGGGTCCAGGCGACTCGGGTGTTCATGCGCTCTCCAGTTGACGGGACCGAATCATGGCACGGTAGGGTGTGGATGCGGGAGGTTCGATGGGTCGAGCCCCCGGGAGGTAGGCCATGATCGTGTTTCAACTTGTGGGATCGATGTTCGCATGTGGAGGGGCACCCACGGAGGCGCCGGGCGCATCGGCTCGCGCTCCCATCGAGGCCAAGCTGGAGACCAACCAGATGACCTGCTTTGGCAACGCCGATTGCGTGGTGGTGGACCTCGATTGCTGTTGCGGGGAGGCGGTGGTGGCGTCGAATCGGGGCAGCGCCGAGGCGGTCGCGGCGGCTCACAAGCGCCCCGAGGCCGAGTGCAAAGCCGTCGAATGCCCCGCCGAGGAGTGCGAGAAGCCCTCGGTCAGCTGTGTGGACGCCAAGTGCGTGCTCGATGAATAGGGCGGCCCGATGATCGCGCTGCTGGCGCTCGGAATCAGCGCACAGGCCCAGAACGCTTTTGCGGATCTGGTGTCCACCCACGCCCTGACCGCGGCCGATGACTACCGGATCGGCTCGAACTATGTGCAGCTCTCGGGCTGGCTCTATGGGCAGGTCGAAGACCCGGCGGTGGTCCGGCGGGTCGAGGGCATCACCCGGCGGGTCCTCGCGGCGAGCGACCGCCCGCAGATGGTGGTCAATGTCATCGTGGTGGACTCCGCGGAGGTCAACGCCTCGGCCTATCCGGGCGGCTTTCTGGTCGTGAACCGGGGCGCGGTCGAGCTCTTCGACGACGAGGAGCTGCTCTTCGTGCTCGACCACGAGATCAGCCATGTTCTGCTGCGCCACTACGCCACCACCGAGAACCTACGCGTCGCGACCCAGGCCTTGTCCGTGGCCGAGTCCGCCGTACAGATCGAAGACCGGCCCCGGGCCGAGGCCGCTGCGATGGAGATCCAGCAGATGATGGCGCGCTATGGGCGCCAGCTCGAGTTCGAGGCCGATCTGTACGGCATGCTCTACACCGCCCGCGCTGGGGTCCCGGCCGAGGCGGCGATTCGCGCGATGAACAAGCTGCACGAGGCTGTGGGGCCCGTGCCCGAAGAGCTGAAGGACATCGCCGACCACCCCACCTTCGAGGAGCGGGTGGCCGAGCTGAAGAGCGGTCGGGAGTCGATGATCAAGAGCCACCGGCGGTTCGACGTGGGGGTCTCGGCGCTCTCCGCCGGTCTGGGCGAGATGGCGGTCGAGTCTTTTCAGGAGTTTCTCACGCTGTTCCCGCGCTCCTCGGCGGGCTGGACCAACCTCGCCGCCGCACACCTCCAGGTGGGCCTGGCCGAGTCCTCGGATCCGTGGCTCGACCGCGTGCCGATTCGCATCCGCAACGATGTGACCCTGCGCTCTGGGGGGTCGATCCATATGGACCGTGCCCGCAGCGCCTGCTCCAAGGCCCTGGGCATCGACCCGAACACTCCAGAATGCCTGGTCATGCTGGGGGTGATGGCGCGTCACGCCGGCAAGCTCGACGAGGCCGCTACGCTCTACGAGCGGGCCGATAGCCTCAGCAAAGAGCCCGACCCCTCCCTGTGGGTCGACCGGGGCATCCTCCTCGCCATGGCGGGCAAGAACAAGGCCGCCACCGCGCTATGGGACAAGGTCCTCGAGCACGACCCCCACGCGGTGTACGCCCGCGCAAACAAGGCCGTGCTGGCCGAGCAGAGCGGCGACGAGGACGCCGCCCTCGTGCTGTGGCAGGGCTTGCTCTCCGAGGGCGTGCTTCCCGGCCGTGCGGGCCAGGCGGTCGCTCGCCTCGGCCCCGAGCCTACCCCGGCCAAGCGCACCGAGGCCAAGCTGGGCAAGCTCGCCCTGGGCATGGAGCCGTCCGAGGTCCAGGAGCTGCTGGGCGATGCTTCGGTCCGCGAGGGCGACGAGATCGGGCTCAACCAATACTGGATGTGGCCGGACAAGGGCATCAGCGTGCTGTTCTCCGCCGACGCCGCGGTGGGGATGGAGTGCTGGAACCCGTGCTCGATGGAGCTGTCCGGGGTCGAGGTAGGCCAGCCCTTCAACAAAGCGCTGGCCCAGATCGGCCGCCCCTACGACCTGGTCGCTGACCCGCTATTCGGCCTGAACCGCACCGCCCACATCGACCGAATGGGGGTGACCTTGTACGAGATGTCCGGTGTGGTCGGGCGGATCGCGGTGTGGGAGCCCTGAGGGCGTGCAGCTCTCCCGGCTGCCGATGCGATAGACTGTGAATTCGGAGCTACCGTGCGTAGAAAGAATCGTCATCACCGACCGAAACACCGAGTGTTGGCGCCTTGGCCGGAGAACGGGCTGGGTCCTGATGAGGTCGCGGAGAAGGCTCGGTATGTCGGGAGCCAAGAACACAAGGGATCTTGGAGCCCGTTGTACAATCCCAGGCTCCGGAGCGATGCGTCGGAGTGTCCGCCAGCTCTTTCGACCGATCTGGAGATCAACACCGAGCACCTGCGACGGGGCATACGCGCCTGCTGTGTAGGGAAGGATTTCGAGGATGGATTTCCGCGGTACGTGTGGGTCTGGGTGAACGGTGATCTCTACGAAGCGCGACATATGCGCGGCCCATTAGGGACCTACAAGGCCTACCCGCTCGAGGATATCGAGAGACCCGAGGATCGGGATGGGCTCCTCGAAGTGGCCCGCCTGGCCGAGGAGGATCCGGATGGGGCTTAGCCTACGAGTGGAATGGCTGGAGGCTCCAGGCATTCGCGATGTGGTGGACCGTCAGGCGTGGGCGAGGTTGGTCATCTCCGGGGGGAGCGGTGAAGTCTATACTCGGTGCCTCGATCGAGACACCGGGCAGGTCCGAGAGGGCGTCTATGGTTCGGTCTTTCCCCTGGCTCGGTGGATAGCGGATTCGTACTGGAATATTCTGAACGAGGCGCCTCGGGTCCCCAGAGCACGCCCGGGTCGCGAGCTGGCGAAATACCGCGGGCTTACTCCATGGTTGCGACGGCACAACGTACTGACCGCCCGTGAAGGGTTCTCTCTCCCGGATCTGTCCCTCGCCAGGGATGGGGATCACCTGGTGTTGTGGGCATTTCCGGATGGGCCAACCTGTCAGGCCCGGCGTCCGGTACGGTTTCTCCACCAGGGGGTATGCCGGGTCTCCGTCGAGATCGTGGAGGGGGCGCTGCACTCCTTCATGGAGGCCGTGCTCGAGCGCCTTCGCGAGGTCGACCATCACTCGGTGAGCGCCCTTCGACAGGACTGGGAGTCCGTTCTTCGGTCCAGGGAGGAGGAGCGAGACCTCTGCGAACGGGCCGCTCGGCTGGGGCTCGATCCGTACTCGAGCTCAGACCTGACCGAGGCGGATGAGGAGTTCTTGCTGGGTCAGATCGGTCGCTTTCCCGGTGCTCTGAGGGGCGACCTGTTGGACGCGGCAGACTCTCTGACCCGGGCCAGGTCCGGCAGCTCATGGTTGAACAGCCTGGGTGGCGAGCTGCGGGCTGCCCCACCGCGAATCTCCCCTGTCCCGGGGGCACCGGGGGGCGCTGTGCCCGCGCACGAGGTCGGCTACAGGGCCGCCAGGGCTGTCCGCAAGGAGCAGAGCCTGAAGGCTGTGGAGAGCCCTGTCGTCGGTCGGCTGGCAGACGCCTACGGATTTCCTTTCCAGACCGAACAGGTGGACTCGACTCCGGAGTATGTCGACGGTCTCCTTGCGTCTGGTACGGGGAGGCAGCCCATGATCTTTGGTCGCGATGTTCCCCACGCAGACAAGGCCTTCCGGTGGAGTCGAGCCCTGTATATGTGGAGGTTCGGCCACGCGTCGAAGAGTCCGCGCCTCATCTCACGCTCTCAGGGCCGACTTCAACGAGAGTCCAGAGCCTTTGCTGCTGAGCTCCTCGCCCCAGCAGCGGCGATTCGCGCGGTTCTCGACTCCGATGTCGTGGACGATGATGAGATCGAAGAGCTCGCGGGGCGGTTCAACGTGAGGCCCAAGCTCGTTCGCCATCAGATCGAGAATCATGGCCTGGCGATGCTGGAGTAGCGGGCCCCAGGGCTCCCTCAGTCCATCACCAGGGGCGGAAGCGGCGCGTTCCACCCATCCCCGTCGAGGTCGAGCAGGATGGCGGCGCTGACCGCCCAGGGGCGCTCGTTGGCCACCGGCAGCATGGGGGAATCCCCCTCGGCCATCACGATGAAGCTGGCATCCTGGGGCGCGTCGAGCAGGAAGCTGGCGGTGGTGCCCTCGACCGTCTCGGTGGGCACGCCGTCCACATAGAGGATGAGTCGATCGACGACCGCCCAGCTGGGGCTGCGGGCGGTGATGTTGAGGGTGGTGGGGGCGTTGATGGCCGAGCCGGGCAGGATGTCCATGTCGAGGAAGACCCCGAGGCTGGCGATGGTCTGGGACTTGTGGTAGGCCTCGAGCAGGGCGGAGTCGGTGTACTGGGTGGGGTCGTCGGTGCCCATCTGGATCCAGGTGCCGTTGAGCCCAGGCGTAGACTGGAAGTGGGTGTGGGAGTCGCTGACGCCGACCGGAGTGACGATGTAGCCGCGGTTGAGGAGGTCGGTGTAGACCTCGAAGTAGTCGCTGTGCTGGCCGTCGTTGAGGACCTCCATGGCGTCGAGGTCGTCGGACCAGAAGTCCGGGCTGTCGATGACCCCGAAGGCCCAGCCCGCCGACGCGGCCACGCCGCTGTCGAGGGGATGGTTGGCTTGGACGATGATGTCACCGTGGCGCTCGCGGATGGCCTGAACGAGGGCGTCGGTGCTGACCGGGATGTCGGACCACCAAGCGACTGCGCCGTTGTTGGGCAGGCTGAGGTCGGGCTGCAGCGGGTAGGCATTCATATGGCCCCGGAGCACGCTGGAGACCTCGTCGGCGACCACGGAGCGGAGCACATCATCGACGCCGAGGGTCTCGACGAGGGGACGGTAGTCCGCCACCCGGTCGTGGTCGCTGCCGAAGTGCAGCTGGAGGCCGGCCGCGGCGTGGACCCAGATGCGCTCGTCCATGGAGACGCCGCCGTCGCCGCTGGGGCTGGCGTGGGAGTGGGGATCGCCGAGCAGATAGCCGGGGTGTTCGTAGGCCTGGGGGAGGGTGGCGTTGAGGGTCGCCGTGCCCCCGGCGTCGACGGTGAGGGTGTCGGTGTAGATCTCGTGGCGCATGCCACGGAGGACGAGCACATCCCAGGTACCGGGCTCGACCTGGAGCTGTAGATCGCCACCCCGGGACCAGCCGGCGGCGGCGAGTCCGTCGGGGCGGCGTCGGATGAAGCGGCGGTCGGCGTCGTTGGGGGCGCCGGAGCCGATGCGAACGGCGAAGGGGAGCCCATCGTCGACGGAGACGGTGACGGTCCCGGGCTGTGCGAGGCTGAGCGCGTCCATGGCGGAGAGCCCTCTCCCCTGGGCGAGGGGGAGCGAGGGAGCGCCGTTGCTGAGGCTGTCGACGGCGCGCTGGAACACGGGCTCTGCGGCGAAGGCCGGCCAGGGCGCTGCGCCGGCGGGGCGGTCGAAGAAGAGCCCACGCCCGCGGCCGTCTACGAGGGTGCTGGCGCTGGCGACGCTGGGCACGAGGGCGGAGAAGCCCCCGGTCTCGTCGGTGATGGCGACGGTGTAGGGGGCGCCGTCGACGGTGATGTGGACCCGGGCGCCGGGGACGGGGCCATCGGGCGCGGTGACGGTGCCCGACAGGGTCTCGCGGTCGGCGGGTAGTGCGGCGTCGGTGAGGGTGGCCAGATCCGGAGCGGCCCCGTAGTAGCGGGTCCAGCTTCGGGTCTCGCCGGCGCCGAGATCGGCCGAGGGCTCGAAGCCGAGCACCAGATCGGTGAGGTTGGCGATGAGCTCGGCGGCGCCGCTGGACTGGAGCGGCACGCCGTCCTTTCCGACGATGGCGATCGCCCCCTCGTTCTCCATGCCGAGGTAGCCGGTGAGCAGGGGGTTTCCGTCGGCGGGCTCCAGTCCGGTGCCGCTGCTCCAGGAGTCCGCGAGCTCGGGGGCGCCCATGAGCAAGTCGCCGACCTGGAAGTTGTCCACCGGGGTGGTTGCGGTGACGGTGGTGGTGACCTCCATCAGCCAGGAGTCGGGCTCGAGACGGTACTCGGTGACCGCTTCGAGGCCGATGGTGGGGAAGAAGTCGGGGTTCTCGAGCACCCCGGCGAGCAGCGCGAGGGGGATATCGGTGCCGGTGGTGCGGATGACCGCGGCGCCATCGGAGCCATCGGAGATGACCTCGACGGTCTCGGGGAGGAGGAGCCGACCGAAGCCGAGCATCACGCCCCACTCGTCGACCAGATCCCGACCGACCGCGCCCTCGGGGCGGATGATGTCGGCGTCGATGACATTGCCGCCGACCTGGACGTAGTAGGAGCCTTCGCGAGCGGCTTGAATGATGAACTGCACGCGGTCGTTGTAGATCTTGAAGTCCCCGGCCTGGCCTTCGGCGGACACGCCCCCGAACAGGGCGGACTCGTCGGTGACCTCGCCCGCGCGGACCTCTCCGGAGCTGAGCCGAACGGTGAGATCGACCGGGGGCCCGACATCGGTGTCGGAGTCGCTGGGGGCGGTCTTGCAAGCGAACAGGGCGAGCAGCAGGGTCATGGAGAGGCTCCGGGGAGGTGGGACCCTATAGCCGTTGTTCGAAGCGATCGGCTGGAGCCTTGCGGGGGGATCAGTCCCGGAACATCACCACCCAGTTGCCCGTGACCACCACCACGTCCTCCTGGTTGAGGATGTCGCTGGTGAAGGTGACGATGCCCTTTCCGCCCTTGCTGGAGGGCTTGGTGGCCTCGACGGTGAGCCGCAGCCGGATGGTGTCGCCGAAGAAGACCGGGGCCTTGTAGACGAAGGTCTGGCTCATCAGGGCGATGGTGGTGCCCTCGAAGATGCCGAGGAGCTGACCGAGGCCGGTGGAGATGGATGCGGAGAGCATACCGTGGGCGATCCGCTGCTTCATCGGGGTCTGGGCGGCGAAGGTGGCGTCGGTGTGCAGGGGGTTGTAGTCGCCGGAGAGGCCCGCGAAGTTGACGACATCGGCCTCGGTGACCGTGCGTCCGGGGGTGAGGTACTCGGTACCGACTTCGAACTCGCTGAACCGCTTTCCGCGCGCCATGGCTGCCTCCTGGAGATGGGGGCCGCTCCTAACCCGGTCGGGAGAGTCCCACTCGTCGACGGGCGAGCAAGCAGTTGGGGGAGCCGATCTCGAGCTCGCGGCAGGCGGTGGGGCGGACGGCGTAGTGGGTACAGCGGAAGGGGTGGGTGGCGCCGTCACCGATGAGGCAGATGCACCGGGTGCCCCGCCCCTGCTCGATCCGGCGCACGGTGATGAACTCCGGATCCCACTGGAGCACCAGGGCCTCGGGGAGCTGCCCGCCGTCCGCGGGCACCCCATCGAAGGCCTCGCGACAGCAGGCTCCACAGGGGTCGCAGCTGGAGAGGACCTCGAAGCGGTCGCAACCACGGCTGTCTGGGGGGACGATCGGGGGATCTTCCCCGTAGGGACGGGCCGCGATGCAGGTGGAGTCGTGGAACCAGGAGCAGTCGCGGCACCGGGAGGTCGGCGGGCCCCAGGGGCGTGAGAGGGGGTGGGTCATACCGCTCCTTGATGTAGAGCACGGGTTCCGATAGCGTTCCTGCCTGTCTTGGGAGACTCCATGCGTATGATCTTCATCGGTCCGCCGGGTGCCGGCAAGGGCACCCAGGCCGCTCGCCTCGTCGAGCGGTTCGCCATTCCCCACATCTCCACGGGAGATATGTTCCGCGCCGCGGTCAAGGCGGGCACGCCCATGGGCCAGGAGGCAGACCGGTACATGAAAGCGGGGCAGCTCGTTCCCGACGAGGTGGTCATCGGCATGGTGAAGGAGCGCATCGCCCAGCCCGACTGCGAGGGGGGCTTCATGCTCGACGGCTTCCCCCGCACGGTGCCCCAGGCCGAAGCCCTGGACGCGGCAGGGGTGGGCCTGGATGTGGTGCTGGTGCTCGAGGTCGACGACGATCTGATCGTGAACCGGATCGTCGGCCGCCGCTCCGACCCCCAGACCGGGACGATCTATCACCTGGAGTTCAACCCGCCTCCTGCGGAGATCGCCGACCGTCTGGTGCACCGCAAGGACGACACCGAGGAGGCCTGCCGCACCCGGCTCGCGGCCTACCACGCCCAGACCGCGCCGATCATCCCCTTCTACGCGTCTCGGGACCTGGTGAAGCGGGTGAACGGTGTGGGCACCCCAGACGAGGTGACCGCGCGCATCACTTCGGCGCTGGGTTGATGGTGTAGAGGCCGATCTGCTCGGCCTCCGCGAGTACATGGCCGGCCAGGGCTTCCATCAGCTCTGCGCCAGTGAACGCGCCGCTCAGCCCGAGTGATTCGCAGTCCAGGGCGTAGACGCGGAAGCGGTACCCGTGCACGCGCTCGTCGTTCCACGGCGGGCCCATGCCGTCGTAGCCGCCGTAGTTGCCGGCCATGTCGGGGTTGCTCGCGAACCAGGCGGTGTAGTCGTTGATGCCGTGGACCCCGCCATCCGGGGTGGGGCCGCACGGCTTGCCTTTGGCGATGACCCCGTCGCTATGGCTGCCCTCGGAGATGGAGCGCAGCGCGGCGGGGAGATCGGCGACGACCCAGTGATAGAAGGGCGCGCGCGGAAGATCGACATCGACGGTGCGCCCCTCTTGGTTCACATCGTCCCCGACGCTGGGCACGTCTTCGTCGACGCAGATCAGGGCGAAGCTGGCGGTGCCTTCGGGCACATCGCCCCACTGCAGATGGGGGTTGCGGTTTCCGCCGAAGCGGAAGTGGGTGTCGGGGTCGTGCTGGCCGAATGCGAGGCGCGGATCGAGCCGGGCGTAGGGAGTGAAGGAGTTGCTGCGCAAGAACATGGGGGCCTCCTGAGAAGGGCGGAGGTTAGCATGGCCCGATGCCCGAGCTACCCGAAGTCGAGATCGCGGGACGCCAGCTGCACCGCTGGTTGTCGGGTCGCCCTGTGGATCGGGTGGTGGTGCTGGACCCGGCGGTCGTGCGGAGTGAGCTGTCGACCCGGCCGTCGATGGCGGTCGAGGACGGTGCAGCGGTGCTGGAGGCGCTGCTACAGGGGGTACCGGAGCGTCCACTGCGCCATGGCAAGCGGCTGGGCTGGCCGTGGGGAGAGCGGGGTCTGCTGATCCACCTCGGCATGAGCGGGAAGTTCGTGCGATTGCCCGTGGGCGAGCAGCCCCCGGCCTCGGCGCGGGTGGGCTGGGTTCAGGGCGAGTGGACGGTGTGGTTCGTCGATCGGCGTCGCTTCGGCTGCCTGGTGGGGGTCGAGGGCTCGGCGATGGGGGCTGCCTTGCGAGCGGGTCATGGCCCCGATGCTCTGGACGAGGCCCTCGATGGGCCCGGTCTGGCAGCGCGACTGACAGGTCGACGGGCGATCAAGGTGGCCCTGCTGGACCAGGCCAGGCTGGCCGGAGTGGGCAATATCCACGCGGTAGAGGCGCTGTTCCGGGCGGGAGTGGACCCAAGGCTCCGCTGCGATGCGCTGACAGAGCGTCAGTGGGCCCGGCTCGCCGAGGCGATCCCCGCCCAGCTCCAGTGGGTGGTCGACGCAGAAGATCGCGGCGAGATCGAGTACATCACCGAAGGAGGCACGGAGAACCCGTTCTCGGTGTACGGGCGAGAAGGCGAAGAATGCCCCGTGTGTGGCGGGCTGATCGAGCGGATCAAGCAGAGCGGCAGGGGCACCTGGTTCTGTCCATCGTGTCAGGGATGATGCGCGGGGGCTGAGGTCCGGTTAGTCGTGGGGGTCGCTTGGTCTGGTCCTTCGAACCGGGCCTCCACGAACCACAAGCGAAACGGAAGGTAGAATATGGCTCGTCGCAAGGTCTCTCCGCTCCAGCCCGGTGAGAAGGTCGACTACAAGGATGTCCGTCGGCTCCAGCGCTTCCTGACCGAGCGCGGCAAGGTGCTTCCCCGTCGCGCTACGGGGCTCACGGCCAAGCAGCAGCGTCAGGTCGCCAATGCCATCAAGAAGGCCCGGCAGATCGCGCTGCTTCCCTACGTCAAGCGCGACTGAACACCGATTCGGCGGCCTATCGGAGCGAGGGCTTGTTCCTGCGCTCCTCAGGTGCCGAGGCACGCTTCGTCGCTTGGAACGGCGCCCTCGCACCGATATGCCTGCCGACTCGGCGTCCTTATGGGGTGTAGGGTTGGCGCTGAGTGCTGATTTGGTGGGCTATCGGAGCGAGTGCTTGTTCCTGCGCTCCTCAGGTGCCGAGGCACGCT
>Ga0316208_1000964_pt1 | contig 29821 bp, 28 predicted proteins | sample 3monopyrite_MG_FD_204944 | JGI IMG/M metagenome (GOLD analysis project Ga0316208, IMG submission 204944) | Microbial mat bacterial communities from mineral coupon in-situ incubated in ocean water Damariscotta River, Maine, United States -... | ecosystem: Environmental > Aquatic > Marine >... | reverse complement strand
TAATCATATTACCATTTACATCTAACTGAGCAGAAGGGGTTAATGTTCCTACACCGACTCTACCTGTCGTTGGAAGTGTATTGTCTTGTGCAAATAATGTGGAAGATGCAATGACAATGATTGCAGCGATTAATTTTTTCATAAGTACCTAATTTTCACCAAGTCTAAAAAAAAAAAAATGGAAAAACAAAGTTTTTGAGCGAAAAGTTGTTGGAAATACTATAAATATTCGCACTTTTCATCAGAAAAGTCTGTTTTTAAAAAATTTCCTTCAGAAAAGGATTGAGTCGATTAATAGTTGAACATTTTAAGTCCAATTAGAATTAACTTCTAAAAAAACTAATCTATAAACAATGTCAGTCGAACAGTAAAGTCAGTATTGACGCTCTCGAAATGCGATTTGGGTATTAAAAATAAACCTTCTTAATCAACAAATACAATCCCGCATAAAACAACATGATGCCCATTCCTAGTTGCACTATGGAAGTGTATCCTTGCTTTCGCCAATAGAACCAATTGAGAGTTCCGAATACTATTGCGGGGAGAATGGGGTACAGATAAACGGAATACATTTACTTTCCGATGAGCACATTTAGACTCTGAGGAACAATATTCACAATAAGGTCTTCTTTTACATCAAAAGGTTCACCATCGTAATGGGCTATTTTTTCAGAAAGGTGAATTTTTGCCTTTTTAAAGGAAAGAATTTCAGTAAATCGTGATTTATCACTTGTTTTTCGGAAAAAACGATAGATAATTGAAGGTGCTGACCAAATAGAGAATGGTTTTAAGATGCACATCTCTAATTTTCCATCTGTAACGTCAGATTTTGGTGAAATAGAAAAACCATTTCCAAATTGAGACGAATTGGCAACCGTCAACAATACAACAGGTAGTGTTTTTACTTTTCCATCAATATCTATGGATACATTAATAGGATTATATTTAAAAAATTCTCTAAATATGAGGTAAATGTATCCTCTTAATCCTCTTTTTGTATGGGTATCGAATTTTTTAGCAATCACAGCATCAAAACCGTAACCAGCAACACCTAAGAATGATTTGTCATTAACTTTTACCGTGTCCATTTTTATCGCATTATTCTCGTTGATGCATTTTAACGCATCGGCAATGTCCATTGGTATTTTTAGATGTCTAGCCAGGCCATTTCCAGAACCTGCAGGCAATATTGCTAGTTTAGTCTTAGTACCAATAAGTGCCGTTCCAACTTCATGAACAGAACCATCACCTCCAACAGCGCAAACAACATCATAACCTTGATCTGAAGCCTCTTTCGCAATTAGTTTTCCGTGTTTACTGTATTCAGTGTAAACAATATCATAATCAAAGACCGTTAAATCTAAATTTTCTTCGATTAAACCAGGGATAAGGTTTTTTTGACCCACTCCTGATTTCGGATTTATGATAAAACGTATTTTTTGTTTCATTCTATTGTTGTTTTATTCAGGTTCAGGTCTCTATTGTAAGTCTGTATCATCGCTTTTACTCGATTTTCATTCACTTTTACTTCTTCTTTATAATAAGAAAGAGAGTCAATTGGAGACAGGTCCTGAGAAGTGAAGTCATGCAAAAATCGTGCCTTACCATCAATGATTGTAGTCATACGCTTGTTTTTGAAATAAAAATAAGAACCGCTAATGTATGCAAGTGACTCTTTGTCAGTATTTTGATAAGCTGAATTACCGAAAGCATAATAGTCGGTCTTAATATTTAATAAGTCCAAAATTGTAGGCATTATATCTAATTGCTGAATGATTTCATCCTTTCTTTCAGCCTTTAAAAAACCCTTTGGGTGGTAAAATAAAATAGGTACTCGATACATCTGCGTTCTGATACTGTATTTTTTGGTTTTTGATCCTGGTGTATGGTCAGCTAGAACGACAAACAAAGTGTTGTCATACCAAGGTTGTTTTTTTGCTTCTTCAAAAAATTCTTTTAGGGCGTAATCGCCATAATTGATAGATGCGCACAATTCCTGAGGACCTCGTTTTACCTTATCACGCATATGTTCAGGTATAAAGTAAGGATGATGTGACGATAAGGTGAAAAGTGTACTAAAAAAAGGTTCTTTCAAGTCAGACATCATGCGCGCTGTCCAAGGATTAAAATATTCGTCTAAAATACCCCAAGTCATATCAGAATGTTTCTCATTGTTGTATTCCGTTCTCCCAAAATAATGGTCAAAACCTGTTAAATGAGCAAATCCGTCAAATCGCATGGATCCGTTTGTGGCACCATGATAAAATGCAGACTGATAGCCATTTTTTGCAAGAATGTTAGGCAATGTATTGATTTTGTTGTCTCCAAAAGGAGAAGAAATGTATGGATTATCCATCAAGGTTGGCATGGAAGCAATAATTGCAGGAATCGCCTCGATTGATTTCTTACCATTGGCAAAACCATAGTTATAGGTGATAGATTGGTCTATTAACGAGTCTAAAAAAGGTGTGTATCCCTCGCCGTCTTGATATGCACCGATGAACTCTATTCCAAAACTTTCTAAAATGATAATCATAACATTCGTATTATCTGGAAGGATATTTTGAGGTTGAGTCGTCTTTTTAGCGGAAAAATAATTTTCTAATTCAGAATCGTCGAAGTAATTTACTAATTCTAAATCCCCTTGATCTATTGTTTTTATCATCGTAAAAGGTGTCGTTAGAACTAGGCTTGTGTTCTTTCCTTTTGTAAAATTAGAGGCTTCAATAATACCTGTTGGTTTCAATGCAAAACCACCACGGCTAATAACGATGAGAATAGGTAATATAATTGCAAAAGCTAAAATATTCTTACGGTAGAATAATTTTGGCTTGGTTTTTACTGTTTCAAAACTCCGTGTGGTTTTTCGATAAAGGATTTCGCTAAGTACAATGAGAATTATTAAGAATAAGAAAAGATGCCAAAAGTCAGAAACAAAAGTGGAAGCTAGCTGACCAACATCATTCCCTGTGCTGACCAAAGAGAATAAATCAAAGGTTGATCGCTTGCTAGTATATGTAAAATATTCTATGTCTAACAGGTTGAGAGCAATGAGTAAAGTGTTAGTGGCGTGAAAGATTATTTTAAAGAAAATTCGATGAAATTTATATCCTCGAATAGGTAAAGGCAATAAAAATAATGTGTAAAACGGAAAGAAGAATAGCCCTACTGTAATCAAATCAAACCATAATCCCAGTACAAAATCATAAATAGAAATATCCACAAAAGCATTGGAATTGAATAAAACAAAGAGCAATCGAGTAATAAAAAGCATCAGCACAGCAATTCCTAGTCTTTTTACAAGAACAATTGCGTGATTTGGAATGATTTCGATGATTTTCTTCATAAAACTCAAAAGTAGAAAAATATAATCGGAATTAATTTATCTTTGCTTGAAACAATTTTATATGAAATCATTGGTCTTGGTATTCTTAATGTTTTTTTGTCTGAATTCGTTCAGTCAAAAAATGGAGGCGTATAGACTGTATAATTCCAAAGGAAAGAAGGTTAATTTTAAAAAATTAGCAAAGGATGTGAAAGATACGGAATTTGTTTTCTTTGGAGAATACCATGATAATCCAATATCTCATTGGCTACAACTGGAAGTTTTGACGGTAATGCAAAAACAATACAATGAGAAGTTAATGCTGGGCTTTGAGATGTTTGAACAAGATCAACAAGAGTTACTGAATAGTTATTTGGAAGGAAAAATTACGGATAAAGAGTTTGAGAAGAAAGCTCGATTGTGGCCAAATTATAAAACAGACTATAAGCCATTGATTAAATTTGCTATTGAAAATAATCTTCAATGCGTCGCAAGTAATATTCCAAGAAGATATGCGTCCATGTTGTTTAAATATGGAAGGGATACATTAAGAACCTTGACGGAAGAGGAAAAAAGTTGGATTGCTCCTCTAGATTTTAAAATCGACACGACTTTATCTCAATATATAGAGATCGGTAATATGGCAGTACACATGGATGGAATGTCGGGTAAAGATTTGATGCAGGCTCAGGCTATCAAAGATGCAACCATGGCTTATTTCTCATTAAAGAACATGGAAGAAGGCAATGTTGTTTTACACATCAATGGGGCCTTTCATTCAGATTTCTATCAAGGAATAATGAAGTATATTCAACAATCGAAACCGGAAATGAATATTATAACCATTTCTACAGTAAGTCAAGAAAACATATCAAAATTAGACAAAGAAAATAGAGGCAGAGCAGATTACATTCTGTGTGTTACTGAAAACATGACAAGTACTCATTAATATTAAAAAGATGAAATTAAAGTTAATTTTAACTGGCATTGGAATATGCATGTTTCTGCAACATTCCTTTTCTCAAAATGTAGAAACTGAGAAATCAACAACTTCTCTTTTGATTTATACGAATTGGTCAAATACCTATAGAAAATTAACTGTTAATGAGGGTTTGTTTGCCGATAGCATCGGACCACGGGCTGATGAAACGAGTTATAATTTATGGTCCTTCGGCTTGGGTTTTAGAAGTGATGTTTCAAAAAATATAACGGTTGAAGGGGGAATAGCTTTTCAACGAAATGGTGAGAAATATAACTTTGAAGAATCGGACACTTTGTACAGGTATGATTCTCAATACCATTATATTTCTATGCCAATTAAAGTCTATTATAAATACGGAAAACGAGCAAAAATTATTGCTGGAGCGGGAGTTGTGCCTCAATTATTTGTAAATTTAAAGCAAACATTAGAAACATTGTCTAAAGATAAATTGACAACTAATGAAGACATTAAAACCAAAATAGGGTATAATACTTTTGTAATGAGCGCCGTTTTTAACCTTGGTTTTGAATATGATTTATCTAAGAGGACCACTATTGTATTCATACCTGAATACAAAGTGCAATTAACTTCGAGCTATTTTAAAACCAACGGATTAAAACATTTCGGACGATCTTTAGGGTTTAACATTGGTTTATCATTCTACCTATAAAAGATGAGAATTAAAGAAATTACTGATTATTTAGAATCACTTGCACCACTTTCTAGTCAAGAAAGTTATGACAATTGTGGGCTCTTAATTGGAAATGAAAACTCAGAGTTCAAGAAAGCACTGATTACTTTGGATTGCATAGAAGCGACAGTTGAAGAAGCTATTGAGCATGGCTGCAATTTGATTATTGCGCATCATCCAATCGTTTTTAAGGGGCTAAAGAAGTTAAATGGTAAGAATTACATCGAACGTACCGTTATTAAAGCGATAAAGCATGACATTGCGATTTATGCAATTCACACAAACTTGGATAACTATCAATTTGGTGTAAACGATGAAATAGCGAGAAAGTTGAATTTGAAAAATGTTCAAATTCTTACTCCCAAACGAGGCGTTTTGTCCAAGCTAGTATGTTTTGTTCCTTTAAAGAATGCAAGTGAAGTAAGTGCTGCACTTTTTAACGCTGGTGCTGGTAAAATTGGGAATTATGAAGAATGCAGCTTTCAGACAGAAGGTATTGGTTCCTTTAAGCCTAATGATAAGTCTAATCCTGTCGAAGGCAGAATAGGAGAGTTATCTAAAATCAAAGAGCAAAGACTAGAAGTTCTTGTTTCCAATCATGTTTTACCAAAAGTGTTAGCGGCGATGAAAGAAGCCCACCCTTATGAAGAAGTAGCACATGAAATCTATTCTATTTCTAATACAAATCAAAATGAAGGTTCTGGAATGGTTGGGGAATTGGAAGAGGCCATGGAAACAATAGCTTTTTTACAAAAGGTTAAGACTATTTTTAATAGCGAAGTGATTAGACATACCGGAATTTCTTCAAAAACAGTTAAAAAAATAGCTTTTTGTGGAGGCGCAGGAAGTTTTTTATTAAGTGACGCGAAAAAGATCGGAGCCGACGTCTTCATCACTGGTGACTTCAAATACCATGAATTTTTTGATGCAGAAAACGACATTATTGTTGCAGATATCGGGCATTTTGAGAGCGAGCAATATACTTCTTGTCTTTTAGAGCGTATTTTGACGAAAAAATTTGCTAAATTTGCCGTTCGTTTAACTGAGGTAAATACAAACCCAATAAATTATTTTTAGGATGGCAAAAACTGCAACTAAAAAAGATCAAACTATAGCTGAAAAGTTAGATAGTTTACATGCTTTACAAGTAATTGATTCTGAAATTGATAGAATCAAAACTGTTCGAGGAGAGTTACCTTTAGAGGTGCAGGACTTAGAAGATGAGGTGGAAGGTCTTGATATGCGCATTGAAAAAATGCAAGAAGAATTAAAAATGTTAGAAACTGAAGTTTCTGATAGAAAGAATTCTAGTAAAGATGCTGATGCTTCTATTAAAAAGTACAAGAAGCAACAAGAGAATGTTAGAAATAACAGAGAATACGATTCTATTTCAAAAGAAATCGAATTTCAAGAATTAGAAATTCAATTGAATGAGAAAAAAAGTAAAGAGTCGAAATTCAAAATCACAAGCAAAAGTGAAATTCTTGAAGCTGCAATAGAGAAAAGAAAACTAAGATCAGAAGATTTGGCAACGAAAAAGGCTGAATTGGATGAAATCATTGCTGAAACTCAAGCAAAAGAGGAAAAGTTGACTAAAAAGTCAAACAGTGCCCTTAAAAAATTAGATGACCGTCTTTCTAAAGCATACACTCGATTAAGAACAAGTGCCAAGAACGGATTAGCAGTTGTGGAAGTGGATAGAAATGCTTGTGGTGGTTGTTTTAATAAAATTCCAATTCAACGTCAAATTGACATTCAGGCGAAGAAAAAAGTTATTGTTTGTGAACATTGTGGACGTGTTTTGGTTCCTGGTGAAGAAGCAGAAGATTAGAGATTAGTAACTGTAATTTTTTAAAAACCGTTCCTGGTCATCGAGCTTATTCGAGACGTCGGAACGGTTTTTTTATTTTTGTAATAATGAAGTTTTCAGATTATAGTATCTCCAAAGAAATTAAAGACCAATTAGCCGTCTTAGGGTATAACAAACCTACTGATATACAATACAAGGCGATAAAGCATATTCTCAATGGAGAAGATGTTATGGCAATTGCTCAAACAGGTACTGGAAAAACAGCTGCATTTGCAATTCCCACAATTAATATCATTCAAAAAAAGAGGAAATACGGAAACAAAGGAGTGCAATGTTTAGTGATGGTTCCTACTAGAGAATTAGCTAAACAAATTGCTACTGTATATCGTGAAATTGGAAAAAACACGGGTGTTAAGGTTTTTGGATTGTTTGGAGGAGTTGAACAAGAACAACAAATTGCTACTTTAAACAACGGAGTTGATGTTGTAGTAGCAACTCCGGGGAGAATGTTTGATTTGATTTCTCAAGGAGCCTTGGATTTGTCTTCTGTTAAGTTTCTAATTCTTGATGAGGCTGATTTAATGTTAGATTTAGGTTTTACAAAAGACATTACCGATGTCATGCGTTTTATTCCGCAAAAGAGGCAGACCTTGTTTTTTTCTGCTACTATTTCAAAAAAAATAAAGAAATTGGCGTATGATGTTGTTAGAAATGCAATTCGAATTCAGATATCTCCAAAAAACCCGGTAGCAAAAACAATTACACACACGATCGTTGACGTAGAAATGGATGACAAGCGCTTTTTCTTAGAGAACATCATCAAGGAAAACGAAGAGAATAAGGTGATTGTTTTTGTTCGAACAAAAGTTAGGGCGGAAAGAGTAGTTGCGGCCATGGGGCGTGTTGCTATCGATACGGAAGGCTTGCACGGAGGTATTGAACAAAAAGATAGGTTTGCCATTCTTGAGCGTTTCGAAAAGGGGGAGAATAAAGTATTGATTACTACAGATGTTGCGTGCAGAGGAATTGATATTCCGAACGTAGATTCTGTGATTAATTATGACATACCTGAGAATCCAGAAAATTATGTTCACCGATGCGGAAGAACTGGTCGTGGCAAAAATAGGGGTAATGCTGTCTCATTCTGTAGCAAGGATGAATTAGATCTCGTTATAGCCATTGAGGAATACACGGGTGATAAAATTGATCGATTTGACATCTCAAAAGGAGATTATCTTCAAATTCTAGGAGGCTCGGATGACGGTGCGAACAATTGGAAAAAACTCATTGAAGAGGATAACAAGTTTAATGATTTAGGCTTGAAGTGGTGAAAATACGTCGTAAATAAATCTAAATTTTCTTTTTTTTTGTTGATTCAGATAAATGTAGTACTTTTGCCGACTAATTAGAATAAAAAAGCAACTAAATTCTCTCCAAATGATAAAGAGTACCTCTTTTAAAAATAGTTTTCTAACTATAGTGTTATTGGTTTTTGTAATTACAAATGCAACAAGTCAAATTTCAACTGATTTCAAAAGTAGAAACACTAATGTTTTTAAACCTGCGAATACAAATGGAAGTATTGGGGCTCCAGCAAGTTTTGAAAAATCAGCAACTTGTTCTAATTCTAGTCTTGGTACAATCAAAATGATGGATTGCTCTGATATAGGCACAATCGCATATAATACAGCTTCTCTGATTGCTACAATCGATTATTCAGCGGGTGTTTCTGCACCTTCACCTTATCCTGCATGTTTCAGTGGTTTTGAAGTTGCGGGAAACTGGTCAGTGTATGATTTAGAGCCTGGGGTAGAAACCATTTCAGTTACTGTAGATTTCTCGAGCTTCGCGGAAGGAGGAAGTTTGTATAATTTATATATGTCCTTTTATCAAGGGCCTAATTGTTCAAGCCTGACACAAGTTGGTTGTGAATTGGTCTTGACTTATGATTTGTTACTCGGTTGGATTCCAATAGACCCAATTATCACAGGATTGGATCCTACACAAAAATTGTGGGCCTTTACGGCAGCCGATGATGCTTATTTGTTAGATGTTGAACTTAGAGGGTTCGCAGCTCCAATAAATTACACTTGCGCTTCTGCAATTAGTACAAGCACTGGCTGTAACGCAGGGGCTGTTGGTCAAACAAGTTGGACCGGCCCTTCTGCTAATAGCGTTGTTTGTGCGGGTGGAACTTGGTACTCAAATGAGAATACTGTTTTTTATACATTTACTGCAACATCGGCCAACGCAACTCTTGAGATTCAAAATGTCGTTTGTAACGATGGCACAAATGGTGAGGCACAATTAGCTGTGTGGGATGCTTGTGGAAATATAGGTGATTACACAACAGGTTTTTTAGGCTGTGCAGTGGGTGCTGGAACTTTATCTATGCCCACATTAACGATAGGTAATTCTTATGTAATCGTTGCCGATGGGCAAGCAGGTGATGCATGTACTTGGGATTTTGTTTCTACAGGTATTGCGTTACCAACGGAATTAATAGGCTTGAATGCAGAAAGCCTTAGCGGTTATAATAGAGTGTATTGGTCTACTGCGAGCGAAATCAACTCTGATTATTTCATTGTTGAGAAATCAATTGATGGGTATGAGTTTGAATCAATAGGGACTGTTAAAAGTGCAGGAAATTCACAAGGAATCATAGATTATTCTTTTGACGATTACGAGCAGAGAAATGAACAGGTATATTATCGCTTGAAACAAGTTGATTTAAACGGTGAATTTGAATACCACGGCCCGAAAGCATTAAATTTCAAAGGACAGAATGAATTAACAGTTTCTCCAAATCCTTTAAGAAATGCCGGAGTTGTTAATTTCCCGTTCAAGGCGAAGCAACCGTATAGGCTAGAGTTGATTGATGTAAGCGGTAGAATTGTTTCTTCTAAAGAAGTTTACAACGAAAGTTTTAGTTCGACGCAAATTATTGAAACTCGCTTATTGGAAAAAGGAATCTATTTATTGAAAATAATAAATCAAAATAACGAGGTTTTTCAAACCAGATTCTTAAGACACTAAAGAAATTACTTTTTTAATAATTTAGTAGTGTAGGTTTTCTCGGCAGTCGTAATTGCGATAAAATAAAGTCCTGGAGTATAATCAATCAAATCTAAGTCAAATCGATTTCCTCCTGCTACTGCATCCAAAGTAGTGTTAACAATTAATCTACCATCATTACTCATAACTTTCAATGACACAGATTGCTTAGAGTAAGTGTTAAAAATCACTTCTGTTTTACCAGACGTTGGGTTTGGAAAGACAGAAAGCATGTCATAAGCATCGTTGAGAATATTAACCGATACTATTTCTGAGTATTTTGATTTACCATCAAAATCAAATTGATTTAAGCGATAGTAATTTGGTCCTACAGATGGGTTATTATCAACAGAGTAGTATTGGCTCAAATCGTTTGAATTTCCAACACCTTTGACGGTATGGAAAACTTCAAAATTGATACCGTCAGTAGATTTTTCAATCTCAAATCTATCGTTGTCTCTTTCTGATTCAGTTTCCCAGAAGAGATCAATTTCATTATATTCTGGAGTGTATTCTGCTGTGAATTCTGATAATTCAACGGGTAATATTGTACAATCAAGAAGGGCAGTACCTCCAAATGAAAGCTGATAGCCTCCCCCAGTACCAGAAGTCCATTCATCAACTACTAAAATATACGATTCTCCAATAACTACATTCATCGATTGAACAAACGAATTACCGGTAACATCTTCAGTTAAGTCAGTGTCACCACCTATACCTGTATTACCAGGAACTCCAGAATCAGAACATCTTAGCGGGCTTCCAAGAGTGGAACATGTTACATTAGGTCCATATATGGCAAAATCGTAATCATCTGTTGCAGCGTTAGGGGTTAGTAATATATCCAATGAACCAGTCGAGGAAGCTGTAAAAGTAAACCAGTTAGAGAAATTTTCTCCACCTGCGGGGCACGTCCCATAATTACATCCCTCAGCAATAATTCCTGGACCAGTAGAGTTAGAATTCACATTTGCCGTACCGCAAATAGGAGTTGCTCTTGGGCAATCATTATTGTCCGTACCATTTGGACCTCCTGCACAAGGGACACATTGTAAAACTGCATCCCATCCAGGAGCCGTGTTCACTCCACTTGTTAAGAATGCAAAAGTCAAGCATCCACTCGCATCTGTTGAGGTGAAGGAGAAAGGCGTTGAAGCAGATAAATCTCCAAATAATCCATCGTCAAATCCTGCAGCGTTGGGGGGGGCTGGCCATTGAGTCGTTTGCGTTGGTGGTCCTGTAAAATTTGGTGAAAATTCGGTTGGTCCATTTCGAACCCATAACACATCAAAATTATTTGCCGTTTGAAAAGAGTTAAAAGTAACTTGCATGCACTGACCAGCAGCGTCAGGACAAAAAACTCGATATGGAGCATTGTTCGGGGCGTAAGCGCCTGTATTTATATTATTACTATAATCCCCCGTGAAGCCACCATCATCAGTATATGTGCTTGGTCCACAATTTGTGACAAGACATGCACCGACTTTTTCCCCTCCAGCGTTTGCGGTAATAGGTTGTGTGTAATCTGGGGCTGCTGGACAGACTCCACAACTTATTGTTGCTGCCCATCCAGGTGCTGTAACACTAGGATCTGATGTAAATCTAAACGTAAGGCATCCTGTAGATGATGTTACAGTACCTGGACTCGTTCCTCCGGTATAAGTTCCTAATAAATTAGATGCAGTTGTCGGTCCATCATAGATATATAAAAAATCATATGTATTTTCTAAAGAAAAGCTAGTGAAATTAACTTGTAAGCACTGACCGGGGACTGATGAACAAAGAGTAGTTGTCGTATTTTGATTGTCAGAATAGTTACTTCCTGAGCCTCCAGAATCATAGAATGTCCCAGAACAAGTGCTAATCGTTCCTCCAGGGTTATTATAGGTTTGCCCAGTACTATATAATATGGATGCCAATAAAACGAAAGATAGAATTATAAAATTTTTCATAATTTGAGAGTATTTTTTTATTCTGTAAAATTAGTTGTAGAAGTTGGATATTTCTTTTTCCTGATTTTGTCAAATGAATAAATTAAAATATTTAGGTTGGCTTCTTTATCAAAAAAAGTAACATCTATAGATTGTTCTCTAAAATAGTCAAATTTTTCTAAATCAACAGTGCTTAAAATAGTACTATCTCCTAAGTTTGATTCGTCCGATAGTTGATACTCAATCTTGTATAACTGAGTGTTTGTGAATGTTTTTGCAGGTTGTATTTCCCTTGAAGTTGATGCATACTCCCATTGTCCGAAAACGGTGGATGATGAGATAATTAGTATTGCCAAGATGATAGTTTTCATATCAATAAGTTTAGTAAGTTGATAAGCGCTATGTGCTTAATTTTGCACAAATATACAAAACTAAGCATTACATAGGCAAAAATGTTCGATTAATTTAATCTATTGATTTGTATCTTTAATCGAACAGTCGCCACTGCTGTAATTAATTTTAATTCAGATAAATTTACACAATAATCAGTTAGCGGGCTCACTCTATTCCTTTATTTTACCAAATAAAGAATCCCATCGAACATTGTTTAAGTTTCATCGAATATTTAAGTTATTTATAGGATGTTAACTTCTCTTTCTAATAGAACATCGAATTTAGCCTTCACGCTATCAATAATGTCTGTAGATAATTTAAGGATATCTTCTCCTGAGCAGTCCGCATAATTAACCAAAACCAACGCTTGATTTTTATGAACGCCATATTTACCATAGGTTTTTCCTTTCCAACCGGCTTTTTCTATAAGCCATCCTGCCGCTAATTTAACTTTCCCTTTTGGAGCAGGGTAATTAGGTACGTCGCTGTAACTTTTTAGAATTCTTACTAAAATAGCTGGTTCTACGACTGGATTTTTGAAGAAACTACCCGCATTTCCAATTACTTTTGGGTCAGGTAATTTACTAGACCGAATGGCAATTACTGCATCACTAATGTTTTTAATTGTAGGTTCAGTAATATCAAATGCTCGAAGTTGTTCTTGAATAGCACCATAATCAGCTTTTATTGAATGACTTTGCTTTGATAGTTTATAAGTTACCGAAATGATAATGTATTGATCTTTTAATGATTTTTTAAAAACACTTTCTCTATACCCAAACTGACATTCTTGGTGTGAGAACGTTTTAATTTCGCCGGTTTCGATATGATAAGCTTCTAATTCAAGAAAAACATCTTTTATCTCAACTCCATAGGCTCCAATATTTTGCATGGGACTTGCTCCGACACTTCCAGGGATTAAAGATAGATTTTCAATGCCTCCGAAGTTATTGTCAATACACTTCAAAACAAAGTCATGCCAAATTTCACCAGATCCAACTTTAATTGTTACCGTATTTTCATTTTTACTAACTATATCAAAACCTTTTATTTCATTGAGAATAACTAATCCATTAAAATCTTTAGTCAATAATATGTTACTGCCTCCGCCGAGCACCAATAATTCATCATTGCCTTTTTGAGCAAGAATTTGAGTTAAATCTTCCAAGCTTGAAAATTTCGAAAATCGTTTAGCAATCGCTTCTATTCCGAAAGTGTTGTATTGTTTTAAACTTACTTCTTCTTGAATCATGAATCAAAATTAAATTTAATACTTACTTGTTTTACGTATGTTTTAAATAAATAGTAACGTTCAATTGTTAAGACGATCGAATATTCGAGAAATCATTCGTAAATTTGAAGTATGGAGCTAGAAAATATTTCTTTAACAGACATCAATGATTTCAATAAAAACACCATAATCGAGCACCTTGGAATTGAGGTTGTTGATTTGAATGAAAAATCGATAACCGCCAGGATGCCAGTAGATATTAGAACTCATCAACCATTAGGTTTACTTCATGGTGGTGCTAGTGTGGTGTTGATAGAATCTCTTGGTTCAATAGGTTCATCTTTGTTAATCGACTTAGAGAAGAAGTACCCTGTTGGTTTAGAGGTGAATGCGAATCACGTTGGTTCAATGAAGCAAGGAAATGTACTGGGAACTGCCACTATTATTCACAAAGGAACGAAAACGCATGTTTGGACTGTTAATGTCAAAGATGAAGAATCTGGAAGACTTATTTGTACGGGCCGACTAACTGTAATGATTGTTGAGAAAAAGTAAGCATGACTGACATTCTTCATTATAGAGTTCCCAATCAAGGAAAAATCAAAGAGAAAGGTGTGTTTAAAAAAGTGAATTCTTTTCAATCTGTCGAAGGATTTATTCTTTCTTCTTTCCTAAAGGAAGAGAAATTTGTTTTTGAAAAAAATGCAGAAACGAATGATAGAGATTTTATTCGTCATTCTCCGTATTGTCTTTCTGAAAATGAATACCTGACACAGGCAACTTCATTTTTAGAAGAATTGAAAAAAAAGAAAATTGCAAAAGCTATTTTTTCGCGGGTAAAAGAGTTGGCTATTTATCATTCGGCAGAAGAACTTTTCGATAAACTCTGCAGTCAATATCCAAATGCATTCGTATATCTTATTTCGAGCTCTTGTTTTGGATCTTGGATAGGTGCTAGCCCCGAAATTCTTCTCACCGTAGATGGTTATGAGGCTGAAACTATAGCTTTGGCGGGAACAATGCGTACCACAGATAGTTCTTTATGGAGAGGTAAAGAAATAGAAGAACAGCAATTAGTTACTGATTTCATTTCCAATAAATTGAGTGGATTAGAAGTTGAAAATCGGGTCCAATTTCCACGAGAGGAGCTGATTGCTGGTTCCATAAAACACTTGAGTACGCGATTCAAATTTAGGACTCAATTTGAGTTGCAAGAAAAAATAATTGACACACTCCATCCGACACCTGCTGTCAGTGGTAGTCCACAAAAGAAGGCTATAGAGCTAATTGGCAAGTATGAAAAACATAATCGCTCTCTATATGCTGGAGTTATTGGCTTTATTTCAAAGGAAGAAACCCAACTCTTTGTAAATTTGAGATGTGCTCAACTTATTGATAACAAGGCATATTTATACATTGGAGGAGGATTTACAAAAAAATCTAATATTCGGGATGAATGGCTAGAGACAGAAAGTAAGGCAGAAACATTGCAAAAAGTGTTTCAAAAGAAGTAGCTTTGTTTTTTTTTAGATTTTGATTCATGATAACAACAGATAAATTAGGAATAGCTTCATTTGTTCAGCAATGTTTTTTACAAGGAATGAAGCAGGTTGTTTGTTCTCCAGGGTCTCGAAATGCACCGCTAATTATTGCCATAGATGAACATCCTGAAATGAAGGCTATCGTAATTCACGATGAACGTTCTGCTGCGTTTTTTGCAATGGGAATGTCTCAAAAACTAAAAGAACCTGTAGGAGTTGTTTGTACATCAGGTTCAGCTATGCTGAATTATTATCCAGCAGTAGCAGAGGCTTTTTATCAATGCATTCCTTTAGTGGTAATTTCTGCTGATAGACCAAAGGAATGGATTAACCATGGTGATGGTCAGACAATTGTGCAAGAAAATGTGTATGACAACCATATTCGTTTTCAAACTACAATTCGTGAGACGATTGAAAATGAGATTGAGCGAAAAGAACAAAATAAAGTTATCAGAAAGGCTTTTCAAAAAGGCTATGGCGATTGGAAAGGGCCTATTCACTTTAACGTGCCAATTTCTGAACCAATGTATAACACAGTTTCTTTTGAATCTTTTGATAATGAAGAGATTGATGAAGTGCAAAAGGTTGGTTTTATATTCTCCAATGACGAGAAAGAATACATTTCTTCTGCTTGGAATTCTTCTAAAAAAAAGTTGATTCTTTGTGGGCAAATGGAACAAAACACTCTGCTTCTGCAACAATTGAATGAATTATCTGTTGATTCTTCGGTTGCAATCTTAGTGGAAAATACGGCTAATTTGAAGAGCAATAAATTTGTTCATTGTATTGATAGAACCCTAGCAGGTATTTCAGAAAATGAAATAGCTGCTTTTCAACCGGATATTTTAATAACTATTGGTGGTGCTGTTATTTCGAAGAAAATTAAAAACTTTCTTCGTGATTCTGATATAAAGGAGCATTGGAGAATAGGGCATGAGTTTCCAGAAATGGACACATATAAAAAACTCACGCGTTCGTTTCAGTGTCAATCGACAGAGTTTTTTAACGAATTTTTCAAATTAAATTACCAAAAGCACCTTTCATCTTATGGTAACTATTGGAAACAAAAAGATATCCTTATTAAGGATAAGTTGGGTGATTTAGTTATGAAGCTAGATTATTCTGACCTACAAGTCGTTGATACCGTTTTAGATTATATTCCAGAAAATGCAATCATTCACATGGGAAATAGTTCAGTAGTAAGATACTGTCAATTATTTGATCCTATTTCTTCCATTAATTATTTATCTAATCGCGGCACCAGTGGAATCGATGGCAGCACATCTACAGCCGCTGGGTATGCATTACAGTCAAAGAAGCTGAATGTTCTTCTAACAGGAGATATTTCGTTCTTTTATGATAGTAACGCTCTTTGGAATGACAACTTAACGGACAATTTAAGAATTATTCTACTCAATAACAGTGGAGGAGGTATTTTTAGAATTATTGACGGACCTTCTTCTACAAAACAACTCGCGAAATTTTTTGAAGCAAGACATAGTTATAAGGCAGAGAAAATTTGCGAAGCATTTGCAATTGATTATTCATCTGCAAATTCTATCAACGAATTGGAAGAGAAGATATCCTCTTTTTATGCCGAATCGGTGAATGAACGACCAAAACTATTGGAGATATTCACCCCTACAGAAATCAATAATGAAATTTTGAAAAAGTATTTCAACTTTATTAAACAAGCTTAGTATATTTACTGCTTAAATTAATTAGATGGGAGATTTATTTACACTTGCAAATTTAGGAACCTTATTAATGTTGATTTTACTTCAAGCAGTTCTTGGGTTCGATAATTTATTGTACATTTCATTGGAGTCAAAGAAAGTTGAAAAAAACAGGCAATCTTTTTTAAGAGTTTTAGGTATAGGTATTGCAATTTTTCTTAGAATTGGTTTACTTTTTACTCTGTATTTTCTTTTGCAGTATTTTCAAGAGATATTTTTAAGATTCGACAGTTATTTTTTTACTGCCAAATTTAATGTACACAGCCTAATAGTTATTTTTGGAGGACTGTTTATTATATATACTGCAATAAAGGAAATTTGGCATATGATCACGTTTGAAGAGAATACTGGAGAGTTGAAGAATAAATCATCTTTTAATAAAGCTCTTTTTTGGATTGTTTTCATGAATGTTATTTTTTCGTTTGATTCTATTTTAAGCGCCATGGCGTTGTCCGACAATCTGTTAATCATGACGATTGCGATAATAGTTAGTGGTATCCTTATGATTGTTCTGGCAGATAGAGTAGCTAACTTTCTCCAAAAAAACAAAATGTATGAAGTTCTTGGTTTATTTGTCTTGTTCATTGTGGGCATCATGCTATTGTTAGAAGGTTCTCATAAAGCAGAGATGTATATTTTAGGTGAAGAAATAAATGAAATGGGTAAAACAACTTTCTATTTTGTTATTTTTGTTTTAGTGATCATTGATGTCGTTCAGTCCAAGTATCAGCGTAAAATTGAGCGCGAAAAGACTTCTGAATAAAGTTTTTTTTGTAAAAAAGGGAACGAAGGATGCACTTCGATTATCTTTAATTTAAATGGTTAAAAAGAATGTCTGACACGTTTAAAAAGTTGAAAGAGCAATTAGCTTTGCAAGAATGGCCAAGTGTCTATTTGTTTAAATTTATTGCTCCTAATAAATCAAATTTAGTTGCAAGAATATCGGCGCTGTTTGATGATGGAGCAGATCTTAAATTTACAACTTCAAAAACGGGTAAGTATGTCAGTGTTAGTGTAAAGGAATTAATGCTTGATGTTGATTCAATAATAAATAAGTATGAAGCCGCAGCAAAAATAGAAGGTGTAATTTCGTTGTAATTATGGTATTAGTAGGATATAATTTTTGGGATGTAATCGTTGGGATGCTATGGGTAACTTTAGTTATTTTGCTTGCATTCATTTCTTATAGATGGTTATTAAGAAGGCTTAGTAAAAACAATGTTACTAGCAAAGGGTTTTTAAAATTATATACTATTGAAGAAAATCCTGCCTTGGGGGAAATACCTTTTTACTTTACGTCAGATGAGAAAAAAATATACTCGTTTAGTATTCTTGATGAAGAAATGAGTGACTTAATGGAAGTTGCTAATGGAGAATGTAAGATTGGTGGTAATATTATTCGTTTTGACTCGTCTAAGCTTCCAAATGGGAATTATTTTTATTCTCTAAAAACGGAGAATCAAAAAATTGTCAAAAAAATGCAAGTAATAAATAGTTAGCATGACAAGTTGTCGTAAATAATTACTTGGCAAAATTATTGACTATTAAAAAAATGAATTATTTTAGTCGGAAGAACAATAAAAAAACAATTAAATAAATAAAATTATGGCAGTTGAAATAACAGATGCAAATTTTGAAGAATTAGTATTGAAAGCAGATAAACCAGTAGTTGTTGATTTCTGGGCAGCATGGTGTGGTCCTTGTAGAATGATAGGTCCTGTAATTGATGAAATGCATACGGAATATGAAGGAAAGGCAATTATTGGTAAAGTTAATGTTGATGAAAATCCAGGTGTATCTGCCAAATTTGGAGTTAGAAATATTCCAACGGTTTTGTTTGTGAAGAATGGTGAAGTTGCAGATAAATCTGTGGGAGCGGTTCCAAAAGCACAATTAGTTGAAAAATTAGAAGCGCTATTGTAAAATTTCACAAAAAAAAATACGAATAAAAAAATACTCACCTTTTATGGATGGGTATTTTTTTATTCAACAACTTAGACCTTATTCTCTAATCATCAAATTATAACTACCTTTGTTCTCTAAATAACTGTTGCATGGATAAATTAATTAAACGCTTAAAATTTTATGGTATAGGGTTTGGTTTTGGTCTTATTTTTGTCATCTTTTTCTTCCAGAACAGAGGTTGCTCATGGTTACCAGGAAATCGTGTAAAAAACTCCATTCTTGATCGTGTTTTGGTTGTTTCAGATGCTACCATACTTCAAATGAATAAATTAAACATTACGAATGAAGAGATAATTCAGGTATTGAATGATGGTGATATTATTTTTAGTAAAAGTGATAAATCAGAAGATTCTAAATACTATTTAATTGAAAAAGAAGGCAGAAATTATGCCTTTACTCTGCCTCAGGAAAGTTTTATTTCTGAAGTGTTTATTGATGCAAAAAAGAGCCATGCAAAGACATCTACAACTGGTTATGGTAAACTTATTCATTTCCCGAAAGATTCTACACTTGTTTATGTGGATACGAATAAAGTAGCAATTTGTCAACAAGAATTTCTTGACTTAAATGATACTAGAGATATTTTAAAATTAATAAAAGAGAGTGGAAGGATTAATTTTGCTTCTTCTAAACTAAAGCAAAAACCAAAAGCAGAACACACAATTGAATTTCAAATGGATTCTCTCCCTATTTCAACGGAAATGATTTGGTATAAGAATAAACTTAACATTACTTCTTTTAAGTTTGAGGGTTCCGATTTCTGTCTAGAAAAGGAGTAAGAATTCAACTTTAGGCTAAGTTTTAAAAAACCTAGATTTTATTGATTTTATCAATGACAAAGTTTCAAAGGATAAAACAAACCTTTTTACTAAATTTCTCGTTAAATAAGTAGAATCCATTATTGTTTTTATATTTTTGAATTTATGAAATTTTCAGCAGAACAAATAGCAGGTCTTTTACATGGCACAATTGAAGGAGATTCTTCCGTTGAGGTTAATGCACTGGCTAAAATAGAAGAAGGAATTGAAGGTTCATTATCATTCCTTGGGAACTCTAAATACGAAGAGTTTATCTATTCTACAAGGTCAAGCATTTGTATAGTTAATAATACTTTTTCGCCATCTAGTGACTTGCCAAAGTCCCTAACACTCGTCAAAGTGGAGGACGCTTATGCTTGTTTTGCTAAACTTTTAGAATTATATGATTCAATGACAAAAGAAGAGCCTCGTATCGAGCAACCTTCTTTTGTAAGTGATTCTGCGAAGGTTGGAGAAAACCTATTTTTAGGTGCATACGCATATATTGGTAAAAATGTCATCATAGGAAATGATGTGGCAATCTACCCAAATGTAACGATTTCAAACAACGTCACAATCGGCGATGGGACTATCATTTACCCTGGTGCAACTGTTTACAGGGATTGTATCATAGGGGCAAATTGTATTATTCATGCCGGAGCAGTAATTGGAGCTGATGGTTTTGGTTTTGCTCCTGACGCTAACGGAGAATTTAAAAAAATACCGCAAATTGGAAATGTAATTCTTGAAGATAATGTAGATATTGGAGCAAATTCTACAATCGATAGAGCAACAATGGGTAGTACTTTAATTCGCAAAGGAGCTAAAATTGACAACTTGGTTCAAATTGGTCACAATGTTGAAGTAGGAACTAATTCAGCAATGGCAGCACAGGTTGGTATTGCAGGTTCTTGTAAAGTCGGAAATAACGTAATGATTGGTGGACAGGTTGGACTAGCAGGGCATTTAAAAGTTGGAGATAGAGCAATGATTGCAGCGCAATCAGGTGTTCCAGGTGATGTTAAGGCAGATACAAAAGTAATGGGATCTCCTTCTTTTGAAATTGATGATTATAAAAAATCTTACATCGGTTTTAGAAGATTACCAAGAATTCTAAGTAGATTGCAAGACCTAGAAACAAAAGTTAAAGAATTAACCAAAGATAAATAATAAAGAATGGCTGAAAAGCAAAGAACCTTAGCCCAAGCAATTAATTTATCAGGAATTGGATTGCATACTGGTGAAAAAGTAAATATTGAAATTCTTCCTGCAGATGAGAAGCATGGTTATAAATTCCAGCGTGTTGATATAGAAGGAGAGCCTTTTATTAATGCAGATTGCGATCTAGTAGTTGCAACTGATAGAGGAACTACTTTAGAGCAGAATGGAGCAAGAGTTTATACCACAGAACACATTCTAGCTGCCTTATATGGTTGTCAAGTTGATAATGCCTTGATTAAAATTGATGGACCTGAAGTGCCAATTATGGATGGTAGCTCCAAGTTGTTTGTTGATGCAATCGAAAAAGCGGGTTATCAAGAGCAAAATGCAGAAAGAGTTTATCTTGAATTGGATGAGAATATTAAATGGGAAGATATAGATAAAGGAATCGAATTCTTAGCGATACCAGATGATCATTATCGAATGACTGTAATGGTCGATTATAATTCACCCGTTTTAGGAACGCAACACGCCTCTATGTTTCAAATTGGTGAGTTCACCAAAGAAATTGCTGCGTGTAGAACATTTGTATTCTTAAGAGAATTGGAATATTTGGCAAAGAATAACTTAATCAAAGGTGGTGATTTGGATAATGCCATTGTTTTAGTTGAACGTGAGAACATTGGTAAAGAAGAATTAGATGACCTAGCCAAATTATTAGGCAAAGAAGATTTGAACATTTCAGTTGATGGAATAGGGGTCTTGAATAGTACTAAATTACAGTATGAAAACGAACCAGCTAGACATAAACTTTTAGATATCATTGGTGATTTGGCTTTAGTTGGAATACCTATAAAAGCACATGTTCTAGGTGCGAGACCAGGCCATTCGGGAAATGTTCGATTTGCCAAAGTATTGAAAGAATACTGGAAGAAAAAACAAAAATCAGGCAAGGATTTTGATCTTGAAAAAGCTCCATTATATGATATCAACGATATCGAGAGAATGTTACCGCATCGCTTTCCTTTCTTAATGGTTGATAAAATCATGGAAATCTTCGAAGAATCCATAATCGGTGTCAAAAATGTGACAATGAATGAGCCTATTTTCACAGGTCATTTTCCAGGAAATCCAATTTTCCCGGGAGTACTTCAAATTGAAGCAATGGCACAAGTTGGTGGTATTTTTGCTCTAAGTAAACTTGATGATCCACATTTATATTCCACTTATTTTATGAAAATAGATAAGGTGAAGTTTAAACAAAAAGTTATCCCAGGAGATACAATTGTTTTTGATTTGAAACTGCTTTCTCCGATAAGAAGGGGATTGGTAAACATGGGAGGTAAGGCCTACGTTAACGGTAATGTGGTAATGGAAGCTGAAATGCTTGCTCAAGTCATAAAAGATAAAGAATGATAAGCAAACAGGCAAATATTTCTGATAAAGCAAGCATTGGTAAAGATGTGCGCATTGATTCTTTTTCAACTATTTTCGAGGGCGTTACTATTGGAGAAGGTACACGAATTCATCCAAACGTAACAATTTATCCCAGAACAGTTATTGGTAAGAATTGTGAAATATTTCCTGGAGCTGTGATTGGTGTTGACCCTCAAGATTTGAAGTTTGAAGGCGAAGAAACAAATGTCGAAATAGGTGACAATACAGTTATTCGTGAATGCGTCACTATTCACAGAGGAACAAAGGATAAGTGGAAGACATCTATCGGAAGCAATTGCCTACTAATGACTTATGTGCACGTCGCACATGATTGTCAAATTGGCAACGGAGTAATATTAGCGAGTTATGTCGGGCTTTCTGGACATGTAAGAATTGATGATTATGCCATTCTAGAAGGAAAAGTAGCCGCGCAACAATTTGTACACATCGGAGAGCATGCTTTTATTGGTGGCGCTTCTCTGGTTAGAAAGGACATTCCTCCTTATGTGAAAGCCGCTCGCGAACCCTTAAATTTTGCAGGGGTTAATTCTGTTGGACTAAGAAGAAGAGGTTTCGATGATGCTGATGTAAGAATAATTGAAGACGCATATAGAATTCTTTATGTACAAAATAATAATATTTCATTAGGAATTAAGGCTATTAAAAGTACAATGCCTGAATCTAAATTAAGAAATCAAATCATTGACTTTGTTACGAAATCTGAAAAAGGAGTCATCCGAGGGATGATTTAATTCTCCTTCTTAATTCTTTAACTCCTTTAATATGATAAAAAGAGCCGATGTTCTAACCTTAGACATTACCGGATACGCGTTCGGAGGGAAAGGTATTGCTAAAATTCAAACTGAGAATGGAGAATACGTTGTTTTTGTAGACAATTCATTCCCTGGACAAAAAGTCAAAGCTAGAGTAGCAAAGAAAAAAAAACGGTATGCGGAAGCCAAGTTAATAGACGTAATTGAACGCTCGCCCCTAGAGAAAATTTCTGAATTTCAAGAAATTTCAGGAGGACCTTACATATATATTCCGATTTCAGAGCAAGAAAAAGAAAAACAGGACGCAACGCTTGAAGTATTTCGAAGAATTGGTGGAATTGAAGATCCACACCTGAAATTTGATGAGTTTATTTCTTCTCCAGATCATTTTTTCTACCGAAATAAGATGGAATATAGTTTTTCATGCATAGAACACGATAGAGCAACGGGTGAGGACATTGATGACGCTTTTGCACTGGGTTTCAAGAGAAGAGGAACTTGGTGGAAAGTAGAATCTTTAGATAAGCCCAGTGGAATGTTTGATGAACAATGGGAAACTATACTCATTGAGGTGCGTGAATTTTTGAAAGCAACTGGTTTAACTGCTTGGCATCCGCCACAAAAAATGGGCTTTTTTAGGCACATTGTTGTTCGGAAATCATTTTTTCAAAACAAATTATTAATTAACCTCGTTACTTCTTCGGAAGGTGTAGAAAGTTTTGATGCGCCTGCTTTTTCTGAATTTTTAAAAGGAAAATTGGGAGACCGATTAGCAGGTTTACAGCATACAATTAATGACAATGTGGCGGACAGAGCAAAAATTGAAAATGGCGATTGTGAATTACTTTACGGTGAACCAGTAATCATTGAACAATTACTAGGGTTGAATTTTGAAATCTCCATGGAAAGTTTCTTCCAAACAAATCCAAAATGCGCGGAGAAACTATACACAAAGGCATTAGATTATGTTTTTGAAGAGGAATTGAATGAGAAAGATGTAGTAATGGATTTATTCTGCGGAACCGGGACTATTGGGCAGATTTTAGCATCGAAAAATAACTCAGTGAGAATTATTGGGGTTGATATAGTAGAAGAAGCGATTGAGGATGCGAAAAAAAATGCACAACGAAATGGAATTAAGGATATTGAATTTTTTGCTACCGACGTTGGTAAATTTTTAAGAGAATATCCTGATTTCGTCGGTAAGATAAAAACAGTTATCCTAGATCCTCCTCGAGCAGGGATTGCACCTAAAACGTTGCAAAAAGTCATTGCACTTGATGCAGAGAATATCGTTTATATTTCTTGTAATCCTTCTACACAGGCGAGAGATACGGACTTATTGATTCAAGCAGGTTATGGTTTAGAGAAATTAAGTTTGGTGGATCAGTTTCCACATACCGGACACATTGAATCCATTGCTAAATACAAGAAGAAATGAGGGTTGAACTAATCTCAATTGGGGATGAATTATTGATTGGTCAAACTGTCAATACGAACGCTTCATGGATAGGTAGTCAATTTTCTAAGCAAGGTATTAGTGTTGATAATTCTGTTACAATTAAAGATACAGAGAACGCAATTATTTCAGCCTTAGATGTAGCAATATATCGATCAGATGTAATTATTTTGACTGGAGGACTTGGTCCAACAAAGGATGATATCACGAAGAAAGTTCTTGCCGGTTATTTCAGTACAGAGTTGGTTATCAATGAAGAAGTGTTAACAAGAGTTCGAGGGTTCTTTGAAGCAAGGGGTAAAGAAATGTTGGATATTAATATACAGCAAGCGGCCTTGCCAAAATCAGCAATAATTCTCCATAACGAAGTTGGTACAGCATCAGGTATGTGGTTTCAACAAGATGAAAAAGTAATATTATCTCTTCCAGGGGTTCCTTATGAAATGAAGCATTTGCTTTCTACACAAGGTTTTGACATGCTGATGAAGAAGTTTCGAGTTCAAAAATTGTACAATCGGACTGTTCAGTTTCAAGGAATAGGAGAATCATACCTCGCTGATAAAATTAGTGACATCGAAGATAGTTTAGCTAAAAAGAACATCAAATTAGCCTATTTACCTTCTACAGGAATGCTGCGACTTCGTTTTTCGGGAAAATTTTCAGATGAGGTAGAAAACGATATCTCAAAATCAATTGACGAATTGTATAAACGATTATCTAAGCACTTGTTCGGAGGAGAAAAGAAGTCGTTAAGTGAAGTGGTAGGTGATCTTTTGATCAAAGAAAATGCGAAAGTTGGCACTGTAGAAAGTTGTACAGGAGGCGCAATTGCAAAGGAATTAGTCCAAGTTCCAGGCTCTTCGCGTTACTTTGAGGGAAGCATTATTTGTTATTCGAATGAATTGAAAAGGAATATCGTTGAGGTAAAGAAGATTGCGCTTGAAAAATATGGAGCAGTCAGCGAAGAGGTTGTTTTACAAATGGCAAAGAATGGACAGAAGAAATTAAACGTCAATTACTGTATCGCTACTTCTGGTGTTGCTGGTCCAACGGGGGGAAGTGAAGATAAACCTGTGGGGCTTGTTTGGATAGGTATTGCAGGACCAAATTCTGTTCGAGCATATCGATTTCAATTTGGTAATAATAGAGGTAGGAATATTCAATCATCTGTCTTGACCGCTCTTAATTTACTTCGATGCCATATTTTAAAGCTTTAGACATCCTTTTCTCATCTTCAAATCATCTAATTATCACTACATTTGCCCTCGGTTTGAAAAGAATCATCGAATTTTCTGAAAAAAAGCATTTAATAACTTGTTACTTTCTGAAATAAATGGTTTCTTTGCACCCGCTTTTTAGTGTAAGTTATAAATATAATAGAGATGTCAAGAATTTGTCAAATCACAGGTAAGTCAGTAATGGTAGGGAATAATGTTTCTCACTCAATGCGTAAGACTAAACGTAAGTTCTACCCGAACTTAATTACAAAGAAATTTTTCATTCCAGAAGAGAATGAATATATCACGTTGAAGATTTCTACTTCTGCGTTGAGAACTATTAACAAGAAAGGAATTGCTGTCTGCGTCAAAGAAGCAAGAGCAAAAGGTTTTATTAAGTGAATGCACTTTCTCCATTGTGAAATGGTAGCAAAAATTAAGAAAGAAAATGGCAAAAGGAAATAGAGTTCAAGTTATTCTAGAGTGCACTGAGCACAAAGATTCTGGTCAACCTGGAACATCTCGTTACATTACAACGAAAAACAGAAAGAATACTCCAGATAGATTGGAGATTAAAAAGTTCAATCCAATTTTGAAACGTTATACGCTTCATAAAGAAATAAAATAAGACATGGCAAAGAAAGTAGTTGCATCATTACAAAAAGGTGGAGGTAAAGAACACACGAAAGTAATTAAGATGGTTAAGTCTGAAAAAGGATCTTACTCATTTAAAGAAGAAATTGTACATCAAAAGGAAGTGGCAGAGTGGTTCCAAAAGAACTAGTCAATAAACTTTATGTGATATTAATATAAGCTTCTGCCAATGGTAGAAGCTTTTGTTGTTTAAAATTATGGCATTATTTAATTTATTTTCAAAGAAGAAGAAAGAAACACTTGATAAAGGTCTTGAAAAAACGAAGCAAAGTTTCTTCAATAAACTGTCGCGTACAATAGTAGGTAAATCAAAAGTTGATGCTGAAGTGTTGGATAATTTAGAAGAAATTCTAATTACCTCTGATGTTGGTGTAGAGACAACACTTAAAATTATTGATAAGATTGAAGATCGTGTGTCAAAGGATAAATTTGTTGGTGTTGAAGAGCTAAATTCGATTCTTAAAGAAGAAATTACAGCACTTCTCGAAGAGAATAATTCAGGCTCCAATTTAAACTTCGACATCCCTAATCATTCAGAAGGACCACACGTGATAATGGTAGTGGGGGTTAATGGCGTGGGTAAAACAACTACCATTGGAAAACTTTCTCATCAGTTTAAATCGGCTGGAAAAAAAGTGATGCTTGGGGCGTCGGATACATTTAGAGCTGCTGCAGTTGATCAATTGATATTGTGGGCCGAAAGAGTCGGAGTTCCAATTGTTCAGCAAGGGATGAATGCTGACCCAGCGTCTGTTGCTTTTGATGCGTTACAATCTGCTAAGTCACAAAATGCTGATGTTGTGATTATCGATACTGCGGGACGTTTGCACAATAAGATCAATTTAATGAACGAGTTGTCTAAAATTAAAAAAGTAATGGATAAAGTTGTGCCTGGTGCGCCTCATGAAATTTTATTGGTGTTAGATGGTTCTACAGGACAGAATGCGTTTGAACAAGCAAAGCAATTCTCATTGGCAACGGATATAAATGCGCTCGCAGTCACTAAATTAGACGGTACAGCAAAAGGCGGAGTGGTGATCGGAATTTCTGACCAAATGAAAATTCCAGTTAAATATATTGGAGTTGGTGAAGGAATTGAGGATTTACAACTGTTCGATAAAATTGAGTTCGTCGATTCATTTTTCTCTTAAAATTATTCGGCGATAATTTTTCGAAGTTAGTCGAAATTTTAATTTCTTTTGTACTTATTATTTTGTAAAATAATTCCATTTTCGTAAATTAGTTTTCTAAACTTTAAACAATTAAATTATGAAGTGCTCCAAATTGGTGTATTCCGTTAAATCGTTAATGGGATTATTTGTCATTCTAATGTCAACTACATTGTCTTACGGACAGACAATTCAAATTAACAAAACACCTTATCAAGATCAGATTATTTACAAGTCGCAAGTAGGTCCAAATGGACTTAGAAAGTGCGCAACAATGGAAGTAGATTCTATTCTTCGAGCGAACAATCCTAATATGCCAAGCTTGTATGAACAAGAAATGTGGTTGCAGCAAAAGATAGCTGAATACAAAGCAGAAGTCGCCGCTAATCCGGTTAAAGCAATTCCAATTTTAACGATACCAGTTGTTGTCCACGTAATACATAACGGAGATGCTGTAGGTGTATCGGAAAACATATCTGATGCGCGGGTAATATCACAAATTGATGTTTTGAATGAAGATTTCAGAAGAATGTTAGGGACAAATGGTTACAACACAAACCCAGTGGGAGCGGATATAGAGGTTGAATTCTGTCTTGCGGTTGTTGATCCAAGCGGTTCGCCAACCAATGGAATAGACAGGGTGAATTATGGTGTTGCACAGTTTTCTTCTACGGCTGCTGTTGACGCGATGAAACCGAATACAATATGGGATCCAAACAGCTACATGAATATGTGGTCAGTTAATATTGGGGGAGGGCTTTTGGGCTATGCTCAATTTCCATCTAACTCAGGTTTACCTGGTTTAAACGCAAATAGTGGTCCAGCAGGGACCGATGGTGTTGTTGCGGGGTATAATTATTTCGGAGTAAGTTCTGGAGGACCATATAATCTAGGGAGAACGATGACACATGAAGTGGGGCACTTTTTAGGTTTAAGACACACTTGGGGTGATGCTAACTGCGGTACTGATTTTTGTGATGATACACCAAGAGAAACAAATCCAAATTATGGATGTCCAAGCCCTCCACCAGCAACATGCGATGGAAGTGTTGATATGATTGAAAATTACATGGATTATTCTGATGATGCTTGTATGAATATTTTTACAGAGGATCAAAAAACAAGAATGAGAACGGTTTTAACTGTAGCGACAAGAAGAGCTAGTTTAACTACTTCAACAGCTTGTACGCCTTTGATAGCTGATGACGCAGGTATTTTTGCAGTTGTTTCTCCTGTTAATACTATTTGCGGAACAGCATTTACTCCTATTGTGACTTTAAGAAATTATGGAAATACAACCTTAACTTCTGTAACCATCAATTATGATATTGATGGTGGACCTAACCAAACATTCAATTGGACAGGCTCCTTAGCTTCATTATCAAGTGTCGATGTAACATTACCAGCAATGACTTCAACTGCAGGGCTGCACGTGTTTAATTCTTCGACTTCTTTACCAAATGGGAATGCAGACGGTAATACGACAAATGATGCATCATTGTCTAACTTTACTTTGTCATTGGCAACAGGTATTGCTCTGCCAATCGCGGAAGGTTTTGTTGGGGCCACTTTTGTGCCAGCTGGTTGGTCTATAAATAATGGTGGAAATGCTATGACTTGGGTGCGAAATGCAACTCAAGGAAATGCTCCAACTGCTGGAAATTCGGCTGTAATAGATAATTACTCCGTAAATACTACTGGAAATATAGATGATTTAGTTATGCCATTAGTTGACATGACAGGTTATACATCCGTTCAATTACAGTTTGATGTTGCATATGCAAGGTATGACGCTACTTTCAACGATCAACTAGATGTTATGGTTTCAACCGATTGTGGACAGACTTATACAAGTGTTTTTTCAAAAGCAAGTTCAGTTCTAGCGACTGATCCAGATCAGACAGCGCAATATACTGCTCCAGCTACTTGGAGGACTGAAACTGTTGATTTAAGTGCGTATATTGGTAATAACAATGTTGAGGTACTTTTTAGGAATTTATCAGGATACGGTCAGAATTTATATCTAGATAATGTGAATTTAACTGGAGTAGGTACTACATGTAACGCCCCAGAGGTTCCAACATTAAGTGCTTCTGCATCTTCTATTTGTAGCGGCTCCTCTACTACATTGACAATAACAGGGAACTTGAATGATGCTACAGATTGGTATGTTTACTCGGGTTCGTGTGGAGGTACATTTGTCGGAACTACCAACACAAACACAATTGTTGTGAATCCTACCGTAAATACGACTTATTTTATCCGTGGAGAAGATGGTGCAGGTTGTGTTGATGAGTCAACAGGGGTATGCGGAAGTATCGCGATTACTGTTAATCCAATTCCATCGGCACCAACAGTAACAGTTGCTGATAATTGTGGATCTTCTACATTGACAGCAACAGGAAGTAACTTGTTATGGTCAACAGGAGAAACAACTGCATCCATTACCGTTACGACAGGAGGTGCTTACACAGTAACTCAAACAGTTGCAGGTT